>VFQN01000128.1_pt1 | contig 164660 bp, 162 predicted proteins | sample 3512371 | NCBI WGS metagenome assembly VFQN01 (sample SAMN10412370, study PRJNA504923) | tailings metagenome | isolation source: Replicate 2 from Balatoc abandoned mine | place: Philippines: Itogon, Benguet | collected 2017-08-28
AGCGGCGCCTCGCTCGGCGACATCTTCAAGGCCGCCATCAAGAAGAAGGAAGGCGGCGAGGAGTAAGCCTCGCGCCGTCCCACAGCTTGCATCAACCCGTGCGCGCGCACGGGTTGATGCACACCGCCTGCGCGCATAAGGTGTCGGCGGCCATGCGCACCACAGCGAGACCCGCTTCATGACGCTCGAGACCGAGGCCGTCCTCGACCGCCGCCGCCTCCGGCGCCGTTTGTCCTGGTGGCGCGCGCTGGCCGTGATTGCCGCGGTCGTGGCGATCGGCGCGCTGGCGTTCTCCTCGGCCGAGAAGATGGGCCTTCTGGAACAGCGCCAGATCGCCCGTGTCACCATTGCCGGCCTCATCACCGAGGACCGCGAGGTGCTCCGCATGTTCAAGCAGCTTGCGGAGAACAAGAGCGTCTCGGCCGTGATCCTGGTCGTCAACAGCCCCGGCGGCACGACGGCCGGCGGCGAGGCGCTGTTCGAGGCTATCCGCGAACTCTCCAAGAGCAAGCCGGTGGTCGCGCAGTTCGGCACGCTGGCGACATCGGCCGCCTACATCGCGGGGCTAGCGAGCGACTACATCATCGCGCGCGGCAATACCATCACCGGCTCTGTCGGCGTCATCTTCCAGTGGGCGGAGTTCTCCGGGCTGCTCGAAAAGCTCGGCGTGCGCATGAACGAGGTCAAGAGCGGGCCGCTGAAGGCCGTGCCCTCGCCGTTCCAGCCGATGGACGAGGCAGGCCGCGCCGCCACCGAGGAGATGGTCGCAGAATCCTTCAAGTGGTTCGTCGGATTGGTCCGCAACCGCCGCAACATCGACACCAAAAGCATCCCCGGCCTGGAGCAAGGCCGCGTGTTCTCGGGCCGCGATGCCCTTGCACACAAGCTGATCGACCAGATCGGCAGCGAGCCGGAGGCGATCCGCTATCTCGAGGAGCAGCGCAGCATCCCGAAGGGGCTGAACATCGTTGACGTGAAGCCGAAGCGGGACTCCGACTGGAATTTCATCGGGCTGACGGGACACCTGCTCGGCAGGCTCACGGGCATCCCCGGCATGGGGGAAGCGGCCAGCGTGCTCACGGACGATCGGCTGGCGCGGATGCGCCTTGACGGCCTCCTGTCCATTTGGCACGGTGCGGAAAAATAAGGTTTTACAAGAGTTTCTTTGGGGCTGAGAGGGCGTGTTATGATCAAGTCCGAGTTGATCCAGAGGATCGCTGCGGCCAATCCACACCTGTATCATCGTGACGTCGAGCGGATCGTGAACGTCATCCTGGCGGAGATCGTCGAGGCGCTCGCCCGGGGCGACCGGGTGGAGCTGCGCGGCTTTGGCGCCTTCACCGTCAAGCACCGCGCCCCGCGCGTCGGCCGCAACCCACGGACTGGGGCCTCGGTGTCGGTGGCCGAGAAATTCGTGCCGTTCTTCAAGACCGGCAAGGAGTTGCGCGAGAAGTTGAACGACCGCAAGCACTGACAGCGCGCCGGCCGTCTTTCGGCCCGCCGCACCGTTGCACTCTGAAGCGGGAAGGATCGGCAGGTGTTGCGCCGCATCGTCTGGCTGGTGATCACCGTTCCCATCGCCCTGCTGCTGGTCACGCTGGCCGTCGCCAACCGGCATAGCGTCCGCCTGATCCTCGATCCGTTCCGGCCGGCCGACCCCGTCATCTTCATCAGCCTGCCGTTCTACGTGTACCTGCTCGGCGCGCTGCTGGTCGGCGTCGCCATCGGCGGTGCCGCCACCTGGCTGACGCAGTCGCGCTGGCGCCGCAGTGCCCGCCGGCGCGGTGTCGAAGCCGAGCGCTGGCACGCCGAGGCGGACCGCTTGCGAGGCGACCGTGCGCGCGAGGCGGCGCGGACGCAGCCGCTGCTGCCTGCCAATCGCTGACACGGCCCATGCGCTACTTCAGTGCCGCCGATATCGACGCCGCGTTGAGCTACCCCGCCCTGGTCGACACGCTGGCGGCCGCCTTCGGCAAGGGGGCGTTGGCGCCTCCTCGCCATCATCACAGCGTTGCGCTGGCCGGGCGGCCGGAGGCAACCTGGCTCCTGATGCCGGCCTGGGAGGCGCGTGGGCCTAGCGCTTCGGAAGCCGGCCGCTACATGGGCGTGAAGTCGGTCACGGTATTTCCTGACAACGACACGCGCGGGAAGCCGGCCGTGCTCGGCACCTACTTGCTGCTCTCCGCCGAGACGGGCGATACGCTGGCGGTGATGGACGCCACGCGCCTTACCGTATGGCGCACGGCCGCCGCCTCCGCGCTGGCAAGCCGCAGCCTTTCGCGCCCGGACGCGACGCGCATGCTGATGGTGGGCGCCGGCGCGCTGGCGCCGTTCCTGGTGCGGGCGCACCGGTCCGTGCGGCCGATCGCTGATGTCATGGTCTGGAACCGGAGCCCGGCGCGGGCGCAGGCGCTCGTCGCCGATCTGGTTAAGGATGGCATCGCAGCCACCATCGCCACCGACCTGGAACAGGCTGTGGCGCAGGCGGACATCATAACGACGGCAACACTGTCACCGAACCCGCTGATCCGCGGCGCCTGGCTCAAGCCCGGCACGCACGTCGACAGCGTCGGCGCCTACCGGCCAGCCATGCGCGAGACCGACGACGAGGTTGTCCGCCGTGCGCGGGTGTACGTCGATACGCGCGCAGGTGCCCTGGCGGAGGCCGGCGACATCGTGCAGCCCATCCAGGCCGGCGTGATCGGCAAGGACGCCATCGCCGGCGACCTTTACGACCTCTGCCGCGGCAGCACTCCCGGGCGGGGCAGCGCCCAGGAGATCACCTTCTTCAAGTCGGTCGGCGCCTCCATCGAGGACCTGGCTGCCGCCATCGCCGTCTACGAGCATCCTGCGGCCTGAGCTATAGTGGGCCGATGACGGCAACCCTGGTCAAAATCTGCGGCCTCAGGACCGAAGCGGCGCTCGACGCGGCGCTGGACGGCGGCGCCGACTACGTGGGCCTGGTGTTCTTTCCACCGAGCCCGCGCAACATCGCGCCGGAGGCGGCCGCGCCGCTGGCTGAACCGGCGCGCGGGCGCGCAAAGATCGTCGCGCTGCTGGTCGATCCAGACGATGCGCTGATCGAGCGCGTTGTTGCGGCCGCCAATCCGGACCTGCTTCAGCTTCACGGCGATGAGACGCCCGAGCGGGTGCGCAGCATCCGGCAACGCTTCGGCAAAGACGTCATCAAGGCGATCAAGGTCAAGGCGGCAGAGGATGTCGCCGACGCCGGCCGCTATGGCGGCGCTGCCGATCTCATCCTGTTCGACGCACGGCCGCCGGCCGGCGCCGACAGGCCGGGCGGCCACGGCGCGACCTTCGACTGGCGGATTCTCCAGGGGGCGGCGCACCCCTACATGCTGTCGGGCGGCCTCACGCCGGACAATGTCGCAGAAGCCATCCGCGCCACCAGCGCACGCATGGTTGACGTCTCCTCGGGCGTCGAGCGTGCACCGGGCGAGAAGGACGCGGGCCTGATCCGGCGCTTCCTTGCGGCGGCAAAGGCATAACCCGAATGGTGGCCGGCGGTTGCCAGATCACCGCGCGGCTGGCAGACTATTCATATGACAGAGGATCTGAAAGACTTCGTGCATGAGCGGTTCCGGCGAACCGACGCGAAGCTCGATCAGATGATCGAGCTGTTCACCGGCTTTGCTCAGCGCCTGGGTTCTGTCGAGCAACAGGTCGCGTCGCTGCGCACCGACTTTGCGCATCTGCGCGAGGACTTCGTTCGTATCGAGCATCGCCTCGACCGGCTCGATGCAAGGGTGGAACGGATCGAGCATCGGCTTGGGCTGATCGAAGCCTGACGGCCCATGCGGCGCTTTGCGCGCCTGCTCCTTGCCGCTGGCCCACGCCCCTCGCAGGGTGCTAAGAGGGCGACGGACCTTCCCAGGCAGCAGGACCATGGCAACGCATCAGCGCAACACGCTCCGTAGCGGCCCCGACGACAAGGGCTTCTTTGGCCTGTTCGGCGGGCGGTTCGTGGCCGAAACGCTGATGCCCCTCATCCTCGACCTGGAGCGGGCCTACGATGCGGCCAAGCGCGACCCCGCGTTCAAGGCCGAGATCGCATCTCTGAACGCCACGTACTCGGGGCGGCCGAGCCCGCTCTATTTCGCCGAGCGCCTCACCGAACACCTGCGTAAGTCGGCCTCCGGCCGCGGGGGCGCCAAGATCTACTTCAAGCGCGACGAGCTCAATCACACCGGCAGCCACAAGATCAACAACTGCCTCGGCCAGATCCTGCTGGCCAAGCGCATGGGCAAGACCCGCATCATCGCCGAGACCGGTGCCGGCCAGCACGGCGTGGCGGTGGCGACCGTGTGCGCGCGCTTCGGGCTGCCGTGCGAGATTTTCATGGGCGCCGTCGACGTCGAGCGCCAGAAGCCCAACGTGTTCCGCATGAAACTGCTGGGCGCGAAGGTGAATGCGGTCACCTCCGGCGCGCAGACGCTCAAAGACGCCATGAACGAGGCCCTGCGCGACTGGGTCACCAACGTGCGCGACACCTACTACCTGATCGGCACGGCGGCCGGCCCGCATCCCTATCCCGCCATGGTGCGCGACTTCCAGTCGATCATCGGCACCGAGGTGCGCGAGCAGATGCAGGCGGCGGAAGGGCGACTGCCGGACACGCTGGTGGCGTGCATCGGCGGCGGCTCGAATGCGATCGGCCTGTTCCATCCCTTCCTCGACGACGAGAGCGTGAAAATCTATGGCGTGGAAGCCGGCGGGCGCGGCATCGATGTCGAGAACGGCCATTGCGCCTCCATGACCGGTGGCAAGCCGGGCGTGCTGCACGGCAACCGCACCTATCTGCTTCAGGATCGCGAAGGCCAGATTCTCGAAGGCCATTCGATCTCGGCGGGGCTGGACTATCCCGGCGTCGGGCCCGAGCATTCCTGGCTCAAAGACACCGGCCGCGTGAGCTATGTCGCGATCACCGACAAGGAGGCCCTGGAGGCCTTCCAGCTCTGCACCAAGATCGAGGGCATCATCCCTGCGCTCGAGCCGGCGCACGCGCTCTCCTACGTGAGCAAGCTCGCGCCGACGCTGCCGAAGGACAACTTGCTGGTGATGAACATGTGCGGCCGCGGCGACAAGGATATATTCGCCGTCGCCGAGCATCTCGGAATGAAGATGTGACGAGCCAATCCCGTATCGACCGCCGCTTTGCGGCTCTGAAGGCGCAGGGGCGCAAGGCGCTCGTCACATTCGTGACGGCGGGCGACCCTGATCATGCCACCGCGCGGGACATCGTGCTCGGGCTGCCGGCGGCCGGTGCCGACCTCATCGAGCTCGGCATGCCGTTCTCCGATCCGATGGCCGACGGACCGGCGGTGCAGGCCTCTTCACTGCGCGCGCTCAAGGCCGGGCAGACGATGCAGATGACGCTTGATCTGGTGCGCACCTTCCGCAAGACGGACCAGGACACGCCGATCGTGCTGATGGGCTACTACAATCCCATCTATATCTACCCGAGCGAGCGCTTCCTGGACGATGCCGCCGCGGCCGGCGTCGACGGCCTCATCGTGGTCGACCTGCCGCCGGAGGCCGACGACGAGTTGTGCATCCCGGCCATGCGGCGGGGGCTCAATTTCATCCGGCTGGCGACACCGACCACGGACAAGGCCCGCCTGCCGGCCGTGCTGACCAACACATCCGGTTTCCTCTACTTCGTCTCCATCACCGGCATCACCGGATCGGCGGCACCGGACACGCGGGTGGTGCACGCCCAGGTGGCCGATATCAAGCGCGCCACCGACCTGCCGGTGGCCGTCGGCTTTGGAATCAGGACGCCCGAGCAGGCGCGCGCCATCGCGGCCGGCGCGGACGGTGTGGTGGTCGGTTCTGCACTGGTCGATGCGATACGTAACAGCCTGGACGAGAAAGGGAAATCGACTGGAAAAACGGTTCCGGCCGTCCTAAATCTCGTCAAGGGCCTGTCCCAGGGGCTGCGGGGCGTGTAAACCCTGCCCCGAAGCACTACCTACAACGAGGTTCCGAGGTTGGTTAGGAAGAGCGCCGTGCGCGCAGGTCCGGGGGCGGGGCTGGTGGAGTTTTTGGCGTGAACTGGATCAGCAATTACGTCCGGCCGAAAATCCGCAGCCTGCTGCCGTCGACGAAGCGGTCTGTGCCGGAGAACATGTGGGTCAAATGCCCGGAGTCCGGGCAGATGGTCTACTACAAGGATCTGGAAGCCAACCAGTTCGTCATCCCCGGCTCCAACTACCATATGCGCATGACCGCCCAGCAGCGGTTCCAGCATGTTTTCGACGACGGCGCCTATGAGAAGGTCCCCGTGCCGGCGATGGCGCAGGACCCCCTGAAGTTCCGCGACGGCCGCAAATACACCGAGCGCCTCAAGACGGCCAAGGCCGATACCGAACTCGACGACGCGGTTCTCGTTGGCCTGGGCAAGCTCGACGGCCGGGAGATCGTGATCGCGGCCCAGGATTTCCGCTTCATGGCCGGCTCGCTCGGCATGGCGGCCGGCGAGGCAGTGGTGACGGGCATGCTGCGTGCGGCGGAGAAGGGCGTGCCCTTCATCCTGTTCGCGGCCTCCGGCGGCGCGCGCATGCAGGAGGGCATCCTCTCGCTCATGCAGATGCCGCGCACGACCATCGCGGTGCAGAAGCTGCGCGATGCGCGCCTGCCCTACATCGTGGTGCTGACCGATCCGACCACCGGCGGCGTGACGGCCTCCTACGCCATGCTCGGCGACGTGCAGATTGCGGAGCCGGGCGCGCTGATCTGCTTTGCCGGCCCGCGCGTCATCCAGCAGACCATCCGCGAACAGCTGCCCGAGGGCTTCCAGAAGGCGGAGTACCTGCTTGCACACGGCATGATCGACATGGTCGTGCATCGTCACAAGCTGCGCGAAACGCTTGCGCGCCTGTGCCAGCTGATGCTGCCGGGCAAGCCTGCCGTGAAGGCCGCGGCCGAGCACGGCCAGTACCTCAACGGCAACGCGGTCGACGGACGGACGCTCGAGACGCTCGCCCGCGTGTCCGACGTGATCGAGCCGGAGCCTGTAGCTGAAGCGGAGCGGTTCGAGGTCAAGCCGACCGAGAAGCGCGAGGGCGACGGCAAGACGCGGCCCGGCCCGCGCGACGGCACCCACTAGCAATCCGACTGCGGAACCTGCGGCCCGGTGGACGGCCGGACGCCATGCCATTGACGCCTGCGCAGTGCGGCGCGCTTCGTGATACGAGGGTGCATGCCAACCAGTGACCACGTGCTCGCCGAGCTGAAGACGCTGCACCCGCGTCTGATCGACCTGTCGCTCGGCCGCATCGAGCGCCTGCTCGGCAAGCTCGGCCACCCCGAACGCAAGCTGCCGCCGGTGGTGCACATCGCCGGCACCAACGGCAAGGGCTCGGTGCTCGCGTTCCTGCGCGCCATGTTGCAGGCGGACGGCAAGCGCGTGCACACCTACACCTCGCCGCACCTGGTGCGCTTCCACGAGCGCATCGAGCTTGCCGGAGCCGACGGCAAGACGCGCCCGATCGGCGAGGACGCGCTGGTCGCGACGCTGCAGGAGGTGCAGCGCGTGAACGCCGGCGAGGAGATCACCTACTTCGAGATCACAACGGCTGCCGCGTTCCTGGCGTTCGCGGCGCATCCTGCCGACGTGCTGCTGCTGGAAGTGGGGCTGGGTGGACGACTCGATGCCACCAACGTCGTCGACACACCGGCCCTCAGCATCATCACGCCGGTTTCCCTGGACCACATGGACAAGCTCGGCGCCACGCTGCCGGAGATCGCGGGCGAGAAGGCCGGCATCCTGAAGCACGGCGTGCGCGCCGTGATCGCGGCGCAGGAGCCCGAGGCGCAGGACGCTATCGCCGCCACCGCACGCAAGGTGGGCGCGCGCCTGAGCGTCTGGGGCGAGGACTTCGAGGCCTTCGAGCAGCGCGGCAGGCTGGTGTTCCAGAACACCGACAGGCTGCTCGACCTGCCGCTGCCAAGCCTCGTCGGCCATCACCAGATCGGCAATGCCGGCACGGCCGTTGCCGCCGCGCTGGAGCTTGGCGTATCCGACGCCGCCATCGAGCGCGGGCTCATTGAGGCACGTTGGCCGGCGCGCATGCAGCAGCTCAACAACGGTCCTCTGTCACGGCTGCTGACACCGGGATCGGAGCTGTGGCTCGACGGCGGCCACAACCCCGCCGGCGCCAGCGCGATTGCGCAGACGCTGGCGGAGCTTGACGAGCGGGCGCCGAAGCCGGTCGCGCTCGTACTCGGCATGATGGGGCAGAAGGACGCAAACGGGTTCCTCGCGCACTTCCGCGGGCTGGTCCGGGCGATCGTGACGGTGCCGATCCCCGGCGCGCCGGAAGCCGCCTTCTCCGCGGAGGATCTGGCGGCAGCGGTTGCGGCGAGCGGCGTCGACGCTGAGGCAGGGACGGACGTGGAGGCGGCCATCCGCCGGGCACAGGAGATTTGCGAAGGCCCCGCGCGCATCCTGATCTGTGGATCGCTCTACCTTGCCGGCCACGTCTTGGCACTGCAGGAAGGCGTGCAGGCGCAGGCGAACTGACAAACAAAAAGCGCGAGCACCGGAATGCTCGCGCTGCAATTCGTCAGACGCGACAGCGATCAGGCGATGGCGCCGGTGATCCAGTCCTGAAGCTGCTTCTTCTGCACCAGGGCGCCGACGCGCTGGGCCGCAACCTGCCCGTCCTTGAAGATCATCAGCGTCGGCATCGCCTGGATGCGATAACGGCCGGTCGTTTCCGGGTTCTGATCGACGTCGAGCTTCACGACCTTGATCTTGCCCTTCATCTCGGCAGCCACCTGCTCGAGCGCCGGAGCCATGGCTTTGCATGGGCCGCACCATTCGGCGAAGAAATCGACGAACACGGGCTCTGACGACTTCAGGACCTCTGCGTCGAAGTTGGCATCCGAAACGGAATGGGTGGCGCCGCCGCTCATGGCAGGGATCTCCTGATGTTGCCGGGTAAAGGCCGGTCCCGACACATAAGAAGGTGCTTCTCAGGCGTCAAGGTTGGTCGGCTCGAGCTGCCACAGCCGTTCCTCATAGCTGTCCAGCGTTGCGCCCGGGATCGCCATAATCTGCGGACCGTCGGTCCACAGAATGGCCGCCTCGACCTGAGCGCCGGGGAAAATCCGAGCCACGCCAAGACGATAAGCCGCGAGCTGCAGCAGATAGGCCGCCGGCACGTCGCCGACCTTGTCCGGCGGCGGCCTGTTGGTCTTGTAGTCGACGATGCGCACCGTGTTGCCGATGCGCACGAGGCGGTCGATCTTGCCCGTGAGGCGCAGCGCGGGGCCTCCGCCGCCGGGCCGCACGATGTCTGCAGAGATCGCCACCTCGGCCCGGCTGTCGGCGCCGAACAAGCCGGCAAACTGCGGGTCCTCGAGAATGCGCAGCGTCTCGCGCGCGATGCCCTCGCGCACCGCCGGTGACAACTGTCTTGCGCGCATCTCGAGAAAGGCGGATGCCGCCGCACTGCGGCGATCTCGCGCCACGCCCGGCAGATGCTCGAGCAGGGCGTGGGTGAGCGTGCCGCGCAGGAAACGTGCATCCTCCGCAAGGGCGGAGGGCGGCAAGATCGGCGGCTCGCGCGGCGGAAGCTTGGCCGGTGAGGCGGGCCGCGATGGCGGCGGGTCGGCCTCCATCTCAAGCGGCGCGATGCGCGACGGCACCAGCGGCATGATCAGCACCGGCTCGCGCGGCGCCCTGGCAGCGGCCCATGCCGGCAGCGGCGCGAAGGCGAGCGCATCCGCGACGCGCTCCTTAGGTTTTTCCGGCTTTGCCTTCTGAGGACTTTCGAGCCGGCGCACGGTTTGCCCGTTGGCAAGCGTCACGTCCTTGAGCTGGCCTTCGAGGCCGTCGACGATGAGATTGTACCAGCAGTCCGCCGGCGGCGTGATGGCGCCCTCGAACCCGGCGACATACAGGCGATCACGGGGACGCGTGAGGGCGACATAGAGCAGGCGGTTGCGCTCCTGCGTCTCGTCGGCCGCAATCCGTGCCTTGGCACTCTGAACGCAGGCAACCCTGCTGGTGCCTTTGACAGGCCACAGGAACGGCGGCGGCACCGCGCTCGGCCGCACGGCATCGTCGAGCGTGAGCAGCCCGTTCGGCTGCCGCGCGGACCGCGTCGTCATGGTGTCGGGCAGAAAGACAATGGGCGCTTCCAGGCCCTTGGCGCCGTGCACGGTCATCACACGGACCTGGTTGCGGCCCTGCTCCATGTCGCGCTTCACCTCGCGCTTGCCCTCACGCAGCCAGGCGAGGAAGCCCTGCAGCGAGGGCGGCGCATCCTCGTCGAAGCCGAGCGCCAGCCCCATGAACTCGTCGATGGCATCGGCCGCTTCGGCGCCGAGGCGTCCGAGCAGCTTGGCGCGGCCGCCATCGACGTCCAGCAGCCGCGCGTAGAATTCGAACGGCGGCAACTGGGCAGCAAGCGCTTGCCAATTTGCGAGGAGCTGCACGGCAGCTTTCACGCGCGCATCGCCGGCGGCGTGAGCGCGCATCTGCTGCCACAGCGGGGACTTGCGGCCGTGGGCGAGCGGGAGCAGATCGTCGTCGCTCCAGCCGATCAGCGGAGACTTGAGCACGGCGGCGAGCGCCAGGTCGTCGGCCGGCAGCAGGAGGAAATCGCCGAGCGCCATCAGGTCCTGCACGGCGATCTGGTCGGTCAGCACCAGGCGGTCGGCGCCGGCGACGCCGATGTTGCGCGCCTTCAGCGCGCTGATCATGGCCGCCGCGAACGGCTGGCGCTTGCGCACCAGGATCAGGATATCGCCGGCGCGAACCGGGCGGTTCTCGGAGGCGAGCACTTCGCGGTTGTCGAGCCAGCCCTTGATGGTGTCGGCGATGCGGCTGGCAAGGCGGACGACGGCGGGCGTGGTTGCGGCTTCATCGAGCGGCGACCAGGGTTCGGTGGATGCCGGCGCCTGGTGCTTCTCCGGCTCCCAGATCTCGACGAAGCCGGCGTGACCGAGGCGGCGCGCGGCATGCCGCACGGGGTCGCTGGTCGTGACGCCCGGCGTGACGTCGGGCTTGGCGAAGATGCGATCCACCGCCTCGAGCAACGGCGCAACCGAGCGGAATGACAGCGTGAGCGGAATGCGGTGCCAGGCGAGGCCGCTCTCCTCGGCGCGGCGGGCGAGATTGGCGCCGGTCTGGCCGAACATGGCGGGCGCGGCGCCCTGGAAGCTGTAGATCGACTGCTTCTCGTCGCCGACGGCGAACAGCGTGCGCAGCACTTCGCTGGTGCCGGCGCCGGAGAAGAACTCGTCGGCCAGCGCGCGGATCACCTCCCATTGCAGCGGGCTCGTATCCTGCGCTTCGTCGACGAGGATATGGTCGAGGCCGCCGTCGAGTTTGTAGAGCACCCACTCGACCGCGCCGTGGGAGCGCAGCAGGCTCGAGGCCTTGCCGATCAGGTCGTCGAAATCCAACGCCGCGCGCCGCGCCTTGGCCTCGCCGTAGCGCTGCATGGCGGCGTTGGCGAGGCGGATCAGCGCCAGCGTCGCCTCCAGCAACTGCAGCTTGCAACGCTGCTCGTGCAGGGCTGCAAACTTCTGCTGAGCCGCATCGAGTGTACCCTCCAGATCAGGGTGCTCGCGTGCTGTGCTCTTTGTCACCAAGCGATCTCGCGGCTTGCCTTTGCCTCCATCGGTGAAAAAGAACGTCGCCAGCGCATCGACCCGCGTCGAAAGCCCGACGCTGGCCAAAGCCTGGGCCAAACCTTTAGCTAACCGCTGATCGCTCGTGGAGGTGGATGAAGCGAGAATGCGGTGGGAGCGGTCGATGTCAGCATCGCTCAAGACTGTCGCAGCGGCTTCATTGAGCTCTTCAAGGCTTGTCCCGTGCTCGATCTTGATTGCAGCGCGATAGATTTTCTCGGCTTCCTCGAGCGTATCGCCGGCGTCCATGTCGAGGCGGACCGCCGCCTCCAGCCAGTCGCGCTGCCGCATGGCCTCCGCCAGCAGTTCGTCGAAGCTCATCTCGTTGGAATAGCCGATGGCGGACGTCAGCGCGCGGGCAAGCTCGGCGGCACCGCCGGGCGTCGTCGCGTCCGCCAGCATGCCGTCGACGGCTTCCCTGAGGAGGGCGGCGCGCTGCTGGTCGTCGAGGATCTCGAAACCGGCCGGTACGCCTGCCTCGAGCGGAAAGCGCTGCAGCAACCGCTCGCAGAAGGCATGGATGGTCTGCACCTTGAGGCCGCCGGGCGTCTCGATGGTGCGCGCGAACAGGCGCCGTGCGCGCAGCATTTCCTCAGCCGTCGGCGGGCGGGCGAGAAGCTCTGCGAGCTTGGACCTGAGGTCGGCGTCGGGCGCGGTCACCCAGTCGGCGAGGCGGGCGAACACGCGCGTCGCCATCTCGGCGGCCGCGGCCTTGGTGTAGGTGAGGGCGAGAATGCGCTCGGGCTGGGGCGGGTCCTGGGCCAGCAGCAGACGCAGAACGCGCATGGTGAGCACGTGCGTCTTGCCCGTGCCCGCGTTCGCGCTCACCCAGGCCGAGACAGCGGGGTCGGCCGCCTTGGACTGGTTGCGCTGCGTCTCCGCAAGCGCGGTGGCGGCCGGATCGGAGGCGGCGAACAGGCTCATCGCGCGTCCTCCTCATCTGTCTCCGCGGACCATTCCGCAACCCGCGCAAGGTGCGCATAGTCGTCGTACTTGTACTGGAAGCGCGCGCGGCGGACGGCCTTGTAGGGCGTGGCCGCATTGTCGAAGGCGGCGATCAGGCGGATGAGGCCCTCCTGCGCCGCCGCTGCCAGCGCCGCAACATCCTGCGTGACGAGAACATCCTGGCCGGGCGGCTCGCCGCCGGAGGTGGAGATGTAGCGCAGCTCTTTCACCTGTGCCGCCGGCACGTTGGCGAAGCCTGCAGCAAGGGCAATGGCGGCTTCGAGCGGAAGCTGCGGGGCGCGGCCGTCGTTGGCCTTGGTCGCCAGCTCTTTGACGCCCTGCGCCGTCTTGTAGTCGGTGATGACGAGACCGCGCGAGCCAACGTCGACGCGGTCGGCACGGGCCGTCAGCGTGAAGGGGCCGCCAGCGCCTTCCAGCACCAGCTTGCCGCTGACCTCGGCTTCCGTCGCCGTGACGCCGGCACGGCGGGCACTTTCCGTCTCGGCGAACCATTGCGCAAAGCGCGAGAAGCGTTGCGACCAGAAGGCTGCGACACGCGGGTTGCCGGTGTAGTCGGCGAACACGGCGGTGGCAGCGGCCAGCAACTCGCGCGCGATCTCGTCCGGCAGCGCCTTCGGGAATTTCTGCGCGAAGCGGCCCAGCACCTCGTGATTGATCTGCCCGCGCAGCGACGCCGGCGGCGGCGCGCCGAGCGCAGGCAGCGGGTCCAGCCCGAGGATATGCCGCGCGAAGATGCCGTAGGGGTTGGCGATCCACGTCTCGATGTTGGTGACGCTGAGCTTGCGCGGCCGCAGCGCCAGGGGCGGCTTCGGCGCCGGGGCGGAGACGGGCTTCACATCCTTGATCGCGCTGCGGGCGTGCGCCCAGGCCTGCCAGGGCCTCTCCGGCTTGAGGTCGAGCTTCATGCCGTCGACCAGCGCCTCGAGCCGCAGCAGCCAGCGCGAGGCCACCGTCGGCGCACCATCGACCTTGACGGCACGCGTCAGCATCACCTGCGGCGCGGCAAACAGCATGGCGAAGCCGTGCGCGGCCTGGCCGATCTTCTCCTCCGGCGCCGCAAGACCGAGCGCCTGCCGCATCGGCCGGTTGAGCCAGGGACCGGGATCGGCGGCGCGCGGCCAGCTACCCTCGTTGAGGCCGCCGAGGATGACGAGGTCCGCACCCTGCAGGCGCGCCTCCAGCGGATCGCAGACGACGAGACGCGGATGCGGCGCGGCACGCGGGCGGATGCGCTTGTCGGCGACCAGGGCGCGATAGAACTCGGGATACTCGCGCGCCGGCATCGCAGGCCCCGGCATGTTGGGGTCGATGAGGCTCGCAAAGAACTGCGCGGCCCATTCGCCGGCTTCGCCGTGACGCAGGCCGGTGCCATCGGTCGCGCCAGGCGCGGAGGCGAGCACATGCGCGGCATTGAAATGCGCGCCCGCCAGATCCTGCACGCGGCTGACCCGCGGCGCAGCGAACACGGCGGACAACGGCGCGAATGCCGCGGCGAGTGCACGCACGACCGCGCGGGCAGCCTCCCAGTCGTCGGCGGCAAGACGCCGGACCGAGGCATGCTTCCAGTTGCGCGTGCGCGCATGCTCGATAGCAGCGTCGACGCCGGACAACCCCTCGCCGAAGTAGGGGGCGCGGAAGGCGGCCAGCTCCAGCGCCTGCACGCCTTTCTGCATCGCCGCTGCCGGCATGCCGAGGCGGCAGAGGGGGTGCTTGAGGAGCGCCATCAGCGCCACCGGCGCGAAGTCCTTCTCCACGGCATGCGCCACCAGCTCGAGGAACGCGCCGGGCGGTGTGCGGGCGAACGGCTCGCCGCCCATGTCGTCGACCCGCAGGTCCCAGACCTGCAGGCGCGCGGTGACGCGGCGCGCCAGCGCGCGGTCTGCCGTGACCAGCATCGCCGTCTTGCCGGGCGTCTCCGCCGTCTCGCGCAGCATGAGGGCAATGACGTCGGCTTCCTCATCCGCGCTTGCCGCTTCGACCAGGCCGACATTGGTCAGCGCCTTGGCCATGTCGGCGTTGCCGGCGGAGGCGACGAAATCGTGCCAGCGGTCGGTGGTGGCGGCGGGCCGCATGGTCTCGCAGGCAAGCGACCAGCGCGCGCGCAGCGCGGGTGCCTCAGGTGCGCGGCCGAGCGGCGCAACGTCCGCGCGCGTCAGGTCCAGCGTCTCGAGCAGCTTGCGCAAACCGAACTGCGGATGCTCGGGATGCTCGGCGATGGAGGCCCAGCTCTCCGCGTCGAGCGTCAGGTCGATGGCCGGCAGCACGACGGCGCCGTTCGGAAGCGCTGCCACCGCCTCGATCAGGCGGCGCGTATCCGGGTTGGTCTCGGTGACGCCGGCAACGATCACCGGCGCTGCCGGCGGCGTGGTGGCGAGCCGCTCGATCTCGGCCTGCAACAGGCGCCGGCTGCGCGTCACCGGTGAGATCTGGTTGTTGGCCGCAAGTATCTTCGGCCAATTGTCGGTCACGATGCCCAGGAACTCGAGCGTGCGCGACCAGTGCTCGGAATGCTCCTCCGGCACGAGGCCCTGCAGGCGGTCGACATCGACGCTCTCGGTTTCGAGCTCGTCCATCAGACGGGCCAATTCCAGCGCCAGCCGCGCGGCCTGCGCGGGCGTGCGCGCGCCGGTGGCAACGAAGGGCTCGAGCCCGCCCTTGCGGGCATCCTGCTCGCCCCAGCGCAGCGTCAGCAGGGTGAGCACCAGGCGCCGCTCCAGGTCGCTGATCACGGCCGGCATGTCGGCGGGGCCGTGCGACGCGAACGGCTCCACGCCGTTGATGAGGTCGAGATCCTCGCTGCCTTCCGACAGCGCCTTGATGCGCGGCAGCAGCAGGGCCGGCTTGCCGATGGCCTTGAGAAACGCCTCCTGCAGCGGCCGCACCAGGCGGCGGTTCGGCAGGTAGAGCATGATGTCGGCAAGCTGCAGCGGATCGGGCGCGGGGCCGCCGGATACCGGCAGGTCGCCCCGGCAGATGGCCTTGGCGAGCGCATCGAGGAACGGCGCGCCGGCCGGCACCGCGTAGACGCGGGCGCGGCCTGCGGGGCGCGGCGCTTCCGGCGGCGCTGATTTTCTAGCGAACAGCCTCACCGGAGAGCCGCTGCTCCGCAAGTGCCAGCGCGTCCGGACTGCCGACGTGCATCCATGTGCCCTCCATGCGCAATCCGTACGCGCGCCCTTTTGTGATGGCGCCGTCCCACACCTTGTTCAGCGAGAAGGCGCCCTCGGGGCTGCCCGCAAACAGCCGCGGATGCGCGATCGACACGCCGGCGAACGCGAACGGCACCAGCTTCTGATCGGCACCGCGCCGTTGGATGCGCCCGTCGGCCGCGAAATCGAAATCGCCGCGCCCCTGATAGCCGAGGCTCTGCGAGGCGAGCGCCAGCAGCATCAGGCAGTCCATCCTGGTTTCGTCCCACGCGTCCACCAGCCGTGTCAGGTTTGCGCCGATGCCTTCGATCCAAACCGAATCGGAATTGTGGATCAGAAATGCGCCGGCACCGAGCCGCGGCAAGGCCTTCTTCACGCCGCCGCCCGTGTCCAGCAGCGCGCCGCGCTCGTCGGAAATCTCGATGCGCGGCGCGCGCCGCGATCGCAGGTGGCTCTCGATGAGATCGGCCTTGTGATGCACGTTCACGATCACGCGCTCCGTGCCTGCTTCCACGTGCCGGTCAAGCACATGGTCGAGCAGTGTCCTGCCGGCGAGGCGCACCAGCGGCTTGGGAAGGCCGTTGCCGGCGCCCGCCATGCGCGTGCCCAGGCCTGCGGCCAGCACCATTGCCGTCGTGATTGGCTGCTGCGACATGGCTCCCTCGCCGCGACGCGGTTCAGCCCGGCAGCGCGCCGTCCCTGACCGTCATCGGGAAGTGCCTCTCGTACCACGTCGCAAGTGGCGCCAGTGAGACATGGGTGAGATTGCGCTCAAGGTATCCCCAGATCCTGGGCAGGTGGGCCAGATACTGGCGCTTGCCGTCGCGATGGGCGAGCCGCACGAAAATCCCCAGAATCTTGGTGTTGCGCTGCGCGCCGAGCGCGTTGAAGGCGAATTGCAGCTCGCTCCGGTCAAAACCCGGGGCGTCACCGGCGAGGCGGCCGCAGTAGTACGCGAACAGCTCCTCCTCCAGCGGCGCCGGCACGTCCACGCGCGCATCCTGCAGCAGCGAGGCGAGGTCATAGGCGGCCGACCCGCGCTGCGCATCCTGGAAATCGATGATGCCGACGCGCTGGACGCCCTCGCGCGCGGGCAGCCAGATCAGGTTGGGCGAATGGAAGTCACGTAACACGAGCACCTGCGGCTGGCGCTGAAGCCGCTCGAACAGCGGGCGCCACAGCTCGAGAAACTCCGCCCTGGCGGACGCGGGCGCCGGCGCTCCCTTGAGGGCGGGCCAATACCAGTCGAGCAGCAGTTCCACTTCGATGCCGAGGGCTTCCGCGTCGTAGGGCGGCACCGTGTCGGGCACGCGGGCGTCACGAACGGCAAGCAGCGCGTCGACGGCTGCGCGCCACAGTTCGTCCATGCGCTGGCCGTCGCGGGCAACCTCCGTGGCGAAGACCTGGTCGCCGAGGTCCTCCACCAGCATGAAGCCGCGCCCCGCATCCTGATCGAGAATGGCGGGCGCGCTGAGCCCCGCTTCCTTCAAAGCCTGCGCAACGGCGGAGAACGGCCGCACCGTGTCCTCGGCCAGGTGCGCGATGCGGCTGTAGGATTTGCCGTTGCGGATCGGCGGCCCGTCGGGCTGCCTCGGTGCATCCATCAGCAGCGCGGTTCGCGCCCCCTTGGTGAGGCGCGCGTAGCTGCGCGCGGAGGCGTCGCCCTGCAGGTAGCCGATGCGCGCATCCCCCCAGGTCATGCTGCGATCGAGAAAATCCAGGACCTCGCCGACGCGCGCGACGCGCGCAGCCGCCGTGCCATGCCCGCGCACGCTGACGCGGCGGCGATCCGGGCGGTCCGCTTCCTCGAGCGCGATGTCGAACCGGTTCTCCGGCAGCGCGCCGTCTGCGCGCTCGGGCCATTCGACGATGGCGGCACCGGAGGCCAGCGCGTCGTCGATGCCAAGCTCGAAAAGCTCGTCCGCATCGCCGAGCCGGTAGAAATCGAAATGCGAGACGCCGAGACGGGGTGTTTCGTAGGACTGGCGCAGGGAGAACGTCGGGCTCGGCACTTCCGCACCATCGTCGCCGAGCAGCGCGCGAATGAGCGCGCGCGCCAGCGTCGTCTTGCCGGCACCGAGGTCGCCCCTCAGGGCCACGGCATCGCCTTGACGAAGCTTGAGGGCGAGCACTTCCGCCAGACGGACGACACCGGCCTCGTCGAGCTCGCGCGTCCAGCCGATGCTCATGCCGATTGGGGAGCGGCGTACGCGTCAGGGGAGACCGAGGATTGCACGCCGTCCTCGGGGAAGCGCACCGTCACGCGCGTTCCACGTCCGGGCTCCGATTGCAGAGCCATCACGCCGCCGTGCAGCTCGACCAGGCTCTTGACGACCGACAGGCCGAGGCCGGCGCCGCGATGCTTCGAGCCCTGGCTGCGGCTCTCGAAGCGCTCGAGCACGCGGCCCTGATCTTCCTTGGGGATGCCGACGCCCTGATCCTCGACGGCAAAGGCCATCATGCTGTCCTCGCGCCAGGCGCTGATGGCGATGGTGTCGCCGGCGTTGGAGAAGCCGATGGCGTTGGACAAGAGGTTGTAGAGCACCTGACGCACGCGCGCCTCGTCGGCGATGAATTCCTCCGCATCCTCGGCAATGCGAATGTCGATATTGAGGCGTGCGCGGCCCGCGCGCTCGCGCACGCCGAGCACCGCCGCGTCCACCAGGTCCGCCACCTTCACGGGCGCGAGCTTCAACTCCATGGCGCCGGCATCGATGGTGGTGAGGTCGAGGATATCGTTGATGATGGCGAGCAGCGTGCGCGAGGAGGCCGAGATGTCGTTGAGGTATTCGCGCTGCTTGTCGTTGAGGTCGCCGGTGCGCGGGCTCGCCAGCAATTCGCTGAAGCCGATGATGTTGGTGAGCGGCGTTCTCAGCTCGTAAGACACGTGGCTGATGAACTGGCTCTTGAGGCGGTCGCCGGCGACGAGGGCCTCGTTGCGCTCGATCAGCGCACGCTCGTAGCGCTTGGAGTCGGTGACGTCGGCGAAGGTGATGAGCGTGGCGCCGTCCGGCAGCGGCTGCACGGCGAAGTCGATCACGCTGTGCTCGTTGGTCGTCATCTGGCCTTCGATCGGCTGGCGCCGGTCGGAGATGCCGGTCACCGCGCGGCTGATGCGGGCCCAGGTGCCGAGGTCGTCATGCAGCTTCACGCACTGGGAGATGAGCTCGTCGATGTGGGGGCCTTCGCGCAGCGTGCTGCGCGACAGGCGCCAGATCTGCGCGAGCGCGGTGTTGTGCAGCTTGAGGCGGCCGTCGGTGGCAAACACCGCCACGCCTTCCTTGAGGCCGTCGAGCGTCTCGCGCTGCACGTCGATAAGAGCGTTGTAGCGGCTCTCGAGCGCGAACTGCTCGGTGACGTCCTCGTAGAGATAGGTGAGGCCGCCGTCGGGACGCTGGGCGGAAGCGACGTGGATGGTGCGGCCGTCGAGCAGGTGCCACCAGTCCTCGTACTCGGTGCCCGTCTTGTAGCCGGCGAGGATCTTGGCTTTCCAGTCGCGGTAGTTGACGACCTCCGGGATGCGCGACAGCTCGCGCAGGCGATCGAGCACCTCGCCGTCGGTGGGCTTGGTGGCGAGCCAGTCGGCGTCCAGCAGCCACAGCTTGCGATAGGCCTCGTTGTAGAAGTTCAGACGCTGGTCGGGACCGAAGATGGCAACCGCGCTCGCCACGCGATCGAACGTGCGCTCGTAGGCGGCGACGTGCCGGGAGAGCTCGCCCTGCGCGGTCTCCAGCGCGGTGACGTCGATGGCGGCGCCGGCAGCCGGGCCGTCGAGCGGCAGCACGACGATGTCGTGCGCCTTGCGCGCACCGCCGCTGATGATGTGCGCGCGCTCGCGGTAGGGCTTGCCCTTGACCAGCGCCGCGTTGACGGCCTCGCGCTGGCGCATTTCGAGCAGCTCGATCTGGCGCTCGCGCACCTCCCCCTCGCTGCCGGCCTCCACCGCCTTGACGTAGGCCTCGTTGACCCACTCGATGCGGCCGTCCTCGCGCCGGAACCAGACCGGCATCGGCAGCGCGTTGAGGAGCATGCGGCCGGACTGCGTGCTGCGCACGAGCAGGCGGTGCTGATCGAGGATGCGGGACAGATCGCGCTTGCGGCCCGTCACCTCGCGCAAGCGCAGGATGGCGCGGCCGCCTGCGGCGCGCCCGTCCGCCTCGACATAGCCGCCGGCGACCGTCTTCAGGAGCTGGCTGAAGGCGCGGCCGTCCGTAAACAAGCCGTCGAGGCCGCGCTTGAGGTCCTGCGCGGATGTGATCTCGATCCAGGTGCCGAAGCGCAAGAGGTCGGGGTGGCGGCTCGGGATGCCGGGAATGCCGGCGAGCGTGTGCATCATCACGCGCACGGTCTGGCCGGGCTCCCACAGCACCAGGATCTGCGGCTCGGCCTTGATGATGGAGTCCGCCACCAGCAGGTTCTTGCGCAGCTCGGCCACCTCGTCGGTGGCGTGCTCGCCCTTCGCGCGCCGCAGGTGGCTGATGGCCGCCATGGCCGTGACCAGCGTCACGCCGCCCGCGGCCATCGCGAGCAGGAGAACGAGGATAGTGTGGCGAACGCCGACGATGGCTTCGCCGCCGGCAGCCGCCAGCACGAGCGCAAGCAGGCTCAGCGCGCTGGCAAGCGCGAGCAAAGCCAGCTGCCCGCGCGGCCTCCCTCGAGTGCCGTTAGCGCCTGCCAACCACATAAATGACGATCGACCCCAACCGGCCGACACGCATCCGGGGCGACGCAACACTCCGAGAGCGCGAGGACCATTCTGCCCAGTTTACGAATCAGTAAGCAGTATGTGGGCCATCGCCACTTGAAACCAGAGCGGCGAGGGCACAGGCCCCCGCCGCTCTCAAAGTCGCATCCGCAACGCGAGCGCGCTGCTCAGTAGCGGTATTGGTCCGACTTGTAGGGACCCTGCACCTTGACGCCGATGTAGTCGGCCTGATCCGGCCGCAGCGTGGAGAGCTTGGCGCCCACTTTCTCCAGATGCAGGCGCGCAACCTTCTCATCGAGGTGCTTGGGCAGCGTGTAGACCTTCTTCTCGTACTTGCCCGGGTTCGTGAACAGCTCGATCTGCGCCAGCGTCTGGTTAGTGAAGGACGCCGACATCACGAACGAGGGGTGGCCCATGGCGTTGCCGAGGTTCACCAGCCGGCCTTCGGACAGCAGAATCATGCGCTTGCCGTCGGCAAAGGTGATCTCGTCGACCTGCGGCTTGATGTTGGTCCACTTCAGGTTCTTTAGGCCCGCGACCTGGATCTCGTTGTCGAAGTGGCCGATGTTGCAGACGATGGCGCGATCCTTCATCGCCCGCATGTGCTCGATGGTGATCACGTCCTTGTTGCCGGTGGCGGTGACGAAGATGTCGGCGCGCGGCGCGGCATCTTCCATGGTGGTGACCTCGTAGCCCTCCATCGCCGCCTGCAGCGCGCAGATAGGATCGACCTCGGACACGAGCACGCGGCAGCCGGCCTGGCGCAGCGACGCGGCCGAGCCCTTGCCGACGTCGCCGTAGCCCGCCACCATGGCGATCTTGCCGGCCATCATCACGTCGGTGCCGCGGCGGATGCCGTCGACCAGCGACTCGCGGCAGCCGTAGAGGTTGTCGAACTTGGACTTGGTGACACTGTCGTTGACGTTGATCGCCGGCCAGAGCAGCGTGCCCTTCTTCTGCATCTCGTAGAGGCGATGCACGCCGGTGGTGGTTTCCTCGGAGACGCCCTTGATGGCGCGGCCGAGCTCGCCGAACCAGCCCTTGGGCTTCTCCTTCAGCGCCTTCTTGATGAGGGCGAACAGGATTTCCTCTTCCTCGGAGCCGGCCTTGTCGAGGAAGGCGGTGTCGCCGCCTTCGGCGCGCACGCCCAGGTGCACGAACAGGGTCGCGTCGCCGCCGTCGTCGAGGATCATGTTCGGCATGCCGCCGTCACCCCACTCGAACAGTTTCAGCGTGTAGTCCCAGTAGTCCTTGAGTGTCTCGCCCTTGATGGCGAACACCGGAATGCCGGCGGCGGCGATGGCGGCGGCGGCGTGGTCCTGGGTCGAGTAGATGTTGCAGGAGACCCAGCGGATGTCGGCGCCGAGCGCCTTCAGCGTCTCGATCAGCACTGCCGTCTGGATCGTCATGTGCAAGGAGCCGGCGATGCGCGCGCCCTTGAGCGGCTGCTGCTTGCCGTATTCCTCGCGGGTGGCCATCAGGCCCGGCATCTCCGTCTCGGCGATGGAGATTTCCTTGCGGCCCCAGTCGGCGAGGCCAATATCCTTAACGATGTAGTCGTCACGGCGCGTCATGGAGGAGGGTGACCCTTGTGGTTCTGAAATGGCGTCTACCGGCCCTGGGGAGGCGCCTGGAGCCGTCGATAGCGGCGACCGGGCTGAGACACCCCTGCCCTATCCGGGCCTCTGTGGCCTCCCTATAGACCGGCACGCCGGGGGAAGGCAATAAAGATATAAAGAACTCGTTATGTCTTTTTCCGGGGACGACTTGCGCGAGTGGCCAGGGGGTGCGGTAGGATCGCGTGACGCCGAGAATCGCCAGAACGCGCAGCAGGCCGCCGATGACCGCAGACCTGAAGGAGACGAAGAAGGCCGGCCGCTGGGACTATGCAGGTGCGATCCTGCTGGCGGCGCTGATCGGCATTTGGCTGCTCGCCTACACCGTTGTGGTCCTACGGGCCTGGCTCGGCGCGCCCCAGGCCGCAGGTAACGCTTCAGTCATGATGAAGAATTCCCTTATAGTATTCGCGCAATTTTCTTAGATTTTTCATTCGCACCGGAAATACTTATAAATATTGTACTTCATTTTTCTATCCGAAATTCACGCCTCGGAAAGGATTGCAAGCATAGGCTCCTGCAAACGCGCGTTTTGGGGTGAGGAGCCTGTTATGTTTGCGTTCTTCAAAGTGGGTGGGTTCGGCGGCTGCGGGCCGGACTCCGAGCGTCACAAGCCGGCCGCACAGCCCCTGCTGCGCCGCCTGATCGGCGACCGGTCGGGCAACGTGGCGATGATGTTCGCCATGATCGCCATTCCGTTGAGCGGCGCCGTTGGACTGGCCGTCGACATGGCGCGTGTCTACCACGTGAACCTCACCACACAGTCGGCCCTCGACTCCTCGGCGCTGGCCGCCGGCCGCGTTGCCCAGGTCGAGAAAAGCGAAACGCTGGCCAAGGCGTCCAAGAGCGCATCGGCCTACTTCGACCAGGCCAAGCCGAGCGACGTCGTCGTCTCCACCATCGAATTCTCGCCGAACGACCAGCAGACTGAGTTCAAGGTGACGGCCACCTCGTGGGTGCGGACGCCTTTCCTCGGCGTGCTCAACATCTTCAACTATCGCGGCTCGCAGGACGACGCGCCGAGCGCCTGCAAGGGCAACTTCTACGGCTGCGTGAAGCTCGTCACCACGGCCACCGCGCAGATCTGCCTCAACTGCAGCGACACCGGCAGCGGCAACGCCGACGAGGGCACCAATCTCGAGATCTCCATGATGCTCGACATCACGGGCTCCATGAAGGGAACGCCGCTGACCGACATGAAGGCGGCAGCGAAAGACCTGATCGACATCGTGATCTGGAACGACCAGAGCAAGTACACGTCGCGGGTTGCGATAGCGCCGTTCTCGGCCACCATCAACGCCGGCGAGTACTTCTCCAAGATCAGCGGCAAGGTCGACCGCGAGGACAACGACGGCAGCTCGAGCCGCAACATCCACTATCCGGATAGCTGCTTCGTCAAAGGCAAGCTTCAGTCGAACTGCACCAGTTCGACCGGGCTGAAGACGTACAACACGCCTCCCTACATCGCCAAAAATGCGACCTGCGTGGTCGAGCGCGGCGACAACGACCTGAATGGCATCAAGTCGGGCACAAACCCCGAGAAGTACACGGATGCTGCGCCCACCACTGCCGCCTCGTACATGCCGAGCTGGAACATGGCAGCAGGAAGCATGGCGACCACGTGCAGTCCGACCAACGTCCTCATTCCCCTGACGACCGATCGGGCAAAGTTGAAGAAGGCGATCGATGCCTTCACGGCGGATGGATCCACCGCCGGTCAGCTCGGCACGGCGATGGCGTGGTACCTGATCTCGCCAAACTGGAAGGATGTGTGGCCGCTGGAAAGCCGCCCCACGCCCTACGGCACGGACAAAGTGTCGAAGATCGCCGTACTGATGACGGACGGTGTCTACAACACCCTGCAGAGCAAGAGCTATGGCGACAGCAGTTCGGAGGCCACTACCGCGCTCAACCACGCCAAGTCGCTGTGCTCGGGCATGAAGGCGAAGTCGATCACCGTCTACACGGTGGGTTTCAACCTGGACTCGTCGGCGGCGAAGAAGATGCTGAAATCGTGCGCCACCAGCGACACCCACTTCTACGACACCTCGGGCGGCGAGGCCCTGAAGGCGGCGTTCCGCGACATCGCCTTGAAGATCTCGAAGCTCAGGCTAACCAACTAGCGAGACAACGCAGCGGGGAAGTGGCGGGGTGCCGGCAACGGCGCCCCGCTTTTTTGTGCAACGCGGCCCAACCAATCATCCGTCATCGGCGTCCGCCCGATTGCGCCGACGATGCGTTCCGGCTAGGCACGAGCCCACTTGATCGCTTCGCGGGGAGCGCAACAGGTGGCCAGACAGGCGGCGCGCAAGAGCCTAGGCGGGATTTGCCTGTATGCCTGCGTCGCGACAAGCGCGTACGCAGCCGGCGGTGCGTACGCCGTCGACGATGCCGCCATCGGCAACGTTGGTGAATGCCAAATAGAGTCTTGGGTCGCGGCGGCAAGCAACGGCAACGTGGTGGGCGTGACCCAACCGGCATGCGTCGTGAAGCTTGGCGTGCCCGTCGAGTTCACCACCACGCTTCAGGGCGTGCGCATCGACGGCGAATGGGCCACGCTTGGCGGTTTGCAGATAAAGTTCATTCTGCTGCCTATGGACCCGAACAACTTTGCCATCGCATTGGTCCTGAACACATTGCAGGACGTCACCAAGGGCACCAACGTCACGTTCGTCAACGCGCCGGTCACCCTCAAGGTGCGCGACGACTTCCGCTTCAACCTGAACAGTGGCTGGCTGCACGATTCCATCCACGACACAAACCACTTTACCTGGGGGGCCGGCTTCGAGTGGGATTTTCGCAAGCAATGGACCGCTATTGCTGAGATCTACGGCCAGACCGGCCATCTGAGCAGCCCGCGCGCACAAGCCGGTCTGCGGTTTGCGCCGACAAAGGACGTCGATCTCGATCTCATCTACGGCCATAACATCGCCGGCGAGAATGCGAGTTGGATTACTGCCGGACTGACCGTGCGCTTCCCCTAGCTTGCCGAACCCGTGTGGGAGTGGCTTGGCACGACCTTAGTTCTCCTCGCCGAAGCCCGCCTCGACCAGGGCGACGAGCGCGTCGATGGCTTCAGGCGCCTCCGGCCCGTCCGCTTCCAGGTAGAGCTCGGTGCCGGGCCCCGCGGCCAGCGCCATCAGGCTCATGATCGATGATCCGCCGACCGTGCGATCGTCACGCGTGACGCGCACATCGGCATTGAAGCTGTCGGCGCACTTGACGAACTTTGCCGACGCGCGCGCGTGCAGGCCCTTGCGGTTGCGGATCGTGACGCGCGCGCACGGCTTCCTCTCCTTGTCCTGCATGGCGGCGCCTCGTTGGGGATCAGGTCGTGCCCGAGAGCAGCTGGCTGGCGACGCTGATGTACTTGCGGCCGGCTTCCTTGGCGGCCAGCGTGGCGTCGGCAAGGGACGCCTCCTTGCGCACGCTGGCGAGCTTGATGAGCATCGGCAGGTTGATGCCTGCCAGCACCTCGGCGCCCGTCTCCTCCATCACCGAGATGGCGAGATTGGAGGGCGTGCCGCCGAACATGTCGGTCAACACCACGACGCCCTGGCCGGCGTCCACGCGGCGGACGGTTTCGATCAGCTCGACGCGACGTGTCTCCACGTCGTCGTCCGGTCCGATCGAGAAGGGCTCGAGGTGCTCCTGCGGGCCGACAACGTGCTCGAGAGCGGCACGAAACTCTCCGGCAAGGCCACCGTGTGCGACGATTACGACGCCGATCATGCGAAGCTGCTGGTCCTCTGCCGCGGCTCCCGGCCAAAACCGGTCATCCAAGGCGGCGCATGATGGTTCAGGGTTGGGGGGCGGGCAAGGGGAAAGCGACGGCTCAGGTGCGCCTGGCGCGCGCAAGCGCCAGGGCCAGCTTGATCGGGGCGGAATGCTCGAACGGCGCCAGGCGAACAAGTGGAAGCTTGACCCCGAGAACCTCGGCTGTTGCGCCCTTTTCCGGCATCCGGTCGATCTCGGCGGGGTGCACCAGATCGACCACCAGGATCAGCTCGGCGCCCGTCATCGGCCGCGTTCCCACGATGCCGATGCCGCGCACCTCCATCTGGCCGGAAATGCTCTCGGGGGGATCGGCGATGATGCGCCCCTCCTCGTTGCGGACCAGAACCTGATCGTCGGCGACGAGGCTCGGCGCCTCCTGGGCGACCGGGCCGCGCCGGGCGAGAAACAGGAAGCGGAGGGCGAGGTCGGACTTGCCGGAGCCGGACGGCCCGCGCAACAGAGCCGCGTGCCGGCCGAGCGCCACGCAGGTTCCGTGCAAAGTTTCAGGTTCGGCGGGCACTCTGCGATGCTCCCTTCTGGAAAGTGGCCATGGCCGCCGGCAAGCGGACAACGAACCGCGCGCCGAGCACGCCGGGCTGCCGGTGGCTCTTCAGCGCAGGCTGGTCGACAATGGTCGGCGACGGCGCGCCGGCGTCCGCCATCCGGTTCATCGCGTGCAGCGTGCCGCCGTAGGCGTTGACGATATCGCGCGAGATGCTGAGCCCGAGACCCGAGTTCTTGCCGCGCGTCGAGTCGGACTGCGGCCTGTCGGAGTAGAAGCGCTCGAAAATATTCTCCAGATTCTCGGCCGGGATGCCCGGGCCTTCGTCGTCGACGACCAGCTCGATCATCGGGCCGTCCCTGCGCGCGTTGACGGTTACCGTGCCGCCCTGGGGCGAGAACGAAAGCGCATTGTCGATGAGGTTGGTGATGACGCGCCCGAGCCGGGCTTCGTGGCCCATGACGATGAAGGCGAGCGGATTGTCTGCAACGTCCTGAACGGCCACCGCCACCTTGCGGTCTTCCGTGCTGAGCCGGTCCTGGAACACGGCAACGATGCCATGCACGACATCGCGTACATCGACGGGCTCCTTCTCGCCGTAGGCGAGCTCGGCGTCGAGGCGCGATACGTCCGAGACGTCGCTGATCAGCTTGTTGAGCCGGATGAGCTCGCCCTGGATCTGGCGCACCAGCTCCTCACGCATTTCCGGGGTCTTGGCATAGGCCATCGCCTCCGCCGTCGAGCGGGCCGCCGTGAGCGGATTCTTGAGCTCGTGCGCCACCTCGCGCGCAAAACGCTCGCTGGCTTCGATGCGGCGAAAGAGCGATTCCGTCATCGTGCGGAAAGCCACGCTCATCTGCCCGATCTCGTCGTGGCGGCCGGCAAGCGCCGGCAGGTGCGCGCGTGCGCCGATGCTGTGGCTGACGTCCTCCGCGGCCGCCGACAGGCGGCGCATCGGGCCGGCGATGGTGCGATAGAGAAGCAAGGAGGCAATCAGCGTCGCGGCCAGCGCCACCAGCGCCAGGGTTGTCAGCAGATTGCGCTCCTCCTGCAAGACGGCGTCGATGACCCCGGGTTTGGTGGACAGCAGCAAGGCGCCACGCACGTCGCCGTGATAGTGTACGGGCGTTGCCACCGACACGATCTGCTCGCCTTCGTCGTTGACGAGGACCATGGCCGCGGCCTGGCCGCCGGTGACGGCAATGCGCACCTCCGGGTAGGCGAGGCCGTTGCCGCCGCCGATTTCCAGGTAGACCGGCATCTGCCTGCGGAACATCCAGCTCAGCAGGCGGGTCCAGGCATTCTTGACGCGATCGGGCCGCCAGTCCTCATCGCCCGAGCCGGCTTCGCCACTGGAGAGCTGGCCGCTTTTCAGCAAACGCTCGGAATCGGCGATCAGCACGCCATTGGAATCGTAGACGCGGGCGCGCACGTCCTTGGGCAGCAGGCTGCCCTTGAGCAGCGGCGCGACGCGCTCGGGCGGGATCGAGAGCTGCATGGATTCTATGTTCTCGTCGCGCGTCAGGCCGCGCGCGCCCTCGATCTCGGGCAGCATGTCCGGACTGATGATGATGCGTCCGGTGCCCTTCTCGCGGGTGGCGTTGGCCGCGATCGCCGCCGCGATCACCTCGCCCTGCGCCATCAGGCTGTCGCGCTTCGCCTCGATCAGCCAGGCGTGGTACTGGCCGAGATAGAAGATGCCGACCAGCAGCACCGCGAAGCCGATCAGGTTGGCGAACAGAATGCGGCGCCACAGGGTGCGGGCGACAAGACGGATCAGCGGTCCGTTGGTGAGAAACTCGTACAAGCCGATGCGGCGCACGGCCCATCTCAGCGACGCGTCCAGGCGCTTGAGCCCGTAGCGCAGCTTTCCGAGCAGACCAGCCGCACCCGTAGACGAAAGCAACGGCTCGCCTGGCCCCCTTGAAAGCGGCCTTTCCGTCTGGATCGCCATAGCGCCCCGGCTCAGGCTTCCTTAAAGCGGTAGCCGACACCGTACAGTGTTTCGATCACGTCGAAATTGTCGTCGACCTGCTTGAACTTCTTGCGCAGGCGCTTGATGTGGCTGTCGATAGTGCGGTCGTCGACGTACACCTGGTCGTCGTAGGCGGCATCCATCAGCGCGTCGCGCGTCTTGACGACGCCCGGGCGGGTGGCGAGCGCCTGCAGGATCAGGAACTCGGTCACCGTCAGCATCACGGGGCTGTTGTCCCAATGGCAGGTGTGGCGCTCGGGATCGAGCTTCAGCTTGCCGCGCTCGAGCACGCGGGCCGCTTCGGCCGCAACGTTGGCCGGGTCCTTGGGCTGGAAGCGGCGCAGCACGGCCTTCACGCGTTCCACCACCAGGCGCTGCGAGAACGGCTTGGTGATGTAGTCGTCGGCTCCCATTTTCAGGCCGAACAGCTCGTCGATCTCCTCGTCCTTGGAGGTCAGGAAGATGACGGGCATGTCGGTCTGCTGGCGCAGGCGGCGTAGAAGCTCCATGCCGTCCATGCGGGGCATCTTGATGTCGAGCACCGCGAGGTCGGCCGGGTCGTCGTTCAGGGCCTCGAGCGCGGCCGCGCCGTCGCTATAGGTGCGCACCTTGTAGCCCTCGGCCTCCAGGGCCATGCCGAGAGACGTCAAGATATTGCGCTCATCGTCGACGAGAACGATCGTGCTTTTTTCCTTCATGACCTCTCGACCTTGGGATCGCTGGCGACGGGTACGCGCCATATGGCGCCCCGGTGCGGAAATTGTGGCATGTCGGGTGGGTTCACACCTAATGTTATATGATTGTCCCGATGCCGCAAGGGCAGGCGGAAAGCTCGACAACTGTTGACAAATCCTGCGCGCGCAGGTTCGCGCGCGAGGCGGGGGCCCATCTACGCCTTTGCCGTGCGCGCGCACAACCGCCAAGGACGTGCGCACGTGCCGATGAAGGTGCGGCGGTGCTCGCGCGGTCGTAGCCAACCCGCGAGCAAATACTGCAACAGCAGAGGCGCGGGTGCCGCTCTCGACGCCAGCGGCTGACGGCGCACTTCGCGCAGCCGCCTTCAGACAAATCGCGCCGCTGCGCCCACGGCCCCGCTCGCATCGCGCATGAAGATTACGGCGCGAAGCAACCCCCATGGGCGCGTCTCTATTGCACCGCAGCAAAGCGAGCGCCGGCTGCGCTTTTTTTGAGCGATGGGCGCGTCGATGGCGCGCCATATGCTCGCCGCCGGTCATACGCTCGCTTGGGGCCGCGTCAGGCCGGGTCCGGCCCCAGCCTGGCAACCATGCGGCGTTTGGCAGGTTGTGAGAAGATGAGCAGACCGCCTAAAGATCATCCGTCCCGGCAGGCGGTAGCGCCCAGTCGGCGGGGGATAGCCATCATGCTGCCATCGCGTTGCCGCTTCTCGCCAAGCCCGCGAAACGTATAGACTGAGCGTTTTCGAAAGACAGGCCGAAACTCCGAAAGCCACCAGAGCCATCATCGCCATGACCATCGAGACTTTGCCGCTGAGCCTGCCTTCGAAGGTGAATCACAATACCGGCGCCGCGGAGCTCATCGAGCTGGCGATTGCACGCGGCGAGGCCAACTTTGCAGCGGGTGGCGCCCTTGCCGTCGAGACCGGCGTGCACACCGGCCGCTCCGTGCAGGACAAGTTCACGGTTCGCGATGCCTCGACCGACAAGGTCGTCTGGTGGGACAACAACAAGCCCATGTCGCCCGAGCAGTTCGAGCTGCTTTGGGCCGACTTCAAGGCGCACGCGCGCACGCGCGAGTTGTTCGTGCAGGATCTGTTTGCCGGCGCCGATCCCGCGCATCGGCTGAATGCGCGCATCTTCCTCGAGTATGCCTGGCACGCGCTGTTCATCCGTCATCTGCTGCGCCGGCCCAATGCGAGCGAGCTAGCGAACTTCACGCCGCAGTTCACGGTCATCAACCTGCCGAGCTTCAAGGCCGACCCCAAAAAATACGGCGTGCGCACCGAGACGGTGATCGCCTGCAACTTCGCCAAACGGCTGGTGCTGATCGGCGGCACGTCCTACGCGGGCGAGACCAAGAAATCCGTCTTCACCTATCTCAACTATGCGATGCCCGAGAAGGGCGTGATGCCGATGCACTGCTCGGCCAACGCCGACAAGAAGGGCAACTCGGCCATCTTCTTCGGCCTGTCCGGCACCGGCAAGACGACGCTGTCGGCCGACGCCAGCCGCACGCTCCTCGGCGACGACGAGCACGGCTGGTCCGAGGACGGCGTGTTCAACTTCGAGGGCGGCTGCTACGCCAAGACCATCAACCTGTCGAAGGACGCCGAGCCGGAGATCTGGGACGCGACCAACCGCTTCGGCACCGTGCTCGAGAACGTCATCCTGCGCCCGGGCAGCCGCGAGCCGGACTTCAACGACAACCGCCTGACCGAGAACACGCGCTCCGCCTATCCGCTGGACTTCATCTCCAACGCCAGCCACACCGGCATGGCGGGCCATCCCAAGAACGTCGTGATGCTGACGGCGGATGCGTTCGGCGTGATGCCGCCGATCGCCAAGCTGACGCCGAGCCAGGCCATGTATCACTTCCTGTCCGGCTACACGGCCAAAGTTGCCGGCACCGAGAAGGGCCTCGGCAAGGAACCGCAGGCGACCTTCTCGACCTGTTTCGGCGCGCCCTTCATGCCGCGCCATCCGAGCGCCTACGGCAACATGCTGCGCGACCTGATCGCCAAGCACAACGTCGACTGCTGGCTGGTGAACACCGGCTGGACGGGCGGCAAGTTCGGCGTCGGCAAGCGCATGCCGATCAAGGCGACGCGCGCGCTTCTGAACGCGGCGCTGGCCGGCAAGTTGAAATCGCAGGCGATGCGCACCGATCCCCACTTCGGCTTCCAGGTGCCGCTGGAGCTGCCGGGCGTCGACGCCGCCATTCTCAACCCGCGCGAGACCTGGGCCGACAAGGCCGCCTACGACGCCCAGGCGCGCGCACTGGTCGACATGTTCCGCAAGAACTTCGAGAAGTTCGAGCGCCACGTCGACGACGACGTGAAGGCCGCCGCCCCCGCGCTCAAGGAGGCTGCGGAGTAGAGCGGCCCGCGGGCCGCTCTAGCGAAAGTCCTCGGCCGTCAGCAGCGCCGAGAAGGCAACGCCCGCGGTCTTGAAGGCATCCTGCGCGCCTTCGAGCCGATCCACCACCGTGATCACCTGGTCCACGATCCCGCCATCGGCGCGGACCGCCTCGATCGCCTTCAGGGACGATCCGCCGGTGGTGGTGACATCCTCCAGGATCACGATCCGCTTGCCGTTGAGATCCTCCCCCGGTCCGAGCCCTTCCACCAGCTTGCGCGCGCCGTGCTCCTTGGCCTGCTTGCGCACGAAAAAGGCGCGCAGGGGCCGCGGGCCGGCGTGGCTCAGGACCGCGGTCGCTACCGCGAGCGGTACCGCCCCCATCTCGAGCCCGCCCACGAGCTCAACCGTGCTGCCTTTCAACCGCTCGAGGATAAGGGTCGCGATCAGGCTCGCCCCCTCCGGATCCAGCATGGTGGGCTTCATATTGAAGTAGAAGGTGGAGGAGCGCCCGGAGGCCAGCTTGGTCTCGGACCCGGTGGAAAACGAGCGCTCCCGCACGATCTCGATCAGACGCTTACGGGCGATTTCGGCGGCGCTCATGGGGGCGAATCCTTATGTCGGGGTCCCCAGCGTTCTCCTAAAGCCACACATCCACTGTCAAGTTGGGGACCCCCTTGGGCCACCGTTGCCCACGGTTAACGCGTGCGGTAAAGCCGAGAAGTGGGCTGGGTTTAGGCGCCTTTTACAGGGGCTTGGGCCTTTGTCTGCGCAGTCCGCCACCGGGGCAGAATAGTCAGATTTTCCGGAAGGCGCATTTGGACGAACCGGTGCCGAGCGATCGGCCAGGTGGAATTGGTGGGCGTGCTCCGGAGCCGGTGTTTTTTTGCCGGAAGTTCCGGACATTTTGGGGGAATACCCATGAGTACCAAGTATCGCGTCCCGTTGGCTGGTTGGGTCGCCGCTCTCGTCCTCATCATCGCCGCAATACCGCAAGCTGAATCCCACTCCCGAAAGAAGGGGACCTCCTGCACGGAAGGTGACCCGACGTGCTGGGTGAAGCCGGCAGTGCGCTCATCCTGCAACTTCTGGGATGCCGATTGCGCCACACGCCGCCCCTACCATCAGCGGTACCAGCAGATCTACAACGGCTATACGCATCGCCCTCATCACCACCATCATCAGGCAGCGCCGGCCGGCTTCTACGACGATGCCAACGATTGGCGTCATAGCCGCAAGCACGGCTGGAACCAGCGCTACTGGGAGACCCGCTTCTATCATCGCCGTTTCGAAAGCTATCGCCGCCCGCATCGCCCGCGCGAGTACACCTGGATCGAGCGTGACTACAGCTACGCCGGCGGTCTGCACTGCCTGCCGCGGCACCGCGAAGTCGGCGACGAGATGAGCTCGCGCGAGAAGGCGATCGTCAACGTCGAGCGGCGCTGGGCGCACAGCATGTCTTACGATCGCGGCGGCAAGTACGCCAACCTCGACCGCGCCAAGGATGCCAAGCTGCACTGCGACCCCACCGGCCAGTCGCGCTGGCTGAAGAAGGCGCTGTGGACCTGCGTCATGGTCGCCGTACCCTGCCGCGCCATCGAGCCCGACAGGCTGCGTGACAGGAAGCGCTTCGAGAGCGACGAGGTCACGATCGAGGACGAGCGCATCGACCGCTAAGCGCCGGCACGAAGCCTGCAAAACCCGAAAGCCGGAGCATCAAGCTCCGGCTTTCGCTTTTGTGCGGCCGGGCGGTTGGCGCAAAAGCGCGAGGCTGTATGCTCGCCTGAGCAAGCCGGAGGCAGCCCAGTGACGCAGGCGTCATATCCCCAAGCCAGCTACATCGACCCCACCGCGCGCGTGTTCGGCGCCGTGACGCTGGAAGAGGGCGCGAGCCTGTGGCCCTACGCGGTCATCCGCGCCGAAGGCGCCTTCGTGCGCATCGGAACCATGTCCAACCTGCAGGACCACGTGATGGTGCACGTGGGCTACAAGAAGCCGACCATCGTCGGAGCCTACTGCTCGATCACCCATCGCGTGGCGCTGCATGGCTGCACGATCGAGGACAACTGCCTGATCGGCATCGGCGCCACCATCATGGAAGGCGCCGTGATCGGCGAAAACTCGATCGTCGCCGGCCACGCCTTCGTGGCCGACAACACCATCATCCCGCCCAACTCGATCGTGATGGGGACGCCGGCCAAGGTCGTGCGCACGATCAACAGCTTTGTTGCCAACCGCATCAACGCGCTGCTCTACCTGCGCAACGCGCAGGCCTACGCCAAGGGCGAGTACCGCGCCTGGGACGGGCCCGAGTACGAGGCGGAGGCCAAGCGCTGGAAGCAGAATTCGGAGGCGCTGTTCAAAGCCCGGTACGGGCCAACCTAGACACGCGAAGGCCCGCGAGTTGCCTCGCGGGCCCTGCAGCCTGCAGCCTGCGCCGCGACTATTTGAAGATGCTCTTGATGGTGTCCCAGATGCTGCGCACGCCGGCGCCCGCATCGGCAACCACGCCCTTGGCGGCCTCGACCGCATCGGTGACGGCCGATGCCGGCACCTGCGATGCGGCGACCGTATCTTTCGTCACTTCAGGGAACAGCTTCATCTGCGCGAGCGTGGCGGGACCGGCCATGCCGTCGACCTTGAGGCCGTTGGCCTTCTGGTAATCCTTCACGGCCTTCTCGGTGCCGGCGCCGAACTGTCCGTCCGCCGTCACGCCAAGCTTCTCCTGCAGTTTCTTGACGGTGTCGCCGCGCGTGCCCTGCTTCAGCAGGATCAATTCGTAAAGACCCATCGCCATGAAGGTGTCGGGCCCGGCGATGCCGTCGGCGGCAAGGTTCTTCGACTGCTGCCACTTCTTGAGCGCGGCTTCGGTGTTGGGGCCGAACTCGCCGTCAGCCTCTACGCCGAGCTTTGCCTGCAGACGCCGCACGGGCTCGCCCGCCAAACCCTTCTTCAAGATCGCCATAGGTCATGTCCTTAGATGGGGAAGTTCAGTCCGCAGCATATGCGGAGGCAATTGCGGAGGAAAGGCGGCACCTCTGGCATGCCAAGCCAGCCTTAGCGGAAGGCTGCCTGGCGCTCGTCAAAGCCGCGCATAGCGGCGCGTGGCGCCGACCAGCTCGTTAACGATACCGGGCTCCGTCATGGCGTGGCCGGCATCCCCGACAACCCTGAGCTTTGCTTCAGGCCACACGCGCGACAGGTCCCAGGCGCTCTTGACCGGGGTGACCACGTCGTAGCGGCCGTGCACGATCGTACAGGGCAAATGGCGGATGCGGTGGGCGTCGGCGAGAAGCTGGTCGTCGCGATCGAAGAAGCCGCGGTTGACGAAGTAGTGGCACTCGATGCGGGCAAAGGCGATGGCGTAGTTGTCGGCGCCGAACAGCTTGATGCGCTCCGGATCCTGCATCAGCGACAGGGTTGAGCCTTCCCAGATCGACCACGCGCGGGCGGCGGCGATCTGCACGGCGCGGTCGGGATGCGTGAGACGCCGGTAGTAGGCGGCGATCATGTCGCCGCGCTCCTCGGGCGGGATCACCTGCCTGAATTCCTCGAACGCTTCGGGGAACAGCCAGCCGCAGCCGGCCTGGTAGAACCAGCGCAGCTCCTCGCGGCGCAGGAGGAAGATGCCGCGCAGGATGAGATCGCTGACGCGGCTTGGATGCGTCTCCGCATAGGCCAGCGCCAGCGTCGAACCCCACGAGCCGCCGAACAACTGCCAGCGGTCGATCTTCAAGTGCACACGCAGGCGCTCCATGTCATCGACCAGGTCCCACGTGGTGTTGGCATCGAGGCTGGCGTGCGGCAGCGAGCGGCCGCAGCCGCGCTGATCGAACAGCACGATGCGGTAGAGGGCGGGATCGTGATAGCGGCGCATGGTGGGATTGCAGCCGCCGCCGGGACCGCCATGCACGATGACGACCGGCTTGCCCTGCGGGTTGCCGCACTCCTCGAAATAGATTTGGTGCCCGCTGCCCACGTCGAGGCGGGCGCTGCGGGTGGGCTCGATCGGTGGGTAGAGGACGAGCCGTTCGCGTGCCGACATTTCTTGTCCCGTGAGTGCAAATGTTCTGACGCCGGTGGCTCCTGATTACAGGTGCCGGACCCGGCATGGCAAGGCGCCGGATCAGGGACCCTGCACGGGGCGCGCTTTCAGGCGCTGCAACCGCACTTCGCGATCGTAGAGCGTTTCACCGCCCGGCACGCGCATCTCGAACACGCGCTCCAGGACGTCCGCGCGCGGGGCGGGCGTGATGCGGGTCACCGCCATGGCGGCCAATACGCCGGCGGGGAGCCCGACCGCGCCGGCGAGCGCGCCGGGAAGCGCCCACGCCCCCGTCTCGCCGAGCAGGATGGCGAACGCGGCCGTGAATGCGCCGGCGAGCATGCCGGCCGCAGCGCCCCAAGCATTCAGGCGCTTCCACCAGATGGACAGCACGAGCACCGGAAAGATCGCCGAGGCACTGAAGCACAGCGACCAGAGAAACAGACGGAACGGATCGGCGGAGCCGACGGTGGCCAGCCACACCGTGACGATGGCCGCGACGCCGAGGCCGATGCGGGCGGTGTTGATGCGCGCAGCGTCGGGAGGTGTCTCCGGCCGCAGACCGTAGACGATATCCTCGGAGAAGATGGTCGCCGCCGCCGTCATGGCCGCAGCCAGCCCGGTCATGGCGGCAGCGAGTGCGCCGGCGAGCGCCAGGTAGACAAGGGCCTGCGGAAAGCCCGCGGCAAGCGGCAGCGCAAACAGGGCGGCATCGCGCTCGAAGGTGACGGACGAGAAGCTGACGGTGGGCGCCGAGCCCGCGATGCGCGCTATGCCAGCCTCCTGCAACGATTGGAACCAGGCGGGCAGGCGATCGACCGGCTGCCCCACGACCTGCTCGAGCAGCAGGGCCCGCAGGAACACAGCCATCGCCGGCAAGGTGAGCAGCAGGACGCCGGTGATGAGCACGGCCCAGCCGACCGACTTGCGCGCATCGTAGATGCCCGGTGCCGGATTGATGCGGGCGAGCAGCGACGGCGAGGCGGCAATGCCGGCGCCGGCCATCAGCGACATGAGGACGAAGGCGAGCGTGCCGACGCTGCCGAAGGACTGCAGGAAGCGCTTGGCCAGCGGCTCGCGGCCGTCGCCGGGAAACTCGAGGCCGAGCAGGGGCGCGATGAACGTCGGCACCCCGCGCTGGTCCTCGGTGCGGCTGAGCATGCGCAGGACGTTGCCGTGCGTCATCTGCGGCAGGGGCAGGTTCGACATCATCACCGCGATGATGGTCGCGCACACCGCCAGCGCAAAGATCGCGACAATGGCCTTGGCCGCGCTCGACCAGGTCAGCGCGCGCGCGCCGCCGCCGGCGACCATCGCCGCCGTGCTGGCCAGGACGACCAGGGCCATGAGGCTTTCCGACATGCCCGTCAGCCACGCCGAGGCATAGGCGGCAAAGCGGGCCTCGGCCGCCAGCAGCAGCAGCAGGGGAACGGCCATGACGGCGGCCGCGATCACGCGCAGCATGGGGCTGCCGAAGCGGCGGCCGAGGTAGCTCGGCAAGGTATAGGCACCGAACTTGCGCAGGAACGGCGCCAGCAGGACGCCCATGAACAGCAGGCCGGCGACGATGCCGAGGCCGAGGCACAAGGCATCGAAGCCGATGCTGAAATAGGTGCCCGTGAGCGCAAGAAACCCGGCGCCGCCGAGCGCACTGATGGAGAGCGTCAGCCCGTTGAAGAAGGCCGGCACCCGCCGCCCGCTGACGAAGTAGTCGCCGGTTTCGCGCGTCGAGGCCATCACGCCGATGCCGATGTAGAGGGCGATCGGGCCGGCGAACATCAGGAGCCGGATGACGCCGTCGGACAGGCCGAGCTGCTCCAGCATCAGCGCCATCAGCACCAAGGCGGCGATGGACGCGAAGAAGATGCCGAAATATGTCCCGAGCCGCGGATTGACGAGCCGGGTGCGCGCGGTGATCGCCATGCCGGTCAGATGTCCTCGTGCGCCCCGTGCCAGTGGTCGATGGCATCCTGCCGGTTGACGAAGACGGCGATGGTGACGAAGGCAATGACGAGCAGGCCGTGGCAGGCGAGGAAATAGCCGAGCGGAATGCCGAGCACGCGCTTCGTGTTGAGCGCCTCGGCATAGAGCGGCAGCGCGATCAGCGCGGTCACGAAGGGCACGAGGCTCACCAGCATCTGCACCTTGGTGTTGCGCCAGTAGGCCTTGCGTTCGCTCCAGTCCATCATGTCAGCCCCCCGCGGGACGGCGGACCCGCGCCCGGCACCCGACTCAAGTTCACGAGTTGTATTATCCTAGCTGGTCCCGCTCATGGTTGCAGCGTGCAAAGGCTGGAATAGGGCATGCCACTCCCCGCCTTAGGCATTCGGCAGCGCATGGTTGGCCAACGGCCCGATATCCGGTTAGATAGCGGCGGACGACTAAAGTCGCACCAGAATGGCGGGCGACACGCAGCGCGCCGCCGCAGGGACGGACGCGGGGTATGGCAAACTACCGCTTTATTATCGTGGACGACCATCCGCTGTTTCGCGGCGCCTTGAGTCAGGCGCTGAGCAACGCCTTCGAGAACGCGGAAATCCTGGAAGCCGGCTCGCTCGACGATGTCACCGTGCGTCTCGGCACCGAGGGCGACACCGATCTCATCCTGCTCGACCTGACCATGCCCGGCGTGCACGGGGTGTCCGGGCTGTTGTACCTGCGCGCCGAGCATCCGGAGGTTCCCGTCGCCATCGTCTCGGCCAGCGACGATGCCGCCACCATCCGCCAGTGCCTCGACTGCGGCGCGTCCGGGTTCATCCCGAAGTCGCAGCCGGTGGAAGCCATCCGCGAGGCGATCCGCACCATCATGGGCGGCGAAGTGTGGCTGCCGCCGGACGTCGACGTGCGCACGCCCGTGCCCGATGAAACGGCGAGCCTCGTCTCGCGCCTGTCGACTCTCACCCCGCAGCAGGTGCGCGTTCTGATGATGCTGGGTGAGGGGCTGCTGAACAAGCAGATCGCGTTCAAGCTCGGCGTGTCGGAGGCGACCATCAAGGCGCACGTCTCCGCCATCCTGCAGAAGCTCGGCGTCGACAGCCGCACGCAGGCGGTGATTGCCATCAACAAGATCGGCGGCGGCGACTGGTCGCGCCTGCCGCACTGACCTCTACTCTGCCGCCGCGGCGCGCTGCCAGGTGAGCTGGTGCATGAGCGCGCGCAGGGCGGCAGCCTTCACCGGCTTGCGCAGCAGCGGGTAGCCGTGGCCGCGCACCTCGCGCGAGACCTCCGCCGACGCATCGGCGGTGATGACGACGACCGGCACCTGCGTGCCGATGAGGTCGCGCAGGCCGGCGATGGCTTCCAGGCCGGTGCTGCCGTCCAGGTGATAGTCGGCGAGGATGATGTCGGGGATATCGCCGGCCGCGAGCAGGAGCGCGCGCGCCTCCGCGCCGCTCTGCGCCGTCATGGCCTCGCACTGCCAGCCATGCAGCAGCACGGACATGCCGTTCAGCACGTCCGGCTCGTTGTCGAGGCACAGCACGCGCAGCCCGCTGATGCGGCCCGGCACCGGCAGCACCACGCCGCCCGGCTCCGGCAACGCGCTCGGCGGCGCCATCGGAAGCTCGACGGAGAACATGGAGCCGCGGCCCGGCACCGATTGCAGGTCGATGCCGTGGCCGAGCACCTTGCCGATGCGATCGACGATGGCGAGCCCAAGCCCGAGCCCGCGCACGGCGCTGGCGGTGTCCTCCAGACGCTGAAACTCCTTGAAGATGATGGCGCGCTTGCTGGCCGGGATGCCGGGGCCGGTGTCGTGCACCTGGATGCTGAGCGTATCGCCGCGGCGCACGACCCCGAGCAGCACCTTGCCGCGCCCGGTGTACTTGATGGCGTTGGAAACTAGATTCTGCAGGATGCGACGCAGCAGCCGGCGGTCGGACGACACCCACAGGTGCGTCGGCACGATGCGCAGGTCGAGACCCTTCTCGCGCGCCATCGGCTGGAACTCGACGGCGAGACGCTCGAACACCTCGTTGAGCGGGAAGCGCGTGATCTCGGGCTCCAGGCGCCCCGCATCAAGACGCGAGATCTCGATCAGCACGTTGAGGATTTCCTCGACCGCTTCCAGCGACGCGTCGATGTTGCGCACCAGCTTGGCCTCCGCGTCGGGAACGGTGCGCTCGGCGAGGCTGGTGGCATAGAGGCGCGCGGCGTTGAGCGGCTGCAGGACGTCGTGGCTGGCGGCGGCCAGGAAGCGGGTCTTGTCGAGGTTGGCTTCGTCCGCCTTGCGCTTGGCAATCTCGAGGGCCTCGTTGACCTCGGTCAGCTCGGCGGTGCGCTCCTGCACGCGGCGTTCGAGCGTTTCATTGGAGCGGGCAAGCGCGTCGGCCGCCTCCACCCGCTCCGTGATGTCGGAGTAGGTGGTCACGATGCCGCCCCCTGGCATCGGGCTGGTGCGGATCTCCAGGATGCGCCGGCCGCCGCCGATGTGCGCCTGGAAGGTCTCGTGCGAGACGGCAAGCTTCATGAGGCGGTTGGCGACCAGCCGGTTGGGCTCGCCGGAGCCGAGGTCGCCGCGCTCGGCGAGCGTGCGCAGGACGCTGTCGAGCGGCGCGCCGACGCGGCCGAGATCCGGCGGCAGGTCCAGCAGCTCGCGGAACTGACGGTTCCAGCAGATCAACTTCATGTCCTTGTCGAACACGCTGAGGCCATGCCGCACCTGGTCGAGCGCCGACTGCAGGAGGTCACGGTTGTACTGCAGGGCCTCGGAGGCATCGTCGAGAAGCTTCAAGGCCGAATGGCTGCCGGCATCATTGCGGCGCAGCAGCAGGGAGAGCACGAGGCGCGAGGAGGCCGCACCGATGGCGCTCGCCAGCAGATGCTCGGTGAAGCGAAGCAGGTGAATGTCGGCCGGCGCGTTCTCGTACACCGGCGCGTTGCTGCTCGCCGCGTACTCCATGAACGAGCGCTCGGCACGCTCCGCCCCGAGGTAGCGGGCAACGGTGCGCTGCAGCTCGCCGGCGGTGATCGACGAGCGCCACATGCGGAAGCCGGGCGCCACCGGCGGGCGCGGCAGGTCATCCAGCACGAACAAATGCGCCTGCAGGCGCTCGACCGGCTCGGGCTGCCGGACCAGCGAGACGGCGATGAACATGCCGAGGTTGGCCAAAATGCTCCACAGCACGCCGTGCGGCAGCGGATCGAGGCTGACGAAGAACAGAGCGTGAGGTTTCAAGAGCGCGATGCCGAAGGGACCGGCTGTCATGATTGAGGACGGCAGCCAGCCGGCCTCGATCACCCACGGCAGCAGCAGCGTGTAGGCCCACACCGCGAAGCCCGTGACGATGCCGGCGATGGCGCCGCGCGCGGTGGCACTGCGCCAAAGCAGGCCGCCGAAGAAGGCCGGCGCGAACTGGGCGATGGCCGCGAACGACACCAGGCCGATGGAGGCCAGCGCGTGCGCCTGCCCGAGCAGGAGATAGAAAAGATACCCGAGCAGGACGATGCCGAAGATGGCGACGCGGCGGATGGCGAGCAGCAGCCCCGCCATGTCGTCCTGGGCGGTGGCTTCGTCGAAGCGTCCGCGCAGGAGCAGCGGCACCGCGAGGCCGTTGCAGACCATGATCGCCAGCGCAACCGAGTCCACGATCACCATGGCGGTCGCCGCGGACAGGCCGCCGACGAAGGCGAACAGCGTGATGACGTCGGTGCCGCCGGCAAGCGGCAGGCCGAGCACGTACATGTCCTTGTCGAACGAGCCGGCCGGCAGCGTCATAATTCCGGCCGCCGCGATCGGCACCACGAACAGGTTGATCAGCACGAGATAGACGGGGAACAGCCAGGCGGCGCGGCGGATCTCGTCCTCCGAGTTGTTCTCCACCACCGTGACGTGGAACTGGCGCGGCAGCAGCACGATGCACACGAGGCTCAGGAAGGTGACCGCGATCCAGAAGTCGGTGCTGAACTGCTGCGCGAACATGCGGTGCAGCTCGGGGTTGGTGGCGATCTTGTCGACGAAGCCGCCGATGCCGCCGAACACCGTGAACAGCACGAAGATGCCGACGGTGAGGAACGCGGCAAGCTTGACGAGAGACTCGGCAGCGACCGCCACGATCAGGCCGTCCTGGTGCTCGGTCGCATCGATGTGGCGCGTGCCGAACAGCACCGCGAACACCGCCATCAACACGGCGATGACGAACGCGGTATCGATGGGCATGCCGAAGATCTGCAGCGGCAGGGCGCCGAGCAGGGCGCTGACCGAGAGCGCCACGGCTTTGAGCTGCAGGGCGATGTAGGGCAGCGTACCGGCGACGGCGATGACGGTGACGAGGGCGCCGACCGCCTGGCTCTTGCCGTAGCGGGCGGCGAGGAAGTCGGCCACCGAGGTGATGTTCTGGCTCTTGGCCAGGCGCACGATGCGCTGCAGGAAGCGCCAGCCGAACACGAACAGCAGGATCGGACCGAGATAGACGGGGATGAAATTGTAGCCGGTGGAGGCGGCCAGCCCGACGCTGCCGAAGAAGGTCCAGGACGTACAGTAGACCGCCAGGGAGAGGGCATAGATGACGGGGCGGCCGCTACCGCCCTTGCGCGAGCCGAACGTGCGGTCGGCATACCAGGCGAGCGCGAACAGGCCACTTACGTAGCCCAGCGCCAGCAGTATGACCGTCCAGCCCTCGATCATCGGCGGCAGCCCTGCCGTGGACGCTTAAAAAGCGCCGTTCATCAATGACTTGCACCGCTAACCCTGCGGCGTTTGTATTGTGGACCAACGCATCGGGCGTGTCCAATCGTACGCGTGCGTTGTGTTAGCGTGGGTGTTCGGTCACCGCCAGGGTCGTGACGGTTCGCCGTGGAAAAACAGGGAGTGTCTCGGATGAGCCTGATTCAGGAGTTCAAGGAATTCGCCATCAAGGGCAACGTTGTCGACATGGCGGTCGGCATCATCATCGGCGGCGCGTTTGGAACGATCGTGACATCGCTGGTGAAGGACGTGATCATGCCGCCCATCGGCCTGGCGCTCGGCGGCGTCGATTTCTCCGACATCAAGCTGCCGCTGAAAGCCGCGTCCGCGGGCCAGGAAGCGGTGACCATGAATGTCGGCCTGTTCCTCAACAACGTGATCAGCTTCCTGATCGTCGCGCTGGCGGTGTTCATGCTGGTGAAGGCAATCAACGAGCTGCGCCGCCGCCTCGAGACGGAGAAGCCGGCCGTACCGCCGGCGCCGACGCCGACGGAGTCCTACCTGAAGGATATCCGCGACGCGCTGGTGAAGCGCTAAGCGACGAGCGCAGGCTTGGCGGCCTGCGCGGAAGCGGGCGGACTTTCCGCCCGCTTCAGAAGCCCTTCCCGGATCAGCCGCTTGACGAACACGATCTTGCCCGCGTCATCGAGCGGCTCGGGAAGCTCGCGCACCGCGAACGGCGTGCCGGAGAGGGCGAAGCGCACGCAATCGGCGGTGAACGCCGGCATGGTGATCTGCGAGGGCCCGAACAGGATCGTGAGCTGCTCGCCCTCCTCGCGCACGAGGTAGAGAAGATCGGGCTTGGCGACGACGCGCGTATCGAGCGCAACATCCGGCGCGTCGTCCAGCTCCTCAAGGCCGCCCGCATAATCCGGCCGGCGTGACTTGACGAACTCCTCCGCCATGCGGTCGAGGATGCCATCGGCGGTGGCCTCGCGCGCGAAGGTGTCCACCAGCTTGCGGAAAGTCCGGCGCGCTTCAGCGCGGTCGAAACCCGCGTTGGCGTATCCGATCGGCAGGTTGGCGCGGAAGGCGGGCGAGGCGAGAACCGCCTCCGACAGCGCCTCGGTGACCACGTCAGCCCAGGTCTTGCCGATGAGCCCGAGCGTGATGTGCAGCGAGACCTCGTCGGTGGAGCGGGCGGCGTGGTAGAGCCCGCGCGGGCAATAGAAGACATCGCCGGGGCGCAGCGTGAACTCCTGGGTCACGGGCCCCGCCGTGTGCGTGCCCGGCTCGAAGCGCTGGCCGTGCAACGGCAGCTCGATGCCGGTGTCGTTGAGCGTCCAGATCTTGGAGCCCGCCACCTGCAGCACGAACACGTCGTGGCTGTCGAAGTGGGTCTTGAAGCCCTGTGCGTTCGGCGGCGAGAGGTAGATGTTGGTCTGGAAATGGCCGCTGAACACCTTCTCGGCCGCGCGGCAGAGGGCGGCAAGCTCGGGCAGGCACTCCTGCAGGTGCGAGATGGAGATGGTCGCGCCGGCGGCGAAGTGCTGATAGACGCGCGGCAGGTCGAGGCGGCCGGCCGGCAGGCCGCTTTGGAAGGAATAGTCCTCGGGCGGCAGGTCTCGGGTGGCGTCGACCAGGAACACATCCGGGTGGCAGGGCGAGGTGGTGGCGAGGAAGCGGTCGATGACGGACACGCTCAACAGGGCGTCGAAACGCGCGCGATCCTGTGCCGGGATCAGGAGCGGTTTCTTCTCGTAGTAGTCCGCGAAGAAGGATGCGGTCGACACCGGGTGCAGCAGCCGCTCGAACGATAGGGACATGCGCGTGATCCTGATGCGGCTGCGATGCGGCGATCCCGCCGGCCGGGCAGGTTATCGCGGGCGGCGGCGCGAGGGAAAGGCCGGCGTGGCCATCCAGGATTGCGAACATGGCGCGCGCGTGACCTGTCTTGCCCGGGAGCGCGGCAGCGCGGTACATAGAGGCGGACGGCGGGTGTAGCTCAATGGCAGAGCAGGAGCTTCCCAAGCTCACGACGAGGGTTCGATTCCCTTCACCCGCTCCAGCCTGTCGGCGACTGCAGAAACCTTGCAGGTCTCCGGCGCCCTTCAAACGATATGCGACGTCGCCGCGGCTGACCTGAAGGCGGCAGCAAGAATGTCGAGCGCGGTGGCCAGCTCGGCCCGGCTGCGCGCGGCGCCGAGCGAGACGCGGATGGCGTGCGGCGCCTCGCCGAGGCTGAACACCTCGCCCGCCACCACCGCCAGCCCCTGACGCTGGAGATGGGCAAGAAACGCCGCGTTGCTCCAGTGCGGCGGCAACGGCAGCCAGATGTGATGGCCTCTCGGGTCGGCCGCAAAGCGCACGCCGGCCAAGGCCTGTGCCGCAATCCTCTGGCGCGCGGCCGCCTCGCTGCGGATGGCGGCGATGATGCGGTCGGCGCTGCCGTCCTGCAGCCAGCGCGTCACCAAGGCCACCATCAGCGGCGGCGCCATCTGCACGGCCGCGCGCAGCGCGTCGGCGAGGCGCGCCGCAGCCGCCGGGTTGGGCGCGTTGAGAAGCGACACGCGTAAACCAGGCGCCAGGCATTTCGACAGGCTGACGGCCCAGGTGGTGCGCTCCGGCATGAGCGAGGCCAGCGGCGCCACGTCGGGCGCGAGCAGACCGTAGGCGTCGTCCTCGAACAGCTGCACGCCGTGGCTCTCGATGATGCGCGCCACGGCCTTGCGGCGCTTGTCCGGCATGGTGGCGGCGGTGGGGTTCTGCATGGTCGGGATCAGATAGACGGCCTTCGGCGCATGCCGCCGGCAGGCGTCGTCGAGGGCCTCGGGGACGATGCCTTCCTCATCCATCGGCACGCCGACGGCGCGTACGCCGGCGTAGGTGGCGGCCGCCCTGAACCCCGGAAAAGTCAAGGCCTCGGCCAGCACGACGTCGCCGCGCGACGTGTTCGCCAGCAGGAACGCAAGAATCGCCGTCTGCGTGCCGGCGCCGACCAGCACCGTGTCCGCCGTCACCCCGGCCACACGGCGCGCCAGCCACGCCACCGCAGCGGCCCGCTCCTCCGGACTGCCGCCGGGCTGGCGATAATTGAGCAGGCCGAAGAAACCCGCTTCGCTTTGAATGCTCGTCAGCCCGCGCAGGATGCGTCCGTCGAGATCGGCCTCGAGCGGCTGGGGCGGGATGTTCATGGAGAGATCAATCTCCGCCCGCTGCCCCGCCGCGCGCGGTGATTGCGAGACGCTTTCGGCAACGAAGGTGCCCTGCCCGACCCGGGCTTCGATCAGCCCCTGCCGGCGCGCCTCGGTGTAGGCGCGCGTTACGGTCGTGAGGTCGATGCCGAGGGCCTTCGCGAGCGCGCGCTGGGTCGGCAGTTGCTGGCCGCGATGCAGGCGCCCCGAGGCGATATCCGCCCGCAGGGCCTCGACCACCCGCAGGTAGACGGGCCCATGGCGATCTAAGATTGCAGGGGACCAATCCATGCAATAACCCGCCTTGTCCGTTGATTGTACGGATGCAATGCATAATCTCATCCATACAGAAACTCAAGATCGACGTGACGGGATGGAGGAAGCCATGGCCGCGAACGACGCAGCAACCCCGGTGCCGAGACCCCTGCGCCAGTCCCTGTGGCGGGGGTTCCTTGGGCGCTGTCCCAAGTGCGGCGAGGGCCGCATGTTCCGAAAGTTTCTCAAGGTTGCCGACGCGTGCCCGGTGTGCGGCGAGCCCCTGCATCATCACCGCGCCGATGATCTGCCCGCCTATCTGGTGATCGCGGTGGTGGGACACGTCGTGGTGGGGCTGATGCTGTGGGTCGAGCAGGCGTACCACCCGAGCATGCTCGTGCACGTGGCCTTGTGGGTGCCGCTCGCAGTCGTGATGAGCCTGGCCCTGCTGCAGCCGACCAAAGGTGCCGTGGTCGCCCTGCAATGGCACGCCGGCATGCACGGCTTCCCGGGCGCGAACGCGCGGCCGGCGCCCGCCGAACCACGCACAACGCACTCTGCGCACGCCCACTGACACGCGAGAAGGCGGGCGAAGTCTCGTCAGACCCACCCGCCCCTTGCCTGCAAGCCTTATGCCCACCACCAGTGACAGTGGAGGGCACCCGCGCACCTCGGACGCGCAGACCGAGTTGCGCCGTAATAACGGATGAAGGCCAAGCGTTATTCCGATATCGCCGCCGAATTCTCCACGTCACCCGCGCGCTATGGCGCAAACGAGAAACATGTGCGGCGGGTGCGGAATTCAGCGGCCCAACATGCGCCGGAAAAAGGCGCGCACGCGCTCGGAGACAAGCATGAAGGCGAGGGAAATGCCGCTGATGCCGCCCTGCCCGGCGGGAACCGACGCAGGATCGGTGAGCGCCGCGTCGATATTCTGGGCGAACACCTCGCCCATGTGGCGCGCGAGATCGCGGGCGATGCCTGAGCGCCCGATCTGCGCCAGCATGCCGGTGAGGCCGTAGCCGATCAGGACATCGACGCGGGTCGCGGGCGTACCGTCCGGGCTCGCGGTCTCCGTAAGACGGTAGTCGACCCGGCCCCTGACGCGCGATCCGCTTTTCTTGTCCCCGCCCTGGCCTTCGATCACCTGGCGGAAATCCTGCGGGTATTGCGTGACCGTGCCCTCGCCGGCAAAGGACGCCGCAACGGGGCCGAGCTTGACCTCCATGCGGCCCTTCACCTTGCCGTCCACCGGCGGGCCGTCCAGGGAGGCCCCGGGCATGCACGCGGCGGCAGCCTGCGGATCGGAGAGCAGACGCCAGACCTCGGCCCGCGGATGGGCGAGCACGAAACTCTGCGCGAGGCTGACGATACCGTCCTTCTCCTCCACCTCGCCGACGGTGACAGCAACGCGCCGCGACGGCGTGCGCTGCGAGCGGGACTGCTGGACTGCAGCAGGCTTTGCAGCAGACCGCTGCAGCACTGCTGCGGGAGGTGCTTCGGCCAAGGTGCTGGATACCTGCGGGCCGGGCGGTCCGAGCCACGTGCTTTTGCGCGCCTGCCGCTGCACGGCCCCGTCGTTCATCACGCGCTCGATGGCGCTGACGATGCCCATGTATCCGGTGCAGCGGCACAGGTTGCCGCTCATCTCCGTGCGTATTTCGGCACGCGACAAACCCGATTTGCGGCGCACCAGATCGCGTGCGGCGATCAGCATGCCCGGCGTGCAGTAGCCGCACTGCAACGCGTGCTCCTCGGTGAAGGCCGTGCGCAGGCGTGCCATCAGCGCGTCTTCGTCAAAACCTTCGATCGTGCGCACGCGTGCTCCGTCGCAACTCACAGCGTAGGTGATGCAGGAGCGCGCGATTTCGCCGTCAATCTCTACAGTACAGGCGCCGCAAATGCCGTGCTCGCAGCCGACATGCGTGCCGGTCAGCAGCATCTGCTCGCGGATGAAGTCGGCGAGGTTCGTGCGCGGCGTGACGTCCGCCTGCACCGGCTTGCCGTTGAGTGTGAGCGAGATTTTCATGGCGCCGATGCTTCCTGGCAGGCGCGGTGCAGCGCGACGGCATGTAATTTCAGGGTATAGGCGTCGGCGACGTATCCGGCTTCCGACAGGGCCTTCTCCAGCGCCGCGACGCTCAAGGATCTGGGCTCGCCCTCCGGGCTCAGAACGATCGGCCGCCCCTCCGTCGCCCCCGCCACGAGGCGGCGGACGCCGCGCTCGGGATCGACCACGGCCACGCCGATGGCTTCCGCGAACTCGCCCGTCTTGCGGCAGATCTTGTGAAACCCGAACCGCGCGGCGCGTGAGAATTTCGGCACGCGGATCGCGGCCACGATCTCATCCGGCGCGAGGTCCGCCTGCATGGCACCGCGCACGAATTCTGCCAGCGCCACCGTGCGGGAAGCCCCGTGCGCTCCCGAAATCACCACCTCGGCGCCGAGCGCCGTCAAGGCCGAGAGCCAGTCCGCCGCCGGATCGGCATGCGCGAGACTGCCGCCGATGGTGCCGCGCGTCCTGACGGCACGATAGGCAATGCCCTTCGCGACATGGCGCAGAAACCCGCCGGCCGGATCGCTCACGCGGCCATCCTCGATCGCGGCATGCGTCACGGTCGCGCCGATGCTGATCGCTCCGGCATCTTCAGCCACCTCGGCAAGCTCCCGGATGCGGCCGATGTCGACGATCATCTCCGGCTGCGCGAGCCGCAGGTTGAGCATCGGTCCCAGCGTCTGTCCGCCGGCCAGAATTTTCGCGCCCGGCACGTCCGCCAGGATGCGCACGGCCTCGCGCAGGCTCTCCGGCCGCTCGTAAGCGAAGGGTGCTGGTTTCATGCCGCGGCCGCTTTGGGCTTGGCGCGCGCAATCGCCTCCGCGATCCGCCGCGGCGAGATCGGCGAAACGGCAAGCTCGGCGCCGAGCTCTTTCAGCGCATCGTTGATGGCGTTGGTGATGGCGGCGGGTGGCGCAATCGCGCCGCCTTCGCCGATGCCCTTCTGGCCGAAACGCGTGTACGGCGACGGCGTCTCCATGTGCAGGATGCGAATCTCGGGAACTTCCGTCGGCCCCGGCAGCATGTAGTCGGACAGCGTGGAGGCGAGCGGCTGGCCCTGCGCGTCGTAGGGCATCTCCTCGTACTGCGCCGTGCCGATGCCCTGCGCGCAGCCTCCCCAGATCTGCCCGTCGACGATCATCGGATTGACGAGCACGCCGCCGTCCTCGACTACGACGTAGTCGAGTATCTCCACCTCGCCCGTGTCTGGGTCCACCGCCACCACGGCCGCATGCGCGGCATAGCTGAACGTGCCCGTGTCCCGCGCGGCCTTGTAGCCCGCGGTCAATTCCAGCCCGCGCGGATTGACGTCCGGCGGCAGGTCCTGCGGCCGCCGGTACCAGGTCCGCGCCACCTCCGCGACCGCGACCTTGCCCGACGGGCCGACCACATCCGCGCCCTCGATGCGCACGTCCTCGCGGCGCGCCTGCAGCAGTTTCGCGCCGATCGCCAGCACGCGGTCGGCCAGCTCCTCGCACGCGGTCGCCACCGCGCCGCCCGACATGATCATGCAGCGCGAGCCCCAGGTGCCCGTCGAATAGGGCGTCTCGGCCGTGTCGCCGTGCACGACCTTGATGCGCTCGTGCGGCACGCCCAGGATCGAATGCGCGACCTGCGACAGCGTCGTTTCCAGCCCCTGGCCGTGACTATGCGCGCCGATGCGCAATTCCAACCCACCGTCCGGCGTGAAGCGCGCTTGGCACTGCTCGAAGCCCGGCACGAACGGGATGCCCCAGGCCGCGTAAACGCTGGTGCCGTGGCCGGCCTGCTCGGCATACATCGAGAAGCCGATGCCGATGCGCCGCCCGTCAGCCTCGCCCTGCTTCTGGCGCTCACGCACCTTATCGAAGCCGATGGCCTCGATCGCCTGGCGCAGGGCCTCGGGGTAGTCGCCGGAGTCGAAATGGCGCTTGGCGATGTTGTCGAACGGCATCTGCTCGGGCTGCACGAGGCTCTTGAACCGAAGCGCGTTCGGCTCGATGCCGGCCTCGCGCGCCAGCGCGTCGAGCGTCACCTCCAGCGCAAAGCACACGCCGGTGCGCGCCACGCCGCGATAGGGCAGGATCGGCGGCTTGTTGGTGGCGACCGAATAGGTGCGGCAGCGGTAGTGCGGGAAATCGTAGAGACCCGGCAGGATCGAGCCGATCTGCCCCGCCTCCAGGCAAGCCGAGAACGGATAGGCGGAGTAGGCACCGGAATCCACCGTCGCCTCGCAATCGAGCCCCAGCAGGCGGCCGTCGCGATCCGCATAGGCCGTGACGATGTAGTGGTGCTCGCGGCAATCGGCGCCGGCGATCAGGTTCTCGCGGCGATCCTCCAGCCAGCGCAGGGGAAAGCCGAGCTTGCGTGTCGCCCACGCCAGCGCCACCTCCTCGGGCAGCAGGATGCCCTTGTAGCCGAAGCCGCCGCCAACGTCGGGCGCCACCACCCGGATGCTGCCTTCGTCGAGCGCCAAGCATTCCGCCAGCCCCGATCGCACGATGTGCGGCTGCTGGGTCGAGGTGGTGACGACGAGCTGCTCGAGCCGCGAGTTCCATTCGGCGATCACGCCGCGACCCTCCAGCGGGCACATCGCCTGCCGCGCGGTCCTGAGCTCGCGCATCACGGAGAACGCCGCCTTCGCCTTCACGGCCTCGAAGTCCACATCCGTGCTGGTGGTGAGATAAAGATTGTCGCCCCAGTGCTCATGCACCAGCGCAGCGCCGGCCTTGCGCGCGGCCAGCATGTCGTGCAGGGCCGGCAAGGCGTCGAGCTCGACATCGATCTCGGCAACCAGGTCCTCCGCCTCCGCGCGCGTCGGCGCGATGCACATGGCGACCGTCTCGCCGACGTAGCGCACCTTGTCGGTGGCAAGCACCGGCTGCACCGACGACTTGAACCCCGGAAGCGCCGTATCCGCGCGGATCGCCGCCACGCCATCCAGATCGCCGGCAATGAACACGCGGTCGCGGATGCGATCGGGAATGTGGATGGCCTTGATGCGCGCATGTGCGAGCGGGCTGCGCAGGAATGCCACCTCCTGCATGCCGGGCAGCCGGATATCGCCCACGTACTGCCCGCGGCCGCGCATATAGCGCTCGTCTTCCTTGCGCAGCAGCCGCGCGCCGATGCCCTGCCCTGTCACCTGTGAGGCCCCTGCAAAGTGGTCCTACATTTAGAACAAGTTATCCGGGAATCGTCCAGCCCTTCGCGCGCACAGCCGTTGTGGACAGCTTGCGTCGCGCGCAGGGGAGCCGTCTCAGCCTTGCGCGATCAGCTCGATGTTGAGGCGCACGTAATCGCCCGGATAGGTGATCTCGCCGATGTAGAGCACCATGCCGTCCTTGTCGCTGACGACGCACCGCGCCTCGGCCGTCGGAGAATTCAGGGAAATGCCGAGATGCCGTGCGGTCTCGATGTCGGCGGCGCCGACCACCACGGTCTGGTGCGCGCGCGCGATGGCGGCGCCCTTCATCTCGGAGAGGACAGCCAGCGCAACGCGCGAAGAGAACTGTTTCGACGCCTTGGCATAGAGATGCTTGGCGATATGCACGCGGGCATAGGCATAGGGCTTGCCCGCGCGCTTCTGGATGCTGCGCAGGAATACATAGGCCGGCGCCGGCGTGCCGTCGTCCTCCTCGATGCGCGGGACAGGGCGCGGCTCCGACGGCAGCACCTGGGGAATATGATCTCGGATCGGCGCGATCAGGCTTTCCCAGTCGGTTGCGAGCTGCATCCAGCGGTCGCTTTCGACCGTCTTCGTCACGAACGTGCCCCGGCCCTGGTAGGATTTCACCAGCCCTTCGCTCTGCAGAAGCTCGATGGCCTGGCGCACCGTCACGCGCGCCACGTTGAATTCCTTCTCCAGCTCCTCGAGCGTGGCGATCCTGTCGCCCACGGCCCATTGCCCGTCGCGGATGCGTCGCCGCAGCACGGACGCGACCTGTAGGTAGCGCGGCACCCGGCTGTCTGCCGTCTGGTAGGCTGTCGCCTTGCGTGCGCTGCTGGCCATGCGGCGGTCTTTACTCATTCGTTTCCTCGTAGCGCGGCCCGCGTTGTAACCCGCGGGTATGCCCATTGGTCAAGCAGAAGTGCCCGATCATCAGACATCCACCTCTTGCCAATTCCAGGCATTCACCACTCCGCTGACTAGGTTCGACCCCAGCAGCTTGCTTTCGTCGATAACCGCCGCCGGCCGCACTGCCGCGATGTTTTTCGCCATCCGCTCGAGCCCGTCCCGAAACTGCCGGTGCGCTGCCTCGGCGGCCGCGATGTCCACAGCTTCGAACGCAACCTTAGCCCCCGGCGCAAGGCGGCCCAATGCCGGCATGTCCGCAGAGATAACGGTGGCGATCTTGGGGTAGCCGCCGGTCGTCTGCCGGTCCGCCAGCAGCACGATGGGCACGCCGTTTCCGGGCACTTGAATGGAGCCCGGCGATATCCCGTCCGAGACGATGTTGTAGCCCTTGGCGTGCTCCAGGGGCGGCCCATCGAGCCGCATGCCCATGCGGTCGGAGGCGGGCGTTACCGTGTATTCGCTCGCGCCGAGCGTCTGTTTACCCTTGGCAGTGAAATAGTCGTCCTGGGGCCCGAACACGACGCGGATGCGCTTCGGGGGCGTCAGGTCGACAGAGGCGAGCATGCACTCATCGCGGGCGTCGGCCTGCGGCCGCTTGAGGCCAAGAAGGTCGCCGGATTGCAAGGCGCGGCCGGCAAATCCGCCAAGACCGCCGCGCATGTAGGTCGATTGGCTGCCGAGTGCGAAAGGCACGTCGAACCCGCCCTCCACGGCGAGGTAGCCGATCGGGCTCCCCGACAGCGCACCGATGCGAAGAACCTGTCCCTTGGTCAGGCGCACGCTTTGCAACGGCGGCAGGCGCCGCGCTTCCGTGGCTCCGGCGCCCGGCAGAACCTCCACGGCCGCTGTGCCGCCGGCAAAGGCCACGCGCACGCTGTCTGCTTCTACCTCCAGCGTCGGGCCCTGGTAGGCGATCTCCAGCGCACCGGTCGTCGCCGGGTTTCCGGCGATCAAATTGGCAGCGCGCAGGCTGACCTCGTCCAGGGCCCCCGAGACGGGGATGCCGAGCCGCTGATAGCCGCGCCGCCCGAGATCCTGCAACGTCGTCATCAGACCTGGAGACATAACCTTGAGTGCCGGCATCTACGCCACCATCCCCTGGCTTTCAGGGGCGATCGTCAGCGTGCCCGCCTCGGCTCGTGCCGCCATGTCCTCGTAGTCCCGCACCGAGATGGGCGAGAACTCGATCTTGTCGCCGGCGCTGAGCAGCACCGGCGGGTCGCGCCGCACATCCCACAGCGCTACCGGCGTCCGGCCGATGAGGTGCCAGCCTCCTGGAGATTCAAGCGGATAAACCGCCGTCATCGTCGTCGCGATGGCGATCGAGCCTGGTGGCACGCGCGTGCGCGGGTTCTCGCGGCGCGGCAGGGCAAGCTCCGGCGGCAGGTCGCCGAGATAGGGATAGCCGGGCAGGAAGCCCAGCATATAGACATGATAGGTGACCGCGCTGTGCCGCTCGATCACCTGCCGCACCGACAGCCCCGTGCGCGACGCCACCTCGTCCAGGTCGGGCGCGACGCTGGGGTCGTAGCAGGCCGGCAGCTTCCACTTCCGGCTCGCGCCTTGCACCGCAGCCAGGTCGACAACCAGGGGCGCGAGGGCTGCCTTGAGGTCGGACTGACTGCCCACGGACGGATCGTAGTGCACCAGCAGTGACCGGAAAGTGGGCACAAGCTCCACGACGCCGGCAATTCCGGCCGCCTGTATCCGATCGGCCAGCGCCAGCACCCGCGCGCTCACCTCGCGATCGATCTGATCCCCGAATTCCACGCACAAGGCCGTCTCGCCGCAGGTCAGGAACCGCGGCGCTTGTGCATCCCGTCTTTTTTCGGTCATGGTGTCGGCCATGGGCGAGATTGTATGGTCTTCCTATAAATAGTACCATATAGGTCTGATCAGCCGGAGCGTAGGATTGCAATGAGCAAAACAATCAACCTCAATGCCGACATCGCCGAAGGGTGGGGCGCTTATAACATCGGCAACGATGCCGAGCTCATGAAGATCATCAAATCCGCCAGCGTCGCCTGCGGGTTCCACGCCGGCGATCCCAACAGCATGCACCGGCTCTGCATGTTGGCGAAGCAGGAGGGCGTCAGCGTCGGCGTGCATCCGGGCTTCAACGATCTGTGGGGCTTCGGCCGTCGCCGCATCCAGATGCGCCCGGTCGATCTCGAGTACATGGTCGCCTACCAGATCGGCGCCTTGCAGGCCATGGCCAGCTACGCCGGCCTCAAGGTCACGCACCTCAAGCCGCACGGCGCCCTGAACAACATGGCCGCCGAGGACGAGGGCTACGCCATGGCCATCGGCCGCGCCATCAAGACGGTCGATCCCAAGATCATCTATGTCGCCCTGTACGGCTCCGAGATGGAGAAGGCCGCCGTCAAGCTCGGCCTGCCGCTCGCGCGCGAAAGCTTCCCGGACCGCCTTTACGACGACGACGGCAACCTCTCCTCGCGCGTCAACCCGGGTGTCGTGCTCAAGGACCCCAAGGCGGCTGCCGAGCAGGCCGTGCGCATGGCCGGCGACGGCGAGATCATCTCGCGCAGCGGCAAGAAGATCAAAATCGACGTGCACACGCTGTGCGTTCACGGTGACGAAGCCACCGGCGTTGCCGTCGCCCGCGCCATCGCCGACGGGTTGGCCGCCGCCGGCATCAAGAACATCCCGCTGACGGAGATGAAGCTGTCGTGAGCAGCAGCAAGCCCACACTGGCCGTCATCGGCGGCACCGGCACGCTCGGCTCCGGCCTCGCAGGGCGCTGGGCGAAAGCGGGCTACCCGGTCGTCATCGGCTCGCGCGACGCTGCCAAGGCCGCCGAGGCCGCCCGCGCGTTTCCGGGCGCCACCGGCGCCTCCAATGCGGATGCCGCCAAATCCGCCGAGATCATTATCCTGGCCGTGCCGTGGGCCACCCACGCGCAGATCATCGAAGAGATCAAGCCGCATACTGCGGGCAAGCTCGTCGTCGACACCACGGTACCGCTCGTGCCGCCGAAAGTGGCGCGCGTGCAGCTCCCTGCCGAGACCTCCGCAGCGCTGGCCGCCCAGCGCCGCCTCGGCGACGGCGTACGCCTTGTGGCCGCCTTCCACAATGTCGCCGGGCACAAGCTGCAGCAGGACATCGCCATCGACTGCGACGTCCTCATCTTCGGCGACGAGCCCAAGGACCGCGCCATCGTCGCGGACCTTGCAAAGGCCATCGGCCTGCGCGGCGTGCACGCCGGCCCGCTTGCCAACTCCGTTGCAGCCGAGGCACTGACCTCGGTCCTGATCGGCATCAATCGCAACTACAAGGTCGACGGCGCCGGCATCCGCATCACCGGCATCGCTACGGACTAGACAGCATCTGGTGGACAGCGAGCTCACCATCACGCCGCTCGGCGGCATGCCCCAGGTGCGTCCTGGCGACGACCTTCCCGCATTGCTGATCGCCGCTCTCGAAGCCGCATCTCTCCCGCCGCGCACGCAAGATATCCTGGTCGTCACGCAGAAAATCGTCTCCAAGGCCGAAGGCCGCTACCTCGACCTCGCCACGCTCTCTCCCGGCGTTCACGCCCAGGAGATCGCCGCCGCCACGGAGAAGGATGTAGGTCTGGTCGAGGCCATCCTTTCCGAAGCCGCCGAAGTCGTGCGCGCGCGGCCGGGCGTGCTGATCGTCGAGACGCGGCACGGCCTCGTCATCGCCAACGCGGGCATCGACCAATCGAATCTCGACGCCAACGATCGCGGCCAGCGTGTGCTCCTGCTGCCGATCGATCCCGACGACAGCGCGCGCCGCATCAAACAGCGCCTCGACGCGCATTTCCGCACCGATATCGGCGTCATCATCTCCGACAGCGCAGGGCGGGCCTGGCGCCTCGGCACCGTCGGCTTGGCTATCGGCGCAGCCGGCGTTCCGGCCCTGCACGATCGCCGCGGTGAGAAAGACCTGAGCGGCCGCCCGCTGGAGGTCACCGAAACCGGCTTCGCCGATGCGGTTGCGGCCGCTGCTGTGCTCGTCATGGGCGAGGCTGCCGAAGGCCGCCCGGCCGCACTTGTTCGCGGCCTCACCTGGACGGCACCCCCGTCACCCGCCCGCGCCCTCGTGCGCCCCCGCCATCAGGACCTGTTCCGATGAGCGGCAACGACACATCGACATATGTGGCACTCTCTGGCGGCATCGGCGGCGCCAAGCTGTCGCTCGGTCTTTCTCACCTCCTCGGCGAGCGCCTCACCGTCATCGCCAACACCGGCGACGACTTCGAGCATCTCGGGCTCGCCATCTCGCCGGACGTCGACACCACGCTTTACACCCTCGCCGACCTCGTCAATCCCGAGACCGGCTGGGGCCGCCGCGACGAGACCTGGAACTTCATGCAGTCCACCGCCGCGCTCGGCGGTCCTACCTGGTTCAATCTCGGCGACAAGGACCTCGCCACCCACGTCGAACGCACGCGCCGCCTGCGCGCCGGCGAACCGTTGACTGCGATCACAGCGCGCCTTGCCAGGGCCTTCGGCATTGCCGCGCACGTTCTGCCGATGGCAGATACGCCCGTGCGCACGATCGTGGAGAGCGACGCCGGCACGCTCGCCTTCCAGGAATATTTCGTGCGCGACCGGTGTCAGCCCGTCGTACGCCGCATCCGCTATGACGGCACGGATGCGGCCCGCGTGACGCCGGAAATCATCAGCGCTCTCTCCAGGCCCGATCTCGCCGGCATCGTCATATGCCCGTCAAATCCTTGGCTCAGCATCGATCCGATCCTCGCCGTGCCAGGCGTGCGGGAAGCGCTCCGCGCCAGCGGCGCGCCCATCGTCGCCGTCACGCCGATCGTCGGCGGCCGTGCACTGAAGGGCCCGACCGCAAAGATTATGGCCGAGCTCGGCCTGACGCCCGGCATTCGCACAATTGCGGAGCACTACGCGGGGGTCATCGATGGCCTCGTTGTCGACACGGCCGATGAAGCCGCCGCAGCTGCGCTGCCGCTCGCGACCGCCGTGACCAACACCGTGATGCACACGCGTGCGGACAAAATCGACCTCGCCAAATTCTGCCTCGCCTTCTGCGCGAAGCTTGCAAGCCAGCGCGACGTCAAGCTGCAAGCGGGGGCACGATGAGCGGTTCGATTTGGGCTATTGTCCCCGTCAAGACATTGGGCCACGTCAAGCAGCGCCTCGCGCCGGCCCTCCCGCAGTGCGCGCGCGACCAACTCATGCTCATCATGTTCGAGGACGTGATTGCGGTGTTGCAGCAGATCGACGAGATCAGCACCGTGCTGGTCGTCACGCCCGACGCCCACGTCGCTCAGATCGCCGGCAGTCTCGGGGCCAAGGTCCTGAAGGAGGCGGAACGCCGGGGCCACAGCGCCGCTGTCGCCGCAGGCTTTGCCGAAGCGCGGGCCAGAGGCGCAGCGCACGCCGTGACGCTGCCCGCCGACGCGCCGCTCATGACCGCGCACGAGGTTCGGGCGCTCGTCGCGCAGGTTCTCACGACGGACACTCAGCGCGTCACGTTGGTTCCCAACCGCGAGGGCGAGGGCACCAACGCGATCCTTGTAACGCCGCCCGATGCCTTCGAGCCGAGTTTCGGGCCCGGTAGCCTGATGCGCCATCGTAGCCTCGCGGCGGAACGCGGCATTGCCTGCAGCGTGACCGAGCTTCCCGGCATAGCCATGGATGTGGACGATCCGGGCGACCTCATGCGCTTGATGGCAGCCAAGGGTAACGATCCGCGCTATGCCTTTCTCCACGCGCACAGCGCAAATACCTTCAAGGCAATCGTGCAAAGCCCATGACGATGCTTTCCTCCATCGATGACGCGCTCGATGCGGCAGAAGCGGGCCGGCCCGTCTCGCACGGCGAAGTGCTCGCGCTTGCAAACTGCACGGACCTGCCGCGCCTGATGGCCCTGGCGGAGAAGCTCTGCCTCGCCGGACACGGCCGCACGGTCAGCTTCTCCAAGAAGGTGTTCATCCCGCTGACGCGCCTTTGCCGCGACGTCTGTCACTACTGCACGTTCGCGCGCGCGCCGTCGAAATCGGAACCGCATTTCCTCTCGCCCGAGGCCATTCTTGACATTGCCCGCGCCGGTGCGGCTGCAGGCTGCAAGGAAGCCCTGTTCACGCTCGGCGATCAGCCGGAGGACCGCTATGCCGCCGCCCGCGACGCGCTCGCGGCGCTTGGGGTGGCCTCCACGCTGGACTACCTGGAAGCGAGCGCCGGCCTCGTCCTGCGCGAGACCGGACTGCTCCCGCACCTCAATCCCGGGGTGATGGACGAAGCCTGGCTGCGGCGCCTGAAGGCGGTCTCTGTCTCGCAGGGCATCATGCTGGAAACGGCGTCGCCACGCCTCTCTGAGCGCGGCGGCCCGCACTTCGGCTCTCCGGACAAAGTCCCGGCTGTGCGTCTTGCCACGCTTGAAGCCGCCGGCCGCGCCGGCGTGCCTTTCACCACTGGCATCCTGATCGGCATCGGCGAGACGCGCGCCGAGCGCATCGAGTCCCTGCTTGCCATTCGCGATTTGCACGACCGCTACGGCCATATCCAGGAAGTGATCGTCCAGAACTTCCGCGCCAAGCCCGGCACGCGCATGGCAGGCGCCGCCGAACCGTCGCTGGACGAACATCTGTGGACCATCGCCGTGGCGCGCATCCTCCTGGGTCCCGGCATGAACATCCAGGCACCGCCCAACCTGCAGCCGGCCGCGCTGGCGCAGCTCGTGCGCGCCGGCATCAACGACTGGGGCGGCGTCTCGCCCGTTACGCCCGATCACGTGAACCCCGAGGCGCCCTGGCCGCATCTGCGCGATCTGGAGCGCGCCACCGAGGCCGCCGGCCGCACGCTGGTGGAGCGCCTCGCGATCTATCCCGAATACTTGCCTGACACGCCACACACCATGGCCCAGAGCCCATGGCTTGATCCGGCGCTACGCACCCCCGTGCTTCGCCTGCGCGACACCGCGGGTTTTGCGCGGGAGGACGCGTGGTCCCCCGGTGCCGGCGACCGGCTGCCCGCAGCACACGTCGCACGCGTCCGTTCAGGCTCCGGCGCCTCCCCGGCCGTGCTGGACATTCTGGCCCAGGCCGGCAGCGGCGAGCGCCTTTCGGAGACTGACATCGTCACGCTTTTCAGCGCCCGCGGCGCCGACTTCACTGCTGTCTGCCGTGCGGCCGATGCGCTGCGTGCGGAGCGCGTGGGCGATGTCGTCACCTACGTCGTCAATCGCAACATCAACTACACCAACATCTGCACCTACGGCTGCAAATTCTGCGCCTTCTCCAAGGGCCGCCACAGCTTTTCCGAGCGTGAGAAGCCCTACGATCTCGGCCTCGAGGAAGTGGCGAAGCGCACACGCGAGGCATGGGAGCGCGGCGCCACCGAGGTCTGCCTGCAGGGTGGCATCCGTCCCGGCTACACCGGCCACACCTATCGCGCGATCGTCGAGGCGGTGAAGCTGGCTGCGCCGGACATCCACGTGCACGCCTTCTCGCCGCTCGAGGTCTGGAATGGTGCGAGCACGCTGGGGCAACCCCTGCGCACCTATCTCGCCGGCCTCAAGGCCGCCGGCCTGGGCAGCCTGCCCGGTACGGCAGCCGAAATCCTCGATGACGAGGTGCGCGCCGTTCTCTGCCCCGACAAGATCTCGACCGAGCAGTGGCTCGAGGTGATGGAAGCCGCCCACGCCGTCGGCCTCAAGAGCACCGCCACTATCATGTTCGGCCACATCGACGGTTACCGCCACTGGGCTCGCCATCTCTTGCGCATCCGCGACCTGCAGGCGCGCACGGGCGGCTTCACTGAGTTCGTGCCGCTTGCCTTCGTCCACATGGAGGCGCCGATCTACCTGCGCGGCCAGGCCCGCAAGGGTCCGACCTTCCGCGAGGCCATGCTGATGCATGCCGTCGGCCGGCTGGTCCTGGACCCGCTCATCGTCCGCGTGCAAGCCTCCTGGGTAAAGATGGGACCCGACGGCGCCGCGCTGTGCCTCGACGCCGGTGCCAACGACATGGGCGGCGTGCTCATGGACGAATCCATCACGCGCGCGGCCGGCGCCGTGCATGGCCAGGAAGTCCGTGCCGAACATATGGAAAACATCATCCGCCAGGCCGGCCGCATCCCGTTGCAGCGCACCACGCTTTACGATCGCCCGAACCGTGGACCGGTGCCTCGTCCAGAGGCATCTCGGCCGGCCTGAACAAATCCGTCTTGATCGGAAACGCGGGCCGAGGGATAGTGGTACTAAGTATAGAACAATAGAAACAATATGGGGCGTCCACGCCCTTGCTCAGGGAAAGCAGGCGCCTTGGCCAGTCCATTCGATTTTCCGGTTCGTGTCGACAATGCCTCCGTGCGCGCGCGCGCCGTGGCGCGTCTGCGCGAGAAGGGCGTGCGCCTTCCGACCTTCACCGAGCTTGCCGAGCCCCACACGGCCCCCGCCTCAACCCGCGCCGCTTTCGCCGGCGTCGATCCGGACGCGGCCCACGCCGCCAACCTCTACCGGGTGAACTGGTACAACGGCTGGAACCGCGCTGAGCAGGCTACCGTGCCGGCCTACATCGAGCTTCCCGAGAGCTTCACCGGCGTCAAGGCGCGCATCGTGCTCGGCGTCGGCGCAACCTTCCCGATGATCCGCGCCCACAAGGTGCTGGCGGCGTATGCCTGTCTCGCGCCGCGCCTCGCGGCCGGCCGTTTCGATCCGACCACCCAGCGCGCGGTGTGGCCATCCACCGGCAACTACTGCCGCGGCGGCGTTGCCATCTCGCGCATCCTCGGCTGCCGCGGCGTCGCCGTGCTGCCCGCCGGCATGAGCCAGGAGCGCTTCGACTGGCTCGCCAAATGGGTGACATCGGCCGACGAAGATATCGTCCGCACCCATGGTACCGAGTCCAACGTCAAGGAAATCTACGACAAGTGCGCTGAGCTCGAGCGCGACCCGGCCAACGAGATCGTCAACCAGTTCAGCGAGTTCGGCAACTATCTCGTGCACTGGCGCTGCACCGGCTCCGCACTCGAGCGCATCTTCGAGACGGTTCGCAAGTCATCGCCGAACCTGCGGCTCGCCGGCTTCGTCTCCGCCAGCGGGTCGGGCGGCACGCTGGCGGCCGGCGACTGGCTGAAGGAGCGGCACGGCACCAGGATCGCCGTCGTCGAGGCCGTCGAATGCCCGACGCTGCTCAACAACGGCTACGGCGACCACAACATCCAGGGCATTGGCGACAAGCACGTGCCGCTGATCCACAACGTCACCAACACCGACTACGTGATCGGCGTCAGCGACAAGGCGACCGACGGCCTGAGCGCGGTGTTCAACACGGCCGAAGGCCGCGCCTATCTCGCCCGCCGCCTTGGTCTTACGCCCGAGAAGGCAAGGCTGCTCGACTGGCTCGGCCTGTCGTCGATCGCCAACGTGCTTGGCGCCATCAAGCTCGCCAAGCAGGCCAAGCTCACGTCCGATGACGTCGTCATCACCGTCGCCACCGACGGCCACGAACTCTATCGCAGTGAGCTTACGCGCTACCTGAAGCGCCGCCACAACCAAGGCAACATGACCGAAGCGCTGGCCGCCGAGCTGACCGGCGAGCATCTCCTCGGTGCCGGCACCGAGTACGTTCTCGAGGGGACTGAACGCGAGCGCGACCGCATCTTCAACCTCGGCTATTTCACGTGGGTCGAGCAGCAGGGCATCGAGCTTGCCGATTTCGATCGCCGCCGGCGTCAGGATTTCTGGAAGGGCCTGCACGCCCTTGTTCCGCAGTGGGACGAGATGATAACGGCATTCAACCGCGACAGCGGCATGGCGCAAGCCGCATGAGGATCAGGGAGACATCACCCGCATGAGCAAGGATGCTTTGGTTGAGCCCTACGGCCAGCTCCGCAAGGAGACGCTGGAGCGCGACCGCGGCCTGCGCGAAAAGGTGATGTCGCTGGAAGAGGCGGCCAAGCTCGTCAAGAACGGCGACCACGTCGCGCTCGGCGGCTGCCATCTCTCGCGCACGCCGATGGCGATGATCTGGGCGCTCATCCGCGCCAGGAAGCAGGATCTCACCATCTCGCGCTCCATCGCATCCACGGAAACGGACCTGCTGCTGGCCGGTGGCGCGAGCCGCCGTGTCGAGACCAGCTGGTTCAGCCAGGGCCTGATCTGGGGCGTCTCCAAGATCATGCGCCACTACACCGAGAATAAGATCGCGGTCTTCGACGAGTGGAGCCACATGTCGATCGGCCTGCGCTACCGCGCCGGCGCCATGGGCATTCCCTTTATGCCCTCGCGCACCATGCTGGGCTCGGACGTCGGCAAGCGGCTCGGCGACAACTTCAAGACCATGACCTGCCCGTTCACGGGCGAGGAGATCGGCCTGCTTCCGGCGCTCAACCCGGACGTGGCCCTCATCCACGTGCAGCGCTGCGATGCCTACGGCAACGCGCAGCTCGACGGGCTGCAGTTCATGGATCTCGACCTGTGCATGGCCGCCAAGCGCGTGATCCTGACGACCGAGCGCATCGTCTCCAACGAGCAGATCCGCCGCGCGCCCGACCAGACGCGCATTCCCTTCTTTACGGTCGAGGCCGTTGTCGAAGCGCCCATCGGCTGCGCGCCGCACGAGTGCTACGGCGTCTACGAGCCGTTCTTCACGCACCTCGACGAGTACGCCGCCATCACCACCAAGGATCCGATCAAGGGCGCTGCCGACTATCTCCAGCGCTACTATTACGAACCGAAGTCTTGGTCCGACTATCTCTCTCAACTCGGCATGGACGCCGTCCTCGACGCATGCCGGCGTGGCAGGAGTGTTCACAATGACTAAGCATCAATCCGCCGACGCGACCTATACCGCCTCCGAGCTGCTGTGCGTGATGGCCTCGCGCCTGCTGAAGGACGGCCAGATCGTATTTGCCGGCATCGGCGTGCCGCTGCTCGCCGCCACCCTGGCGCAGCACCAGTTTGCCCCCCACCTCACCATCCTGTTCGAGGGCGGCACCATCGGCCCGCGCATCGTTCCGGGCCAATTGCCGCCGTCCACCAACGAGCAGCGCTGCACGCGCAGCGCCAACATGCTGCTGCCCATCACCGATGTGCTGCTCCTCCTGCAGCGCGGCTATGTCGACATCGGCTTCATGGGCGGCGCGCAGATCGATCGCTTCGGCAACCTCAACTCGTCGTTCATCGGCGATGCCGACAACCCCAAGACGCGCCTGCCGGGCACGGGCGGCGGCAACGACATCTCCTCGCTCACCAACATGATCGTGGCGATGAAGCACGAGAAGCGCCGCTTCGTCGCCGACGTGGACTTCATCACCTCTCCCGGCTGGGTCAAGGGACGCCGCTCGCGCGCCGAGGCCGGTCTGCCGGAAGGCGGCCTGTGGCGCGTCGTGACGGACCTTGCCCTGATGGGCTTCGACGAGGACACGCGCGAGATGAAGGTGCTGGCTCTGCAGCACGGCGTTACGCAGGAGCAGGTGCAGGACAACACCGGCTTCAAGCTGCTGTTCGACAAGAAGGTGGAGGCCATCACGCCGCCGACCAAGGAGGAGCTGGCCACGCTACGCCACCTCGACCCCGACCGCCGCTTTACCGCCTGACCAAACACCTTCCATTGCCAGCGCGACGCACAAGGACACCTCGATGAGCAAGAAAAAGAAGACCGAGTTCGGCATCGCGATGCGGAACTTCACCAAGTACCCCGAGATGCCGAGCGCAGCGGAGCTGATCGACTACGGCGTGCGCATGGAGGAACTCGGCTACGAGTCGGTCTGGGCCTGGGACCACATCCTGCTCGGCGTAGAGCCCAATTTTCCCATCCACGAAGCCCTGATCATCCTCACGGCAATTGCCGCCCGCACCAAGAAGATCAAGGTCGGCACCGGCATCCTCGTCATGCCCGTGCGCAATCCGGTCATTCTCGCCAAGGAACTGGCCACCATCGACCACGTCTCCAACGGCCGCCTGCTGCTGGGCGCCGCCGTCGGCTGGTACAAGCGCGAGTTCGACTCGCTGGGTGTCGACTTCACCAAGCGCGGCAAGATCATGGAGCGGGATCTGGAGATCCTGAAGCGGCTGTGGACCGAGCCGCGGGTCGACGGTGAATATCTGCCGTACAACCTGCGCGGTGCCGTTCTGTACCCGAAGCCCGTACAGAAGCCGCACCCGCCCATCCTGATCGGCGGTTACGTCGATGCGGTGCTGAAGCGCGCGGCCACCAAAGGCGACGGCTGGCTCACCTACTACTACACGCCTGAAAGCTTCAAGAAGTCCTGGGCGAAGATCATTGCCTTCGCCGAGGAGGCCGGCCGGGACCCCGCCGAACTCTCCTCAACCAACCAGCTGCCAATCTGCATCGGACCGCGCAGCAAGATCGAAGCACCGATGAAGCATTGGCTGCAGACGGAGTGGGACTACGCCTCGTGGTCGGAATCGACCATGGACAGCGCGATCATGGGTACGCCGGAGGAATGCGTCGAGCAGCTCAAGCCTCACATCGAGGCCGGCGTCGATCGCATCATCTTTGTTCCGTACAAATACGAGAAGGAGCAGGTCGAGGCCATTGCTCACGAAATCATCCCCAGGCTCAAGAAATAGGCGCGGTTGAGAAAACATGCTTTGCGGGAGCACAAAACCCCGCCCGGCCGCTTGTAACAACGCTGACGCTCACCTAGGCTCGATTGTGATGGTGTTTCCAACATTGGAACAAATAAGCCGTCGGGCTTCTCTAGAAGCGGCAGCGCCATCCGACGAATGCGTCTCATCGAAGGGAAGATCGGTATGATGTTTCGTACATTGAAAACGGCACTGGCCGTGCTGGGAGCGACGCTCCTTGCCGCCACCGCCTCTGCGCAAGATACGATCAAGATCGGCGTCACCCAGCCGCTGACCGGCGCGTTTGCCGCCTCCGGCAACTACGTGTCGCAAGGCGCCAAGATCGCCGAGGAGGAGATCAACAAGGCCGGCGGCGTGCTCGGCAAGAAGATCCAGCTCATCGTCGAGGACAACAAGTCCAACCCGACGGAAGCGGTCTCCACCGCCGAAAAGCTCATCGTGCGCGAGAAGGTGCCGGTGATGCTGGGCGCCTGGAGCTCGACGCTGACGCTGGCGGTCATGCCGAAGCTGGAAGAGTACAAGGTGCCGATGCTGGTCGAGACCTCATCGTCCGGCAAGATCACCACCTCGGGCAACCCCTTCATCTTCCGCATCAGCCCGACGTCGGAAATGGAAGCGAAAGCCTTCACCCCGCTGTTCAAGAAGATGAACATCAAGAAGGCCGATTTCCTCGCCACCAACAACGATTTCGGGCTTGGCGCGTCCAAGGAGTTCTCTGCAGCCGCCAAGGAGGCGGGCGTGCAGATCGGCGTTTCGGAAACCATGGACCCGAAGGCGACCGACTTCTCCGCGCAGCTTGCAAAGATCAAGGCGTCCGGCAGCGACACGCTGTTCGTCACGACGGCGGTCGAGCAGATCACTCTGATCCTCAAGCAGGCGAAGGACCAGCAGGTGAAGGCGCGCATCATCACCACGGGCGGTTCCAACTCGCCTGACCAGCTGATCCAGCAGGCCGGCGATGCGGCCAACGACTCCTACCACTTGGTGTTCTTCACGCCGTGGTTCCCGGAAGCGGTGAAAAACCCCGACATCGCCAAGCGCTTCGTCTCGCTCTGGAACGAGAAGAAGCACCACGTGGGCGGTCTGACCGAAGGCTTCCGTGGATGGGATGGCATTTACACCATCACGGCCGCGATCAAGGCCGCCGGCAAGGCCGAACCGGAAGCCATCCGCAAGGCCCTCTGGGACGTGAAGGTGAAGGGCATCAACGGCGACATCGCCTTCATCAAGCAGGGCCCCGCCGGCAAGGAAAGCGCGCAGAACGTGCCGAGCGTCTATCTCGTCAAGATCGCTGGCGGCAAGGTCACGCGCCAGTAGACCAAGCATCCCCCGCTCCCCGCTATCGGGGAGCGGGCACCCTCCAATTCTAAGCGTACGGCCCTGGTGGACCAGCTCCTTCAGCACATTCTGAATGCCCTCATTCTCGGCGGCACCTATGCGCTGCTGGGTATCGGGCTCACCCTTATCTTCGGCATCATGCGCGTGGTGAACTTCGCCCATGGCGAGCTCTACGCGTTTGGCGCCTACATGATGTACCTGTGGGTGATGGTGCTGGGCACGAACTTCTATCTCGCCCTTCCCCTTGCCGTTCTCCTCGGCGTCATGCTCGGCGCCTTGATGGAGTTCGTGCTGCTCAGGAAGATGCGCGGCGCCGACATCGACACGACCATGCTGATCATGATCGGTGCGTGGATCGCATTGCAGAACACGCAGCAGCTCACCTGGACCGGTGTCGCCAAGTCGATCGATTCCCCGTTCCCGACTGCTCCATTGGTGCTCGGCTCCGTGTCGGTATCGTGGAACCGGCTGTTCGTCTTCATCGTCGCGCTGGCGCTGATTGGCGCCACCTACGTCATCATCAACCGCACCCGCCTGGGCAAGGCGATGCGCGCGACCTTCCAGGATCGCGACACGGCGGCGCTGATGGGTGTCGATATCAACCGCATCTATACCGCCACGTTCGCGCTCGGCTCCGGCCTGGCGGCTGCGGCCGGCGCTCTGCTGGGGCCGGTCTTCGTCGTCTACCCGACCATGGGTGATCTCGCCTCGCTCAAGGCCTTCGCCATCGTGATCCTCGGCGGCCTCGGCAGCATCCCCGGCGCGACCATCGGCGGTTTCATTCTGGCCTTCATGGAGGAGCTGGGCGCCGGCTACGTCTCGTCCGGCTACCGCGACGCCATGGGCTTCCTGCTCATCATCATCATCCTGCTCGTCAAGCCGACAGGATTGTTCGCCCAGAAGGAGCGCATCGGGTGAAGCGCGGCCTGACATTCGCCTGGCTGCTGTTCCTGGCCTCCGTCCCGCTGTGGCTGGATAACCTCTACATTCTGCATGTGCTGATCATGACCGGCATCTTCGTGATCGCCGCCATGAGCCTCAACCTGCTGCTCGGCTACACCGGCCAGCTCAGTCTCGGCCACGTCGCCTTCTTCGGCATCGGCGCCTACGTCTCGAGCCTCGCCACACTCGGCTTCTCCGTGCACCTGCTGCCGGATTGGCAGGTTTCCGCCGATCCGAAGCCGGTCTGGTTCGGCATGCTGCTCGGCACCGTGGTGGCCGGACTTTTCGGCTGGGCGATCGGCCGTCTCGCCTTCAAGGTGCGCGGGGCCTACTTCGTCATCGTCACTATCAGCTTCGCCGAGGTGATCCGGCTCGTGGCCCTCAACTGGGTCGAGCTGACCCAGGGCCCCATGGCCCTTAACAACATTCCCTACCTGCGGCTCGGCATCCCCGAGGTGTTCGAGGTAACATTCCTGCGCAAGCCGGCAAACTATTACCTCGTGCTCGCGGTCGGCATCCTCTGCTACATCATCATCCGCCGTCTGGTGCAGTCGCGCGCCGGCCGCGCCATGATCGCGCTGCGCGAGAACGAGCCGCTCGCGTCCTCCGTCGGCGTCGACGTCACCCGCTATCTTGTGCTCGCAACCGTCGTCTCCGCCGCCATGGCCGGCGCGGCGGGCACGCTCTACGCGCACTATGTCCGCATCGTCGATCCCGACGTGTTCCTGTTCATCTACACGGTGACGATGGTCATCATGGTCATCAGCGGCGGCAAGGGCACGCTGGCGGGCCCGGTGGTGGGCGGCATTATATTCGGATTGCTGCCTGAGGCTCTGCGCTCGGCCCAGGTTCCGCCGGAAATGCAATGGGTCGTCTACGGAGTCCTGATGATCCTGGTCGTTTACTTCCTCCCGCAGGGCATCGTTCCGGCCGTGCGTGACTGGTGGCTCTCGCGCCGCGCCGCCGATACCGCGGACGCTCCGGGCGAGGCAACAACCAAGGCGGCAAGCCGGTGAGCCAGTCCCCAGCCAGCGCCGAACTCATCGTCAAGGACCTCACCATCCGTTTTGGCGGCCTCACAGCCGTCGAAGGCATGACCTTCGAAGTGAACAGGGGCGAGGTTCTGTCGCTAATCGGCCCGAACGGCGCCGGCAAGACCTCCGCCTTCAACGCCATCACCGGCTACATCCAAGCCAACGGCGGGTCCATGACCTACCATGGCACCTTGCTGAACGGCCTCAAGCCCAACCAGATCGCCGAGCTCGGCCTGGTGCGCACGTTCCAGAAGACCAGCGTCTTCATGGGCCAGACCGTCCTCGACAATGTGCTTCACGGCCTTCATCTGGTTTCAAAGCAGAGACCGCTGGCCATCGTCTTCGGCCTGCCGTCCGTGGGACGCGAAGAGAAGGAATTGGCTGCTGAAGCGCGCCGCATCCTTGGGTTCGTTGGCCTCAGCGGGCGCGCCGACTGGGCCGCCTCTTCCCTACCCTACGGCGAGCTGCGGCTGCTGGAGGTCGCCATCGCTCTCGCCGCCAAGCCGAAGCTCTTGCTCCTCGATGAGCCTGTCTCAGGCATGAACCCCTCCGAGACGGCGAGCTTCATGAAAATCCTTGCCGAGATCCGCAAGCTCGACATCACCGTGCTGCTGGTCGAGCACGACATGAAGATGGTGATGGGCGTTTCGGATCGCGTCATCTGCCTCAATCAGGGGAAGATTATCGCCAACGGATCGCCGTCCGAGATCCAGGGCAACCCGGAGGTCATCCGCGCCTACCTGGGCGAGAGGTACGTCCGTGCTCAAGGTTGATGGATTGACCTGCCGCTACGGCAAAGTGGCCGCCGTGCGCGAGCTGTCGATGGACGTCAACGCCGGCGAGCTGGTGTCGCTCATCGGCGCCAACGGCGCCGGCAAGACCACCACACTGAAGTCGATTTCCGGCGTCTTGCCGCCGGCCGCCGGCCGCGTCACCTTCCTCGGCGAGGACATCTCGCGCGCGACCCCCAAGCGCATCCTCGAGCTCGGCATCGCGCATTGTCCGGAGGGCCGTCGCGTCTTCCCCTACATGAGCGTGCTCGAGAACCTGGAAATGGGCTCCTACCTGCGCAGCGACAGCGCGGAGGTGGCAGAGGACATGGCTCGGCTGTTCGAGCGCTTCCCCATCCTCCACGAGCGCCGCCACCAGGCCGCCGGCACGCTGTCAGGCGGCGAGCAGCAGATGCTGGCCATCTCGCGCGCCCTGATGTCCCGGCCCAAGCTCGTTCTGTTCGACGAGCCGTCGCTCGGCCTCGCACCCAACCTCGTCGAGCGCACGTTCGAGATCATCAAGAGCATCCGTGCGCAGGGCGTGACGGTGGTGATGGTCGAGCAGAACGCTTACGCCGCGCTCGAGCTTTCCGATCGTGCCTACGTCCTGGACCAGGGCCGGGTGATCATGACCGGTACCGGCGCGGAGCTTCTCAACAACCCCCACGTCAAAGCCGCCTATCTCGGCGCCTAAGCCGTCTGCGCGGGCGCTAGGGCAGCGTGTTTTCCTGGATCAGCTCGATCTTGCGGCCGTCCGGGTCCTCGATGAAGGCGATCAGCGTCTTGCCGAATTGCACGGGCCCCGGCTGGCGCGTGATTTTCACACCGGCGGCCGCGAGGCGCTTGCACGCCTCGTAGACGTCCTCGACGCCGATGGCGAGGTGACCGAAGGCAGCGCCGAGCTCGTACGGTTCCTTCTGATCCCAATTGTAGGTCAGCTCCAGCACGGTGATCTCGCGCTCCGGGCCGTAGCCGAGGAACACATTAGTGTAGCGGCCCTCGGGCGCCTCGCGCTTGCGGAGCACGTGCATGCCCATCTTGCCGGTGTAGAAATCGATCGCCGCATCGAGGTCGCGCACGCGGACCATCGTGTGGAGAAGCCGGTTCTTGCCGATGCCGGCCGAAGTCTCAGTACCGCTTGGCATGCGCGGGGCTCCTTACAAGTCGAGAACCAACAACGGGGTCTTCGAGCGCGAGATGCAGGGCGTCATCTGCTTGCCCTCCTCCTTCTCGTCGTCCGTCAGATACATGTCGCGGTGATCGGGCGTGCCCTCGAGCACGGCGGTCAGACAGGTGCCGCAGATGCCCTGCTGGCAGGAGACATTGACCTCGATGCCGTGCCGGGCAAGCACATCGACGATGCTTTCGCCGGCAGGCACCTCGTAGACGCCACCCGAGCGCGCGAGCTTTACCTTGAACGTATCGCCCTCCTGCATGAGGGCGGCGGGGTCAGCCGAGAAGTCCTCGCGATGCACCGTGCCGGCGGGCCAGCCGGCGGACAGGGTCGCAACGAGGTCCATGAACGGCCTAGGGCCGCACATGTAGAGGCGTGCGCCCTCGCCGCGCGCACCCAGGATTTCCCGGAGGCTGCTTTCCACCTGCGCGAACTCGACGCCCTCGTGAAAGTGAACCGACGTGGCCATGCCCGATTCAGCCAGCAGGGCACGAAACGCGGTGTGCTCCGGGGCACGGGTAAAGTAATGCAGCGCAAAGGGTCGCCCCTGCGCCTGCAGGTGGCGCGCCATGCCCAGAATGGGCGTGATGCCGATGCCGCCCGCCAGCAGCAAGCTGAAGGGTGCGTCCGCGTGCAGCGGGAAGTTGTTGCGCGGGGCGCTGATCGTGATCACCTGCCCCACCTGGATGTCGTCATGTACCCGGCGCGACCCGCCGCGCGACTGCGGCTCCAGCTTGACGGCGATACGATAAATCGCGGTCTCAGACGGGCCATTCAACAACGAATACTGGCGGATGATGCTCGGGGTGACGTGGACGTCTATGTGCGCGCCGGGTGTGAAGGGAGGCAGCGCGGAACCATCCACGCTGCCCAACTCGAGGGACTGAATATCAATCGCCTCGTTGATTTTCTTGAGGACCCGGACCTGCAGCATCGCGTCAGTGCGGCCGCACGAGCGCCGCAATATCCTCCTCGGACAGTTCCACGTTGAAGCGGCCGTAGGGATCGCCGAAGCGGTCCATCATGACTTCGCGGAAGTTCTTCGAACCGGGCGCCACGACACCGCCTGCGCGCACGCGGTAGCCCTCCGCATGGGTCGCGGGGACCGGGCGTTTGCCCTTCTGCAGATCGCGCGCACCCTCCAGCATCAGGCGGCGGAACTGCACGACACCAGCATCGGTGGGACCCAGGATCTCCCGCGTCCTGTCGGCAATTCGGCCCTGGCTATCCTGGATACAGGCATCCTGCTCCGAGATACCCTTGATGCCCGTGAAGTTCTCGGTCTTCTGCACGGCGCGGTCGACCATGTAGTCGTTGCTTCGGTTGCGAACAGGCACGTACTGCTCGTCGACCTCCGCGTACACGGCCGCGCCCCGCTTGTAGCTCTCCACCTCCTCCGGCAGGAGCGGACGTTCCGGGTTCCACGAGTAGACGTAGACCCAGCACTTCTCGTCGTCGATCGGCACCCAGGTTTGGCCATGGTACGTCTCGCCCTTGGCCGCGCTCGGCGTGTAGCCGTGGTTGGGCAGCAGGAACTGCGCGATGCGCCAATAGAGATGGCCGTTGTCCGCATGGCGCGAGGCACCGAGCACGAGGCCGACGTCGTGCTTGGCAATGGTGAAGCGCGGACGGCTGTCGTTCACCATCCAACGGATGTGATCCGAGCCCATGCTGTTGGCCGAGTAGCCTTTCGTGACGCGCGACGTCTTCGCCTTGAAATCCTCCTCCGACTCCGCGATCGGAATGTGCAGGAAGGAGAAATGCGCGGTATCGAGCCCGCCTTCGGCCGCCTGTGCCCAGTTGCAGTCCTGATACTTCTTCGACACGAAGCGATGCGACGGCGGCAGCAGCGCAAACTCCATCATCGGCAGCTTGGGCAGCTCGTCCGTCTTGGGCCCCATGTAGGCCCACACGAGATCGCCCCACTCGCGAACGGGATAGGCGAGGATGCGAATGCGGCTACGGATTTTCTCGTAGTTATCGTCGAGATTGATGGTCGGCGCGTCCATGCACTCGCCGTCGGTGTTGAACTTCCACCCGTGGTAGGAGCAGCGGATGCCGCACTTCTCGTTGCGGCCGAAGAACAGGTTGGCGCCGCGATGCGGGCAGCGCGGCTCGATCAGGCCGACCTTGCCTTCGCTGTCACGGAACGCGAGCAGGTCCTCGCCCATGATGCGAACGCGCACCGGCGGACAGTCGGGCTCGGGCACCTCGCGCGACAGCAGAACGGGGACCCAGTACTGGCGGAAGTAATCGCCCATGGGCGTCCCCGCGTTGGTCCTGATCAGCATCTCGTTGTCGGCTGCGCTCAGCATTTCCAGCTCCCGGAACTGCCAGGGGGTTTGTGCGCCCCCTGTCGTGTTGTTGTCTTCGGCGGCTCAGGCACCCACGCGGACGTCACGCTTGGCAGCAAGCCTGGAGGCGAGCCCGTCAGCAGCCTGCACGAACAGGCCAACCTCCGAGCCCACCACGATCATTTGCACGCCCAGCTTCAGATACTTGTCGCAATCGCCTTCGCCAATCAATATTCCCGCAACCTTCCCATGCTTGCGCACGGTACGTATTCCCTCCTCCAGCACCTTGACATTGTCAGGGTGGAACGGCTGGCCGAGCCGCTTCAGCGGGGTCCTCGTCGACAATGCTCGATTCTGGCTTGTCCGCCCGGTGACCGCTGAGGCCTCATCAACGACATACGTCCGCTGCCCAGTAGTGGCCAATTAGGAGGTGGCAGGCGGCCCGGAAAGCACTAAACTTTTCGTTCCCACCCGTCGCAATTGGGCTCCCAACGAAAACTACGATCCGCCTCTTGTATCGAGTCACGTAAAAACGGCCTCGCCCACAGCCTATAGAGAACCAAACCCGTGAATGCTGACTCTTCGACAAGGCTAAGCCTCGGCGGCACGAGCATGCTGGTGACCGGAGGCGCGGGATTCATCGGCTCGGAACTTGTCCGCCAACTTGCGAGGGCTGGCGCGGCCGTGCTCGCTGTCGACAATCTTGTCAATGGAAAGCGGGAGAACCTCTCTGGCCTGGAGTCTGATCGCGTCAAACTGATCGTTGAGGACATTCGCAACGGCGAAGCCATGCAGACGCTAATGCAAGGCGTTAGCCATGTCTTCCACCTAGCCTGCCTTGGGGTGCGCCATTCGATCCATGCACCGCGCGAGAACCACGACGTCAACGCTACAGCAACGCTAGATCTTCTCAAAGCTGCCCGAACGGCCGGTGTGGGGCGCTTCATTTGCGTGTCCAGCTCAGAGGTGTACGGGACAGCGCGATGGGTGCCGATGACCGAGGACCATCCCACCTTCCCCATGACAGTATATGGTGCCGGCAAGCTCGCGGGAGAATGCTACGCACGCGCCTACTGGGAGACCTACCGGTATCCGACGGTGGTCGTGCGTCCGTTCAATGCGTACGGACCACGGTGCCACCACGAAGGCGACGCGGGGGAGGTGATCCCTAAGTTCATGCTCCGCGCCATGGCAGGTCGCCCACTTGTCATCTTCGGCGACGGCACACAGTCAAGAGACTTCACGTATGTCGAGGATACTGCAGCGGGGATTCTGCGGGCTGGACTGTCCGAGGACGCCAACGGGCGGACAGTGAACATCGGATCAGGCGGCGAGATAACCATTGCGGAGCTCGCACAATCCATTTTGCGGATGGCTGGAACGAGAGGCACCACGATCGTCCACGACGCTCCTAGACCCGGGGACGTGATGAGACTCTGCGCCGACAGTTCGCTCGTGCGTGATATTTGCGCGTTTGCACCGCGGGTAGGCCTAGATGAAGGTCTGCGCAGGTTGCTCGATTGGTACAAGGGCCTAGATCTGAGCGTGGAGATGTTGTTGGCGCAGGAAACGGGTCGCAATTGGACTGGGGGCGTTGCGGCGTACCATGGCTGACAGGCCCAAGATCCCGATCATTGTTCCGGAGCTCGGTAGCGACGAGGCAGACGCGGCGCGTGACGTCATACTCTCGGGATGGGTTACGCAAGGCCCGCAAGTCGCCAGCTTCGAGAAGGAGTTTGCGGCTGCGGTCGGTGCGCCTCTGGCGTGTGCTGTGTCCAACTGCACGACCGCGCTTCATCTCGCACTTTTGGCCGTCGGTGTGCAGCCCGGTAGCGAGGTAATAACAGCCAGCCATTCGTTCATCGCTACCGCGAACGCGATCCGGCACTGCGGCGCCATCCCTGTGTTCGTTGATATCGAGCCTGCCACCTTCAACATCGATCCTGAATGTATCGCAGAGGCAATCGGTCCGCGAACGTCGGCTATCCTCTGCATCCACCAGATGGGCATGCCTTGCGACATGCGGGCGATCATGAAGACCGCGCGCGCGCATCACATCCCGGTGGTAGAGGACGCGGCCTGTGCAGTCGGCAGCGCCATCCGTAACGAGGACGGCAGCTGGCTGAGGATCGGGACGCCGATCGGTGAGGTTGCATGCTTCTCATTCCATCCGCGCAAGCTGATCACCACCGGCGATGGCGGCATGATCGTCGGGGCAAGCGCAGAGCGCGACAGAAAATACCGATTGTGGCGTCAGCACGGGATGAGCGTGAACGATGCCGTGCGGCATGGATCTTCGCAGGTCGTTTTCGAGTCCTATGAGGTAACCGGCTTCAACTACAGGATGACCGACATTCAGGCTGCTGTCGGTCGCGTTCAACTGCGCCGCATCGGCACGGTCGTCGAGCGTAGGCGTGCGATCGCGGAAATCTATCGGCAGCACCTTAGCGAAACTGGTGTGAAACTCCCCTTCGAACCGCCATGGGCCAGATCCAATTGGCAGAGCTTCTGTGTCGGACTTCCAGATGACTGCGACCAGAAAAAGGTGATGCAAGCAATGCTCGATGATGGAGTAAGCACGCGGCGCGGCGTTATGTGTGCGCATCGCGAGCCGGCCTACGCCGACTTGCGACCTCGGCACGGCCTTCGCAACTCCGAGCGGGCGCAGGACACTTCGATCATTCTGCCACTGTATTCGCAGATGACTGAGGCCGATATCGAACGCGTTGTCGGCAGCCTGCGCAGCGCCTTGCGCGCCTCTCGGGGCAGCAATTGAATGGAGCGAATCTATCGGGTTCTCAGCCAGCCCATTGTGTACAAATGGGCGACGACATTGCTGGCTCCGGGCGCCGAGTCGGCGATTTCAAGTGAGCTCCAAGGGCTCGTTTCTGTCTTGCCGGCTGGAGAACCGATCCTGGACGTAGGGTGCGGACCGAGGTCGTGGCTCGATCGTGTGGGGTTGAACCCGGTTGGGCTGGACACTGATCCCGCCTACGTGCGGGCCTACCAGGCGCGTGGGGGTGTTGCGGTGCATGGCTCTGCGGATGAAATACCGTTCCCTGACGGCCATTTTGCTGGTGTGTGGTGCGTCGGCGTCTTGCATCACCTCGATGACCAGACTGCCAGGCGTGCGATCGCCGAAATGTTGCGGGTTCGGCGGCGAAACGGGTACGTCGCGGTCCTAGACGCCGTGCTACCACGGTCTGGCCTTGCCAGCCCGCTCGCGTTCGCCATCAGGCGCCTCGACCGCGGCCGCTACATGCGCAGAGAGGCAGAACTGCAGGCGCTTTTTTCCGGCACGCACGAGTGGAAGTTCAAGCGATTCTGTTACTCTGCCACCGGGCTTGAGATGCTTTCTAGCCTGTCGGTGAACTAACCTCCACGGAATAGACGGTGCGCTATTTCGTCGGAATCATCTAGCGTCTTGATTGCCGGCGATGTGCATGTCCGATCAGTTTCCCCCCAAGCAGAACACGCCAATATTGATGGCGCTTCTGGCCTTTGCCGTCATTCACGTGGCGATCAACCTATACTGGGCCGCGGTTCGACCATCTCCGCCCGAACCGGACGATGCTTACACCTACATTCTGAAAGCAGCCCAGGTTGCGGACGGGTGCGCCCTGCAGGACTGCCCTGCTGTTGAAGACTTGCGGCGCCAGCTCTCAGATTCCGTATCGGATCCAGATGCGAATTGGCTGCGCTATCGGATGCTGATGCGGACAACGCTGGTCTACCATCCGCTGTACACCGCGGCCATGCTTGGGCTTGGCAAGCTGGGACTGGAATGGGAGCAGACCTTCATTGTGATCTCGATGCTCGGCGCCGTCGCTATCGGCGCGGGGCTCTGCTACTTCCTGGCGGCACTTTGGGGCAGCGCTGCAGCAGCCCTGGCCGTTGCGCTGATGGCTGTCAGCGCATTCAGGGGCCAGGGTCTTCTTTATGTAGTGCCATCGAACCTTGCTCTTGGGATCGCGCTGTTTCTCTGGGGCGCTGCAATCCGGGGCCACCGCGGCTGGCCTTTGGCAGTTCTATCGGCTGCGATCCTGCTCATGCATCCCATCGGAAAGCTCTACTGCGTGGCCGTGGTTCCCATGATGCTCCTGATGGAGCGGAGGATATTTCCTGCTTGGCGGACACTCCTGAGCTGCGTCGCGGTGTTGGGATTGGTGGGCATTAGCGTGCTCGTGCCAATGCTGGTTGAGCGTCCATTGTTGCGTGTTTTGCCCGAGCCCTGGCCGCCGGGAGTGAGTTGGATCGACGCGCTGTACAAAAACCTATTTACGGCACTGCTTACTGTCCTGTCATTCGACACCAGAAGGCACCCCCTCGCAATCATTGTGGCGGGCGGCATCTACGTGCTGGCATGGTGGGGGTTTCGCCAATTGGGCGACGATCGCAAACAGCGCGTTCTGGCAGCGTTCATTCCTTTGGCAGGCCTGTGCTTGCTGGCGCTAGGCCATGTCCTTCCCAACTACCGAGGTGAGGCATTCACTCGAGTTTGGATCCCGTTTGCTGCCGTTCTTGCAGGAGGCGCGGGATATGCTCTTGTCGGTCCCGGCGGACTTCTATGGGCGCCAAATACCTTGCGGCTTCCTGGGAAGCTAGCGTTCGCCAAGGTGCGTACGGCTTGCCTCGCTTTCTTAGTGCTAGCGGCAGCGAGTGGAGCCATCAACTTGCTGAACAGGGTCGAGCATTTTCGATCCCGCGGCTTCGAGACTTATGAACCTGCCCAAGTCAGGCGGGCGACGGCGGACTGTGGGACTTTTTTGTTCGCGGGGGAAACGGCTGCACTGTTCTATCTCACCCACGGTGCCCACAAGTGTGCAGCGCGCTACCTGTTGGCGACCGCGTCCTCTGAACGCCATTCCCTGGCCGAGGGGCTGCGAACTGCACCACTGCCTCTTCTGCTGGTCGCGCCACAGCCGGGGCCGGAGGAGCTGCCGCTCGACGGAGCGCACCCAGTCCAGCTTGATCTTCCAGCACGCACTGCAGACCAAGTTCAATTGCAATTGAAGGCGGCGCAGGCGGCAACTGTCCGGATCACTCGGGTGGATGGATCGGAGATCATGAAGCTTGCAATGCCCGGCGGCGCTGAGCCGCTGTGGATTGCATTGGGCCAGAGTGGCTCGAACGTTCCTGAAACGTTTCTAATCACGAGCAAGGGTGCTAAGGGTCAGGTCTATCTTGAGGGCGTTCGCATCTCCAGTGCGCAGACCACGCGGTGGCCCTGGGGCACAGAGGTCACACTGCAGCACGGGCGCAGCAGGAGGTTCGCTTTCAGCGCCGTTGAGATAGGCGGAGGCCTGTTCAGGGAGCTACAGCCAGTTGATGATCGGGGTTCAACTATGCTTGCGATCGTCAGGTAGCGGAACTTTGGTTGCATCGAAATGGGTTGAAGGGAAACATGCCGATAGCGCCGAGCGTGAAACTTGGGCACAACGTCAAAATCTACCACCCCGATCTTGTCAATCTCTATGGCTGCGAGATCGGTGACGATACGGGTATTGGCACGTTCGTTGAAGTTCAGTCTGGAGCGCGCATCGGCGCGCGATGCAAGATCTCGTCCCACTCCTTTGTGTGCGAAGGCGTAACGATTGCTGACGAGGTTTTTATTGGCCATGGCGTCGTTTTTACAAACGACAAGTATCCGCGAGCCACGCGGGACGATGGCAGCCCGCAGACCAGCGGAGATTGGATGCTTCTGACAACCAAGGTCGGCTTCCGGGCCTCGATCGGAAGCGGTGCCGTTATCTGCCCAGGGGTGGTAATCGGCGAGAACGCGATAGTGGGAGCGGGCGCAGTCGTCACGCGCGACGTGCCGTCCGGGGCTATGGTCGTGGGAAACCCCGCGCGCGTGGTTCGCTCCGCTTGGGAACCCGAACGCAAGTAGGGCTGGTCATGGCAGGTAAAGCTTCATGAGCAAACTCGGTACTTTGTGGATCATCGTTTGCTCGGTAACCGTGGTCCTAGCTAACGTAGCGCTGAAATCATCCATGGATCGCACAGGCGTGAAGTTGTTCAGCGGTGGCCTCGGTGGAGTCGCAGAAGAGGTGGCAGCACTCTCACGCGAGCCTACTTTCTATATGGCACTGGCCTGCTACGCATTCGCGATGCTGATCTGGTTCCGACTGGTCGCGACGGAGCCTCTGAGCGTGGCGTATCCGGTATTGGTCGCCATGACGTTCGTCGGCGTGACGCTCGCCAGCATACTGCTTCTGCACGAGCCTGCCGTTCCACGCCGGATCGCCGGCCTTGTCGTGATCATCGCTGGTCTTGCGCTGGTTTCGGGAGGTTAAATGGTGGAACCCAACAGAAGGGAACGCATAGGGGCTGCGGTTATCGGCTACGGCTACTGGGGCCCAAATCTGGCCCGCAACTTGTCCGAAAGTCATAGCTTCGACCTCCTCCACATATGCGACGGGAGCGAGGAGCGCCGTGATATGGCCAGGCGGCGCTACCCAGGGGTATTGACGCCCGCAACCAGCGACTCTGTGATGGACGACCCACGCGTCGGCGCGGTGTTCATTGCCACACCCACCGTCTCCCACTATCCACTGGCGATGCGCGCACTTGAGGCTGGCAAGAGCGTCTTCATCGAGAAGCCTATCGCAAGCACGAGCCTTGAGGCACGCCAGCTTGCACGGGAGGCATTAGACCGCAAACTCGCGCTTATGGTGGATCACACGTTTGTCTATACGTCGGCGGTGCGCCGCGTTCGCAAACTAATTGACGACGGCGACATCGGCGATTTGTTGTACTACGACAGCACGCGCATCAATCTTGGCTTGTTTCAGCATGACGTGGACGTGATCTGGGACTTGGCGGTACATGACATTTCGATACTGACCTATTTGACAAAGGAAAAGCCCGTGGCTGTCTCGGCGCAGGGCCATTGCAATGTACCGGGACAGTCGATGAACGTCGCCTTCATCACGCTGATGTTTGGTGCAAATACGATTGCGCACGTCAACGTGAACTGGCTCGCCCCGGTAAAAATCAGGCGCACGTTGATTGGCGGCAGCAAGAAAATGATCGTCTACGACGATCTTGAACCTACCGAGAAGATCAAGATTTACGACAAAGGCGTGACCATCGCGCGCAACGTATCCGAGATACAGCAGATGCGGGTCGCGTACAGAATTGGCGATATGTACGCCCCCACGCTCGAGCCTACGGAAGCCCTAAGCACGGGTATCGCGCACTTTGCCGAGTGCATTCACCAAGGTTGCCTGCCAGACACTGGCGGCGACAACGGTGCGCTGGTGGTCGAGATTCTTGAAGCGGCCAGCAAATCGGTCGCCCTGAGAGGCCAGCCTGTTCCGTTGTGGGAAACGAGCCGATGATCCCGCTGATTGATCTCAAGGCGCAGTATCGGTCGATACAAACTGAGATCGAGGCCGCGGTTCTCAGTGTCCTTGCGAGCGGCGAGTACATCCTGGGCAAAGAGGTAAGCGCCTTCGAGCGGGAGTTCTCGCAATACTGTGGTGGCGCCGAGGCGGTGGCGGTGAACTCGGGCACCAGCGCGCTCCATATCGCTCTACTGAGCGCAGGAATTGGCCCGGGCGACGAAGTCATCACCGTGCCTATGACATTCATAGCAACAGCCTCTGCCATCGACTATACGGGCGCACGACCGGTTCTGGTCGATATAGACCCGACAACTTGGACCATGGACCCCGACCGGGTGGAGGCCGCTATCACGGCGCGGACCAAAGCCATCGTTCCCGTGCATCTTCACGGACGCGTCGCCGACATGGACCCGATCCTCGACATCGCCCGCAGACGCAATCTCGTGGTGATAGAGGATGCAGCACAGGCGCATGGCGCCGAATACCGGGGCCGGCGGGCAGGAAGCCTCGGGGACATCGCTTGTTTCAGCTTCTATGCCGGAAAGAACCTGGGCGCTTGCGGCGAGGGCGGAGCAGCCCTGTCCCACAACCCCGAGTTCGTAAGGCGAATGAGGCTGCTGCGCGATTGGGGCGCTGACAGGAAGTACAATCACGTCTTGAAGGGGTTCAACTACCGCATGGAGAACCTTCAGGGCGCGATACTCAGGATCAAACTGCGGAAGCTGGAAACCTGGACCGGTGCGCGCTGCGCACTCGCCTCCCTCTACGACGTGCACTTCGACAGCTTTGGCATGGCACGCCCGCATAAGGCTGCGGCCGGGGACAGGCACGTCTATCACGTCTACGCTGTTCGGGTGCCTAACCGAGACCGCGTCCACTCGGCTATGACGGCCGCTGGCGTCGGTGTTGGGATCCACTATCCTGTGCCGGTGCACCTACAGCCGGCCTTTGCCGATCTTGGCCACGTGCGCGGCGATTTCCCCGTGAGCGAGCAGCTGGCTGTGGAAACGCTGTCGTTGCCGATTTATCCTGAGATGACAGAGGCGGCGATGGATACCTGCGTTAGGGCTCTGAAAACAGCGATGAGCGCGAGCAAGTAAGAACCATGGACCAGGATCTCCAAGAGCTCCTCAGCTTGCTGAGGAGATTGCAGCGCTCACTTCAAGATGAAAAAAAAGCTGACTTCTCTCGGCGCGTTCCGTTCGGCGATCTCGTCACCGATAGATGGGAGAATGCGGCGCGATACGGTTTTGGCGAAGGAACCTCATGCTATGACAACGTCTTGGTTATCGGCGATGTTAGCGTGGGGCGCAGAACATGGATTGGCCCAAATGTCATTCTCGACGGCCAAGGTGGACTTGAGATAGGTGACGACTGCCAGATACTGGCGGGAGCGCAGCTTTACTCACATAGCACGCTGCGACGATGCCTCTCCAAGGAACAAAGCGGCATGGACGTTGCTCGAACTCGAATCGGCAACGGCGTCTACATTGCTCCGAATACCGTGGTACAAATGGGTGTTGAGATTGGTGACGGGGCGGTCATCGGCGCTATGTCATTTGTGCGGTCCAATATCCCGGCGGGAATGGCGGCTTGGGGTTGTCCGGCCCGGGTGCAGATGGAAACGCAGAAGCTCCTTGGTGCTGCCCGGACAGAATGACTGAGAATCACCCTTTCACGGCCAGTGGACTGACCTCACCTAGTCCCAAGGGGCGCCGCCCCTTGCTGTCGATCATTACCCCCGCTTTCAATGAGGAACTCAACCTGCCTGGACTGCACGCGCGCGTGAGCGCGGTCGCGGATACCTTGGAGGCAGACATCGAATGGATCGTTGTCGATGACCACTCTCGTGACAGAACTTTCGAGGTCGCGGCACAGCTGGCAAATCAGGACCCACGCCTTCACGTCATCCGCTTGGCGCGGAATTCCGGCTCTCACAACGCTGTTTATTGCGGCTTCGAGTTCTCAAACGGAGACTGCGCGGTGATTCTTGCCGCCGACCTGCAAGACCCACCCGAAACAATCGGCCCCATGCTGGAGCGTTGGCGGCAGGGCGCACAAGTCGTCTGGGCGGTCCGATCGGCGGCGCCTCAGGTCACCGCCTTCGATCGTCGCTTTGCCCGCTGGTACTATCAGATCATGCGCCGATGGGCGCAGATGGACAACATTGGTCCGACCGGGGCGGATGTCGTGCTTATAGATAAATCGGTGGTCAAGGCGCTGATGCGTTTCGGGGAGCGCAACCTTAGCATCTTCGCTCTCATTTCCTGGATGGGATATCGTCAGTCGAGCGTCACATACGAGAAGCAAAACCGTGTTCACGGCGAATCCGGCTGGACCTTCCGCAAGAAGCTTACGCTTGCTGTTGATTCGATCACCTCTTTCACCTTCCTGCCCGTACGATTCTTCTCTGCCCTCGGCATTCTCACCGCCATACTTGGTTTCGCTTACGCAGCCGTTGTGGTGGCGCGGGCAATTCTAGGCATACCCGTCGAAGGATGGTCGTCACTGATGGTCGCCGTGCTCGTCCTTGGGGGCACCCAATTGTTAATGCTGGGCGTGCTCGGTGAATATTTGTGGAGGGCTCTGCAAGAGGCTCGTGGCCGGCCACGCTACCTCGTAGAGGCTATTGTCTCGAAGAGTGCAGTGTTCGATCGAGAAAAACACTCCTAGTGCTGGCCGCTAGTTCGGAAGCTGCTTTTGGAGTAGCAACTGCGAGGACGTAATCTCGCTGCCGCCTAAGCACTTACTTGATCGGTTCTACGGCTGGCCAATTCAGCCACCAGACACCAATTAGATCTTGGCAGGTCTTGATCCTAACATCAGCAATGGGTGCCCAACAGGACCAGCACCCGACCAAGAGGTGGTGGTCAGAGTTATGGTGCTCAGCGATTCACGGCCCAGCGCGATACGGCGTCGGACAGGTCCGCCAGCTTGTGGCCCGGGCTTTCAGTCACCACTAGCGTGACGGCTGCGTCGGGTCTCGCCTTGTAGACTTCGGCTACGAGGTCTTGAGTGAGCGCTGTTCCAACCCGCCGATCGTCATGGCCGACCGCGATGAACACGCGTGCCTCGGCCAGCCGAGCCGCGCTTCTTACAAGGGAAGGCGGGTAGCTCGAGGCGCCGATGAACTCAGCCAAGTAAGCGAAATCGACCACTGGTGAGAGGGCAACAGCCTGAACGTTTGGATACCGCGCGGCAAGCACGAGCGCCACGTATCCAGCTCGGGAGCGCCCGACAACGGTTACTGGCCGGCTGGCGTCGAACGCCTCGACGAACTCAGTCAGCCAGTTCGGATTTGTTTCGGAAAGCTGGCGCCAACATGTCAGGTCGGATCCGCAGGGCAGCTCGACATGACGGACTGCGAAACCGATGCGTCGGAAGCCTTTGACATAGGCGGCGTAGACATCGTTTTGCAGCCAATTGGCTCGGCCAAGAAAGACGACCGAGCCGCGCGATGCCTCGGCCGATGACCGCGCCAGAAATCCCGTCCCATGGGCGAGAATGCCCGCGCCGATCGCCAACGCAAACCCCAACACTACGAGGTCGAGCGCAGATTCGAATGGTGGGCGGGCCATGCGGCGAATGTCTGCTTTCCATGCTCTGTCGTCAACCTAAGTAGCTGCCAGGAAGCCTCCGCCGGCAATTGAGTCTGGCCCAAGAGAATGCCAGCGAGCGAAGGGGTTTGCACATCGCCTGGTACGGACTATCTGACTGACCCCACGACAGAAATCGTCGCGAGCCCGGACGTGCCCAAGCGCGCCGTGGTGCTTGCGTTCGGTCGTTGTTCCACGGTGACGCTGTTGCTGAATCTTGCCTCTGTCACCAGAAGAGTCATGCTCTGTGAGCGACGACTGAGACGAGCATCGTTTGGGCGTCGGATGACCTTGTGCTGGCATAGGGTGATCTGGCACAGAGCGGCCCGGCTCGCTGCTAGGTCGGGGCTTGGCGAGAGACACGCAAGACCCTGGCGTGACCAAGCGCGGCCCAATTCAGGGCAACGGCCCGCTGCAAGGGTGTGTGCGCTCGCGCCGCGGGCTTGCAAGTGGTCGCCAGCAGTAAGTGAGCAGAAATCTGCCAATATTCCGAAACGTCAAAGTGCTTGAAAATATTGGTGGAGCCGAGGGGAATCGAACCCCTGACCTCTGCAGTGCGATTGCAGCGCTCTCCCATCTGAGCTACGGCCCCGAGGTCGCGGCCATTTAGTTGGGGGCCTCCCGCCTTGTCAAGCAAGCGGGGGCCGAGAATCCAGGGCCTTACGGCCGCGCCGGCACAAAATCGGCCGGGGACCAGAAGGCTGCCGGCGCTTGCTCCTGAGGATACCGGCGTCTAAACCTGCGGTCAGTGCAAGGGGCGCACCGCGAGGGCCTAAATGCTGCCGATTCTCGTTTTCATCGACTTCTACCTGATCGAGATCCTGATCTGGATCATCATCGCGAGCGCCATCCTGAGCTGGCTGATCGCCTTCAACGTCGTCAACCCCTACAACCAGTTCGTGCGTTCGCTATGGGAGCTGTTCCATCGCATTACAGAGCCCATGCTGGCGCCCATCCGCCGGCTGCTGCCCAACATGGGCGGCATCGACATCTCGCCCGTCATCCTGATCCTGGTCCTGTATTTCATCAGGGTGGTCGTCATCCGCGGCTGGCTGATCCCGCTGTTCGCTTGAGATCTGGAAGTCGAGACCGTTCGTTCTGCGCCCTGACCGGGGGCGGCGTGAGCATTCGCGTGCGGCTGACGCCCAAATCCGGCGCCGACCGCATCGAGAACGTGGAAGACACGGCCGCCGGCCCGGCCCTCAAGGCGCGCGTGCGGGCCGTACCCGAGGATGGCAAGGCCAACGACGCCCTGGTCGCGCTCGTTGCCGACTGGCTGGGAATCGCAAAAGCGCGCGTAGCGCTTGCATCGGGCGCCACATCCCGCTTGAAGACGTTGATGATTGCTGGCGACGGCGAGACCATCGCCGCAAGCATCGCCTCGAAACTCGAAAACGACAGATGACAAGTCAGGATAGCCGACAGTGACACAGGCCAAAATCATCGACGGAAAGGCAATTGCCGACAGCGTGCGGCGTGAGGTGGCCGAGGGCGTTGCCGCCTTCAAGCGCCAGCATGGCGGCGTGCCGGGGCTTGCGGTCGTGCTGGTCGGCGAAGACCCGGCGAGCAAGGTCTACGTCGGCACAAAGGCCAAGCAGACGGTTGAGGTCGGCATGGCCTCCTTCGAGCATAAACTCGAGGCCACGGTCGGCGAGGCCGAGCTGCTGAAACTGATTGGCGAGTTGAACCGGCGCCGGGACGTCAGCGGCATCCTCGTGCAGCTGCCCCTCCCCAAGCACATCGATGCCGCCAAGGTCATAGAGGCCATCGACCCGGCCAAGGACGTGGACGGCTTTCATCCAATTAATGCCGGCCGCATCGCCACCGGCAGCGGCGGCCTCGCCCCATGCACGCCGACGGGCTGCCTGATCCTCGCCAAGTCAGTGCAGCCAAAGCTGGAGGGCTTGGACGCCGTGGTGATCGGCCGCTCCAACATCGTGGGCAAGCCGATGGCGCAGCTCCTGCTCAACGAGAACTGCACGGTGACGGTGGCACACTCCCGCACACGCGACCTGCCCGCCGTCGTGAAGCGCGCCGATCTGGTGATCGCCGCTGTCGGCCGGGCCGAGATGGTGCGCGGAACCTGGCTGAAGCCGGGCGCCATCGTGATCGACGTCGGCATCCAACGGGTGCCGGGGGCCGCCGGCAAAATGCGCCTCGTCGGCGATGTGGCGTATCAGGAGGCGATGGAAGTGGCCTCGGCTGTTACGCCGGTGCCCGGCGGCGTTGGCCCCATGACGGTCGCATGCCTGCTGCAGAACACGTTGAAGGCCGCACTGGCGCAAAGCCGTTAGAGCAGCACTGAATGTTTCACGTGAAACATCGGCAGTGGTGACGCCGGCTCAGTCGCCGTAGCCCTCGACGACGATGATCTCGGCGGCGCTCGCCTCATCGCGAATCCTGGCGGCAGCCTGGTACTCCGGCGAGTGATAGCAGGCCTTTGCCGTCTCGAAGCTGTCGAACTCGATTACCACATGGCGGCGCTCGCCCAGCGTGCCGGTGCCGACGACCGCTTCGCCGCCGCGCACCAGGAAGCGCGCGTTGTATTTCTTAAAAGCCGCTGCGTTGGCCGCCACGTAGTCCTTGTAGCGCTCCGGATTGGTGATGCGCACGTGCGCCATCCAGTAGCCCTTCTTGGCCATCAGCTCGTCCTCCAAATGGTCAGCTCAACAGGCGCACGAGCCATAGCGCGAGGCCTGGGAAGGCCACGACCAGCACCAGCCGCACGAAATCCACGCAGATAAACGGCAGCACACCGCGATAGGTCGCGGCGATCGGCACGTCCTTGGCAATGGAGCTGACCACGAACACGTTGAGGCCTATCGGCGGTGCCGTCAGCCCGATGCCCACTACGATCAGCACCAGGATACCGAACCAGATCGCCAGCTCGTCGCCGGCCAATCCAAAGTCGAGCGCCTGAACGATGGGAAAGAAGATCGGCAGCGTCAGCAGCAGCATGGCCAGCTCGTCCATCACTGCACCCAGCACGATATAGGTCGCCAGCAGCGCGATCATGATCAGGTACGGAGGCAGCCCGAGCCCGGCAACCCAGTCAGCCGCGAGCATCGGGAACTGGGAACGGGCCAGGAAGGCGTTGAACACCTCCGAGCCGAGTATGATCATGAAGATCATGCCTGTCGTCTCGGCCGTCTGCCGCAAGCTCTGCACGATGCCGCTCCAGTCGAGCGTGCGCTGCACGAGGCCGACCAGCAGCATTGCGACAGCACCGACAGCGGCGCCCTCGGTGGGCGTGAACACCCCACCGTAGATGCCGCCGACCACCACGAATCCGATCAGCAGAACCGGCCACACGCTTCCCAACAGCCGAGCGCGGCCTCCCCCCTGCGGTTCCGGCACCTGCGGGGCAAGATGCGGCTTGCGCCGGACCACCCATGCGATCGCCAGGCAATAGAAGAGCGCCGCCATCAGTCCCGGGATCAGCGCCGCCTTGAACAGCTTGGCGATGTTCTGCTCGGTCGTGATGGCGTACACGACGAGGATCACCGATGGTGGAATGAGAATGCCGAGCGTGCCGCCTGCCGCGATCGTCCCCGTTGCGAAACCGCCGTCGTATTTGTAGCGCTGCAGCTCCGGCAGGGCCGCGCGGCCGAACGTGGCCGTTGTCGCGACGGACGACCCACAGATCGCACCGAATGCCGTGCAGGCCCAGATCACGGCCATCGCCAGGCCGCCGCGCAGCCGCCCGGCAAACGCTTCTGCCGCCTTGAACAGGGCCGTCGAGATGCCGGAGCGCTCTGCGAGCGCGCCCATCAGGATGAACAATGGGATCACCGACAGCGTGTAGTTGGCGAACTGGTGATAGGAGTTCGTCTTCATGTAGGCGAAGAACGCGGGCCAGCTCGACAGGTGGATGAAGCCGACCGCCCCCACCACCAACATGGAGAGGCCGACCGGCATGCGCAGCGCGATGAGCAGCAGCATCACGCCGAAGCCGACGATGGCTATGGTCATCCCGCTCATGTTTGGGCCCGCAGTCGTGCAATCGCGGTGGAGATGGCGACGCAAGTCAGAAGCGCGAGCAACAGTGTCGAGATGGCAATCGCCGGCCACGCGATGATTTGCAGCAGCATCGTCGTCTGGCCGCTTTGGTAGTGCTCGATGGTTCCGACCGCGAGGCACCAGGTCAGCAGCGCCATCATTCCCGCGTAGACGAGATCCCAGAAGGCATCGACGATCGTAGTGCTGCGCCGGGGCATCCAGCCGGTAAACGTATCGACGAAGATGTTGCCGCGCCGCGCCTGCGTATAGGGCAGGAAAGCGAAGATGGCGACCGCCGTTGCCATCTGGACCATCTCGAAATCGCCGTTGATCGGACCCAGCGTGATGCCCAAGGTGCCGGCGACGCTCTGAGCCCAAGGCAAGCCCGAGAGCCAACGTCCCAGGACGCTGACAATGACAAGCGACGCGGTCGCCAGGGCAAGCAGTCCGCCGAGCACCGCAATCATGCCGGACAGGCGCTCGGCAAGTGGTGGGGGTGCGCCGGCTCCGTTGGAGGAGCTGTCGAGGCTCATCGCAGGCATCCTCCAAAGGGTGCCGTCTCAAACCGCCGCGCGCCTATACCCTGGCACGCGGCGGCTTCAGAGCTTACGCCTTGTCGTACTTGGCGACGAGTGCGCGCGCTTCCTCGATCAGCTTACGGCCATCAAGACCGCGATCCTTCACCTGGCTGACCCAGCCATCGATCACGGGCTGCGTGGCCTTGATCCACTTGGCCTTTTCTTCCTCGGTGATGGTCGTAAAGGTGTTTCCGCCGCGCTTCTTCACGCGCTCCAACACCTCGGCACCGGCCGAATCCCACATGTTGCCGGCGAGATCGGCGAAGGCCATGCCCGAATTCTTGTCGATCGCTGCCTTCAGGTCGGCCGGCAAGCCGTCGTACTTGGCCTTGTTCATGGCGAGGAAGAAGCTTGCCGTATAGAAGGTCGGCGAGCCCGGAATTTCCGTGTGGAACTTCACGAGTTCGTCGAGCTTGATCGCCGGCACCACTTCCCAGGGCACGACCGCGCCGTCGATGACGCGCTGCGCCAAGCTCTCCGGCACCTGCGGGATCGGCATCGGTATAGCCGTCGCGCCGAGCGCCTTGAGGGCCTCGCCCGCGAGCCTGTGCGGCGAGCGCAGCTTGAGCCCCTTGAGGTCGTCCATGGTCTTCACGGCCTTGTTGGCGTGGATCAGGCCGTGATCGTGCGACCAGTAGCAAAGCAGCTTGATGTCGCCGGTTTCCTTGGCGAGATGCGTGGAGGCGTACTCCTGCGAGGCGCGGGCGTTGACGATGCCGCGGCGCGCACCAATGAACGGCAACTCGAAGACTTCGGTCGATGGGAAGCGTCCCGCAGTCGAGCCCGGGAGCGTCCAAACGATGTCGACCACGCCGTCGCGGGCCTGGTCATAAAGCTGCGGCGGCGTTCCGCCGAGCTGCATCGACGGGAAGATGTCGATCTTGATGCGGCCACCGGAGTCCTTCTCGACCGCACTCGCCCACGGCGCCAGCATCCGGCGATGCCCGTTGGAGACGGGTGGCAGGAAGTGATGCAGCTTCAAGGTCACCTGCGCCTGCGCAAATGCCGGACGGGCAATGGCGGGTGCGGCCAAGGCAGCACCCGAGGCGGCAAGAAACCTGCGGCGAGATACGGTCATGTTTTGAGTCCTCCCTTTGTTTGAACTGGTGATACGCGATGGCTCACCTTGCGTCAGCCTCATTCAGCCGGACGGCAAATTAGGGAGCGGAGCTTAGCCCAAGCATTGGTTTGATAGCAAAACGTTTGGTCGGCGAAATGCAGCCGGCATGGGTGGCGGCCCGGGAGCTGGTATGCCACATTGGATGTCTTCCAACTCCAGACGCTTTCCCCAAACGAGGACCCTGCATGCGTTATGAGGCGCCGCCTACTCTCGACCAGGCCGTTGCCCTGCTGGCAGGCGCCCAGGGAGAGGCCCGGGTCCTGGCTGGCGGTACGGACCTTCTGGTGCAGATGAAAACGGAGATCATCGCGCCGGACCTGCTCGTCGACATCAAGCACATCGCCGAGCTTCGCGAGATCAAGGAGGAGGGCGGCGCCTTCCGCATCGGCGCCGCTGTCACCGGAGCCGAGCTCAAGGAGCACGCCAGGCTCAAATCGAAGTGGCCGGGGCTGGTCGAGGCCGCCAACCTGATCGGCTCGACCCAGATCCAGGGACGCGCCTCCATGGGAGGCAACCTGTGCAACGGCTCGCCGGCAGCCGACAGCGTACCGGGCTTGATTGCTGCGAGCGCCAAGGCCTCGGTCGTCGGCCCCGGCGGCCGGCGGGAGGTCCCGGTCGAAGACGTCATGATCGGCCCGCGCCGGCTTTCGCTCGCAAAAGGCGAGATCGTCGCGTCGTTCCTGCTGCCGGCCAAGCCGGCGCGGACGGGCGATGCGTATCTGCGCTTCATTCCACGCACCGAGATGGACATCGCCGTCGTCGGCTGCGGCATCTGCCTGACGCTCGACAGCGCCGGCACCTGCACGGCCGCCCGCGTGGCGCTTGGCGCGGTGGCCCCACGGCCGCTCCTGGTGGCGCCGGCGGCCGCGGCGCTGGTAGGCAGCAAGATAGACGACGCCGCGCTGGCCAAGCTCGAGAAGGCGGCGCAGGCTGCGTGTCAGCCCATCGACGACAAGCGCGGCACGCGCGAATACCGGATCGAGGTCGCGGGCGTGATCGCGCGCCGCGTGGCCATCATTGCATTGGAACGGGCGAGGCAAGCCTGATGGCAAAACACCACATCGAGACGACGATCAACGGCGATCCTGTCGAGTTCCTGTGCGAGACCGAGGATACGCTTCTCGACGTCCTGCGCGACGGTCTCGGCCTGACCGGCACCAAGGAAGGTTGCGCCACGGGCGACTGCGGCGCGTGCAGCGTCACCGTGGACGGCCGGCTTGTCTGCTCTTGCCTGGTGCTCGCCGTGGAGTCGCGCGGCGCCAGGATCGAGACCATCGAGGGGATGGCGCGCGGCGAGGAGCTGCACCCTCTGCAGCGCAAGTTTCTCGAGCATGCGGCTCTGCAGTGTGGAATCTGCACGCCGGGCTTCCTTGTTGCTGCCAAATCCCTGCTCGAGCGCAAGCCGAATCCGACCGAGACCGAAGTGCGCTACTGGCTGGCCGGCAACCTCTGCCGCTGCACGGGCTACGACAAGATCGTGCGCGCGGTGCTCGATGCCGCCGCCGAGATGCGCGGCGTCCAACCCAAAACGGCAGGCGCCTCACGCTAGGCCTGCCGCCGCGCGCGGGGCAGCCGCATGGCCGCCGATGCCCGAAACCCGGATCGCATCAGCCGCTACAATCGCGGCCGCATGTCCGAGATCGTCGGCGCGGCCACCCTGATGGCCAAGGGTTACCGTGTCCTCGCGCGCCGCTGCCGGACGCCCTACGGCGAGATCGACCTCATCGCCACCCGCGGCAGGAAACTCATCTTCGTCGAGGTCAAGCGCCGCGCAACCTTGCCGGAAGCGGAGGCGGCCCTGTCTGCGCGCCAGGGCGGCCGCATCGCCCGCGCGGCGGAGTATTGGACCCAACGCAATCCGCGGTTTCGTGACTATGACACGAGCATCGACGCACTGCTGATCGTGCCCGGCCGCCTGCCCCGTCACCTGCCGGGCGCCCTCAACGTGGCCCTGCTTCAGCGGCGTTGACGGCGTCCGGCAAACGCTCTTGCATCGCCGGCGGAACCAGCGAATAGCTAGCCTCCCCATCGAGGAGCCCGACCGACATGCCGCTCAAAGTCGCCTGCCAGATGGACCCCATCGACCGCATCGACATCGGGGGCGATTCCACCTTTGCGCTTTTGCTCGAAGCCCAGAAACGCGGGCACCAGCTCTTTTACTACACGCCCGCCGACCTCTCGCTGATCGGCGAGCGCCTGATTGCACGCGGTTCGACGCTCTCGGTGGAGGACAAAGCGGGTGACCATTTTCGCCTCAGCGACCAGCGCACGATCGACCTGTCGGAGACCGACGTGGTCCTGCTGCGCCAGGACCCGCCGTTCGACATGTCCTACATCACGACCACGCATCTGCTGGAGCGCATCCATCCCAAGACGCTGGTCGTGAACGACCCGGCGAGCGTGCGCAACGCGCCCGAGAAGGTGTTCGTGCTCGACTTTCCCGACCTGATGCCGCCGACGCTCGTCACCCGCAGTCTCGACGCGGTCCGGCGCTTCCGCGAGGAGCACAAGGACATCATCCTCAAGCCACTCTATGGCAACGGCGGCTCGTCGGTGTTCCGTGTGGCGGCCGGCGACACCAACCTCAACTCCCTCGTCGAGCTGTTTCAGACGGTGTTCCGCGAGCCGTTCATGGTGCAGCAGTACCGGCCGGAGGTTCGCGCCGGCGACAAGCGCATCATCCTGGTGGACGGCAACATCGCCGGCGCCATCAACCGCGTGCCGGCCGCCGACGAGACGCGCTCGAACATGCATGTGGGAGGGCAAGCAAAGCCGACGGACCTCTCGCCGCGCGACAAGGAGATTTGTGCGCGACTCGGTCCCGAGCTGAAGAAGCGCGGCCTCCTGTTCACCGGGATTGACGTAATCGGCCCCTACCTGACCGAAATCAACGTCACGTCACCGACGGGCATCCGCCAGGTCAAGGCCTTCGGCGGCCCCGACATCGCCGCCATGATCTGGGACGCCATAGAACGCAAGCGCGCAGCCTGAGGGCGCGCGCTTGCGGGCGGAGCTGGTCCAAACAGTCCGCCGTCAGCTTTGCGGGGACATCCGCTGCAGCGCATCGACGATCGTCAGCAGGTCGTCGACGAACTGGTCACGATGCTTGTTGGGAAGGGCCTCGAGGATGCGGTCGTCGACCTTTTTGCCGACCGGCTCGGCCTGCCGCAGGACGCGCCGTCCCTCGTCCGTAAGCTTTACGGCGTAGGCACGGGCATCCTCGCGCGTGCGGCGGCGCTGCAGGAGGCCCTTGCGCTGCATGCGCCGAACGATATCGGCCAGGGTCGACCGATCTATGCCCGTGCGATCTACCAGTCCGGTCTGAGACAGGCCTTCATTCTGCGACACCGTTAGCAGTACGGCGAGCTGGCGGGGGGTCAGGCCGCCAATTTTCATCTCGGTGTGGAAGATGTCACCTGCGCACTGCCCGGCCCGGTGCAGGAGGTGAATAGGCGAGCGGTTGAGGCGATCGGTTTCTTTCTTCATTACGAGTGCCAGTTTTCCTGTTGCGAAAACGTTTCCACGTCCGCTTGCACGAAATCCCTCCACCCGCACCGCGCCTAAGCGCTTTGGTCTGAAAATTCGTGAAGCTCTAGTCTGCTCTAGTCTTATGTAAGAAGAGCCGCGCACACGCAAGCCACAGAAACGCGACATGGCGTCCCAACTTGGGGGTGTGGATAATGGGTTATACGGATCGTCTAGGCCGCGGGCTGATCGACCGCGTAGCGCCTGATCAAGCCAATCTGTGCGAACGCAAAGACCAGCGTCAGCGGCAGTATGCCCCAAGCCTTGAAGCTAACCCAGGTCGCTTCCGAGAAATTGCGCCATACGACTTCGTTCGCGATCGCCAGCGCGAAGAAGAAGACTATCCACCGTAGGGTGAGTTTTTTCCAACCCTCGTCGGTAAGTTGCACCGCCTCGCCCATGATCATCTTGAGCAGTGGCCGGCCCAGGTAGAGACCCACGATCAGGGCGGTCGCGAAGAACAGATTGATGATGGTCGGCTTCATCATGATGAAGCGCGGATCTTCCAGCCAGAAGGTGAGCCCGCCGAACACGACCACCAGCGCAGCCGTGATGACCGGGGTTGGCGAGAACTTGCCGAGCATGGTGCGCGACACGATCAGCGCGACGACAGTTGCGGCCATCAGCACGCCGGTCGCCCAGTAGATGCCGGCCTTCGCATAGGCGGCAAAGAACGCGATCAGCGGACCGAGATCGACAAGCAGCTTCACAAGGCCGTTCGGTTCGCCGCTGGCAGTGGGCTTGGCGTTCTCACTCATGACGTGACGGCGCCCTTGCCTCTTCTCACGCACTCGCATCGGCGTGCGTTTCCGATCGCAGCCGCACGGGCTCGGGCAAGCGATGCTTGTGCATCACGCGTACCTGCCACCAGAAGAACAGCGCCGTGAACGGCATCACGATGAAGATCTTGAAGAGTATCCAAATATCCACGCCGGTGAACATCCGGTTCAGCGCGAACAGCTCGAACCCGTCGAAGCCGAGCCGCACGATTTCGTTGACCACCGCCGTCGCCAGGAAGAACAGCGCCACATTGCGGGTCAGTTTGTGCCAGCCTTCGTCGGTGTAGTGGAAGGTGCTGCCAAACACGAAGCGGAAGAAATTGTGCTGCGTCTTCATGCCGAGCCACAGCATGGCGGCGACCAGCGAGTTGAAGAGTGTCACCTTGATCTGCACCCACATGGCGTCGCCGGTGATGAGCGTCAGCACGCCGAAGGTCACGCTCACCGCTCCCGCGATGAACGGCATGATCGGCGGACGGCCCAGCATCCATAGACTGACAACCAGCGAGATGATCGTCGTGATGATCAGGGCCCAAGTCCCTGCAGCAATCCCGTAAATGCCGTTCACGAGGAACATGGCGACGAGCGGCCCGATCTCGCCGAGAATGTTTACGGTCTGGGCGGCATTGAACGGATAACGATGCCGCAAGTTCATCAGATTGCTCGCCAAGGTCGTTCTCTTCCAGCCAGGCCGCACTTTAAGCCCAGCTTCTCCCTTTTGTTCCATTAACTTAATGCAATCGCGCGGGCAAACTCTGCCGCGTCGAATTGGTCAAGATCGTCGATCCCCTCGCCCACCCCGATGGCATGCACGGGAAGGCCGAACTTGGCCGAAATTGCGACCAGGATTCCCCCCCGCGCCGTCCCATCCAGCTTGGTCATAATGAGGCCGGTCACCCCCGCCTTATCCTTGAAAACTTCTACTTGATTCAAGGCGTTCTGGCCCGTGGTTGCATCCAGGACGAGAAGCACCTGATGCGGCGCCGTCGCGTCAATCTTGCGCAGGACGCGAACCACCTTTTCCAACTCGTCCATCAAGGCCGCTTTGTTCTGCAGACGCCCCGCTGTGTCTATCAGCAATACGTCGCATTCCTGCTCGCGGGCCTGTGTCAGGGCGTCGAACGCAAGGCCGGCCGAATCGGCCCCGACATTGCGCGCAATGACCTCCGCCCCTGTGCGCTCGCCCCAGATCTTGAGCTGATCGATGGCCGCGGCCCGGAAGGTGTCGCCCGCGGCCAGCATCACCTTCCGGCCGTCGTGCGCGAGGCGATGGGCGATTTTGCCGATGGTCGTGGTCTTGCCCGTGCCGTTGACGCCAACGACGAGGATAACGTGAGGCCTGCTGTCGCCATCGATAACGAGCGGCTGCGCCACCGGCACGAGCACGCGCTCGACCTCTCGAGCAAGAACCGCCCGGACCTCCTCGGGGGAAATCTCCTTGTTGTGGCGATCCTTCGCCAGGGCTTCAGTAATGCGCATGGCCGTCTCTACGCCAAGGTCGGCCTGTATGAGCAGGTCTTCCAGCTCCTGCAGTGTATCGGCATCAAGCTTCCGCTTCGTAAAGATGCCGGCAATGTCTTGTGTGAGGCGGGAAGAGGTCTTGGTCAGCCCCGCCTTCAGGCGCTGGAACCAGCCCGGTTTCTTCGGCGGTTCGTTCGCGGGTGTGGCCGGCTCGAGGGCCGATGCAGGTGTTGATGCGATCCGCACCTCTTGGGGTGCGACCTCCGGCTCGGGTTGAGGTGCAACGTCTGCCGTCTCAAGTGGCGTAGCAACGTCCGGCTCCGCCTCGCGCCCAGCCGCGCCCAGCCGGCGAAACACGCCGAAGAATCCGCCGCGCTTGGCCGGTTTATCGTTCATCGCGCTGAGGTGGTTGCATCGAACGACGCGTGCAAGCGGGAACCATCGGACCGAGTGACGCGGGCCGCTACCAGACTGCCCGGGGCAAGTTTGGCTTCAACGCCACCATCGAGGCAAACCTGAGCGAAGTCAGCCGTGCGGCCGAAACCGTCGTGCTCCAAAAGGACCTCCGCTGTCCGGCCGACCAGATTGTCGAGATGCCGCGCAAGCGCAACCTGGCCCTTGGCACGCAAGCGTGCGGCGCGTTCCTTGACTGTGGCACCCGCCACCTGCGGCATACGCGCCGCCGGCGTCCCGGGACGCCGCGAATAGGGAAACACGTGCAGATAAGTGAGGCCGCATTCGTCGACCAGGCGAAGCGAGTTGGCGAACATGTCCTCTGTCTCGGTCGGGAAGCCGGCGATCAGGTCGGCGCCGAAGGTGATGTCCGGACGCAGCTTGCGCGCCGTTTCACAGAAGGCAATCGCATCGGCGCGCAGATGCCGGCGCTTCATGCGCTTGAGGACCATGTCGTCGCCGGCCTGCATCGACAGGTGCACGTGCGGCATCAACCGCGGCTCCTCGGCGATGGCGTCCATCAAGTGGCGGTCGACCTCCACTTGGTCGATGGAGGAGAGTCTCAGCCGCTTCAACTCGGGGACATGCCGAAGGATCTGGCGCACCAGCAGGCCGAGGCTCATTTCTCCCGGCAGGTCCTTGCCGTAGGCCGTCATATCGACGCCCGTCAGGACGATCTCGGGACAGCCGCCCTCCACCAGGCGGCGGACCTGGGCCACGACCTCGCCCGACGGCACCGAGCGCGAAGGCCCGCGGCCAAAGGGAATAATGCAGAAGGTGCAGCGGTGATCGCAGCCGTTCTGCACCTGCACGTAGGCGCGCACGCGCGAGCCGAAGCCGTCAATCATAGCGTGCGCCGTCTCGCGCACCGACATGATGTCGTTGACGATCACGCGCGGCGAGGACGCCGTGCTGAGGCCTTGAAACGTCTCGCGCCGCATCTTCTCGTCGTTGCCGATGACGGCGTCCACCTCCGGCATAGCGGCGAAGCGCGCCGGCTCGATCTGCGCGGCGCAGCCGGTGACGATGATGCGCGCTTGCGGGTTCTCGCGCCGCGCCTTGCGGATGGTCTGCGCCGCCTGGCGAACGGCCTCCGACGTCACGGCGCAGGTGTTGACGACGATCGCACTGTCGAGGCCGGCCGCTGCAGCATGCCTGCGCATGACCTCGGATTCATAGGCGTTGAGGCGACATCCGAGCGTGATGACGCGCACGCCATCCCGCACTTCCGGTTCGGCAATGGTCTCCGGCGCGTCGTGAGATGAGGGGTCGGACAGGTGCATGCCGGCGTCAGGCTGTGGTCAGCAGATTGAGGACACCGTCGTGCTCGCTCTCGACCGGTCCGGTCATGAGGATCTCGTTGTCGGCACGCCACTCAATCTGCAGGTTGCCACCGGGCAGCGTGACGGTCACCAGCCGCTGCGTCAGCCCCTTGCGCGCGGCGCAGACAGCCGCCGCACATGCGGCGCTGCCGCATGCCTTTGTCAGCCCGGCGCCGCGCTCCCAGGTGCGCAAGGTGAGGGATGACGGTGAGGTGACATGCGCCAGCGAGATGTTGGCCCGCTGCGGGAACATCGGGTGATGCTCGAGCATTGGTCCGATGCGCGCGAGGTCATAGGCGTTCACATCCTCGACCCAGAACACGGCATGCGGATTTCCGACGTTGACCACCGAGGGCGAATGCAAAATCGGCTTGTCGATCGGCCCGATCTGTAGCTCGATGGCCTTGGTGTCATGGAAGGCCTCGGCGAGCGGGATGTCCTGCCAGCCAAAGCGCGGCTTGCCCATGGAGACGGTGATGCGGTCGATACCCCCCACGGCAGCATCGAGGACACCGGCGCGGGTCTCGAACTTCAGCGCCTTGCGGCCGGTCTCGCCGGCGACCGTCCAGGCAACGCAGCGCATGCCGTTGCCGCAGGCTTCCGCCTCGGAGCCGTCGATGTTGAAGATCTGGATATAGGCCTCGGTGCCGGGCTTGCGCGCGTCGGTGAGCACCATCATCTGGTCGAAGGCGAGCTTGGGCTGCTGGCCGATGTCGCGGGCGGACGCCGGCGTCATGGCCTCCTTGCGGCCGCGCAGGTCCACGACCAGGATTTCGTTTCCCAGTCCGTTCATCTTGTGGAATGTGGGGCCGGCGCTCATGCGACCTTATATGGCGAGCTGTGCCTGCAGCACAATGCAAGCGAATCGTATCGCGATAATATGAGCAAAAGTTAGCTGGAAACCCTTCGGCCCTACGCCAGAAGGGATCAGGTATTGGCTTCGCAGGAGATGAGCATGCGCCTTGCCGCCACGGTTGCAGTTGCCTTTGGCCTCGTCGCCACGCCGGTTGCGGCGCAGATCACCAACGCCCCGGAGCAGGTCAGCAAGCAAAGATACAAAGTGGCTACCTTTGCCTCGGGCCTCGTACACCCCTGGGGGATGGCGTTTCTGCCGGACGGCCAGGTGCTGGTCACCGAGCGGCCGGGCCGGCTGCGTATCGTCGGCAAGGATGGGCGCCTGTCGGACCAGGTTGTCGGCGTCCCGTCTGTCGTGGCCGGCGGCCAGGGTGGCCTGCTGGATGTGGCGCTCGACCCCAACTTCGCGAGCAACCGCTTTGTCTACATGTCATACGCCGAGCCGCGCGGCAGCGGCACGAGCGGGACCAGTGTCGCCCGCGGCAAGCTCGTGACCGACGGCGGCGCGCCGCGTCTCGACGATGTAAAAGTGATCTTCCGCCAGTTGCCCGCTGCCATCGGCGGCGCCCATTTCGGTTCGCGCTTTGCCTTTGCCCGCGACGGCACCCTGTTTTTCACGACCGGCGACCGCTACCACGGCAAAGACAAGGCGCAGGACCTCGGCACCCACTACGGCAAGGTCATCCGCATCCGCCCCGACGGTTCGGTGCCGCCCGACAACCCGTTCGTCAACAAGTCCGGTGCGCAGCCTGAAACCTGGAGCTACGGCCATCGCAATCCGCAGTCAGCGGCCATCCATCCCGAGACCGGCAAGCTTTGGACGGTGGAGCACGCGGCGCGCGGCGGCGACGAAATCAACGTGCCGGCCGCCGGCAAGAACTACGGCTGGCCCGTCATCAACTACGGCCGCGACTACTCGGGCCTGAAGATCGGCGAGAGCACGCACAAGGCGGGCATGGAGCAGCCGATCTACTACTGGGACCCCTCCATTGCCCCCTCGGGCATGGCCTTCTACACGGGCAGCCTGTTTCCCGAGTGGAAGGGCAACCTGTTCGTTGGCGCGCTGGCCGGGCGCGCGCTGCACCGTCTCGTTCTGAAAGGGGAATCCATCGTCGGGGAAGAAGCCCTGCTCAAGGGCCTGGACCGCATCCGCGATGTCCGCAACGGGCCGGACGGGGCACTCTGGCTGTTAACTGACAGCCCCCAGGGCCGGATTTTGCGGGTTGTACCGGAGTAGGTCCGAGAGGTTGACACCAGACCCGCATTCAAAGATGGTGCGCGCCATCCAGACGGCCCCCTACGAGCCGCCGCCCTGCACATGATCTGGCCTGGAAGGGCTGAAATCGGGAAGCAGGAGGTCAACGTCCGCCAGCGCTTTGCGCCCGCGGGCGCGTTTCGTCATTCCCGCGAAGGCGGGAATCCAGTTCACCTGGACCTAAGGTGGACCGGCGGGTGGAGTAGGGGCGCGCAATGGATGGCACGCGCACCCTTGCGGTGAAGCGAGCTGGACCCCCGCCTTCGCGGGGGTGACGTTGAGTTTGGAATAGCCGCAGAGGAGGGCCTCTCCGGCTTCAAGAGGAAGCGATGTTCCAGTCCCTGTCAGACCGGCTCTCAGGGGTCCTCGACAAGCTCACCCGCCGCGGCGCGCTGACCGACAGCGATGTCGCCGAGGCCATGCGCGAGGTGCGCCGCGCCCTGCTCGAGGCCGACGTGGCGCTCGAGGTGGTGCGCGACTTCACCGAGAAGGTGAAGGCCAAGGCGGTCGGCCAGAACGTCGTCAAGTCGATCACGCCCGGCCAGATGGTTGTCAAGATCGTGCACGACGAGCTCGTCGCCGTGCTGGGCTCCGACGCCAAGCCGATCGACATCGCAGCGCAGCCGCCGGTCGCCATCATGATGGTCGGCCTGCAGGGCTCGGGCAAGACGACGACCACCGCCAAGATCGCCTACCGGCTCACCAACCGCGACAAGAAGAAAGTGCTGATGGCCTCGCTCGACACGCGCAGGCCCGCAGCGCAGGAGCAGTTGCGCGTGCTGGGCGAGCAGACGAGCGTGGACACACTGCCGATCGTTGCCGGGCAGACGCCGCAGCAGATCGCGGGCCGCGCCATGGAGGCGGCCCGTCTCGGCGGCTACGATGTGGTGCTGCTCGACACCGCCGGCCGCATCCACATCGACGAAGCGTTGATGCTGGAGTCGGTGGAGGTGCGCGACATTGCGCGGCCGCACGAGACATTGCTCGTCGCCGACAGCCTCACCGGCCAGGACGCGGTGAAGCTCGCCACCAGCTTCGATCAACGCGTCGGCATCACCGGCATCGTGCTGACCCGCGTCGACGGCGACGGCCGCGGCGGCGCCGCGCTCTCCATGCGTGCCGTCACCGGCAAGCCGATCAAGCTGATCGGTGTCGGCGAGAAATGGGACGCACTGGAGGATTTCCATCCCGAGCGCATCGCCGGCCGCATCCTTGGCATGGGCGACGTCGTCAGCCTGGTCGAGAAGGCCGCGCAGAACGTTGACGTCGAGAAGGCGCAGGCGATCGCCGAGAAGCTGCGCAAGGGCTCCTTCGACCTGGAGGACCTGTCCGATCAGCTAAAGCAGATGGAAAAGATCGGCGGCATGTCGAGCATGATGGGCATGCTGCCCGGCATAGGCAAGATCAAGCAGCAGATCAGCGCCGCCAACATCGACGACAAGATATTGAAGCGCCAGCGCGCCATCATCTCGTCGATGACGCCGAAGGAGCGCCGCAATCCCAAGCTGCTCGACGGCAAGAGGAAGCGCCGCGTCGCGGCCGGCTCCGGCACCAAGCCCGAGGACGTCAACAAGCTTCTCAAGATGCACCGGCAGATGTCGGACATGATGAAGACCATGGGCAAGCGCGGCGGGCTCATGCAACGCATGATGGGCGGCATGGGTGGCGGCGCGCAGCCGAGCCCGGCCGAGATGGAACGCATGCAGGCGGAGCTGGCGCGCCTCGATCCCAAGGCGCTGGAGAGCCTGCCCAAGGAGCTCAGGGAACAGATTCCCAAGGGCCTGCCCGCCGGGGCGCCCGGCCGCGGGCCCATACCGCGGTTGCCCGGACTGCCGGGCTTCGGTGGCGGCGGCGCCCCCAAGTTTCCAGGACTTCCGGGTCTGCCCGGGAAGAAGAAATAGCGAAATCCAAACCCACGACATTCACATCGAAAGGACTGAAAGCATGTCAGTGAAAATTCGCCTGTCTCGCGGCGGCACCAAGAAGCGGCCCTACTACTATATCGTCGTGGCCGACTCGACCTCGCCGCGCGACGGCCGCTACATCGAGCAGATCGGCACGCACAATCCGTTGCTGCCCAAGGACAGCGCGGAGCGCGTGAAGCTCAACGTGGAGCGCGCCAAGCACTGGCTCTCCGTCGGCGCGCAGCCGACCGACCGCGTGATGCGCTTCCTCGATGCGGCCGGCCTTGCCAAGCGCACGGCGAGCAACAACCCCAACAAGGCCAAGCCGAAGAAGAAGCGCCAGGAGCGCGAGGCCGCCGCCGCCGCGGCGGCTGCAGAGAAGCCGGCCGCGTAACGCGCCGTGGCTGGAGACAAATCATCCAGCCGCGTGCTTCTGGGCCGCATCGCGGGTGCGCACGGCATCCGCGGCGAGGTTCTCATCAAGAGCTTTACGGCGGCGCCGGAAGATATCGGCGCCTACGGTGCGCTCAGCACCGCGGATGGGTCGCGCACATACGAGATCGCGAGCGCGCGGCCGACGCCCAAGGGCGTCGTTGCGCGCCTTGTCGGCATTGCGGATCGCAATGCGGCCGAAGCGCTGAAGGGCACCGATCTCTACATTGCGCGCGATCGCCTGCCGCCGCCGTCGGGCGATGAGTTCTACTATACCGACCTCGTCGGCATGACGGCCGTGACGCCTGACGGCACGAAGCTCGGCGAGATCTTGGCCGTGCAGAACTTTGGCGCCGGCGATCTGCTTGAAGTTCGCCTCGCAGGCAAGGCCAAGACCGAGCTGCTTCCGTTCACGGATTCCGTGGTGCCCCACGTAGATGTCGCTGCGCGCCGCGTGACGGTGGTGCTGCCGCCGGAGCGCGCCGAGGAACGCTAAGGCTTCTGGCGTTGGACCGCCACAACCTCAGCGGTCATCCCGGGGCTTGTCCCCGGGATCCATCTCTCCGCTTGCTCCGGCGTTCACGGAGGGCTGGATCCCGGCAACAAGTGCCGGGATGACATCCAAAGGTTTCGGTATCAGACCCGCTCGCCGCGTAGCAGCTTGGGCACTTCGCCAGTAAGGCCAGCGGCTTCGGCAACGAAGAACTGCTTGAGGATCGGCAGGCGCTCCACCATGCCGAGGCCGATGCCGCGCGCCACGCGCAACATTTCCCAGTCGTTGGAGAACAGCCGGTTCAAGCCGTCGAACGCAGCGGCCGACAGCGCCGAGTCCGTGCGCCGCCAGCGCTCGTAGCGGCCGAGCACGATGCTGGAGCCGATGTCGAGGCCGAGCCGGGCGGCATCCGTCACCACCTCGGTGAGGGCGGCGACGTCGCGCAGGCCGAGGTTCAGGCCCTGGCCGGCGATGGGATGCACGAGATGCGCGGCATCGCCCACCAGCACCAATCTGTCCGCCACCAGCGCGCGCGCCAGATGCATCTCGAGCGGCCACAGCGCGCGGGGGCCGGCCAGCGAGATCTCGCCCAGGCGGAAACCGAACCGCTTCTCGGCTTCGATGAGGAAGGCGGCATCGTCCATGGCCACGATGGCGCGGCCGGCCTCCTCGTTCTCCGTCCAGGTGATGCACGAGCGGTTGCCGGTGAGCGGCAGAATCGCAAACGGCCCCGACGGCAGGAAGTGTTGCATGGCGCGTGCGCGGTGCGGCTTCCTGTGCGCCACCGTGGTGACGATGCCGACCTGCTCGTAGGTCCAGCCGACGACGCCGATGCCGGCGGCATCGCGCAGACGTGAGGCGCGGCCGTCTGCGGCGACGAGGATTTTGGCGCGCAGACTGCGGCCGTTCTCCAGGACGGCCTGGACGCCATGCGGTCCCGCCTCGTAGCCGGCAACTCCGCTGCCGCCGATCAGCGCAACGCCGGGCCGCTTCGCCACGGCGGCGGCGATGGCATCGTGCAGGCGCGCGTTCTCGACGATGAAGGTGGCCGGGTCGCCGTCATCGACGGTGTTGTCGTAGCGGACGAGCAAGGGGCGGAACATGTCGTCCAGCGAGGCATCGGTGATATCGATGCCGGTGACCTCCTGCGCGTGCGGGGCCAGCTCCGACCAGACGCCGAGCGCGGCCAGCACGCCCTTCGATCCGGCGGAGATGGCGGAGGCGCGGATATCGCCGGAGGGGCGGCCGCCACGGAAATCGGCCTTGTCGACCACCGCGATCGGGAACGACGCCCCGAGGGCATCGGCCAGCGCGCAGGCGAGCGTCAGCCCGACCCCGCCGGCGCCGGCGACCACGATGCCATAGTCGTCCGTCCGCGCGTCCACTACACCTCCTGGCCGTCAGCTTGACACCGGTGGCCGCAGGCCGTCCCTTGGCGGCCTGTTTGCCGTGGGAAGCGCCATGACCACACCGAGCCCGAAGTCTCCGGCCGCCATCGAGAGTCTTCTCTCGATCCTCGACATCGAGCCGCTGGAGGATAACCTGTTTCGTGGCCGCAGCCCGCAGCAATCGTGGCAGCGCGTGTTCGGCGGACAAACGCTGGGCCAGGCCCTCGTCGCCGCGGTGCGGACGGTGCCGCCGGAGCGGGCCGCGCACTCCCTGCACGCCTATTTCCTGCAGCCCGGCGACCTGACGCGGCCCATCATCTACAGCGTGGAGCGCGTGCGCGACGGCGGCAGCTTCACCACGCGGCGCGTGACGGCCACCCAGCACGGCCGCGCCATGTTCGTGATGAGCGCCTCCTTCCACAAGGAGGAGCCCGGCCTGGACCATCAGGAGCCGATGCCGGACGTGCCCAAGCCGGAGGACCTGCCGAGCGAGCGCGAACTGAGCGACCGCATGATTGCCCAAGTCCCGGGCTCCATCCGCAGCTACTGGGAGCGCGAGCGGCCGATCGAGCTGCGACCTGTTGACGTATCCCGCTACTTCTCCCGCGAGCCGCGCAAGCCCGAGCAGTACGTGTGGATGCGGGCCACGGGGGCCCTGCCGGACAACTTCCCCCTACACCAGTGCGTACTGGCCTATGCCAGTGATTTTTCCTTGCTGGATACGGCACTTATCGCGCACGGCAAGCTGATGTTCGACCCCGATATCCAGCTCGCCAGCCTCGATCACGCCCTCTGGTTCCACCGCCCGTTCCGGGCCGACGAGTGGCTTCTCTACGCCCAGGACAGCCCCAGCACGCACGGCGCGCGCGGCTTCTGCAGGGGCAGCATATTCACGCGTGAGGGCGTTTTGATCGCCTCCACGGCCCAGGAAGGCCTCACCAGGCAGCGCGCCTCCGCGTATGTGCCTAGATAACAGGCATTAGTTAACCACTGCATAGTTCTTGTGCGCTCTCTGCGCGCGTTCTCGACGGGAATCCGCCGAAATAGGCAGCTTCCGGCTGCTGCGTGATTTGGCACGCCTTTTGACTCTTAACCCCACGACACCGCGCCTTCGCGCGGATGCGCCTGCCTTTTGCTCAGGAGATGGGCAGGCCTGTCAGCAACCAGGGGGAGTCACATGAAGCTCGTGACCGCCATCATCAAGCCCTTCAAGCTCGAAGAAGTCCGTTCAGCCCTCACCGACCTCGGTCTGCAGGGCATGACAGTGAGCGAAGTGAAGGGTTATGGCCGGCAGAAGGGGCATACGGAAATCTATCGCGGCGCCGAATACGCCGTCAGCTTCCTGCCCAAAGTGAAAATCGAAGTCGCGGTGCCGACCGGCAGCGTCGACAAGGCCATCGAGGCCATCGTTCGCGCGGCCCGAACCGGCCAGATCGGAGACGGAAAGATCTTCGTCTCCACCATCGATCATGCGGTGCGCGTGCGCACCGGTGAAACCGACGACAGTGCCATCTGATCGTTCCGTCCCTCAGTTTCGACTTATCTCACATTTGGAGGCAGTACCGATGAAGCACCTGAAACTGAGCCGGGTCGCGCCGCTTGCGATCTTGGCACTGATGGTTGGGCTGATGTCCGACGCGGCGTTCGCCCAGACCGCCCCGACCCCGCCGCCGACGCTCGACAAGGGCGACACGGCGTGGATGCTCACCTCGACCGTGCTCGTGCTGCTGATGATCATCCCGGGCCTTGCGCTCTTCTACGGCGGTCTGGTTCGCACCAAGAACATGCTGTCGCTGCTGACGCAGGTGCTGGCGGTCACATGCATCGTGATCGTCGTGTGGGCGCTGTACGGCTACAGCCTCGCCTTCACGGAATCGACGCCGTTCATCGGCGGCACCGAGAAGATGTTCCTGGCCGGCATCACGCCCGACAGCCTGAGCGGCACCATCCCCGAGTACGTATTCCTGTGCTTCCAGATGACATTCGCCTGCATCACCACCGCGCTGGTGCTGGGCGGCGTCGTCGAGCGCATGAAGTTCTCGGCGATCTTCCTGTTCGCCGTGCTGTGGCCGACGTTCGTCTACTTCCCCATCGCGCACATGGTGTGGGGCAGCGACGGATACCTGCTCAAGCTCGGCGCGCTCGACTTCGCCGGCGGCACCGTGGTGCACATCAACTCCGGCGTGGCCGCGCTCGTCGGCGCCCTGATGGTGGGCAAACGCGTCGGTTTCGGCAAGGAAGCGATGCCTCCCCACTCCATGCCCCTGACCATGGTCGGCGGCGTGCTGCTGTGGGTCGGCTGGTTCGGCTTCAACGCCGGTTCCGCCCTTGCAGCCAATGGAACCGCCGCTCTGGCGATGGTGAACACCTTCACCGCCACCGCCGCTGCCGGCCTCTCCTGGATGCTGCTCGAGTGGATGTCCAAGGGTAAGCCGTCGCTGCTCGGCCTCGTCTCCGGCGTTATCGCCGGCCTCGTGGCCGTGACGCCGGCAGCCGGGTTCGCGGGCCCCATGGGCTCCATCATCCTCGGCCTCATCGCCGGCGCCGTCGCCCTGTTCTTCTGCACCACGGTGAAGAACGCACTCGGCTACGACGAAAGCCTGGACGTGTTCGGCATCCATGCGGTCGCGGGTGTGGTCGGCTCCATCCTTACCGGTGTCCTGGTCAGCCCCTCGCTCGGCGGCCTCGGCGTCACCGATTACGAGATGGTCTCGCAGGTGTGGAAGCAGATCGTGGCCGTCGGCATCGCGGTGGCCTGGTCGGCGATCGGTACGGTGGTGATCCTGTTCGTTCTCCGGATCATCGTCGGCCTGCGCCCGGCCACCGATCACGAGCGCGAGGGTCTCGACCTCGTCGATCACGGCGAGCGGGCCTACAACTACTGAGTGACGCGGCGGGCGTGTGGCTCCTTCACGCCCGCTGCACTTTGAGCGCGCGACTTCCCCGGTACGTGCTCACGAACGCCCGGCGCCCAGGCTCCGGGCGTTTGTCGTGTCAGGGTGCTGTACGGATCACGGCGCCGGGCGTGAGCCGTTCGAGCACACGCAGCAGGTGCGCCTTGCGCAAGGCGATGCAGCCCTCGGTCGGACGATAGCCCGGCCGCGCCACGTGCATGAAGATGGCGCTGCCCTTGCCGCGAACGCGCGGGCGCAGGTTGTAGTCGAGCACGACGACGATGTCGTACAGGCCATCCTCCCGCCAGAGATGCTCCGCGCTCGCCGGGTAGGGATGCCGGACCGGGCGATTGTAATTGCGGTCGCCGGGCGCATCGCACCAGCCGTCGTTCAATCCAATTTTCTTGACAGGCAGCATTGTACGCGGCCGCTGCATCCGGTCCGCGCGATAGAGCACGTCACGCACGCGCCAGGCGCCGAGCGGCGTTGCCCCATCCCCCTCGCGTTTTCCGGCACGGCGGCCGCCGCGGCCCAGCGCACAGGGTAAATGCAAGACGCCAAGTCTCAGCTTTCCCCGTGTCGCGGCAAGAGAAAGGCCCGCAACGCCAATCTTGCGCACCGGCCGCCGAGGACGATGGAACTTCGTGGTCAATAGGCCTCCGCGGGGTGCGCGGCATCTATTGCCGGCAGCAAACAAATGCTAGAGATACAAACCCCTGGCAGCAATGTGATTAAGTCGGAGACCCACGCGCATGAGTACTGCACGGAAGGTTCTTATCGTCGATGACGACGAGGATCTTCGCGAGTCCCTGAAGGACCAGCTCTCTCTGCACGACGAGTTCGAGGTCGTCACGGCGCCGACGGCCTCCAAGGCGATCGAGACCGCCAGGTCCAACCACCTGGATCTCGTGCTGCTCGATGTCGGCCTGCCCGACATGGACGGCCGCGAGGCGTGCAAGTTGCTGCGCAAGAGCGGCTTCAAGAGCCCAATTCTCATGCTGACGGGCAACGACTCCGACGCAGACATGATTCTCGGTCTCGACTCCGGCGCCAACGACTATGTGACCAAGCCGTTCAAGTTCGCCGTGCTGCTGGCGCGCATTCGCGCGCAGCTGCGGCAGCACGAGCAGAGCGAGGATGCCGTGTTCGCGATCGGCCCCTACTCGTTCAAGCCGGCGTCCAAGATGATGATCGACGAGAAGGGCTCGAAGATCCGCCTGACCGAGAAGGAAACGTCGATCCTGAAATATCTCTACCGCGCCGGCGAAAAGGTCGTGACGCGCGATGTGCTGCTGCAGGAAGTGTGGGGCTACAATTCCGGCGTTACCACGCACACGCTGGAGACGCACATCTACCGCCTGCGCCAGAAGATCGAGAAGGACCCCACGCACGCGGAGTTGCTGGTAACGGAATCGGGCGGCTACAAGCTCGTTCCCTGACAACGCCGTAGCCTCGGGCACGCTCGCGATGTCCACAGGCCACTCGACCTCGCGCCCCGAATCGCATGTCTTCCGCGAAGGCATCGATGCCGAGGGTGTGAGGCATGGCAGGTCAAAGCCTGAAGCTCGTGCAGCCCTTGCTGCGCGTGCCGCTGTTTGCGGGTCTGCGGCCGCTGCAGATCACCGAGATTGCGCGCCATGCGGACCGCGTGAAGTTCCGTGCCGGAAGCGTCATCATGAACTCCGGCCAGAAGCTGGATGGTGCCTATCTCATCGTCGAGGGTCAGGCGGAGTTCAAAGCCGGCGCCGACTCCTGGCTGCCGCCCGAGCGCATCGAAGCGGGCTCGCTCGTCGCCGAGGTGGCCATGTTCGTCGACTATGCGGCGCCGGCGACGATCGCAGCCGTGGAGCGCGTCAACTGCATGATCATCACGCGCGCGGCCATGCTGGCGCAGATGGAAGACGAGCCCGCTGTCGCGCGGCATTTTGAGAGCATCTACGCGGAACGCTTGAATCTCGCAGCCGTCGAGCTGCGCACCATCGACAAGCTGCTGGAGGAAGCAGCAGGCGAGCCGGCAACGGCCGCCTAGATCTCATTGAGCGCGTGCACAACGAAAAGCGCCCAACCCCGGGGGAGGAGTTGGGCGCGAGAAGCGCGTCATGCGCAAAGTGCCAGGAGGGAAGCCGGCACTTTAGGAACGGTACCTTCGGCTAGACGGGGGGCACTACCGATGAAGAGTGGTACCGTTCGCTATGCACTAAAATAGGGGCCGGGCGGGGGGTTTCAATGCCGATCAGCGCCCCTCACGAAATTGTTACGAAATATTTCAGACCGGTAACCTTTGCGCTTTCTAGCATGAGCGCAGCCGTCGCCCCGGCGACCGTTTGAATTGAATTTATTGCAGTTTTTGCAAGGCGATAGGCGGCGGCACGAACAGCTTCGGATCGAGGCCGTCCGCCTTCGCAAACTCAGTCAGCTCCACCTTCGTGTCGAGCCCTTGCGAGTCCGTCGTTATCCATTCCTTAAGGTCTACGGACGGGCGCTTTTGCAGGAAAAGTTTGATTCGGCCCTGCGTGTCGGGGCTCTTGTCCTGCAGCGCCAGGATGATGCGGTCGTCCGTCTCGCCGACCTCGAGGATCTTGGCGTCTCGCAGCAGATCGACGTCGTCGCGCAGGATTACGCGGAACGGCGTCTGGTCCAGGCCAAGCCGGTCGTCGGTTTTCAGGTCGTGGTCCTGGATGGCCATGTACTTGCCGTCCGACACGATGACTTGGCGGCTCGGCAGGTTGTACTCGAAGCGGAACTGGCCCGGCCGCTTGAGGTAGAATTTGCCGCGCAGGCGTTTGTTGTCAGCGCTTGTCTGGACGAACGTGCCCTTCATGTCGCCCATCTGGTTGAAGAAGGCATTGACCTTCTTCACCAGCTCGACCTGCTTGGCATCGAGTTCCTGGCCTTCCACGCCGGGGGCTGCCTTGGTCACCGTCTGGCCCCAGGTGTCGGGGGCCTTTGTGCCCTGCGCCAACGCCGGCAAGGCGAGCAGTGCGCCGACAAGGGTCACGCAGGCCAACTGAAACTTTGCTTGCATAAAGCTCCCCCGGGTCCAGACGACCCATGCCGTAGACGATTCGGCCCAGTTATCACCGTTTGTCGCAACATTGGGACAAGATTGTGGGGGGTTACGGGCTGTGGAGAACGTCGGGCAGCGCCGCATCCACACATATTGTCATCCCCGAAGCCGAGCCGCGCAACCAAGCTTGTCATCCCGGCCGGGCGCAGCGAAGAGCCGGGACCCAGCGGCTGCAATCTGGCCGTGGATGTCATAGCCCCTGGGTCCCGGAAACGCGCTTCGCGCTCCAGGATGACAAGGCGTGTCCTGCAGGGATGACAAATTCAGCGTCGGAGGCAATGCCGGGTTGACTAGATCTCGCCGGCGCCGTGCGCGTCCATGAGGATCGGGCGCATGCCGTTGTAGATCGGCGCGCCGAGGATGCCGTCGTACTCCATGCGCTCGACGATGTCGGACGCGCGCATGTAGCCGATGGCAAGTCTCTGCTGCAGATATTCCTTAGACGCCTTGCGGTCGCGCAGCACGATGGCGACGGCGCGTCCATAGAGATCGTCGAAGGCGGGATCGTGCCGCGGCGGCTGCGCGACCGGCGGCCAGGCGTTGCGCTCCGGCGCACGCCATTCATTGCGGGCAGGCGGCGCAAACCTCGGTGCAGGCGCGACGGGCTCCGGCTGAGCGTAAGTCTCACCGGACGTCCATTGCTCTTCGATGGACTCCATCTCGACGGGATCGCTGCTTGCCTCGCGGCGCGCAGGCGCGAACCGCCGTGCGATCTCGCTCGTCTCCTCGGACGGCAGCTCGAGCTGCGGCTCACGCACGTGCGCGTCACGCGAAAATGAGCCGCCCATCGCGGGCGCGCCGGGCAGCGCAAAGGGCGCCGGCACGAAGGCCGGCTGAAACATGGAGCGCCCGGCCGGCATCTTGAGAGTCGGCTCGCGGCGAATGATGCGTGGGATGTTGCGCTGCTCGGCCATGGAGCTCAAGCGGTCGAGGAGCGGCGACAGCTTGAAGCCGGTCGGCCAGCGGAAGATCAGCTTCACGTCCGCGCGAGAGAGACCGATGCTCTTGGCGAGCAGGGTCAGCCCACCCGCGAAGCAGAACAGTCCGGCTGCGGCGGCGGCGCGCTGCGGCCGCAGCATCGCCAGCAGTCCACTCGTGAGCTTGAGAACCTGATCGCCAACGATGCCGCCCATGCCGTAGTTGCCAAGCGGCCAACCGGTGACCGTGGGCAGGGACGACGCGGCGCAGGCCAGCAGCGCGATGGCGATCGGCGTCAGCACGATGCGCACGCGCGGACTGTCGAGCCGATGCACCGTGATGAGCTGCAGGGCCCAGAACAGCGGCGGCAGGACCAGGAGGATGCCGGTCAGTCCGAACAGGTGGATGATGATGTCGGCAACGATAGCGCCGATCGGCCCGAGCGCGTTCTGCACGGGGTTCGGCGAGGAATGCAGGATGGCGGGGTCGGTGGCGGTCCACGACACCAAAGTGAGCGCGCACAACGCGCACGCGGCAAGCAGCACATAGCCCAGCACGCCGCATAAGCACCCGTTGAACCAGGTGCGGATCGGGCCATAGGCCGGTACAGCGATTTCGGACGCGGACGCCATTGCAACGCTACTCGGACTTCACCACTCGGACGCCTCATCGGGGCCGGCTCGCCCGGCCCGGCACAAGGAGGTGCCCGCGATGAACTGTGATGCCCCAGCGTTGCCAGTTGGTTAACGCGCGCTCACCATGTTTGTTATGGTTAACAATGGTTTAGCCAAAACCCAAGGGAGGGCGGCCGGGCCGCCCTCCCAACCCCTGGGACCCCGGGCGGGCGAAACGCCCGCCACAGGTCAAATCCGGCCCATACGCACGTCTTCCTCGGGGTTGGCGCCGATCTTGTGGATCGAGAGGTCCGCACCCCGGCGCTCCTCGTCCGCCGACAGCCGGAAGCCGAACAGCGTGTCCACCAGGGTGTAGACCACAAGCCCCGCCACCGCCGCGTAGCCCGCGCCAAGCAGGCTGCCGACCAGTTGCGACCAGAAGCTGACGCCGCCCATGCCGCCGAACGCCGTCAGGCCGAAGATGCCGCAGGCGATCCCGCCCCAAAGGCCGCACAGGCCGTGCAGGGCCCACACACCGAGCACGTCGTCGAACTGCCACTTGGAGTCGGCGGCGGCCTGGAAGGCGTAGACGAAGATCACGCCGGCAATCCCGCCGACGAACAGCGAGCCAATCGGATGCATGACATCCGAGCCGGCGCACACCGCGACCAGACCCGCCAGCGCCCCGTTGTGGATGAAGCCCGGATCGCTGTCGCCCGCGATGAGCGCCGCGAGAATGCCGCCGCACATGGCGAGCAGCGAGTTCATGGCCACCAGGCCGCTGACGGACTGCAGCGTCTGCGCGCTCATCACGTTGAACCCGAACCAGCCGACGCACAGCAGCCACGAGCCCATCGCCAGCCACGGAATCGACGAGGGCGGAATGCCAATGGTGCGGCCCTTGTCGTAGCGCCCGAGCCGCGGCCCGAGACGGCGCACGGCCGAGAACGCAAGCCATCCCCCGACCGCATGCACCACGATCGAGCCGGCGAAGTCATGGAACTCCTCGCCGAGCTTGGCTTTGAAGAAGTGCTCCTGCAGGCCGAAGTTCTTGTTCCAGACGATGCCTTCGAAAAACGGATAGACGAGGCCGACGACGAGTGCCGTCGCCACGCATTGCGGCAGGAAGCGTGCGCGCTCGGCGATGCCGCCGGAGATGATCGCCGGCACTGCAGCCGCGAACGTGCACAGGAAGAAGAACTTCACGAGGCTCAGCCCCTGCGGCCCGAAGCCTTCCACGCCCGCGTTGCCGGCGAGGCCCTGTGCGGCGATGAAGAACGAGACGCCGTAGGCGATCGAGTAGCCGATGAAAAAGTAGGCGAGCGTCGAGATCGCGAAGTCGACGATGATCTTGCTGAGCGCGTTGACTTGGTTCTTGTGGCGCACGGTGCCGACTTCGAGAAAGGCGAAGCCGCCGTGCATGGCGAAGACAAGAATGGCGCCCATCAGCAGGAACAGAACGTCGCCACCGTTCTGCAATCCTTGGATCGCCGTTTTCAGTTCCGGCATGAACCAGCTCCCCGTTTCCCCGTGTGCCTGTTGTTTAGGCAGAGCTGTTGTGCAAACCGCTCCGCCTGCGCCATAGGCAAAAGCAGCCCAATATCTGTCAAGACGGAAAACGGAAGTGCACAAATAGTAGGCAGCGCGCGTCGTGGACAACGCGCGCAGTGCGGTGCCTCAGGGCAGCTTGCGCGTCTAACGCACGCGGCGCGGGTTCATGTAGAGGTCCGCCTCTTGCTTCTCGAGCTTCGGCACGAACGTTCCGGCAGCCACGTCGCGCGCGAGCCGGCGCATGTGCCGGCGCGCCTCGTCGTTGAAGATGAGCATGCCGCAGAACAGCTTCAGCACCACGAGCAGGCGCGGGTCGGCGTGCTCGGAGCGCACCTTGCCGTACCACTTCCCGCCGATCGAAAACACCTTGCCATCGAGCCGGCCGATCTTCTCGTCGAGGTGATTGTAGAGATCGTAGTCGCCGCCGAGATTGATGAGGTCGCGCCGCAGCCGGTAGAACAGCGGCTTGCCTTCCTCGAGCAGGAAGAACGAGAAGTACTCCGGCATCAGCGGCCACTTGTTGGCCGAGCGCTCGATATAGACCATCTGCTCGTGGTCGCCGGTGTTGACGGAGAAGCACGTGACCGGCAGGCCGCGTGCGCCCAGCGTCAGCTGCAGGCTGCGCCCGATCATCAGATCCATGGTGGCGCGCCAGTTCACCGTCTCGTTGAACAGCTTGAACACGAGGCGCTTGTCCATGCCGGCGTTCTTGCGCCACAGGTCTTCTCTATAGGCGAGAAGCCCGGTGCGCTCGCCGTCCTGCGTCACCTCCGCGAACACGTCCATGTCGGTGGTGAACTGGCGGGACTTGGCGCGGTTGCGGCTGTGCTTGTAGATGCCGAACTCGACCGAGTTGAGGTTGGTGATCCAGACGTTGACGGTGAATTCCGACCACTCGGCCTTGCGCTTCTTGAGCCGCCGGCTCGCGCGCGACTCCTTGGGCAGAGTGGCGGCGTTCTCGACCGTGACGGCGCGCTCGATCACGTCGGCGCGGGCTTCGCGCGCGGCCTCCGCCGCTGCGGCATCGGCCTCGAGCTGAATCGATCGTGTTCCGTCCGCCATGATGGGCCTCCTCGCGGAAAGCGCCGGCACGCGGGACGGGTGGCGCGAATCAGTTGCAGGGACGTTAGCATTTGGTTGACGGCAAGGGCGTGTCCGCCTCGCACACGGATTCAATTTCCTGTGCGTGTGGATGCCTTGCCTGCGGAAGCGTCACGCCGGATCGTGTGTCGTCGGCCGTTCGCCGAAGATCTGCGAGCCGACGCGGACGTGCGTCGCCCCGAACCCAATTGCCGTCTCGAAATCCGCGCTCATGCCCATGCTGAGCTGTGTCACGCCGTGGTCAGCGGCGAGCTTGCGCAGGAAGGCGAAGTGCACGCCGGCCTCCTCGTCCACCGGCGGGATGCACATCAGTCCAGCGACGTCGAGTTTCAGCTCCTCGCGGCACAGACGCAGCAGGCCGCCCAACTCCTTCGGCATCACGCCCGCCTTCTGCGCCTCCTCGCCGGTGTTCACCTGCACGAACAACTGCAGCCGCTTGCCCTGCCGTGCGGCCTCCTGCGCGATCGCCTCGGCGATCTTCGGCCGGTCGACGGAATGGATGGCGTCGAACAGCTGCACCGCCTCCTTGGCCTTGTTCGACTGCAGCGGCCCGATCAGGTGCAGGTCGATAGTGTGATAGCGCTCCCGCAGCCCCAGCCACTTGGCCTTGGCCTCCTGCACGCGGTTCTCGCCGAACGTGCGGTGGCCGGCGTCTAGAACCGGCACGATGTCCTCGGCCCCGAAGGTCTTGGTCACGGCCACCAGCCGCACGGACGCCGGCTCGCGCTTTGCGGCCTGCGCGGCAGTGGCAATGCGCCGGGAAACGTCGGCAAGAGCTGTCGCGGGGTCGTGGGCCATGGGCGGGAAACCTCAATGCACCACATATGGCCGCGAATCGCACATTCGTCGACCGCGTCGCGCGCCCGAAAGCGCCCTAACCCCGCAGACAAACCAGCGTTTTGTCGCGCACTCGGGGATTGAGCCCCGCTTGCTTGACCCGCTACCCCGTTTCGGGCTCATTACCGGCCGATTTGACCCCAAGAGATGCGGCCCATGGCAAGCGAACGCTACAACGCGCCCGTGCGCGAAAAGCACTGGCAACAGGTGTGGAACGAAAAAGGCACGTTCCGGACCAAGGACAAGAGCCGTAAGCCGAAACGCTACCAGCTCGAGATGTTTCCCTACCCGTCGGGCCGGATCCACATGGGGCACGTGCGCTGCTACACGCTGGGCGACGTCATGGCCCGCTACATGCGCGCCAAGGGCTTCAATGTGTTGCACCCCATGGGCTGGGACGCGTTCGGCCTGCCGGCCGAGAACGCCGCCATGGAGCGCAAGGTTCACCCGCGCAAATGGACTTACGAGAACATCGACACCATGCGCGGCCAATTGAAGGCCATGGGCCTGTCGATCGACTGGGAGCGCGAGTTCGCCACCTGCAACCCCGACTACTACGTGCACCAGCAGCGGCTGTTCCTGGATTTCTTCAAGAAGAAGCTGGCCTACCGCAAGACCGCCAAGGTCAACTGGGACCCGGTCGAGAAATCGGTGCTGGCCAACGAGCAGGTGATCGACGGGCGCGGCTGGCGCTCGGGCGCCGTCGTCGAGCAGCGCGATCTCACGCAATGGTTCTTCAAGATCACCGAGTACGCGGAGGATCTGCTGCAGGCGCTGGACAAGCTGCAGCCGACCTGGCCCGATTTTGTGTGCACACAGCAACGGAACTGGATCGGCAAGTCGACCGGCGCCAACATGCGGTTTGCGCTGGAGGGCGGCAAGCTGCCCAAGAAGCTGCAGACGCTGGAGGTGTTCACCACCCGCCACGACACCATCTTCGGCGCCTCCTTCATGGCCATCTCGCCGGAGCATCCGCTCAGCCTTCACCTGGCGCAGAAGAACAAGGAGCTGGCCGCGTTCGCCGAGGAGTGCCGCAAGCTGGGCACCAGCGAGGAGGCGCTGGCGAAGGCCGAGAAGAAGGGCTTCGAGACCGGCATCGTCGCCGTGCACCCCTTCAGGCCGGATGAGAAGCTGCCGGTCTACGTCGCCAACTTCATCGTCATGGGTTACGGCACCGGCGCCATCTTCGGCTGTCCGGCGCATGACCAGCGCGACCTCGATTTTGCGCGCAAGTACGGGCGCCCGGTCGTGCCGGTGGTGCTGCCGCCCGGCGCCGACGCTGCAACCTTCGCCGTCGGCGCGGAAGCCTACGTGGGCGAAGGCACGCTCATCAATTCTGAGTTCCTGAACGGCCTCGCCATCGACGCCGCCAAGGACAAAATCGCCAGCTTGCTGGAAGAGCGAAAAATCGGCGAGCGCAAGGTGAACTACCGCATGCGCGACTGGCTGCTGTCACGGCAGCGCTACTGGGGCTGCCCGATCCCGGTCATACACTGTGAAACCGACGGCATCGTGCCGGTGCCGGTCGAAAATCTGCCGGTGCTGCTGCCGGAGGACGTCACCTTCGACAAGCCGGGCAACCCGCTCGACCATCATCCGACCTGGAAGCACGTCAAGTGCCCCAAGTGCGGCGGCAATGCCGTGCGCGAAACCGACACCATGGACACCTTCGTCGATAGCTCCTGGTACCAGTTCCGCTACACCGCACCCAACGCGCCGACGCCAACCGACAAGAAGGCCCTCAAATACTGGGCACCCGTCGACCAGTACATCGGCGGCAAGGAGCACGCCGTACTGCATCTGCTGTACGCGCGCTTCTTCACGCGCGGCATGAAGGCGACCAAGCACGTCACCTTCGACGAGCCGTTCACCTCCATGTTCACGCAGGGCATTGTCGTGCACGAGACTTACCGCAGCGAGAACGGCGAGTGGCTCAACCCCTCCGAGGTGCGCTTCGAGGGCGACGGGCCTGCGCGCAAGGCGTTCGCGGCGACGAGCGGCCGCCCGGTCGAGATTGGCGCCATCGAGAAGATGTCGAAGTCGCGCAAGAACGTGGTCGACCCCGACGACATCATCGCCCACTACGGCGCCGACACGGCCCGCCTGTTCATTGTCTCGGACAGCCCGCCCGACCGCGACATCATCTGGACCGACGCCGGCGTCGCCGGGGCCGGCCGCCAGGTGCAGCGCATTTCCCGTCTGGTGGATGAGGTCGCCGCCCGCCCCGGGGCCAAGAAGGGCGCCCCACTGCCCGCCAGCTTCGGGCCCGAGGCCCTGGCCCTGCGCCGCACGACCCACAAGGTTCTGAGCGGCGTTGGCCAGAACATCGAGGGCCTCCGCTACAATGTTGCAGTGGCCCAGATGTATGAGCTCACCAACGCCCTGTCGGGGGCCCTGAGCAAGTCCGGCGAAGGCCTGGATTGGGCCGTCCGCGAGGCCGCCGAGCTGCTGGTCCGCATGATGGGCCCGATGCTGCCACATTTGGCCGAGGACTGCTGGCAGCGGCTTGGATACAACACTTTGCTGGCAGATCAGCCCTGGCCGGAGGCCGATCCGGCCTTGCTCGTTGACGATCAGATTACGATTGCCGTACAGGTCAATGGCAAACGTCGCGACGAGCTGACTATCGCCCGTACCGCGACCAAGGAGGAGGTTGAGGCGGCAGCTCTCAAGCTGGACGCCGTTTCTCGTGCCTTGGAGGGAAGGGCGGTGGCAAAGGTCATCGTCGTGCCGCAGAGGATCGTGAATGTCGTCGGATGACCGCGGCAGGACTCTTGCGCACATGAGGCTGGCTCCCAGGCTCGCCCTGCTTGCGGCTGTCGCCCTGATGGCGGCGGGCTGCGACACGGGCGGCATCCGTCCGCTCTATGCGCCCTCGTCGGTCGGCGGCGACGTCACCGAGAAGATGAAGCAGGTCGATATCGCGCCCATTCCGGGCCGGGTCGGCCAGCGCGTGCGCAACGAGCTGATCTTCCAGCACACCGGCGGCGGCAACCCGCTGCCGCCCACGCACCGGCTCGAGATCGTCCTGACTGAAAACATCACCTCGACGCTGGTGCGCGTGTCGGGCGAGGCCGAGGGTCAGATCTATTCGGTGCAGGCCGCCTTCCGCGTGATCGACATCGCGCAGAAGAAGATCGTGTTCCAGGGTGCCAGCCACGCCCGCGCGGGCTTCGAGCGCTTCGAGTCGATCTATTCCAACGTGCGTGCGCGTGAGGATGCGGAGGCCCGCGTCGCCCGCACCATCGCCGACGACCTCAAGACCCGGCTCGCGGCGTATCTCTCGCGCCCGACGTGACCGGCTGGCCGGCCCTTCTGCTTGACCTAAGAAACTGGAGCGCGGCGCCGAAGGTATGGCCCGTGCATGCGGCATGGCCGCGGTAAAGTCACACCAGGCCGAGGCCTTCCTCAAGGCGCTCGATCGCGTTCCGGGCGCGGTGCTGTTCTATGGCTCCGATGCCGGCCTCGTCAGCGAGCGCAGCATGCGGCTGGCGCAACGACTTGCCGAACGCGAGCAGGGCGAAGTGCTCCGCCTCGACGATGCCGACCTGGAGAACGACCCGGATCGCCTCGCCGTCGAGCTCAGGACCATCGCCATGTTCGGCGGCCGCAAGATCGTGCGCGCGATCGCCGGGCGGCGCTTGAACACGAACATGCTGAAGCCGCTGGTGGAGGAGGGAAACCTCGAAGGCATCTTGATCGTCGAGGGCGGCAACCTGCGTCCCGACGAAGGCCTGCGCGCGCTGTTTGAGAAGTCGGCCAACGCCGCCGCCGTCGCCTGCTTCCCGGACGAGGCGCGCGACCTCGACGCCATGGTTGGCGAGGTGCTCGCCGCCGCCCGCGTGAAGATCACGTCCGAGGCGAAGAGACTGCTCATTGCACGGCTCGGCGCGGACCGTGCGCTGTCGCGCATCGAGGTGGAGAAGCTCGCGCTGTTTGCGCGCGGCAAGCCCAGCATCGACGAGGCCGATGTGGAAGCCGTCGTCGGCGACGCTGCGGAGATGGCGCTCGATCGCGTCGTCATGGCCGCGGGCTCCGGCAAGACGGCCGACGCACTCAGCGAATGCGACCGCGTGATTGCGGCGGGAGAGAACGCGCAGGGGCTTATCGCTGCACTGCAGCGTCATTTCCTGCGTTTGCACCGGCTGCGTAGCGGGCTCGACGCCGGCAAATCCATGGACGATGTCATGCGGACGCTGCGGCCACCGCCGCACTTCAAGCAGAAACCCATCATCGAGCAGCAGTGCAGGACGTGGACTTTGAGGGGCCTCAATGCCGCGCTGGCCGTTATCTCGGCATCGGCCCTGGCAGCGCGACGCAAGAGCAGCATGGACACCCTGCTCGCCGAGCGCCTCATACTGGACCTGGGAACGTTGAATAATCAAAGCGTTATACCCAGGCCGGCCAACCGTTAGCTGAAGTTCGTCCGATGCAGGGAACCAAGCTCATTCCTGCGCCGTTGATCTGGGTCACGCCACTACACCGGGAGTATGGGATGCTTGGACTTGTGAAAATGGCTGCCGCGGGTGCGGTGCTGACTGCTGCCGCGTCGATTGCCGGCGCAGCGCCTTCGAGTGCTCCCGCCGGCCCGCTCGGATTGAGCAATGGCATCATCAAGGTGCACGGCGACCACGCCAGCTGTCAGCGCGACCGCCGCGGCTGGCACCGCCACAACCGCTGGGGCGAGCGCCGTCCGTGCCGCGAATGGCGGGGCGACGGGCGCCGTCCCGACCACTGCGTGCGGGTCGGCCCGCTGTGGATGTGCGACTACTAACAGTTCGATTCAAAGTTGGTCATTCCCAACTGGGCCGGCCCCAAAGGCTGGCCCTGCTTTTTTGCGCCGTTCATTGCATTTCACATTGACAGTGCAGCGCCTGCGGTCTGACTGCACATACTCACAGTCGCACCGGAGAGCGCATGTCGACACTTGCCGCGCGAGACCGCCTGATCGTTGCCCTTGATCTGCCCTCGGTCGCCGATGCCCGCAGGATGGTGGAGCGGCTGGGCGATGCCGTCACGTTCTACAAAGTCGGCCTTGAGCTCGTCATGAGCGGTGGGCTCGATCTGGCACGCGATCTGGCGGGCTCCGGCAAGCAGGTCTTCCTCGACATGAAGCTGCTCGACATCGGCAACACGGTGGAGCGCGCTACCCACAGCGCGGCCGACACCGGCGCAACATTCCTCACCATCCACGGGCACGACAGCAAGACATTGCGCGCGGCCGTGTCCGGCAAGGCGGGCACCGGCTTGAAGCTGCTGGCGGTGACGGTGCTGACCAACCTCGGCGAGGACGATCTGCGCGAGCAGGGGCTGACGCGCTCGCCCGAGGAGATGGTTGCGCACCGCGCGAAAATCGCGCGCGCCGCGGGCGTGGATGGCGTGGTTGCCTCCGCGCTCGAGGCCGCGCGCGTGCGCGAGATCGTCGGCCCCGACATCGCCATCGTGACGCCCGGCATTCGCCTGCCGGAGAACGACGCGGGCGATCAAACACGGGTGGCCACGCCGCAGGTCGCCATCGCCGCGGGCGCAGACTATCTCGTGGCGGGACGGCCGATTACCGCCGCCGCCGATCCCCGCGCAGCAGCCCGCATTTTCATGGAAAGCATCGAGGAAGGGCTCACGTTGCGGTCGTTGGGCTCGTCCGGCTGAATTGGCGCGCGGATTGCTGTATCGCCGCCTTCACGCTGCCCCTTTTACCATGCCAAAGCCTTAGCTGAGCGCCTCGGCCGGTTTAGCTGCCATATGGCGCTTTCGCGCGATTGATTGGCGTGGGCTGGCATGAAGCTGAGCAGGTCCGTTTCCGCCGAGGTGGTCGCGTTTTGCGCTTCCGCGTATTTCGTCTGCGTCCTCAACATTCCCTTCTGGCAGCAGCTCTATGCGGCAGTCGCGCCGCGAAGCCTGTTTGAGTTCGCTTTCATCGGGGCGGTTGGACTGTTGGCGTTCGCTCTCTTGGCCTGGCTCTTCGTTTGCCTCGCCGTCCGCTATGTCTTCAGGCCGGTGCTGAGCATCCTTCTGCTGGCCACCTCGGCAGCCGTCTACTTCACAATGGAGTACGGCACGGTTTTCGACGCGGACATGGTCCGCAACATTCTCGAAACCGACCGCGCCGAGGCGGCCGACCTCTTGACGACGAAACTCATAATTTTTGTGCTCGGCCTCGGACTTCTGCCCGTTGCCGTGCTTTGGAGCTATGAGATCGTCTACAGGCCCGTGTGGCAGGGCATCCGGTTCAAGGTTCTGGCGACGCTCGCAACAGCCGCGGCCGTGCTCGCGATCGGCCTGCCGTTTTCACAGAATTTCACCTCGGTGTTTCGGCACCATCGCGGGCTGACCTATGCCCTGATGCCCGTCAACTATCTGAGCGCGATGGCGGAGATCGGCCGCAAGAGCCTCCGTCCGGCGCGGGCCGAGTTGTTGCCCTTTGGCGGCGATGCGCGCCGGCGTGTCGATGCCGCCGCCCCGTCAGCGCGATCGGTCACGGTCCTCGTGATCGGCGAGACCGCGCGCGCCGCAAACTTTTCCCTCATCGGATACGGCCGCCAGACCAACCCGCAACTGGCCAAGATTCCGGACCTCATCACCTACTCGAAGGTGTTCTCATGCGGAACAGCGACAGCCCAATCGGTGCCGTGCCTGTTCTCCGGTATGGCGAGGGCCAACTTCGATCGGCAGGACGCACTCGCGCGCGAAGGATTGCTTCAAATTCTGCAACGTGCCGGATTCTCGGTCCTGTGGCGGGAGAACCAAGGCGGTTGTGCGGGGGTCTGCAGGGGCATTCCAATAGAACTCATGGACCGAGCCGGAACCCGCAGCCTGTTCGAGATGGGTGAGTCTCTGGACGAGAACCTCGTCAAGGGACTGCAGCAAAAGATCGATGCCATGCCGGGTCATGCCGTCGTGGTGCTGCACATGATGGGCAGCCACGGACCTTCGTATTACAAGCGATATCCGGCAGACTTCGAGCGCTTCAAGCCCGCGTGCAAGGAAAGCCAGTTCAGCCGGTGCCAACGCCAGGAGATCGTCAACGCCTACGACAACACGATCGTCTACACCGACTTCGTCCTTGCCCGATTGATCGAGCTTTTGCGCGAGACCGACAAGACGGGGACGCCCGCTTCCATGATCTACGTCTCCGACCACGGCGAGTCGCTGGGCGAAGGCAACGTCTACCTGCATGGCCTGCCCTATGCGATCGCGCCGGACGTGCAGAAGCATGTGCCGATGCTGGTTTGGCTGTCTCCGATGGCGCAAGCGCAGAACCGCATCGATGGCGGCTGCCTCGCGCGCTCAAGGCACGAACCGCTGAGCCACGATAATTTCTTCCACTCCGTGCTCGGCCTACTCAGGGTGAACACGTCGGTTTACGACCACAAGCTCGATATCTTTGCACCCTGCCGGGCAGCAGGCGTCGGAGATGAGGACTGATTGGCCGAGCGGCAACGGAGCGCGAACCTTGCGCCAAGCTTGCCGCAAGCGCGCACCGGGCCTGCCATAATGGTCTCATCGGCAACGCGAAAAGCACGAATCACAGTATGCATTCCTTTACAGAGTCCTCGTTGGGGCTCTGACAACACGGCCCCGTACTTCACCGATAAGAGGACGGGGTATCGTCTCCACGACTAGGGCCCTCGCTCTCTCCCCTACGAGAACGAGGGCCCTTTTTGGTTGTGGCGGGTGACGCCGGCGCTCCGGCCGCGATAGGATGGGGCAAAGCCCCGTCCCGCCGGAGAAAATCGCCATGGGTGTGCCCAAAATCAGCATCGACTATGGATCGGCCAGGCTCGCCAACATCTCGCGCGAGGAGTGGGAAGCACGCGTGCTGCTGGCGGCCTGCTACCGGGTGTTCGCGCACATCGGCTGGACGGAGATGATCTACAATCACATCACGCTGCGGGTACCGGGACCCGAAAAGCACCTCCTGATCAATCCGTTCGGCCTCCACTACACCGAGGTGACGGCCTCCAACCTGGTCAAGATCGACCTCGACGGCAACATCCTCTCGGACAGCAAGTGGCCGATCAATCCTGCCGGTCTCGCCCCGCATGCCACCGTTCACCGCAACATCGACGCCGCACATTGCGTTATGCACACGCACACCACCGCCGGACTTGCGGTGGCCTGTACCAAGGGCGGCCTGTCGATGACGAATTTCTACTCGGCCCAGCTGTACGGCAAGGTCGCCTACCACGACTTCGAAGGCATCACGGTGGAAGCCGACGAAGGTCCGCGCATGCTGAAGTCGATGGGCGGCAAGCCGATCCTCGTGCTGCGCAACCACGGTCTGCTGGCCTGGGGTGAGACGCTTCCGCAGGCGTTCGCGCATCTCTGGACCATCCAGCGCGCCTGCGAGATCCAGGTGGCGGCGATGGGCATGGGTGACCAACTGATCGAGATTCCAAAGCCGGTGCTCGAGCAGGCGACGAAAAAGTCTCTGCAGTTCGATCCCAAGTACGGCGCCGGCGTCGATGTGTTCAACGCGCTGATCCGCCAGATCGACCGCAAGGACCAGTCCTACAAGAGCTGAGCGCATGCGCGTCAACGTCATCGGCGCCGGCGCGATCGGCGGCTGGCTTGCCGGCACGCTCGCCCGCGGCGGCGCCGAGGTCGGGCTTGTGGCGCGTGGCGCGACGCTCGCTCACCTGAAGGAGACCGGCCTCACGCTGCTTGAAGGCGACAAGCGCGAGACGCTTCGACTGCCGGCCGCGGGGCGGCTGCAGGATCTGCCGAAGGCCGATGCCGTCGTCCTCGCCGTGAAGACTTACGCCTTCACCGACGTCGTCGCACGGGCCGCGCCAGCGCTCACGCGCGGCACCCTGTTCGTGACCGCCATGAACGGGCTGCCCTGGTGGTTCCTCACCGGACTGAAGGGGCCACTCGAGAACCAGTCGCTCGAGAGCATCGATCCCGGCGGCAGGGCCGCGGCGCTTCTGCCGAACGTACGCCCGGCCGGAGCGGTGGTGCATGTCTCGGCCCGCGCCGAGTCCCCCGGCGTTATTCGCATCGCGGCCGTCGACCGGCTCATTCTCGGCGAGCCCGATGGACAGTCCTCGCGCGACCTGTCCGCGCTTGGCGAGCTGGTCACAGCCGGCGGCGCGCGCTGCGATGTCGTGCCGGACATCCGGCGCGAGATCTGGGCCAAGCTGTGGGGCAACATGAACATGAACCCCGTCAGCGCGCTCACGCGGCGCACCGCCAACGGCATCCTCGGCGATCCACATCTGCTCGACCTCGTGCGCGCGATGATGACGGAGTTCGCCGCCGTCGGCGCCCGCATCGGCCTGCCGCTGCCGATGACGGTGGAGGAGCGGCTCGTCATCACGCGTCGGCTCGGCGACTTCCGAACCTCCATGCTGAACGATGTGGAGGCGGCACGCCCCATAGAGATCGAGGCGCTTCTCGGCTCGGTGGTGGAGCTGGCCGACAAGCTCGGCGAGCCGGTTCCGGCAAGCCGCACCGTGTACGCGCTGGCGCGCACACTCAGTCCCGCTTCGCCTTGAGCCACAACATGTCGCAAGCAGCACCGGCGCAATCCTCACCCTGGCGCGCAACCGTCGCCACGCTGTTCCCGGAGATGTTTCCGGGGCCCCTCGGCGTGTCGCTCGCGGGCGAGGCGCTGAAGCAGGGCATCTGGGCGCTCGACACGGTCGCCATCCGCGACTTCGGCATCGGCCGCCATCGCACGGTGGACGACACGCCGGCCGGCGGCGGCGCCGGCATGGTGATGCGTGCCGACGTGGTCAGTGCCGCGCTCGATGCCGCGACCGCGCTGAACCGTGACAGCCCGCTGCTCTACATGAGCCCGCGCGGCGAGCCGCTTACCCAGCGCATCGCCCGTGAGCTGGCGGCAGGACCCGGCGTCGTCATTCTGGCGGGCCGTTTCGAAGGCGTCGACGAACGCGCGATTGCGCACAGGCGGCTGCGGGAGATCTCGATCGGCGACTATGTGCTCTCCGGCGGCGAGCTGGCCGCCATGGTGCTGATCGACAGCGTCGTGCGCCTGCTGCCCGGCGTGATCGGCAAATCCGAATCCCTGACCGAGGAGAGCTTCGAGGCGGGCTTGCTGGAGTATCCGCACTACACGCGCCCGCGCGACTGGGAGGGGTTGTCGATTCCCGACGTCCTGCTGTCCGGGGATCACGCGAAAATCGCCGCCTGGCGCCGTGCCCAGGCCGAGCAGCTGACCCACGCGCGCAGGCCCGATCTGCGAGCCCGGCACCCGGTCAAAAAAGGCTAGAATCCGCCGTGCTGCACTGCGCTGGACAGCCTCGACCCCAGCCCCTATAAAACGCGCGCCTTGCGAGAGCATTGGTTCTCCCATGGCACGCCCAGGTAGCTCAGTTGGTAGAGCACATGACTGAAAATCATGGTGTCGGCAGTTCAATTCTGCCCCTGGGCACCATATAGGTCCCGCCCGCGTTACCTCGCGGGCAGGCGGAAGGCATTCACCCCTCAAGTGTGGTCGCCAGGTCGGGCGCAGGCAGTCAGCGGCGCCTGAGGCCTGCCTTCAGTCTGTCCAAGGTCGTCCCCGGACCTCCATCTCTCATGGGCTGAGTCTGGGCCCCAGCCAAAAATATGACGCCCAGGTGGGAATGACTGCAGCGGATGACGAATGGTCGTTTCCGCGGTCCGCAAAGACACTCGAAGGGTAGCGCACCGGGTTGTAACCGAGATCGCGAAATGCGCGTTCCGCCCTACTCAGGCATTCATCCGAGGGCGTTGTCTGGCTTTCAGCGCTGTCCGAGAGGATCGGGGCCTGGCCAAAGGCAGAGGTTGCACCGACCATAGAAATAAACAGCAACGGCAATACACTCTTCATAGGGCACTCCCGCAAAATTTGGCGGCATGCAGAGCTTAGCTCCAAGCTCAACGTGCCGCTATCGGGGCCGGCCAGCTAGTGGCCGCAGCAGTTCCCCAAGGGGGCCTTCTGCCGGCGCCGCTTTGTATTGTCCCGCAAGGCGCTCTTTCCTGTCTGTTCGCATAAGCGGCTATCGCCTCGGGCGGAAACGGTGATATATCACCCATCTATCATAATCTTGGGGGAGCCAGCGTGCGGACGTTCGAGGGCAAGCGAACGATTGACGGTCTGATCGTCACCGTGGACGGCAAGCCTCTGCCCGAGCACTACGACGTGAAGCGCTTCACGACCTGGGGCTTCGAATGGACCTACGAAGGCGATAGCCCCCAGCAGCTTGCCCTCGCCATCCTCGTCGAGCAGCTCGGAGACAACGAGCGCGCAATCCGTCTGTCCGAGCCCTTCATGCGCAAGATCGTCGCCAACCTCGACAACGACTGGACCCTGACCGGCTCGGACGTCGAAACAGCCGCGAAGGAAATTGAATCGGCACATTGAAGACTGCCCGGGGTCCGCACTGCGGCGCTCCCAACAAAACTGAACGAAGCAACGGAAACGCCAAAGGAGACGAGTGAATGGCACGCAGACTTGCAAACCTGCTGGCAGCCGCCTGCTTCGCAGGAACGCTGGCAGTCGCCGGCCAGGCAACAGCCGCCGAGCACAACTGGAAAATGCAGACCGAGTGGGGCGGCGGCCCTCTCATGGAGCTCGGCGCCAAGGCCTTCGCCGAGAAGGTGAAGTTCTTCACCGACGGCCGCATCGAAGTGCAGGTCCTGCCGGCCGGCACGCTGTCCAAGGGATTGGAATCGCGCACCGCCGTCGCCAACGGCGTCGCCGAGGCCTGCCACACCTGGATCGGCTACGACTGGGGCAAGGACAAAACCACCGTGCTGTTCGGCGGCTTCTCCGGGTCCATGGACAGCGAGCGCATGCTGCACTGGATCTACGAGGGCGGCGGCCTTGAGCTCTGGCGGCAGTTCAACGAGGAGAAGTTCAACGTCGTCTCCATGCCGCTCTTCATCCGCACCGCCGAGGCCTTCCTGCACTCGCGCAAGCCGGTGAAGACGATGGACGATCTCAAGGGCCTCAAGCTTCGCACCGCGGGCGCCTGGCTGGAGATCTCCCGCTCATTGGGCGCCGCCTCGGTGACCACGCCCGGGCCGGAAACCTATCCGATGCTCGAGCGCGGCGCGATCGACGCCACCGAATGGGGCACGCTCTACGAGAACATCTCGATGGGCTTCCACAAGATCGCCAAGTACGTGATCATCCCCGGCGTGCACCAGCCGTCAGCGCCCTTCGAGCTGTGCGTCAACAAGGCGGCCTGGGCCAAGCTGTCCGACCGCGACAAGCGCATCGTCGAGATGGTGTCCCGCCAGGTCACCTTGGATAGCTGGATGCGCGTTGGCGCCGAGGACGCCAAGGCGCTGAAGTTCTTCCGCGACCAGGGCAACGAGATCATCGAGCTGGCACCGGACGTCCAGAAAGCGACCAAGGAAATGTCCGTGAAGTGGGCCGACGAGCAGGCCAAGACCAATCCTTGGTTCAAGAAAGTCTGGGACAGCCAGCGCGCTTTCGAGCAGCTTTGGGGGAACGCGGCCAGCTATCGCAACACCCGCTTCTGATCCAACGACACCGGGGCGCCCGCGCGCCCCGGTTTGCCGCCGCACGCAAGACCAAGGACATACCCGATGCGCACGATGCTGGGCGCACTTGAGCGCATCTCCGGCCTGAGCGGACATTTGACGGCCTGGCTGGTCGTGCCCCTCATCGCCGCCACCGTCTATGACGTCGGTGCGCGCTATCTTTTCAACATGCCGACGCAGTGGGCGTACGAGATCGGCTACATGACCATGGGCGCACACGCGCTGCTCGGCATGGCCTATACCCTGCGCGAGAGCGGCCACATCCGCATCGACGCCTTCTCGCAGTTCTTCTCCGAGACCGCCAAGGCGGTGATCGACATCGTCGGGTACGTCGTCTTTCTCCTGCCCTGCCTGCTCTGGATGACGTGGTCGTTCTGGGGCTACTGGATGACGTCCTTCCTGACCGGCGAAGGCTCCGGCCAGTCGGCCTGGAACCCTCACATCTGGCCCTTCAAGCTCGTCTTCTTCGTCGCCTTCGTCCTGCTCGTCATGCAGGTTCTTGCGGAAATCATCAAAGCCATCCTCTACCTGCGCGGGCAACGCGCACGCTACGAGGGCGAAGGCTCAGCGGAGGCCAACTAGTGCGATGATCGAGAAATTCGCCAGCGCATGCAGCACGGTTCGGAGCGAATCTCTCGATCTGAATCGCACTAGCAAGTCTATGATTCTAGTGTCCCTTTTGATTCCGAAGTTCGCGCGGGACCCTGGCTTCGAAGTGTGGCGAACTTCGGAATCGGGACATTAGCAATGCTTGGCGCCGCCTCGCTCTTGATGTTTCCGGCGCTGCTGTTTGCGCTGTTCATCGGTTTTCCCGTCGCGTTCGCGATGATCGCGGTCGCCTTCGGCTTCGGCTACTGGGCGTTCGGGCCGTCGATCATCTATCAGTTCATGCAGAAGGTCGACGCCATGGCGTCGAACTTCGTGCTCGCCGCCGTTCCCCTCTTCATCTTCATGGGCGCAATGCTCGAACGCGCCGGCATCGCCGAGCGGCTATTCGAGGCCATCCACCTGTGGACGCGGCGTCTGCCGGGCGGCCTTGCCATCGGCACGGTGCTGATGTGCGTGGTGTTTGCGGCATCCTCGGGCGTGATCGGCGCCACCGAGACGGTGGTCGGTCTGCTCGCGATCCCGGTAATGCTGAGGTACAAGTACGACAAGGCGATGATCTCCGGCGTCATCTGTGCGGGTGGATCGCTGGGAACGATCATTCCGCCGTCGGTCGTCGTCGTTCTGCTCGGCCCTGTGGCCAACGTGTCGATCGGCGACCTCATGTTCGGCATGCTCATTCCGGGGCTGCTGCTCGCCTTCCTCTACATCCTCTACATCCTCGGCGTTTGCATCATCTGGCCGGAGACCGGTCCGCGCATTCCGCCGTCTCCCGATGAGCCATCATTTCTGGAGAAATGCCGCATCTCCATCGTGGCGCTCTGGCCGCCGATGATGCTGATTGCGGCGGTGCTCGGATCGATGCTGTTCGGCATTGCTGCACCGACGGAGGCGGCTGCCCTCGGTGCCGGCGGCGCGCTTCTGCTTTCCATCATCTACGGCGACTTCACGCTCAAGGTGCTGCACGAGTCGCTCCTGAAGACGCTGAAGGTCACGGTGATGATCCTCACCATCCTGATGGCGGGCAACATGTTCGCCGGCGTTTTCATCGCCGGCGGCGGCGTGCAGACCACCGAGGCCTTCATTCAGGCGGCAAACCTCGGGCCTTGGCTGACGCTCAGCCTGTTCCTGTTCATCTGCTTCCTGGCCGGGTTCATCCTCGACTGGGTGTCGATCCTGCTGATCTTCATCCCGGTCTTCATCCCGATCGTGACCAAGATGGGCTTCGATCCAGTCTGGTTCTGCGTGCTGTTCCTGATCATCATCCAGACCAGCTATCTGTCGCCGCCGATGGCACCTGCGATCTTCTACCTGCGCGGCATCGCGCCGCCGGAGATCACCATCAACCACATGTTCCGCGGCGTGGTGCCGTTCATCATCATCCAGATGGTGTGCCTGCTCATCGTGGCGGCATTTCCGCAGCTTGTGCTGTGGCTACCGTCGGCGGTGCTCGGGTTCAAGTAGATGAGGCGACAGCGAAAAACAGCCGTCGGATCGGCCGAATTGACCCATATCCGCGATGTGATACACTACTGATATATCAGAGGCGTGGCCGCCGGCGGCGCCTGTGACCCAAGGGAGAGCGCCATGACGCCAGAGGAAGTCCTTTCCATCAAGCCGCGCGTGCTGACGCAGAAGCAGCGGGAGTTCTACTTCGAGAACGGTTACATCCTGCTGGAGAAGTTTCTGCCCGACAGCTGGATCGAGCGGCTGCGCAAGACCACCGATGAAATGGTCGACAAGAGCCGCAACGTGACCAAGTCGGACGCGGTCTGGGACGTCGACAAGGGCCACACGCGCGAGAACCCGCGCCTGCGGCGGCTCTCCAGCATGAACGACCACCATCCGACCTACTGGGAATATGCCTCGGGTGAGAAATCACCGCTGCCGGATGCCATCGCCGACCTCGTCGGCCCGGACGTGAAGTTCCACCAGTCCAAGCTGAACTTCAAATGGTCGAAGGGCGGCGACGAGGTGAAATGGCACCAGGACATCTCGTTCTGGCCGCACACCAACTACAGCCCCTGCACCGCCGGCACCTACGTCTTCGACTGCAATGCCGAGCAGGGACCGCTGGGCGTCCTTCCGGGCAGCCACAACGGCCCCGTCGTCGACCAGTACAACGACAAGGACCAGTGGGTTGGCTGCCTCAAGCCCGAGGATTCGGCCAAGATCGACATGAGCAAGGTGAAGTACCTGGAGGGTCCGGCCGGATCGGTCACGATCCACAACTGCCGTACGCTGCACTACTCCAAGGCGAACTGGTCGGAGATCCCGCGCCCGCTGCTGCTCAACGTGTACTCGGCGGCCAACGCCATGCCCTACACGTACAATCCTCTGGAATCCAAGTACTACGGTGCTATCGTGCGCGGCAAACCGGCCCGCTGGGCCTATCACGATCCGCGTCCCTGCCTGCTGCCGCCGGACTGGTCGGGTGGCTACACCTCGATCTTCGCCGTGCAGCAGGAAGAGGACTGGAGCAAGCGCAAAGTCGCCGCCGGCGGCATGATGTAGGCGATTGCGGCGCGCTCATCGACGATAAAGGGATGGAACGATGATATCGGAACGGCAGAAAGCCTATCGCGCAGTCTACCGCTCGCGCATCATGGGCTTCTATGACGGCTACCTTCACGTCGCCATCATCTACGCGATGGGCGCGGCCGCCTTCTACATCTACCTGCAGCACATCCATAGCCCCACATGGCTGGAGCTGCTGACCATTCCCATCACGTTCCTGTTCACGAACGCCTTCGAGTGGCTCGTGCACAAGTACGTCATGCACCGCCCCGTCAACATCAAGGGTCTGCGCGCGGTGTATGAGCGGCATACGCTCAACCACCACCAGTTCTTCACCGACGAGGAGATGCGCTTCCGCGACCACAAGGACTGGCGCGTGACGGTGTTCCCGCCCTATGCGCTGGTGGTGTTCATCCTGATGTCGCTGCCAGGCGGCGTGATCCTTGGCCAGCTGTTCTCTCCGAACGTCGGCTGGCTCTTCATGTGCACGACCACCGGCATGTACCTCATCTACGAGTTCATGCACTTCTGCTGCCACGTCGACGAGAACTGGTTCGTGCGCAACATGCCATTCGTCAACACCCTGCGCCGCCATCACACCGCGCACCACAACGCCCGGCTGATGATGGAAACCAACATGAACCTCACCTTCCCCATCGCCGACTGGTTCTTCGGCACCTCCGACCTCAATCGCGGCCTGCTCGGGCATCTCTTCAACGGCTACAACACCGATCACCTGAAGCGGAACCTGCGCGGCCAGCCGACCAGGCCGGACAAGGCGGCGGCCGCCCCTCTCGGCAACTACTGAGGCAGAGCGCGGGAGGCCGGCCATGCCGAACGACGTCAAGGCGATCGTGTCGATCGTCACGCTGCTGGTCGGCATCGCGTTCGCCTACTGGGAGAACGCCAGCGGCAACGGCCACCTGTTCTGGTTCGTGATCGGCTTCGCCGTGTTCGCGGTGATCGCCATGTGGGTGTTTCCGGAAGCGCAGGGCGGCAAGCCGGAACGGGGCAGCGCGAAGAAGTCTCAATAAGCCTAGGTGAGGCTGGGAAGCATACATGGCGTTGCCGTCCTTCCCTCACCTCGCCGTCTTCATGGCCCTGGTCCTCGTGCTCTCCTTGTATGGGCTGACCGTCAGCGGTCACTTTCCCGAGGAGCACCGGTCTGACGCGCTGAAAACCGCCGGCGGCAGGCTCGTGTTGTGGGGCACCCTCGTCCTCTGCGCCGCCCTCGCCATCGTTGCCCTTGCCTTCGCGTGGCAGTATCTGCCGCTGCCGTCCGCGATCATCGGCGGCGGCGCCATGGTGCTGTTCGCGCCGCTCCTTCTGCAGCCGCTGCCCGACACTTTCGTCGACGGCCGCCGCGGGCTGCTTATCTTCACACTCGTCGGCGTGGGCCTCGCGCTCGCTGCCCGATCAATTGCCTAGGGAGGATTCTCAATGACCGCCGACGCCAAGCCCGCGGAGAAGAAACGCGAGAAGCGCACCATCACCGAAATCCGCGAGTCCAAGAAGACGGGCGAGAAGATGGTCTACATGTCGGTGCCCGACTACACGTCCGCCAAGTGGGCCGAGATGGCGGGCGTGGATGTGGCCGTCGTCGGCGACAGCCTCGCCATGATCGCGCACGGGCACCCCTCCACCATTCCCGCCAGCATGGACATGATGGTGATGCACGCGCAGGCGATCCGCCGTGGCGCGCCGAGCACCTTCGTGCTCGGATGCATGCCCTACCAGAGCTACAACACCGTCGACCGTGCGCTGACCAATGCCACCCGCTTCATGCAGGAAGCCGCCAGCGACGCCGTGAAGCCGCAGGGCGGCAAATCGCAGGCGCACATCCTCAAGGCGCTGGTCGATGCGGGCATACCCACCGCCTCGCATATCGGGCTCACGCCACACACCATCGCCATGTTCGGCGGCTTCAAGATCCAGGGGCGCACGGCGGACGCCGCCATGAAGATCCTGGAGGACGCGCTCGCCATCGAGGACGCCGGCTGCTTCATGCTCGAGTTCGAGGCCGTGCCGGCCAAGATCGCCAAGCTGATCTCCGAGCAGCTCACCATTCCCACCATCGGCATCGGCGCCGGCGTCGGCACCGACGGCCAGATCCTGCTGTGTCACGACCTGCTCGGCGTGTTCACCGACTTCAAGCCCAAATTCACCAAGCGCTTCGCCAAGCTGACCGAGGTCGCGGTGGCCGGCATCAAGCAATACGTGAAAGAGGTGAAGGAGGGCGCGTTCCCGGACGACGATCACAGCTACACGGTGAACGAAGCCGAGTACGAGAAGTTCGCCAAGATGGTGGCCAAGCGGCGCCAGATCTGACCGAGCGAGGGCCGGTGAAGCCTACGGCTTCACCGCGCGCCCGAGATACTCGATGGCCGCCTGCACGCCGCCGGACCCATGCGGGATGTCGAGCGCCTTCAGGCCCATCTCCACTGCGCCCAGCGTGCCGAGCACCATCGGCGCGTTGCAGTAGCCCATGTGGGCGATGCGGAAGCCCTTGCCCGTGAGATCGCCGAGGCCGATGCCGAGCACGACGCCGCACTTCTCCCGGCAGTAGTCGAGCAGCGGAGCCGGATCGCGGCCCCGCATCAGGATGCAGGTGATCGAGTTGGCGCGGTCCGGCGGGTTCGGGATGTTGAAGGCCAGCACCTCGCCCTCGGCCCACTTGGCGACGGCAGCGCGCGTCGCCTCGGCCAGCAGTGTGTGGCGGCGGATGGCATTCTCAAGGCCTTCCTCGAACAGCATGTCGAAGGCCTTGCGCAGGCCGAACAGCAGATGCTCCGGCGGCGTGCCGCAGTACTTCTGGTAGTGAATCTCGCCCTCGCGGAACGTCCAGTCCCAGTACAGCGTGCGCATGTTCGCCGTCTGGTGGGCCTCGCGCGCCCGCGCATTGGCGGCGACGAAGGCGAGCCCGGGCGGCGTCATCAGGCCCTTCTGCGAGCCCGACATCGCAACGTCCACGCCCCACGCATCCATGTCGAACGGCATGCAGCCGAGGGATGCCACCGTATCCACCATCAGCAGCGCCGGATGCTTGGCCGCATCCATCGCCTTGCGGATGGCAGGAATGTCATTGACGACGCCGGAGGCGGTATCGATCTGCACCACCACCACGGCCTTGATGGCGTGCTGCTTGTCGCGCTTGAGACGTTCCTCGACGGCGGCCGGCTTGACCGCCAACTGCCAGCCGCCCTCCAGAATTTCAACGTCGGCGCCCATCATGCGCGCCATGTCGCCCCAGCCGAGCGCGAAGCGTCCGCTCGGCAGCACCAGCACCTTGTCGCCGCGCGACAGCACGTTGCTGATCGCCGCCTCCCAGCCGCCGTGCCCGTTGGCGGCGTAGATGTAGGTGCGCCCGGTGGTGCGGAAAATCTTGCGCAGGTCCTCCTGGCACGAGTCGGTGATGCCGATCATCTCGCCCGAGTAGATGTCGACGGCGGGCCGGTTCATGGCGGCCAGCACCTGCTCGGGCACATTGGTGGGGCCCGGGATGCTCAGGAACTCTCTGCCTCTGCTGACCGTCATGGCTGTGCCTCACTTGCCTTGCCGTACTGCGGCGAACCGCAATCGAACCACTTGTCCGCCGAATTGCACAGATCGCACACAACGCACACGTCGCAGCGTGGCTTGCGCGCTTGGCAGATATACCGCCCGTGCAGGATGAGCCAGTGATGCGCGTGACGCATGTATGTGTCCGGGATCACCTTCAGCAGCCCGAGCTCGACCTCAAGCGGCGTCTTGCCCGCCGCAAGCTCCAGCCGGTGCGCCACGCGGAACACGTGCGTATCGACCGCCATCGTCGGCTCGCCGAAGGCGATATTGAGCACCACGTTGGCCGTCTTGCGGCCGACGCCGGGCAGCGCTTCCAGCGCCTCGCGCGCGCGCGGTACCTGGCCGCCATGCTCGGCAATCAACATCTCGGACAGGGCAATGACGTTCTTGGCCTTGTTGCGATAGAGGCCAATGGTCTTGATGCGCTGCTCGACCTCGGCCAGGCCCAGCGCCACCATTTTCTTGGGACTGTCGGCCGCCTTGAAGAGGCCGCGCGTGGCCTTGTTGACGCCGGCGTCGGTCGCCTGGGCGGAGAGCACCACGGCCACCAGCAGCGTATAGGGGTTCACATACTCCAGCTCGCCCTTGGGCTCCGGCCGCTCGGCCGCCAGGCGGCGGAAGATTTCCTCCACGCGCACCGGGTTCGGCTGGGCACGCCGCTTGCGCGCCTTGGCACGCGCAGGTTTCGTTGGGCTCGGACCCGGTCTCACGGCCTTCGGCATGGGGGCTGTAGGGAAAGGGGCAGGATTGCTAGAATTGGCCTGACATGACCGCAAAGGGTTCACAAACGCAAGACAAGCCCGGCAACTTTCACGCCGTGCTCACGCCGCATCGCTCGCTGGGCCCGCAGGGTTTCACACTGCTGATGGCGTTGGTTGGCGGCGTGAGCTTCGTGGCCGGCATGGTGTTTCTCATTGCCGGCGCCTGGCCGGTGTTCGCTTTCTTCGGGCTCGACGTGCTGTTGATATATGTCGCGTTCAAGCTGAACTACCGGGCGGCGCGCGCCTACGAGACCGTCGATCTCACGCCCGAGGTATTCACCCTGACGCGCGTAGACGCCGCCGGGCGCCAAAAGCACGTCGACCTCAACCCGTACTGGGCGAGGGTCAATCTGCGGGAATGGCCGGACGGACGCACAGTGCTCAGTGTCGTTGCGCAGGGCCGCGAGGTGATACTCGGCCGTTTTCTCACCGACGACGAGCGGCGCGATCTCGCCATGGCCCTGCGGGACGCGCTGCTGGAAGCACGCGGCGGCGTGAGAATTTGAAGGGTGCGCAGGAATCGGGTCGAATCGGCCGCACTGAGGGCCTAAGTCAGGGTCATCGCCGCTAGAAACCGCGAGGACTGACCAAATGCTACAGAGCAACATCCCTACGCAAACCGCAGCACCGCTCGGTGCCGACCGCGCGCACGACTACGAGCTGATCCGGCGCGCCATCGCCTTCCTGTCGGAGACCTGGGCAGAGCAGCCGCCGCTGGAGCGGCTTGCCCAGCACCTGGGTCTCAGCCCTGCCCATTGCCAGAAGCTGTTCAAGCGCTGGTGCGGGCTGAGCCCCAAGGAGTTCGTACAGGCGATCACAGTCGACCATGCACGCAATCTGCTCGGCGGCTCCGCCAGCGTGCTGGAGACGGCCTACGAGGTGGGCCTATCTGGCGCCGGGCGTCTGCACGACCTGTTCGTCTCGCACGAGGCGATGACGCCGGGCGACTACAAGCGCCGCGGCGACGGACTGGAGATGGCCTACGGCTTCCACCCCTCACCCTTCGGCGAGGCGCTGCTGATGGCCACCGAGCGCGGCATCGCCGGCCTCGCCTTCGTCAACGAGGATGCCGGACAAACGCGGGCGGAAGCGCTCGCCGACATGACGCAACGCTGGCCCAAGGCGACGTTCGCCGAGCGGCCCGACGTGACGGCCAGGGAAGCATGCATCATCTTCGATCCGGCCAAGTGGCGCCGCGAGCAACCCGTGCGCCTCGTCATGATCGGCACCGATTTCGACATCCGCGTGTGGGAGGCGCTGCTGAAAATCCCGATGGGCCGCGCGGTGAGCTACACCGACATCGCGCGCCACATCGGCCAGCCGTCGGCCTCGCGTGCGGTGGGCTCATCCGTGGGGCGCAACCCGATCTCGTTCGTGGTGCCCTGCCACCGCGTGCTGCGCGGCGACGGCAGCCTCGGCGGCTACCACTGGGGCCTCACGCGCAAGCGCGCGCTGATCGGCTGGGAGACGGGGCAGATGGCGCGCGGTTGAACTGCATCCCGGGCACGTAGCCCGGGATGGCGTTTACGCCCAGGGGCGCGCGGCCTGGGCCTTGGTCTCGTAGGCGTCGATGGCGGACGTGCGCTCCAGCGTGAGACCGATGTTGTCGAGGCCTTCGAGCAGGCAGCGCTTGCGGAAGGGATCGATGTCGAACTTCACGGTGCCGCCATCGGGGCCCTTGATCTCCTGGGCCTCGAGATCGACGGTCAGCGTCGCGTTGGAGCCGCGGTTGGCATCGTCCATCAGCTTGTCGAGATCTTCCTGCGAGACCTTGATCGGCAGAATGCCGTTCTGGAAGCAGTTGTTGTAGAAGATGTCGGCGAACGAGGTGGAGATCACGCAGCGGATGCCGAAATCGAGCAGCGCCCAGGGCGCGTGCTCGCGCGAGGAGCCGCAGCCGAAGTTCTCGCCCGCCACCAGGATCTGCGCCTTGCGGTAGGCCGGCTTGTTGAGCACGAAGTCGGGCTTCTCCTTGCCGTTCTCGTCGAAGCGCAGCTCGTGGAACAGGTTCTTGCCGAGTCCGGTGCGCTTGATGGTCTTCAGGAACTGCTTGGGGATGATGGCGTCGGTGTCGACGTTGATCATCGGCATCGGCGCTGCGACGCCCGTCAAGGTAGTGAACTTGTCCATCGGTTCCCCGATCCGTTTCCTCTGTCAGGCCCTCAGCCCGTCGGCCAGCGCCCTGAAATAGCCTTCCGCTTCAAGCAACCGCTCGACGCGCTGAATGTCCGCACCGCGGACATCCGCCAGCAGGGGCTCCCTGCCGGCAAGGCGTTCGAGCCGCCTTTTAACGCCAGCCAGCTTGCGCCCGTCAAGGTCATGCTCCAGGACAGCGACGATGCCCTCGACATAACCGGCGATGCGGCCGAGCTCCCTGACAGCGGCGCGGGCCGGCGGCAGGGCCCCCGGATTGCGCTCGAGGGCGGCAAAGGCGGTCGCGGCCCGGCCGAGGGTGTCGGCGATCCTGTCGGCGTAGCGGGCCACGTCCGCCCGCCGAGCCTTGTCGAGCTTGGCAAGCGCCTCCTGCCAGCGGTGGATGGCCTCCGAGAGGCCGAGAAGCTTGACGAGATAGTCGACGAGACGCATGCCGGGACCCAAAGCGGGGTCCCATGCTAACGGCTGCTGAAGGGGCGGGGATAAGGGGCTATTTCACCGACGGGTCGGCATAGCACTTGCGCATCAGCTCGCAGCGGTGCGAGCCCGAGAAATGCATGCTGTCGCCCTTGGCGGGCGAGATGAACTTGCACACCTCGTCCAGACCCTCAGGCGTCAGCCAGCCCTGCCGGCGGCCGCGCTGGACGGCGAAACAGTCGGCCGTCTCCTCGTCGGGGCCGCGGAACTGATGACCGCACTCATGCGCATGAATCCAGAGCTTTACCGACGGCGATACCTTGTTGAGCAGGCGCGGGTTGAGGATGAGGAAGCCAGGATAGGCCGCGCCGTAATCGTCGAGCTTCTCGTCGAGGACGGTCGGGCGCTTGCCGCAGTTGACCTTGCGCCCGTCGATCATGAGCTGGCCGAAGGGAACGATCTTGGCCTCCGGGCCGGCGTGCTTGGCGTACTCCTCGGCGGTCGGACTGGCGATGGCTTGCGCCGCCATCAGTGCCAGGCCCAAGGCGCCGATGCCGGCTACGCTCCGCAACCAGCCTGCAAACCGGTATGTCGCCCTCACTCGCCCTCTCCGCTTCGGTGGAGCCGCCAAAGACAGCGCACCTTTGCGCACATGCGAACGACTTGGCAACAGGCAGCTTGTCTCGCTGTCCCCGGCCGCTGGATAACTCGTCGCGTCAATCGCGGGCGTCTGCTTCGATTTTCTCCATGTCGGCATCCGACAACCCAAAATGGTGGCCGATTTCATGGATGAGCACGTGGGACACAATATGCCCCAGGGTTTCCTCGTGCTCCGCCCAGTAGTCCAGGATCGGACGGCGGTAGAGGTACACGCGGTCCGGCACGCCGCCCGGGTCCATCACGCTTTTCTTGTCGAGGCTGACGCCCTGGTAGAGGCCGAGGAGGTCGAACGCACTGTCCAGCCCAAGCTCGCGCAGGACCTCGTCGGTGGCGAAGTCCTCGATCTGGATCGTCACATCGCCGCACAGATCGCGGAATTGGCGCGGCATGCGCGCCCAGGCAGCGGCAGCCAGCTCGTCGAAGTCGGCAAGGGTCGGTGTCTCGACGTTCGCCCAATCCTTGCCTCGCATGGCCCTGCCCGCTCCATCTCGATGAGCGAGACATAAGGCGTTCGCCGCGGCCGCACCAGGGTTGCGCTCAGGCCTCGGGCTCGATGACCGCCATCACCTGGCGCACGCCGACCACGGCGCGCAGTGCGCGCTCGACGAGATCGGCCGTGCGCTGGGGCACGCCGGCAAGCCTGAGGTCGACGGTCACCTCGCTGCCGTCGCCGGACTCGCGCGAGGCATGCACGCGCGTGGGCACGGTGCCGAGCTTGGCGACCGGCTCGATGACGCGAGACAGCAGCCCCGGGTCTGCCGGCGCGGTGACGAAGAAGAAGGCGCGGAATGTCGATGCCTGAACGGCCGGCGCAGCAGCGCCCGGCGCGGAAGTTGAAGCTTGCATTGGGAAGGCCCTTGCACGTGATCGCAGACGATATGGCGGGAAGACCCGGCGCCCTCAGGCGGCCGGGACCATAATCTGCGCAATCACGATGTGCAGGTGCTGGACCATGGCCAGCACTTAGCATCGGCCGGTTAAGATTTCAACAAGGATGCTGCTGCCGCGGACTCAGGCGGGCTTGCGCGCGATCAGGATCGCCTCGTCCAGGGTGAACCAGAGCGCGCCGTTCTCGTCGCGCGGCTTGAGGAAGGCGGCCAGGGCGGGAGAGGCCTCGGCTAGCGTCTTGCGCAGGCCGGCGACGGTCGGCGCATCGGCGCCCAGGCGAACAGCCCAGGGATCGAACTCCATGTCCTTGGGAATGCGCTCCTTGTGCGTCACCTGCAGCCCGGCAGCGGCGATGACATCGCTCCATTCGGCCATGCCGAGGCAACGGCCATGGCTCGGATCGCGGCGCTTCTCGAAGTCGTTGTAGGCGACGGCCGCTTGCGCGAGATCGCGATCGGAGAAACCGGGGGTCGACTCGGCATCCGGGGCGATGTTGTCGACCACCGCGAACGTGCCGCCGGGTTTCAGCACGCGCGCAACCTCACGCACGAACGCGCCGGCGTCCGGAAAGTGATGCGGCGCGATGCGGGAGGTGACGAGCTCGAACCCGGTATCGGCAAACGGCAGGGCCTGGGCGTCGGCGGTGGCCGCCTCCATATTGGCGAAGCCCTTGGACGCCGCCAGCTTGCGCGCTTCCTCCAGCATCTCCTCGGTGATGTCGCTGGCGATCACGTGCGCCACGTGCGGCGCGAAGGCTGCCGCGGTGTGACCGGCGCCGGTCGCGATATCGAGCGCGCGCCAGCGCTTCTCCGGGCGCACCAGCTCAACGAGACGGGCGAGGCTCGCGCCCTTCGCGTGCACCGCCGAGGTGGCATACGCGGCCGCGTGCGCGCCGAACTGCTGCTGGACGAGCGACTTGGTCATGGCGTCGAGGCTCCGGGCAGATCGGCAAGTCATTTAGATGGATTGTTCCCCATCGGAAACCCCTGTTTTGCTCGACACCCAGGCAAGCCGGAATCAGGTGCGATCTTCCCGCACAGGGTGTTGCGAGTGCCCGGAAAATATGCAGTCATGCGATTATTGGTATACGCCCTTACCATTGCCTGGATTTCTATTTGGAGAGCATCGTCATGTCTGCGACCAAGCGATTTGTCGTGTTGCCAGCATATGGCTTTCAGAACGCGGTCTTGCTTAGCCCGAAACTGAGCGGGCCTGCGGTGAAACTGGCCGCGCGGCCGGGGAGCCGGGGCAACGCGGCGACTGCCATGACCGTTCTGCACTCGACTCATGAAAACGGCCCCAAGCTGGTCGAGATGACCGATGAGGCAGAACTCAATCTCCGCGCCGAGGTCCCCGGCCTGAAGGTTGTCCCGGTTGTCGAATACCGAAAGATGAACTCAGAGGCTCATGTCGAGCACCGACTGTCGCCCAGGACAGTCGGGGCCACCTCCGGGGTGACAGTTAGCGTCGTCGACAAGAAGACCTCCCAACCCATTCGGGGCGCAAGAGTGATCGCTTTCACAAAATTTCAAACCAGAGAAGGCGACGAGGGCATCAGCAACAAGAGCGGTACGGTGAGCCTGAGATTGAGGCCCGGCACAAGGCTCGAGCGCTTGTACGTCTACGGGCCAAGCGGCTACTGGGGGCATTTTGCGACCAGGGCAACCGTGAGAAAGTCCCACACTCTGGAGCTCGCTCCAATAGATCTCAAAGATGAGACCACCTTGCTGCCAGGCTTCTTCAGGCGGCTTCCTGGCGACGCGGGCAGTGGAGTTAGAGTCGCCGTGATCGACAGCGGCGTCGCGCAAAAGCATCCGGCCCTGCCAAATGCGACGGACGGTATGAACCTCGTCTATGACGAAACTCATGGCGACGTCGGAGCGATGACCGAGTGGGGACCGGCCCGAAAAGATGGCGATCACGGAACGCACGTGGCGGGCATCATCGGTGCACGGCCTGCCGGCGATAGCAGGCTCCGTGGGGTGGCGCCTGGCGTGGAACTGCGCAGCTATCGCGTATTCCCGCACAAGGGTGGCGGCGCGAGCAACTATGACATCCTGAACGCCATCGATCGTGCCGTCCTGGATGGGTGCCATATCGTCAATCTGAGCCTCGGAGGCAGCGATGAGGACGAGGCCGTGCGGGCCGCCATCGGCAAGGCTCTAGACAAGGGCGTTCTTGTAGTGGCCGCCGCGGGGAATGACGGTCGGCGGGCCGTAAGTTTTCCCGCATCCCTGTCTTCGTGCGTGTCGGTATCCGCCATGGGTAGGAAGGGAACCTTTCCGAAGGGTTCAGCGGAGGAAGCCGACGTGGCGAAGCCTTTTGGGAACCCAGACAACGATTCGTTCGTTGCAGCGTTCAGCAACGTAGGGCCGCAAATCGATGTTACCGGGCCCGGTGTTGGCGTCGTTTCGACACTTCCCGAGGATGCCTATGGGGTTATGAGCGGTACTTCCATGGCCTGCCCTGCTGTTGCTGGAATGGCGGCCTACCTCTTGGCCTCGACTTCGCATATATTGAAGGCCAGCGGAACGGAGCGGGTACAAAGCTTGAAGGACGCTCTGTACACCAGTTGCCGCCGCCTGGGGTTCGGGCGGGACTACGAGGGCTTTGGGCTGCCATCCGGATAGGGCTGCCGTAGGAACTGAAATGCGGAAGATATTAAGGCGCACAGACGACAGCGCACCTGGTGCAGAGGAGACGGCCCAGCGTCTCAATGCCGAGGACGGCGTGACGGTGCTGGACGAGAAGCCATCGAGCCTTCTGGTGGAAGGTGACGAGGGTGCCATCACCCAGGCCTTGCGCAAAATCCGCGGCTGGACCGCCTATAACTTCTCCAAGATTGAAGTGCCGGACACGCGCCCGCGCGTCCTGCGACGTCCGCGCGAGAAGAGCTGATCGGACGAAACAGCGCCCGGCTGTCGCCTTCAATGAAGTCGCGCGAAAGGGGGTCGGGCCTGTCTTGGGCCCGCACCCCTCACGTGGATCGGTTCATCAGCCGAGGTGGCTGACGAACTTGGCCTGCATGTAGACGGCGAGGCCCTCGATGCCGCCTTCGTGGCCGAAGCCGGAGTCCTTGATGCCGCCGAACGGCGTCTCGGGCAGCGCGATGCCGAAGTGGTTGATCGTCACCATGCCGCTGTCGAGCGCGTCCGCAATCTTGGTCGCGGTGTTGGCGTTCTTGGTGAAGGCGTAGCTGGCAAGGCCGAAGGGGAGCTTGTTGGCGCGCGCCAGCACGTCGTCGGTGTCCTTGAAGCGCAGCATCACGGCGACGGGGCCGAACGGCTCCTCGTTCATGATGCGGGCCGTCTCGGGCACGTCGGTGAGCACGGTCGGCTCGAAGAAGTTGCCCTGATTGCCGATGCGCTTGCCGCCGGTGGCCACCTTCGCGCCCTTGTCCTGCGCGTCGGCGATGAAGCCCTCGATGGCGTTGATGCGGCGCGGGTTGGCGAGCGGGCCCATCTTCGACGCCGGATCGAGGCCGTCACCTACCGTGGTGCCTTTCGCGTGGTCGACGAACTGGCCGACGAACTTGTCGTAGACCTTGTCGTGCACGAAGAAGCGCGTCGGCGACACGCACACCTGGCCGGCGTTGCGGTACTTCATGGCGCCCATCAGCTTGGCGGCGCCGTCCACGTCGGCATCGTCGAACACCAGCACCGGGGCATGGCCGCCGAGCTCCATGGTGGCGCGCTTCATGTGGCTCGCCGCCAGCGCGTTGAGATGCTTGCCGACCGGCACCGAGCCCGTGAAGGACACCTTGCGGATGATCGGGTTCGGGATCAGGTATTCCGAGATCTCGGCCGGGACGCCGTAGACGAGATTGATGACGCCCGGAGGCACGCCGGCGTCATGGAAGGCCTTCACAAGGCCGATCGGCGAGCCTGGCGTCTCTTCCGGGCACTTGATGATGATGGAGCAGCCGGCCGCCAGCGAGGCCGCGATCTTGCGCACGGCCTGCGTGACGGGGAAGTTCCAGGGCGAGAAGCCGGCGACGGGGCCGATCGGCTCCATGATCACCATGTTGCGCACGCCGTCGGCGCGAGCCGGGATGATGCGGCCGTAGGCGCGCTGGCCCTCGCCGGCGAACCAGTCGATCACGTCGGCTGCGGCCATCAGCTCGACCTTGGCCTCGGCGATGACCTTGCCCTGCTCCTGGGTGAGCACCTTGGCGATGTCGTCGGCGCGGGCGCGAACCAGCTCGGCGGCCTTGCGCAGGATCTTGCCGCGCTCGAAGGCGGACACCTTGCGCCACGTCTTGAAACCCTTGTCGGCGGCGGCCAGCGCCTTGTCGAGGTCACCCCGGGTGGCAAGCCCAAGCTCGCCGATGGTCTTGCTGGTGGCGGGATTGATGACGTCCTGCGACTTGCCGGAGGCCTTCACCCAGTTGCCGTCGATGTAGTGCTCAAGGGACGTGTACATGCGTTGCTCCTAAATGCAGGGCTGAGCGGAAAGGTCTGCCGGCAATAACGACACTTGGGGCCGTATGCGCAAGCCAATATAGCGCAATTCTGCATCGCGCAATTTCATCCGGCATAGGACGACGTGGTGGCCGCTCATGCCGTTGGCTCATCGCATGAGGATGGCTCGGCTTGTCTCCAGGCGCGGGCGATCCACGGGCGCAGCGGATCGGACGGGGCGGATTCACTCCCGGTTTCCGACCCAAGCCAGTCGGCCGGAAAGAACTCGTAGCAGTTGCGGCTCACCTGCACCGCGTTCCAGCAGCCGCCGTTGAGTCCGTGGCCGGGATCGTAGAACGTGCAAAAGATGCGGGGACCTTGGAAATGCCAGGACCCACGGCCCCGGCGCAAGGCCTCGCTGTAGTCGAGCCGGCCGTCCTCGCCATAGGTCTCGGTCCAGGCCAACCCGTCGACGTAGTGGCCGTTCAGGGTCTTGCCGACAAAGGCCGCCCGCATGGCCTCCTCGGTCATCCAGGTCCGCAAGGGTGCCGCGCCGGCGGCGCCCGCGCACAGCGCCGCGACAATTGCGAGGAGTGCCGTGTTCAGCTTAACGGAGAAGGTCTGCATGGCCAGGGGCAATCGATAACGAAATATTGTGACCGATACGGGACATTCGGGCCGTTTTCGCGGGTCCACCATTGGACAGGCCGGACGGCTGGCGTTAATGGTCCCCGCGCCAAATCGGCAAACCTGGACGAACACGCGAAAGAAGGAACCAATGAGCTACAACGTCGCCATCGTCGGCGCCACGGGCAACGTGGGCCGCGAGATGCTTACGATCCTCAGCGAGCGGCAATTCCCGGTCAAGGAAGTGTTCCCCCTCGCGTCGCGCCGCTCGGTCGGCGTGGAGGTCTCGTTCGGCGACAAAACGCTCAAGTGCCTGGACCTCGAGACGTTCGATTTCACCAAGGCCGACTTCTGCCTGATGTCGGCGGGCGGCGCCGTGTCCAAGGAGTGGTCGCCCAAGATCGGCGCCAAGGGCTGCGTCGTCATCGATAACTCGTCGGCCTGGCGCTACGACCAGGACGTGCCGCTGATCGTGCCGGAGGTGAACGCGAATGCGGTCGCCGGGTTCACGAAGAAGAACATCATCGCCAATCCGAACTGCTCCACGGCGCAGCTCGTTGTCGCTTTGAAGCCGCTGCACGACCACGCCACCATCAAGCGCGTGGTGGTCGCCACCTATCAGTCCGTCTCCGGCGCCGGCAAGGACGCCATGGACGAGCTGTGGTCGCGCACCAAGGCCAAGTACGTGCCGGGGCAGGAGAGCGATCCCAAGAAGTTTCCGAAGGAGATCGCCTTCAACTGCATCCCGCACATCGATGTCTTCATGGAAGACGGCTACACCAAGGAAGAGTGGAAGATGGTGGCCGAGACCAAGAAGATCCTCGACCCCAAGATCAAGCTGACGGCGACCTGCGTGCGCGTGCCGGTGTTCGTCGGCCATTCGGAAGCGGTGACCATCGAGTTCGAGAAGCCGATTACCGCCGACGAGGCGCGCGAGATCCTGCGCGAGGCGCCGGGTTGCCTGGTGATCGATAAGCGCGAGCCGGGCGGCTACATCACGCCGATGGAGGCGGCCGGCGAGGATGCCACCTACATCAGCCGCATCCGCGAGGACGCGACGGTGGAGAACGGCCTGTCGATGTGGGTTGTGTCCGACAACCTGCGCAAGGGCGCGGCCCTCAACACGGTGCAGATCGCCGAGCTGCTGGTGAACCGCAAGCTGCTGAAGAAGGCGGCCTGACAATGCAAAGGGCGGCTGGAGTTGCCTCCAGCCGCCCTTTCAATTTCGGCCCTGAATCGCGGGACTAGACGGCGCCGGCGCGCTCGGCAAGCCGCTCCCAGATGCGATCGACCGGCTGGCGCATGTCCACCACCGGCGCAATCGCGGTACGCAACCGCGACTTCAGAATGTCTCTGCCGCGCGCGGAAACGACCGGCGCATACGTGGTCACTGTCTCATCATCCTGCGGCAGGCGCTCCAGCATGGTCGCGTCCCAGCCTTCCGTTGCGGGATCCGACACCGTGAGCAGCGTCTCGGCCGGCGCACCCTCGGCCAGCACGACATCATGGCTGGCCAGTTGGATGTGGAAGTACTCGATCGTGTCGCCGTCGATCGCGACTTGCGCGATGGTCTGGCCGTTGATCAGGTTCTTCGCGGGCACCAGCACGCCGTCGATATAGAGCGCGTGCAGCGGTGAGACATAGAGATCGTTCTCGGGCACCATAGGGCCGAGCGCGGAGCGTGCGATCCTGACGGGCGCCAGGTCATGCTGCCACGTGCCGTCCGGGCGCCGCTCTATGATCTGCTTGCCGATCCACTTGATGGGTCTCTGCTTGCCATCAAATGTCTGGACCATGTCGCCGACAGCGAGGGCTTCGATCGCGACATCGCCGTTCGGCGTGCGAATGCGCGTGCCGCGCAGGAAGCACCGGCTCGGTTTCGGGGGATTCCAGGGCGGAAGGTCGAACGCACGCGCGCCTCGTGTCGTGACAGCGGCGGCGACCAGCACTGCGGCAGCTATCAAGCCTCTGCGTGACGACGACGAAAGCTTCGTCCGGTTGGCGGAATCATCCTTTGTTTCTGGACCCCGGGCGGACATTGGTCTCCCTCGTGTTGTGAGTGTTGCCCAGGGAGCCTAACCGCCTCGCCGCGGGATCGCAGGGATCAGCCGTTGTTATGGTTAACAGCGGAGGTTAATTGCTTAATTGCAGTCGCTTAGCCGAGCCAGGGCGGCAGGCGATCGAGCCCGATGAGATCCTCGTAGGTCGGCCGCGGACGCACGAGCGCGTGAGCGCTGCCCTGTACCAGAACTTCGGGCACCAACAATCTCGAGTTGTAAGTCGAGGACATTGCAGCGCCGTAGGCGCCGGCCGTCATGAAGGCGATCAGGTCACCGGCCTGCAGCCGCGGCAGCTTTCTGTCCAAGGCGAGATAGTCGCCGGTTTCGCACACGGGGCCGACGATGTCCTGCACCGCCGGCTCGCGCCGGGATACGTCCTCGCTCACGGGCCAGATCTCGTGCTCGGCCTCGTACAGCGTCGGCCGGATCAAATCGTTCATGGCCGCGTCCACGACCGTGAAGGTCTTGCCGCCGCGCTTGGCGTAGATCACGCGCGAGACCAGCACGCCCGCGTTGGCGACGATCATGCGGCCGGGTTCCAGCGCGAGCTTCAGGCCGAGACCACCGAGCGTCTCGCGCACGACATCGGCATAGGCCTGCGGCGAGGGCGGTATGTCGTTGCCGGTTCGATACGGCACGCCGAGGCCGCCGCCGAGATCGAGATGTTCCAGATGATGGCCGGCCGCCCGCAGCGTGCCGGCCAGCTCGCGCATCAGCGTGAAGGCATCGCGAAACGGCTGCAGGTCGGTGATCTGACTGCCGATGTGCATGTGAATGCCGGTGACGGCGATGCCCGGAAGCGTGCGCGCGCGATCGTAGAGGCGCGGCGCGTCCTGGAACGGGATGCCGAACTTGTTCTCGGCCTTGCCGGTCGAGATCTTGGCGTGAGTCTTTGCGTCGACGTCGGGGTTGACGCGCAAGGCGATGCGCGCGGTGGCGCCGAGGCTCGCTGCCACCTCGCTCAGCGCGTCGAGCTCCGGCTCTGACTCCACGTTGAAGCCGAGGATGCCCTCGTTGAGCGCAAGCGCCATCTCCTCGCGCGTCTTGCCGACGCCGGCGAAGATGATGCGGTCGGCCGCCACGCCTGCAGCCCGGGCGCGTCGCAGCTCGCCTTCGGAGACGACATCCATGCCGGCGCCCAGGCGCGCGAGCGTTGCGATCACCGCCTGGTTGGAGTTCGCCTTGATGGCGTAGCAGATCAGCGGGTCGAGCCCGGCGAAGGCCTGCTGCAGCACGCGGTAGTGACGTTCCAGCGTCGCCGTTGAATAGCAGTAGAACGGCGTCCCGACCTCGGCGGCCAGCGCCGCAAGGCTTGCATCCTCCGCGTGGAGGACACCATCGCGGTAGGCGAAGTGGTGCATGAACGTCCCGTCAGCGAATCAACGGGTCCAGGATAGAGGGTTTGTGAGGGACGGGCTCGCCAGGCTTGCCCGGCGTCGCGCCACCGGTTTCGGTTTTCTCGCCTTTGGGCGCGTCGAGCGATCCGCGCACCCCACAGCCCGGCACGCTGACCAAGGCCAAGGCCGTCAGCACTGCGGCGACTGCAAAGGGTAGACGGCGCGGCATCCCACCTCGGTGAACAGAGTTCACAATCTGCAATACCCCTACACCCCAAAACTCAGAATTTTGAGGCTGTCCGCACTTCTAGTCGCTTACGCCCTGCTTTTCCAATCGCTTTATCCAGGCCCTGGCCATTTTCCGCACGTTCTGTGGCGCGGTTCCCCCATAGCTGACACGGCTCCTGACGGAGCTTTCGGGCGACAGCACGGCAAAGATGTCCTTGCCGATGCGCGGCTCCACGGCCTGCATGGCCGAGAGGGAGAGCTTGTCCAGGGTCAGCCCCCCGGATTCGGCCAGCGCCACGATGCGGCCCGTCACGTGGTGCGCCTCCCGGAAGGGCATCCCGAGCTTGCGCACCAGCCAGTCGGCGATATCGGTCGCAGTCGAATAGCCGCCGCCGGCTGCTGCGCGCATCGCGTTTCCGTTCGGCTCCATGTCGCCAACCATGCCCGTCATGGCCACGATCGCCAGGCGCAGGCTCGCCAGGGCGTCGAAGGTCTGCTCCTTGTCTTCCTGCATGTCCTTGGCGTAGGCGAGCGGCAGGCCCTTCATGACGATGAGCAAACCCTGGAACGCTGCCGCGATGCGGCCGACCTTGGCGCGTGCCAGCTCCGCCGCATCGGGATTGCGTTTCTGCGGCATGATCGATGAGCCGGTCGTGAACCGGTCGCTCAGCCTGATGAAACCGAACTGCGGCGTCATCCACAGCACGATCTCCTCCGCGAAGCGCGACAGGTGCATGGCGGCGATCGACGCGGCGGCAAGCGTCTCGAGGGCGAAATCGCGATCCGACACGGCGTCGAGCGAGTTGGCCGTCGGACGGTCGAACTCCAGTGCCTCGGCGGTGCGCTTGCGATCGATCGGAAAGGACGTCCCGGCCAACGCAGCGGAGCCCAGTGGAGACTCGTTCAGTCTCTTGCGCGCATCGGCAAAGCGACCGCGATCGCGCCCCAGCATTTCTACGTAGGCGAGCAGGTGATGGCCGAACGTGACGGGCTGCGCCGGCTGCAGGTGCGTGAAGCCCGGCATGATGAGATCGCTGTGCGCTTCGGCCTTGCGCACCAACGCCATCTGCAGCGCCGCCAGCGCCGCATCCGCCTCGTCGATCCACGCGCGCACGTAGAGCCTGAAATCGGTCGCCACCTGGTCATTGCGCGAGCGCGCGGTGTGCAGCCGCGCTGCGGCGTCGCCGATGAGTTCCTTGAGCCGGCTCTCGACATTCATGTGAATGTCTTCGAGCGCGCGATGGAACACGAACTCGCCGCGCTCGATCTCGCCGGCGATACGATCGAGGCCGGACGCGATCTTGCGCGCGTCGTCCTTCGAGATGATGCCCTGCTGGCCCAGCATGGCGGCGTGCGCTTTCGACGCACGGATATCATGGGGGGCCAAAGCCTTGTCGAAACCGATGGAGGTATTTATCTCCTCCATGATCTCAGCAGGGGACATGGAGAAACGACCTCCCCACATCTTGTTGGCAGACTTTTCGGACACGAGAGACCTCTGACGGCATCTGAACCGGAGCACGAATGCCGGGTGAAAACTCCAAATTGAGCAGTGCGAAGACTGCAGCCCTCGCTGTCTGCGCGGCTGCTATCGCCGGGTTCGCAGCGATATACGTGACGCTTGCCCGTCCTGACAACGCCTCTCCGCCCGCCAAGGCGCCCCCACCCTCGCAGGCAGCCCCTCTTCCGGCCCCCAGCGGACCGGGCTCGAACGCCCTCAGCCGGGGCGAGATGGCGGCATTTGTCTTCCGCCCAGTGCCGGAGGCGCTGCCGTCCTTCAAATTTCAGGATGCGGACGGTAAGGAGCGGACCCTGTCGGACTGGAAGGGCAAGGTCGTCCTGTTGAACCTATGGGCCACGTGGTGCCTCCCCTGCCGCAAGGAGATGCCCGCTCTCGACCGGCTCCAGGCCGCGGAGGGCTCCGACAAATTCGAGGTCATCGCCATCAGCGTCGACCGCAAGGGCATGGACGCGTCCAAGAAATTCCTTGTCGAGACAGGGGTTAAGAACCTCGGCCTGTACGTCGACACGTCCGCGCGCCTCAACTCCGACCTGAAGGCCATCGGCCTGCCAGCGACCATCCTGATCGACAAGGAGGGGCGCGAGATCGGCCGCCTGCTCGGGCCCGCCGAGTGGGACAGCGAGGATGCGGTACGGCTGATACGGTTCGCAACGAAGTGATCCGGCGGCGCCGTTCCACTGTTGGCGAATAGCACGCCGTCAGCCTAGCATGCACGCTCCGGGGAAACTGCATTCGCAGAAGGAGCGCTTTATGGATCGGCAGAACGATGGGGCAATGCTTGTTGGCCGGCTCTTGTTAGCCGCGCTGTTCTTGCAGGCCGGCATACCCAAGGCCTTGGGCGGTTACGTAGGCTTCGGCAAGTACATCGGCAATCTGGGCATGCCCTTCCCAGAGATCATGTCGCTGGTCGGCACGGCCGTCGAGGTGCTCGCACCGATCGCGATCATCCTCGGCATCTTCCACCGCACGTCGGCCGCGATCCTCATCGTGTTCACGCTGGTCGCGACGTTCCTTGCGCATCGCTACTGGGAGTTTCCGGTGGAGCAGATGGGCAACCAGCGCAATCACTTCTTCAAGAACCTGGCCGTTGTCGGCGGCCTGCTCTACTACTACGCGACAGGCCCGGGCGGTTTCGCCCTCGGCGGAAAATCGCGATAGACGCAGGGATCATCGAAGCAAGAAAGCCGGGCGGCATCCTGCCGTCCGGCTTTTTCTTCAGGGATAGAACAACGGCTGCGGGGCTTCGGCATCCGCTGCCAGCAGACCCGAGACGATCGAGCGGGCAAGCTGCTCGGCCATGCAACGATGGCCCGTGTCGTTCATGTGCAGGTTGTCGGAGGTGAGATAGAACCGGTCGCCGTGCTGCCGATGCAGCTCGCGCATTGCCTCGAACCGGTCGACCAGCAGCACGCGCGATTCGCGCGCGACCTCGGCGATGGCCGACACCACATGCTCGTAGTGCGCGTCCTTGACGAGGGCCTCGCCGTACTGCGGATCAATCAGCACAACCTCGATGCGGTTTTCGGCGAGCCACGCCAGCGTGGTCCGCAAGCACTTCTGCAGGCTTTCGACACTGACCTTGCGCAGGGCATCGTTGGTGCCGACCTGCCAGACAACGAGATCGGGCCTGGTCGCTTCCACCTCGGCCTTCATGCGATCGGCCGCGCCTTGCGCCACCTCGCCGGACATGCCACGGCCCACGACCTCGACGTCGAGCCCTTTCAGAAAACCTTCGAGCGATGTCTCGAGCTTCGCGACGTAGGCTGCGGTGGGCGACGACGCGCCAATGCCCACGGTTGAGGATGAGCCGATCGCCAACACCCTGATCGGACGATTGGCGCGAATGGCCCGGCTCAAGCCGCGCAGCGGGCGCCGGAACAGGTCACCCGGCAAACGTTTCGACCGGCAATCGGCTGAGAGCGCCGGCACCGTCAGTGGAAGAGAAATGACGCGCGGTGCCGCCGGCGTCTGCGCGGACGCGGCATGTGCGTGCAGGAGGAAGAAAGCTCCGATCGCAGCGGAGCAGAATCTCGCAAACATCTAGAACGCCAGCCCCACGTCCCACCCTGCACCAAATCTAGGCGTCTGCTGCTTACTCGTAAAGCAGGGATACCACGTCTCAGTGAATTGCCTGTCAATGAACACGTAAACCCGGCAGGGCCGATTGACAGGCCACCCCCGCCAAGCCAGAACGCTGCGCATGCCAGATACATCATTGCAGACGGCCATCGAGGCCGCTTGGGACGCACGGGACACGATCAACGCCTCGACCCGCGGCAACGTGCGGGAGGCGGTTGAGACCGCCCTCAACCTGCTGGACCGCGGGGAAGCGCGGGTAGCCGAGAAAAAGGGCGGCGATTGGGCGGTAAATCAATGGCTTAAGAAGGCCGTCCTGTTGTCATTCCGGCTCAATGACATGACCCCCATCGCCGGTGCCCCGGGGGGCGCGAGTTGGTGGGACAAGGTGCCCTCCAAGTTTGCCGGCATGGGCGAAACACAGTTCAAAGCGGCGGGCTTCCGGGCCGTTCCCGGGGCCATCGTGCGGCACTCGGCCTACGTGGCGCCCGGGGTGGTTCTGATGCCCTCGTTCGTCAACCTGGGCGCGTACGTGGGTAGCGGCACCATGGTCGATACGTGGGCAACCGTCGGCTCGTGCGCCCAGATCGGCAAGAATGTCCACCTATCGGGCGGCGTCGGCATCGGCGGCGTGCTCGAGCCGCTGCAGTCCAATCCGACCATCATCGAGGACAACTGTTTCATCGGCGCGCGCTCGGAGGTGGTGGAGGGCGTGATCGTCGGCGAAGGTACGGTGCTGTCGATGGGCGTCTACATCGGCGCCTCCACCAAGATCGTCGATCGCGCGACCGGGAAAATCCACGTCGGCCGCGTGCCGCCCTACTCGGTGGTGGTGTCGGGCACGCTGCCCGGCAAAGCCATGCCCAACGGCGAGCCGGGCCCCGGCCTCTATTGCGCCGTCATCGTCAAGACGGTCGACGGACAGACCAGATCCAAGACCAGCATCAACGAGCTGCTGCGAGATTGATGGGCGCGACGCCGGTCGCCCGCAGCACCTCCTGGGCGAAGCAGGTGATCCATGCCTCTTGACCCGACGGACCCAGTCGAGCTTTCCCGCGCGCTGATCCGCTGCCCGAGCGTGACGCCGCACGAAGCCGGCGCGCTCACCCTTCTGGAAGACGTGCTGCGTCCGGCCGGGTTCGAGTGCCACCGCCTCACCATGACCGAGGCCGGCACGCCGGACGTAGAGAACCTGTTCGCGCGCATCGGCAGGGGCGGCGGCAACGGCGGTCCGCACCTCTGCTTCGCGGGCCACACAGACGTGGTGCCGGTCGGTGAGGAAAGCCGCTGGTCGCAGCCGCCGTTCGGCGCCGAGATCGTCGACGGCTGGCTGTACGGCCGCGGCGCCGCCGACATGAAAAGCGCCGTGGCGTGCTTCGTTGCGGCGGCGCAGGACTATCTCAACGCCAACGGCGGCCTGCCGCGCGGAACGCTTTCCCTCCTCATCACCGGTGACGAGGAAGGTGTCGGCATCAACGGCACCGCCAAGGTCCTGAAGTGGATGGCCGAGCGCGGCGAGGTCGTGAATGGCTGCCTCGTCGGCGAGCCGACCAGCGCGCGACAACTCGGCGACGAGATCAAGATCGGGCGTCGCGGCTACATGAATGCCGAGGTGACCGTGCACGGCAAGCAGGGGCACTCGGCCTACGCACACCTGGCGGACAATCCCATCCCGAAGCTCGCCCGCATCCTCGACCGCGTGTCGTCGACGCCGATGGACAAGGGCACGGCCCGCTTCCAGCCCTCGAGCGTGCAGGCCACGCTAATCTCCGTGCCCAACACCGCCACCAATGTCATTCCGGGCGCCGCGCGTGCGAACTTCAACATCCGCTACAACGACCTGCACACGCGCGCCGATGTCGAGACCTGGGTGCGCACGCAGTGCGAACAGGCGGCGTCCGAAGTGGGTGCGCAGATTTCGCTGCGCTTCTTTGGCACCGGCGACGTGTTCCTCACCGAGCCGGGTCCGCTGGTGGACAACATGCTGGAGGCGGTCAAGGCCGTAACGGGCCGCACGGCCTCCCTGACCACCAACGGCGGCACCTCGGATGCGCGCTTCATCTATAGACACTGCCCGGTGATCGAGCTGGGCCTGGTGAACGATACCGTGCACCAGGTCGACGAACGCGTGCCCGTAGCCGACATCCTGGCGCTGACCAGGATCTACCGGCACTTCATCGAGCGCTACTTCGCTGCTGCCATCTAGCGCCCACAGAGCAACCGCCGCAGCTGTCCTCAGCAGGCCGGTTAAGGTTGCAGCTTGAAAAGCGTGCGCCCTGCAACACGAGGCCAGCAACCTGTGTCATAGTTAGCATCTCGTTAAGAGGTGTTTCGTATGGCACGCGTTGTTTCGTTGCCCAGTCCGCGCAGTCATGTGTCCGCGCGCGCACGCCTCTCCTCGTACATCCATTTGGCCTTGGACTTGTTGCCGGCGGCGCTGCTGATCGGCTTGCTGCGCACGTGGGCGACCGAGCTTGCGCCCCGGCAGGGCTGGTATTTCACCGCCGAAGTCCTGCTCACCGCCTATGCCTATTTCGCCCTCTTCCGGTCCGTGCACGTGTTCACGCACGGACGAAACGCCGAGGGCGATTATGATCGCGCACTGGCGCAGAAAGCCGCGCATGCCTTTCAGCGCGGACTACGTGTCTACGTGCCCAAGCTGGTGATCGGTCTCGCCGCGCTGCTGCTGGGCGCCCTCGCGCTCGATGTCCTCACCGTGCACACCGGCGCGCAGTTCCGTCCCAACACCCATCTCGCCATGCTGATGGCCGGCACCCTGATCTGGGCACGCTACGGCGCCGCCGTGAGCCTAAGCGCCGCCCGTTGGCAACCCGGCCGCGAGCTCGGCTTCGCGCGCGCCAGAGAGATTGCATGGCGTCCGCGCGTTGCGATGTCCTTTGCGCTCGCCAGCGTGGCATTCGCTGCGATCGCGCTGGCGGCGGTCGCTCCCTTCAAGGCCGGCGTGCTCGTTCCACCGAGCCGCATGGACGAGCTCATCTGGTCGGCGGCCCTGTACACGGGCCTCGCCATGCTGGCGCTGTGGCTGCAGTGCCGGTGGGCCGCGAACGCGGTCGCCTCCGCCGAGGCCGCGGAGGCTCGCGCATCGCAGAACGATGCGCCCAGGCTCGCCGCCTGAGCCGCGCCCGCACGCAGCCTAGTCGCTGAATATGCGCCGCGAGCAGACCGGGTAGATCGCGGCAAACTCCTGCAGCAACTTCGATTGAACGTTGTCGCGCGCATCCCGCTCCAGGATTTCGTACTGGGCCGAGGAGTAGCGGCTCTCGCCCTCGCGCATCACGCAGGCGCAATAGGCGTCACATCTTGAAACCTGGCGTCTATTCAGGTTCTGGTTTCTCTGACAGGAGGGAACGCAACCGTTGGTGAACTCGTCGCGCTGGAACTTTGTCCACTGCGCGGAAGCCGTCTCAGCCGTGGAAACCGAGACAAAAACCAAGGCGGCAAGAACGAGCAGGTTGCGGCGCATGGCGAACTCTCGCAATTGATTGAACAACCATCACTTACAAAGAACGTCGACAACCGGAGTGAAGCGCGGACTGCAACGGCTGGCAATCACATTGTCGCGCCGATCTGCCAGGGCACGAACTCGCTGTCGCCGTAACCCAACAGTTTGCGCGCTTACGCGCCTTAGGCCGAACGGCGTCCGGCAAACCAGCCCCCGTCAACCTGACCCGCAGCGGAGGAAGGGCGACATCGCAATTCGCATTGCTCTTGTGACTGATCTTCCGACACCTTATCGTAGCGCAGCTTGTCGGCACATTAGGGGATTGGCCCGCGCAAGACGGCCGGGCGAGTTCAACACCGATAGCGATCGAAGCGGCCTCATACTGGGCCGTGCAAGCGATGGACGCCGTCGCAGACAGAACCGCTTTCAACATTCACGAGGTCTTTCGATGCCACAATATTTCGTCCGCTTTCCAAGTGAGACCATTCGGCCCATGGCGATGACGACGCTGTCGGCAGACCCGGAACGTTTCCGCCCGTTCGAGGCCGCAAGCCAAAGCCAGATCCTGATTGCCGATCTCTCCGACGACCAGCGCTACGCAGCCGAGCAGAATGGCGCAAAAATCTATGATGACGTGCAGTTCCACCCCGTTGCGCCCATTGATAACCCGTTCCAACTACCTGGGCTGGACCTGGACTACTGGGAACGAGCCACGGCACATCCCTCTGATCTCGCCCTGTTGGCCCCCACGGCCGCAACCTGGCAGACAAAAACCATGAGGGACGTCATGGAGCACATCAATGCTCCGAAAGCCTGGGCCAAGCGGGCACGTGGCCAAGGCGTGACGATCGGCATTGTCGACACGGGTGTCGCCTCGGTCATGAAGGAGTTCCCGGCAAAGCGTCGATCGGCGCATAGCAAGAGCTTCGCATATGCCGACGGACCTTGGGTCGACCCACGCGGACACGGCTCCATGTGCGCCGCGATTGCTGCGGCGAGCACGAGCGACGGGGGCAGGTACGACGGCGTAGCACCGGATGCCACCATTCTGTCCGCCCGGACCAACCTTCTGTCGACCGACATTTACAAATTGTACGATTGGGTCCTAGCAAAGAAGCGATCTGGCGAGATAGGTGGTCCGATCGTGATGAGCAACAGCTATGGCCTGTATGTGTGCACGGCCCCTTCAGTACTGCCAAGGGACCACCCATATCTGGAGATTGTTCTGGAAGCGATCGCGGCTGGGATCGTGGTCGTATACGCGGCGGGTAACAACCATGCCGGCGGACTGTGCAAACATGATCCGAAGAAGTGTACGCCAAACAGCATCTGGGGCGTGAACTCAGTGGACCAGGTGATGTCCGTGGGGACTGTCAATTGGGACAACAAGATGGATAGCGGCGAGCACGCGAACTCGAGCCGCGGTCCCGGCCAATGGGCGTCCGCCCACAAGAAGCCAGATGTGGTGGCCCCAACCTATGGTGAGGTGATCTGGGGCAGCGGGTATCAGGTCATGGAGTGGTGGGGCACAAGTGGCGCGTGTCCGCAGGTGGCCGGGCTGGCAGCGCTGATTCTCGGTCTCGATCCGACCTTGAAGCCAGATCAAGTAGCAGACATCATACGCGCCACGAGCCGCGACATTCAGTTGCCGAAGGCTTGCGCCGGGACGGGGTTGATCGACTGCGAGGCAGCCGTCGGCCGCCTGGGAAGCAAGCCGATGAAACGCAAGCCGGCGAAGCGGGCGGCAAAGCGCAAGCCCTCTCGCAAACGAAAAGGTGGCCGACGATGAAAGAGCCGCGTCACTCTGGCTTCGCAAGATTTCAGAACGAAGCCAAGCGGGACGAGTTCGTTGAGGCAGTCCTGGCCGACGACGCGTCGCTGCAAAGCCATGCGCACATTTCAGGAAGCCAGGCCACAATCGTGTTCGAGAATCTCACCTCGGATGAACTGGAGAAGGTGCACCAGGGTTTGCGGCGCAGGGGCCGCTGGGTTGGCGATATCAAGTTCGAGCCGATGGCTTGATCGGCGGACCGCTTGAGTTCGTGCGAGGGTCGGGCTGTCCGAATGTGGCTGCCCGATCGCCCGTCGCTTCCAGCTACATGGTCGCGCCGATCTGCCAGGGCACGAACTCGTTGTCGCCGTAACCGAGCAGCTCGCTCTTGGTCTTGGAGCCGGAGGCGACGCGCAGGATGGTGTCGAAAATCTCGCGGCCCTTGTCCTCGATCGTCACGCCATCGAGGATATCGCCGCAGTTGATGTCCATGTCGTCCAGCATGCGCTTGTAGATGTCGTGGTTGGTGGCGAGCTTGATGGACGGCGTCGGCTTGCAGCCGTAGGCCGAGCCGCGGCCGGTGGTGAACGCGAGCACATTGCAGCCGCCCGCTACCTGGCCCGTTGCCGCGACCGGATCGTAGCCCGGCGTGTCCATGTAGACGAAGCCCTTGGCGGTGACGGGCTCGGCGTAGCGATAGACCTCGGTCAGCGTGGTGGTGCCGCCCTTGGCCGCGGCACCGAGCGACTTCTCCAGAATCGTCGTCAGCCCGCCGGCCTTGTTGCCGGGCGAGGGATTGTTGTCCATCGAGCCGTCGTTCTTGGCGCAGTAGTCCTGCCACCAGCGAATGATGTCGACGAGCTTCTCTCCGACCTCCTTGGTGCGCGCGCGTCGCGTCAGCAGGTGCTCGGCGCCGTAGATTTCCGGCGTTTCCGACAGCACCGCCGTGCCGCCATGGCGCACCAGCAGGTCGACGGCGGCACCGAGCGCGGGATTGGCGGTGATGCCGGAGTAGCCGTCCGAGCCGCCGCACTGCAAGGCGAGGCACAGCTCGCTCGCGGAGATCGTCTCGCGCTGCACGGCGTTGGCGCGCGGCAGCATCTCCCTGATGCGCTCCACCCCGGCCTCGATGGTCTTCTTCGTGCCGCCCGTGTCCTGGATGGTCATGGTGCGGAAGTTGTCGCCCTCGATCAGGCCGTACTTCTCCTTCAGCCGCGAGATCTGGAACACCTCGCAGCCGAGGCCCACGACCAGCGCGGCCGCCAGATTGGGATGGCCCGCGTAGCCCCACTGCGTGCGCTCGAGCGCGTCGTAGCCCTCGCCCTTGGCCGCCAGCCCGCAGCCCGTGCCGTGCACGAACGACACCACGCCGTCGATGTTGGGGTAGTCGGCGAGAATGCCGGACCGGTTCACCGCCTCGGCCATGAAGCGCGCCACCGAGGCCGAGCAGTTCACGCTGGTCAGCACGCCGATGTAGTTGCGCGTGCCCGCCTTGCCGTTGGCGCGGCGATAGCCTTCGAACGTTGCGCGCGCCGCCGGCGGCAGCATCGGCTCCTCGCGCGCGTCTTGCGCGAACGCATAGTCGCGCTCGAACTCCGCAAACGAGCAGTTGTGCGTGTGCACGTGGCTGCCCGGGGCGATGTCCTCGGTGGCAAAGCCGATGATCTGGCCGAACTTCAGAACGGGCTCGCCCTTGGCGATCTTCGCCGACGCCATCTTGTGGCCGCGCATGACGCGCGCGGTGGCGGCGATCCCCTGCACCGTGGTTCCGGGCATCACGCCGTCGATGGCGACGATGATGTTGTCCTTGGCGTTGAGCCTCAGCGTGCGCGGGGTGTTCTTGTCCGGCTTGTCCTGCATCGCGCCCTCCCTGGAATGGCGTCTTGATCACCTGGCTGCGGCTATTCCGAAGAGGCTGTAACCTATTGCTTTTTATGGGTCCTCTGGTTGCGCAGCATCACTGTTATCAAGCCTTGATGATTAAGCCACACCCCCCGCGCGCGGCGCGCCTCGGTGGTTGTGAAGGGATTGCCTTTCTTGAGCGACACGTTGATTCTATCGCCATCCAACTTTGTTATCGCATCGTGATTCTTCTTGTCGACGCGCTTGGCTTCATAGGCGAGTGCATAACCAAGATGTTGTTCAAAGAGCTTCTCTAAGTCCCCTAACGTGCTCACCCCTGCCTCTCGCAGCTTTGCAAGGGTCGCATCATAGTCCTCATCCTCCCACTTGTTTTCGAAAGGAAGCCGTTCGTCCAGTATCTTGCGAAGCAAATCCACGTTCAGTTCCTGGGAGTCCTCGCTCGTATCAGCGTGACGAGAGTATTCTTCGCGCTGGTCGAGCACCCTTTCGAACTCAAGGTCGACAGTTTCCAACAAAGCCGAAACCCGGTTTATAGAGCGCAGTACGTCCCTAGGAACAGAACCCTCGCGTTTGTACTGAAGTAGGTGCGAGGCGGCAGCCCATATGTGTTGCGCCGCGGTGCGTACTTGCACCTCCACTGGCAGATCAGAACACCCGCGGAATGTCGGTAAACCCACCCAGTCTCTGGGAAGCTTGCCTCGAAGATGGATCGACTGATACCCAAAAGTCTGAGTCCCAAGCCGATCAGTAACATCCTCGGTACTTGCCTCGTGCAGCAGTCCATCTAGCAACTGACGCACCCTTTCAGTGTCACGTCGGAACAGCAGGATTACGCGCAAGCCAACCAAGTCTGTCACTTCCAGAGCACTGGTCGCAAACAGGCTCTTGTTGTCGATTTTTGCTGCTAGGGATTGCCATGACTTGAGTCGGCGCTCGATTGGCACGGCTAGCGAAATGCCTTCGGCTGATAAGAGCTCGCCGATCTGTTCAGCCAATCTCTCGGTCAATCGCCGGCAATCCGACTCCCGCTCGTCATAGGATTTTTTAAGTGCCGTCAGATCGGCCATCTGCCGTCCCTGCGATCAAGTTGGACACAGAAAGGAACCCAAGAAAGCCGCAAGTAGGACTTGAGGCGCTGAGCCTCGCAAGTGGCGACTCGCCATCTAAAAGTGGCATGAGGCAGTACCCACCACAATCCAGAGCGAGCTCTGAGGAAGGACCACGCCTTGTTGCACATCGACTTTTGGGGATTGAATTCTGAATTCAGAATGCTACGGTTAGCGAGTGGTTAACGGGCGGTCGATGCCCGCAAAGGCCAAGCGTTCCCGATGCTGCAGCTCGATATCCAGCCCGCTCTGATCGACCAAGTGCATGACAAGCTCCTGGGCGCGATCGCGGACGGCTCGCTGCCCGCGGGACACAAGCTTACGCAGGAAAGCGTCGCCGCCATGCTCGGCGTCTCGCGCCAGCCTGTGAGCCACGCCCTGCAGGTTCTCAAGCGCCGCGGCTTCCTCATCGAGCACGGCAAGCGCGGCCTGCAGGTGGCGCCGCTCGATGCGCGCCGCATCCGCGACCTCTACCTCGTGCGCGAGGCGCTCGACGGGTTGTCGGCGCGGCTCGCCGCGCTGCGCGTCAAGTCCGGCGAGGCATCGCAGGCCGAGCGTGGCGTGGCCATCGACGCCCTGGCCGCAGGCAAGCGCTTCAACGCGCGTACGCCCATCTCGCGCCTGATCGACGCCGATGTCGCCTTCCACTCCGCCATCCATGCGCTCTCCGGCAACCACGCCATCGTGGAGACGGTCACGGACCAGTGGCCGCACTTCAAGCGCTCCATGGGACTGGTGCTGTCGGTCTCCGGCGCCCAGGCACGGTTCTGGGATGAGCACGCCGCCATCCTCGACGCCATCCTGGCGGGCGATCCGGCAAGCGCAGAGGAACGCGCGCGCCGCCACACCGCCGCCGCCGGCGAGGCCACCGCACGGCAGCTCGAAACAGAAACCCACAAGCAGACAACCAAGGAGGACGCCCCATGAAACTCAACGCGCAACAGGTGAAGCAATTCCAGGAGGAAGGCTGGCTGTTCCTGCCGGATTGCTTCTCGCCGCAGGAAGTCGAGACGCTGCGCGCGGAAGCCGAGGGCATCTACAGCGTCGACCGCCCGGAGATCTGGCGCGAGAAATCCGGCGCGCCACGCACCGCTTTCGCCGCGCACACCTACAACGAGGGCTTCGGCATCCTCGGGCGGCATCCGCGCCTGATCGAGCCCGTCGAGCAGCTGTTCGGCGAGAAGCTCTACATGCACCAGTTCAAGATCAACGCGAAGGCCAAGTTCGACGGCGACGTGTGGCAGTGGCACCAGGACTACGGCACCTGGGCGCGCGACGACGGCATGCCCGAGCCCAAGGCCATGAACATCTCCGTGTTCCTCGACGAGGTGTACACGTTCAACGGCCCGCTGATGATCATTCCGAAGAGCCACAAGCACGGCGTGCTGGCTGCCGGCCACGACAAGGCCACCACCAGCTATCCGCTGTGGACGTTGGACCACGAGACAGTCGAGCGGCTCGTCGACGAGGGCGGCCTCGTGGTGCCGACCGGCAAGCCGGGCGGCGTGCTGATGTTCCACGGCAACCTGGTGCACGGCTCGGCCGGCAATATCACGCCGTTCTCGCGCAAGATCGTCTACCTGACCCTGAACGCGGTCTCCAACTACATCCGCAAGCCCACCCGCGCCGAGTGGATCGCACACCAGGATTTCACGCCGATCCAGGCCTGCGCCGACGACGCATTGCTGCGCTACGCGCAGTCGCACAAGCAGGCGGCTGAGTAATTGACGCACACGGCGATGAGAGGTGTCGGGCCCTCCGGGTCTGACACCAACTTACGAGCATGACGTTGCTCTAGGACCCTTCTCCCCTTGGGGAGAAGGTGCCCGAAGGGCGGATGAGGGGGCCTTTTGCAGCGGACCAAGTAGCCCCTCACCAGTTCGGCCGGATGACTTACGATCGCGCCCTGCAGCGGTGCGCTTGTTGCAGAACGTGTGCTCGCGATCGCAAGTCATGGCCTCACGTCCTCTCCCCCGAGGGGAGAGGGAAGACAAGCGTCCATCGGGTTCGAGGAAACGCCACATGAATCTCTCATCCATGCTGCGCGAGCGGGCGGCCGCCGGCAAACCGGTCCGCATCGGCCAGATCGGCGCCGGCAAATTCGGCACCATGTTCCTGTCGCAGGTGCGGCTGACGACGGGCATGCATCTCATGGGGCTTGCCGACCTGATGCCGGCACGGGCCAAGGAACGCCTGACCGGCGTCGGCTGGCCCAAGGAGCAGTTCGCGGCGACGTCGCTCGGCGATGCGTTCAAGTCCGGCAAGACCTTCATCACCGAAGACGCCATGTCCGTCATCTCGCATCCCGAGATCGAGGTCGTGATCGAGGCCACCGGCGATCCCGCCACGGGCATCAGGCTCTGCCAGGAAGCGATCCGGCACGGCAAGCACATCGTCATGGTCAACGTGGAGGCCGATGCACTCGCCGGGCCGCTGTTGGCGCGGCGCGCCAAGGAGGCCGGCGTCGTCTACTCGCTGGCGTGGGGCGACCAGCCGGCGCTGATCTGCGAGCACGTCGACTGGGCGCGCACCTGCGGCTTCAATGTCGTCTGCGCGGGCCGGGGTGGCCGCTACCAGCCGAGCTACCACCAGCTCACGCCCGACACCGTGTGGGACGTGCTCGGCAAGTTCATCAACATCCAGGATCGCTCGCACATCAATCCCAAGATGTTCAACTCGTTCCTCGACGGCACCAAGCCCAGCATCGAGCTGACGGCCGTCTGCAACGCCACCGGCCTCTTCCCGCAATCCGGCGGACTGAGCTTCCCGCCGGCATCCCGCTTCGAGCTTGCGGACGTGTGCAAGCCGCGCAGCGATGGCGGCACGCTGGAAAGGAAGGGCACGACCGAGATGGTGTCCTCGCTCACGCGAGAGGGCCAGGACGTGCCCCACCACATCGCCATGGGCACCTTCGTGGTGGTGGACAGCGACAGCCCCTACGCGGCGCAATGCTTCGCCGAGTATCACACCCTGCCCGACAAGAGCGCCAAGTATGCGGCCCTGTACCGTCCCACGCACATGATCGGATTGGAGCTCGGCATCTCGGTGGCCTCCGCCGCGCTGCGCAAGGAGCCGACGGGCGCACCGATCTGCTTCAACTCCGATGTGGTGGCGACCGCCAAGCGCGCCCTCAAGAAGGGCGAGGTGCTGGACGGCGAGGGTGGTTTCACCGTGTGGGGCCGGCAGACGCCAGCGGACGTCTCGCTCAAGCAGGGCTACCTGCCGCTCGGGCTGGCGCACGAGGTCAAGCTCAAGGGCGACATCGCAGAGGGACAAGCGCTGAAATGGTCCGACGTCGCCTATGACGCCGACACGCACGCCGTGAAAATCCGCCGCGAGATGGAAGCCATGTTCGGCCGGCCGAACGTCGGTTGAGCCTTGCCGCCCCTTCAGGTCCGCGCCGGCGGCCAGTTGGCCTTGGTGCGGATCGCCATGACCGCCTCGTTGGCGTCGCGCACCACCTTGGCGTGATCGAGCGCGGTGAACTTGTTGCCGCGGCGCAGAATGCGGCCGTCGACCATCACCGTATCGATGTTGGTCGGCTGGCCGTGCGAGACAAGCGATTCATAGGGATCGCTCGGCGGCGTCATGTTGATATCGCCCGTGCGCACCAAAATCAGATCGGCGCGCTTGCCCGGGGTGAGCGAGCCGGTCTTGTCGGCGACGCCGAGATCGACGGCGCCGTCCAGCGTGGCGAGCTGCACCAGGCGTTTCAACGTCAGCGGCACCTTCGCGCCGACGCGATGCTGGTGCAGCATGAACAGCACGCGCATGGCGACGAACGGATCGCAGTTGTAATTGGTGGTGTGGTCGGTCGATAGGCTGACCTTGATGCCGGATTCCAGCAGCTCGGCAAGCTGGATGACGCCCACGGCGGCCGGCCGGCGCGCCTCACCCATCGGAGAGGTGGAATAGCTGACTCCGCGCTTCTTCAGGATCTCACGCTCCTCCGCTGTCGTCAGAAGCGGATGCACAAGCTGCACATCTGGGCCCAACAGGCCCGCCTGCTCCAGTGCCATGATCGGGCTGTCGCCGGAGGTATGCACCGTAATGGGCAGACCCAACTCGCGCGCGCCGCCCCAGTCCTTCTTCGCCATGTCCATGGACAGCGTGCCGCGCACCGCCGCACCGCCGACGTTCATCGCGCCGATGTTGCGCGAGCAGATGCCCATGGTGAGCAGGCCGTCGCCCGGCATCCAATCCTTCTTCACCCGGGCGATGCCGGCGAAGTCCATAGACTGGTCGTCGGCCATGCCCTGCGCGGGGCCGTAGGCGAAGCGACCGCGAATGCCGGTGTCGCGCATGGCCGCCAGCTCGGCATCGCCATGCTCGGGACTGCGCACGTTGTGCGCCCAGTTGTGCACGGTGGTGACACCGGCACTCAGCGCCTCCGCAAGGCCAAGCTGCACGCTGCGATAGCTGTCCTCCGGCGTGAACTGCTGCCCGAGACGGCTGGTGACCGGGAAGTAGCCGAACGGCCCGACGTCCGAGCGGACGAACGGACGGAAGAAACTGGTCCACAGATGCCAGTGCGTATCGACGAAGCCCGGCATGCAGATCATGCCGCTGCCGTCGATCACCTCGGCGCCGGCCGCCTCGACCTTGGGCGCCACGGCGACGATCGCCCCGTCGCGCACGTGCACGTCGCCCGGCGCGAGATCGCCGATCGCCGGGTCCATGCTGAGCACGGTGGCGCCACGGATGACGAACGCACCGCGCGCCGGCAGCATGGCGCCGGGCCCCGCCGCCGCGCGGCTCGATGATTGCGCGAAGCTGCGGCGTGGCAGCGCCGCCAGAATGCCAAGGGCGCTCGCCCCTGAAAGCAGACTGCGCCTGCTCAAATGGATGCCCGTCATGCGCCTCCTCCTGGTCCCGACTCTTGCGGTCGTGGTGCGAGCCAAGATAACGCGCCCGCAACCGGGCCGGTCAAGAGAATGCGGCGGCCTGGGATTCGCCCCACGCACCGGTGTCGCGAGCATTCCCCGCAGTCATGCATGACCTTCCCAACGAGGGGGTCGTACGGTGGCCATGCTCCGGCGTATAGTCGCGGCACATCATCAAGGTGGGGAGCACCAAGGCATGTCGGCATCATTCTACGATCTCAGCGTCGCCAGCTATCTGCAGACGGTCGACGCGGTGGGCGCCTTCCTCGCCAAGGGACTGGATCACTGCCAGGGCTGCGGCGCCGATCCGGCCAAATTCGTCGAGGCTCGGCTTGCAGAAGACATGCTGCCGCTGCGCTTCCAGATCGTGTCGGTCGCACATCATTCGCTTGGCGCCATCGAGGGCATGAAGGCGGGCGTGTTCTCGCCACCCGGCAAAACCGAAGCGATGGACTACGCCGGCCTGCAGAAGCTGATCAGCGACGCCGGGGACGGCCTGCGGAAGTTGGGCCGCGAGGAGGTCGAAGCGCTCTCCGGCCGCGACATGGTCTTCCAGATCGGCGACCGCAAGGTGCCGTTCACGACCGACAACTTCCTGCTCTCGTTCTCGCTGCCGAACTTCTACTTCCACGCCACCACGGCCTACGACCTGCTGCGCACCAACGGCGTGCCGCTCGGAAAACGCGACTACCTCGGCCGCATGCGCATCAAGACCTGACCGGGAGACATCGGCATGGCAGGTGCCACACGCAATCCGGTAGCGGTCGTGACCGGTGCCGGCTCCGGCATCGGGCTGGCCGCGGCCGAGCGGCTGATCAACGCCGGCTGGAAGGTGGCCGCCTTCGATCGCGACGAGAAAGCGCTGGCGGCGCACTATCGGGAACGCGCGGAAGCCGGCCGCGTCTTCGCCGCCTCGCTCGACGTCACCGACGAGAAGGCGGTCGAGAAGGCGGTGCAGCAGGCGCGCAAGGTGTTCGACGGCCTCGACGGCGTCGTGAACTCAGCCGGCATCGCCGCCGACATTCCCGCGCTGGAGACGCCGGTCGAGCTGTTTCGCAAGATCCTCGACATCAATGTCACCGGCACGTTCATCGTCTCGCAGGCCGCCGCCCGCATCATGAAGGAGGACGGCGGCGGCGCCATCGTCAACATGGCGTCCGTGTCGGGCCTGCGGGGCAGCAAGGGCCGCAGCGCTTATGGCGCCTCCAAGGGCGGCGTGGTGATCCTCACCCAGGTGCTGGCCAACGACCTGGCCCGCTTCGGCATCCGCGTGAACGCGGTGGCGCCCGGGCCGGTGAACACGCCGATGGTGAAGGCCATGCACGTCGACAAGGATCGCGCGCTCTGGGCCCGGCACCTGCCCATGCGGCGCTACGCGGAGCCCGACGAGATCGCGAGCGTGATCGAGTTTTTGCTGGATGGCTCGCGGTCGAGCTACATGACCGGCGAGATCGTCGCCGTCGACGGCGGCTTCAGCGGCGCCGGCATCATCGCCGACGATTGAGAATTGCCGTCACCCCGGGGCTTGAGCCTTGGATACATCTCCAGGCTTCTCCGCGGCATCATCGCCTGCGGAGCGCGCACGTGTGTTGCGCGGTGGCCTGGATCCCCGCCTGCGCGGGGATGACGTGTATGGCGGATGTCGGTCCTCTCAACTGGCGTCATGCCCGCGGAGGCGGGCATCCAGACATGGTTCTGCGCGGGTGCGGGTGCTGTTGTCCTTATCCCCGCGTCCTGCAGCCGTGCGATCATGCGCGTGTCGCTGGCTTGCGACGGGACGCGGAGTGTACACCGTCCTCCCCGTGGCCAGGACCGGCGCCCGGAAGGTAGAGCAACGAGTGGCTCGAGATCCGGGAGGCCCGGGCGCAACCGTTTGCGGTGAAGCATCAGCAATGGTGTGGAGCCGCAGACCGCCATTGAGGCTCAAGGTGCGATGGCACGCTCCAGATGGAGCGGGCCGGAAGCCAAAGCCGTGCACCGGGACCGAAATCGCCGACGCGG
>VFQN01000129.1_pt1 | contig 164000 bp, 146 predicted proteins | sample 3512371 | NCBI WGS metagenome assembly VFQN01 (sample SAMN10412370, study PRJNA504923) | tailings metagenome | isolation source: Replicate 2 from Balatoc abandoned mine | place: Philippines: Itogon, Benguet | collected 2017-08-28
GCGGCAGTGAGCATGCTTCTGTTGTCGGCATGCCGGCCGCCACATTTAGGGTGCGGGAGGGGTTTATTTCACGCCGATGACGGCGTCGCCCGAGCGCCCGAAACCGGCGCCCGAACGGGCGCCGGGCGGGGGCTCAGAAGGGCAGGGCGAGGTCCGGGCGGGCGCTGCCGAGCACCCGGCGGAAATCCGCCTGGATGCGTTCGAGCGCGGCGGCGTTGTCCGCCTCGAAGCGCAGCACGACCACCGGCGTCGTGTTCGACGCCCGCATCAGACCGAAGCCGTCGGCGTATTCGACGCGCAGGCCATCGATCTTGATGATGTCGCGCGCGCCGTCGAATACCGCCGACTTTTGCATCTCGGCGATCAGCGCGTGCGGCTCGCCCTCGTTCATCTTCAGGTTCAGTTCGGGCGTCGAGGTGGCGGTCGGCAGCGCCTTCAGCACGGCGTTGCCGTCCGGCGAGGCGGACAGGATTTCGAGCAGGCGGGCGCCGGCGTACAGACCGTCGTCGAAGCCGAACCAGCGCTCCTTGAAGAACATGTGGCCGCTCATCTCGCCGGCCAGCGCGGCGCCGCTCTGCTTCAGCTTGGCCTTGATCAGTGCGTGGCCGGTGTTCCACATGACCGGCTCGCCGCCGTGTTCGCGGATCCACGGCGCCAGCAGGCGCGTGCATTTGACGTCATAGACGATCTGCGCGCCCGGTTGGCGCGACAGCACGTCGGCGGCGAACAGCATGAGCTGGCGGTCCGGATAGATGATTTCGCCGTCGCGCGTGACCACGCCCAGGCGGTCGCCGTCGCCGTCGAAAGCGAGGCCGATTTCGGCGTCGCCGGCGGCCAGCACGCGGATCACGTCTTCCAGGTTTTCCGGCTTGGACGGGTCCGGATGGTGGTTGGGGAAATTGCCGTCCACTTCGCAGAACAGCGGCACTACTTCGCAGCCCAGCGCTTCGAACAGGCGCGGCGCGATGTCGCCGGCGACGCCGTTGCCGCAGTCGATCACCACCTTCATCCGGCGCTTGAGCTTCACGTCGCCGGTGACGCGGGTGATGTAGGTGTCGCGCACGTCGGCGTGGCGGGTGGTGCCCTGGCCGTGCACCAGGTCGTTGTCGACGATGCGGCGGCGCAGGTCCTGGATCATGTCGCCGTACAGCGTCTGGCCGCCCAGCACCATCTTCAGGCCGTTGTAGTCGGGCGGGTTGTGGCTGCCGGTCACGCTGACCGCACTGTCGGTGCCGAGGTCGAAGGCGGCGAAGTAGGACAGCGGCGTCGGCACGCAGCCGATGTCCAGCACATCGACGCCGGCGGCATTGATGCCTGCGGCCAGCGCACCGGCCAGTTCAGGGCCGGACAGGCGGCCGTCGCGGCCGACGGCGATGGTGCGCTGGCCGCGCTTCACCGCCTCGGAGCCCAGTGCGTGGCCGATGGCGCGCACCGCGTCTGCGGTCAGCGTCTTGTCCACGATGCCGCGGATGTCGTAGGCCTTGAAGATTTCGGGTGCCGGGAAGGACATCGGTTTTCCTTTCTGCGTTCTGTTCTGTTGTAGGCCCGCACGGATGCGGCATTGCATCAATTATCCCGTGCGAACGATGACGGCCGCGCGGCATTGTTTTGCAAAATATCAACGGCCCGTGATCAGGTTGGCGATGAACTGGCGTGCGGCCGCCGGTCTCGCCGTGTCACGCGGCACATCCATCATGCCCAGACCGAACACATAGGCATACAGCAGCAGACTGCGATTGGTCGCTTCGTCGGCGTCGCAGCCGGCAGCGCGGAACAGCGCGGCAGCGCATTCCAGCCGCACGCTGTCTACCTCGTCGACGGCGGCGCGCGCCGCTTCGTCGTGGCGTGCCCAGTCGCGCAGCGCCAGTTCGACCTGCATGCCGCGGCGGTTGCGCGCCAGGCTGTAGGTGTCGATCACATGCTGCAGTTGCGCGATTTCGTCGCCGGGCGCAGATTGCGTGCGGTTGCGGATGTCGTCGATGCGGCCGTCACGCCAGTGCTCCAGCACGGCGTCGAGCAGGGCGCGGCGGTCCTTGAAGTGCCAGTAGAAACTGCCCTTGGTCAGACCGAGACCGCGCGCCAGCGTTTCCACCCTGACGCCGTCGACACCGCTGTCGGCCAGGGTCTGGGTGGCCGCCCGCACCCAGGTGTCGCGGTCGGTTTGCGGGCGGGCGTCGGCGTCGGGCATGGTGGTATTCCTGCGGCGTGGTTGACCTCTAACGGAAGCATACGGTAGCGTATGGCCTGAACATACGCATCCGTATGGGTGCGTGCAACCGTGCAGCGGCACACAGGAGACACAGGCATGAAGATTGTGGTCCCGGTCAAGCGGGTGATCGATTACAACGTGAAGATCCGCGTTGCCGCCGATGGCAGCGGCGTCGAAACCGCGAACGTGAAGATGTCGATGAATCCGTTCGACGAGATCGCGGTGGAAGAGGCGGTGCGGTTGAAGGAGGCGGGCGTGGCAACCGAGGTGGTCGCGGTGTCCTGCGGCGTCGCCGGCTGCGTCGATACGCTGCGCACTGCGCTGGCACTGGGTGCCGACCGCGCGATCCATGTGAATACCGATGTCGAACTGCAACCGCTGGCGGTGGCCAAGCTGCTCAAGGCCGTAGCCGGTCGCGAACAGCCGCAGCTGGTGATCTGCGGCAAGCAGGCGATCGACGACGACGCCAACCAGACCGGCCAGATGCTGGCTGCGCTGCTCGGCTGGGGTCAGGCCACCTTCGCATCCAAGGTCGGCGTTGCAGACGGCCGTGCGACCGTGACGCGCGAAATCGACGGCGGCCTGGAAACGGTCAGCGTGGCGCTGCCGGCGGTGGTCACCACCGACCTGCGGCTGAACGAACCCCGCTTCGCCAGCCTGCCCAACATCATGAAGGCGAAGAAGAAACCGCTCGACACGGTGACGCCGGACGAACTGGGCGTCGATGTCGCGCCGCGCCTGAAGGTGCTGAAGGTGGCCGAGCCACCGAAGCGTCAGGCCGGCGTCAAGGTGGCCTCGGTGGCCGAACTGGTCGCCAAGCTGCGCGACGAAGCCAAAGTGCTGCGCTGAGGAGCCCGTCATGAGCATTCTGGTCATTGCAGAACACGACAACGCCGGCCTGCGCCCGGCGACGCTGAACACGCTGGCTGCCGCGGCGAAGATCGGCGGTGACATCACCGTGCTGGTCGCCGGCAGCGGCTGCGCGGGCGCCGCTGCCGCAGCTGCCGCGGTACCGGGCGTTGCCCGGGTGTTGAGCGCCGATGCCGCCCACCTGGCGCACCCGACCGCGGAAGACCTCGCCGCAGTGGTGCTGGCGGTCGCCGCCGGCCACAGCCACGTGCTGGCTCCGGCCGGCAGCTTCGGCAAGAACTTCATGCCGCGCGTCGCGGCGACACTCGACGTGGCGCAGATTTCCGACATCGTCGAGGTGGTGTCGGCCGACACTTTCGTGCGCCCGATCTACGCCGGCAATGCGCTGGCCACGGTGCAGAGCGGCGATACGGTCAGGGTGATCACGGTGCGCGCGACCGCCTTCGACCCGCTGCCGGCGAGCGGCGGTGCCGCGCCGGTCGAGGCGGTGACGCCGCCGGCGGCGACCGGCTTGTCCGCCCACGTGTCGCAGGAACTGTCGCAGTCGGCCCGCCCAGAACTGGGTGCCGCGCGCGTCGTCGTGTCCGGCGGACGCGGGCTGGGCAGTGCCGAGGCCTATCACCGCGTGCTCGAACCGCTGGCCGACCGGCTCGGCGCCGCACTTGGCGCCAGCCGCGCTGCGGTCGATTCCGGTTACGCACCGAACGATTACCAGGTCGGCCAGACCGGCAAGATCGTCGCGCCCGACATCTATATTGCAGTCGGGCTGTCGGGTGCCATCCAGCACCTGGCCGGCATGAAGGATTCGAAGGTGATCGTCGCGATCAACAAGGATCCGGACGCGCCCATCTTCCAGGTGGCCGACTACGGTCTGGTTGGCGACCTGTTCGAACTGGTACCGCAGCTGGTGCAGGCACTGGACTGATCGACAGCGGGCGGCACTCGCCCGCTGCCGTCATCGATCAATTTCGAGGGCCGTCAGAGCCCGATGGAGGAGAGGCTCATGAGCGAATACGTCGCGCCGCTGCAGGACATGCGTTTTGCGCTGGAACTGGCTGGCCTGAACGAAGTGGTGACCTTGCCCGGCTACGAGGACGCGAGCCCGGACGTCGTTGACGCGGTGCTCGAAGAGGCGGCCCGATTCACCGGCGAAGTGCTGTCGCCACTGAATCGGGTGGGGGATCGCGTCGGCGCGAAGCTCGGAGACGACGGTCGCGTAGCCATGCCGGACGGATTCGCCGAGGCCTATCGCGCCTATGCCGACAACGGCTGGAATGGCATGGGCTGTGACCCGGCGCACGGCGGCGCCGGCATGCCGCACCTCGTGGTGGCGCAGATCCAGGAGATGGTGATGGGCGCCAATATGGCGTTCTCGCTGTGTCCGCTGCTGACCGCCGGCGCCATCGAGGCGCTGGCGCTGTGCGGCTCCGACGAGCAGAAGGCGCTGTACCTCGAACGCATGGTGAGCGGCGAATGGACCGGCACCATGAATCTGACCGAACCGCAGGCCGGTTCCGATCTGGCCGCCGTGCGCAGCCGAGCCGAACCGCAGCCTGACGGCAGCTACCGCGTCTTCGGGCAGAAGATATTCATCACCTTCGGCGAGCACGAACTGGCGTCCAACATCGTGCATCTGGTGCTGGCGCGCACGCCGGGTGCGCCCGACGGGGTGAAGGGCATTTCGCTGTTCATCGTGCCCAAGTTCATTCCCGATGCCGACGGCAATCCGGGCGCGCGCAACGACGTGCGTTGCGTGTCGCTCGAACACAAGCTGGGCATCCACGCCAGCCCGACCTGCGTGATGGCCTTCGGCGATGCCGGCGGCGCGACCGGCTGGCTGTGCGGCGAAGAGAACCGCGGCATCGAGTACATGTTCATCATGATGAACGCCGCGCGCTACGCGGTCGGCCTGCAGGGCATCGCGGTGGCCGAGCGCGCATTTCAGCAGGCGCGCGAGTACGCCAACGAGCGGCGTCAGGGCGGTGAGGCGGGCGTGAAGGGCGGCGGCAGCGTGGCCATCGTGCGCCACCCGGACGTGCGCCGCATGCTGCTGCGCATGAAGTCGCAGGTCGAGGCGATGCGCGCGCTGGCCGCGGTCACCGCAGCAGCACGCGACCGCGCGGCGCGTCACGCGGACCAGGACGAACGGACGCGCGCCCAGGCTTTCGTCGAGCTGATGATTCCGCTGGTGAAAGGCTGGAGCACCGAAACCGCGAACGAGATCGCCTCGCTCGGCGTGCAGGTGCACGGCGGCATGGGCTATGTCGAGGAAACCGGCGCGGCGCAGTACCTGCGTGATGCGCGCATCACAAATATCTACGAGGGCACGACCGGCATACAGGCCAATGACCTGGTCGGCCGCAAGATCGCGCGCGATGGGGGCGCCGCCGCGCGGGCGGTGATCGCTGACATGCGCGATGTCGTCGCGGCGCTCGACGCGGCGCGGCTGCAGGCGTTGTCCGCGCCGCTGGGCGAGGCGGCGTCGGCGCTCGAACGCAGCGTCGATTTCGTCGTCGCGCACTGGCGCAGCGATGTGCGCGCCGCGCTGGCCGGCGCAGTGCCCCTGCTGATGCTGTTCGGCCGCGTGGCGGGCGGCTGGCAGCTTGCGCGAGGTGCCTTGCTGGCGCAGCAGCGTCTGGCCGCCGGCGACGGCGATGCCGACTTCCTGCGCGCCAAAATCGTCACCGCGCGCTTCTATGCCGACCACGTGCTGAGCGAGTGCGGCGGTCTGGCACACATGGTGTGCTGCGGCGCCGCGGCCACGCTGGACGACGCGGCAGGTCTGTAGTCTGGTCGCCATCCCGGAACCGGGATGCCGTGGGGGGGCTTATGACCCCGACAGCAGCGGTGGGCTGGGCGCGGGGCCTCGCACTGGCCCGCAGCGAAGACCTTGGGAGCGAGCTTGCTCGCGATGGCGGCCTCGATCGAAGCCAGTGGCCCACGACGGCCGTGTCGCGGCCAAGGCCGCTCCCACAGGGGTTGTGCCCGCTCCGCCGCCGGAGCATGGACCGGAGTTCTGTGGGAGGGGTCTTCTGACCCCGACAGGGACCTGCATCGAAGCTGGCGGACTGCTGTGGCCCTGTCGCGGCCAAGGCCGCTCCACAGGGGGCGCCGGACCGTTGGCCGGAATCTGGGCCAGCGTTCTGTGGGAGGGGTCTTCCGACCCCGACAGCGGCGGTGAATGTGCGCGGCGCTACTTCCTCGCCGCCAGTACCTGCGCCAGTTCCACCGCGGACCGCACGCCCATCTTCTCGAAGATGCGGGCGCGATGGACTTCCACGGTGCGCATGGTGACGCCGAGGTCGCTGGCGATCACCTTGTTCATCTGGCCGGCCAGCACGCGCTCCATCACTTCGATCTCGCGCTGCGTGAGCTGGGCGACGCGCTCATCGATGGCCTGTGCGGCGGCGCGTTTCGACAATTGCTGCTGATGCATGGCCAGCGCGGCCAGCGCACGGTCCACCAGTTCGTTGTCGTTGAACGGCTTCTCGACGAAATCGAAGGCGCCCTGCTTGATCGCGCCGACCGCCATCGGCACGTCGCCGTGGCCGGTCAGGAAGATCACTGGCATGTCGTGGCCGTGCTCGTGCAGCCAGCCGAACAGTTCGAGCCCGCTCATGCCGTCCATGCGGATGTCCAGCAGCAGACAGCCGCAGTGCGCGATCTCGCTGCTGGCGATCAGCGCCTCGGCCGAGGGCCAGGTGCGCACTGCGTGGCCGCGCGAACGGAACAGCCAGCCCAGCGCGTCGCGGATGGCTTCGTCGTCGTCGACGATGAAGATCTGGCTCATCGGCTCACTCCCCGGCTGGCAGCTTCAGGATGAACACGGTACCGCCGCCGTCGGCGGATTCGAACCACAGCCGGCCGCGGTGCAGTTCGACGATCGAGCGGCAGATGTTGAGGCCCATGCCCATGCCGTCCGGTTTGGTGGTGAAGAAGGGCGCAAACAGCTTGTCCGCCACCTCGGGCGGGATGCCGCTGCCGCTGTCGCGCACCGACACCTGCACGCCCTCGGCGTCGGCGCTGGTCTGGATCAGCAGGCGCCGCCGCTCGGGCGGGCAGGCGGCCATTGCGTCCATGCCGTTGCGGATCAGGTTCAGGAGCACCTGTTCGATCATGACGCGATCGGCGCTGACCGCGGGCAGGGCGCCGGCCAGCGAGCTGGAGATGCGGATGTCGCGCTTGCGTGCGTCGGCCTCGATCAGGCCCAGCGCTTCCTCGACCACGTCGTTCAGCGAACAGGCGACGCGCTTCGGCTCGGAGCGGCGGACGAATTCGTGCACGCGGCGGATGATGGTGCCGGCGCGGCGCGCCTGCGCGTTCATCTTTGCCAGCGGTTCCTTCAGGTCGGCCAGCGTGCCGCTGCCGTTATCGACCATGTTCAGACAGGCGGTGCTGTAGCTGGCGATGGCCGACAGCGGCTGGTTCAGTTCGTGCGCCAGCGTCGATGCCATTTCGCCCATGGTGATCAGACGGCCGGTGAACTGCAGCTTCTCCTGCTGCTGCCGGTACAGCTCCTCCGCCTGCTTGCGTTCGGTGATGTCGAGCACCGAACTCATCCAGCCGACGTGACGGCCGTCGGCGTCGACCAGCGGCGCTTCCGAAATGAGCACGTCGAAGCGCTCGCCATTGCGGCGGATGAACTTCAGTTCCAGCGCTTCGTGCGAGGTCGCGCCGCCGGCCAGGATGCCGTCGTGCAGCGCACGGATGTGCTCGGCCTCTTCCGGTGCCCAGTAGGGCATCGGCGGGCTCATCGCCATCAGTTCCTCGGCGCTCCAGCCGACCATGCGGCAGAAGGCCGGGTTCACATGTGTGATGCGGCCGCTCAGATCGCGCGCGCGCAGACCGATGCTGAGCGAATTTTCCATCGCCGAACGGAAGGTGTGTTCCTCGCGCAGCGCCTGTTCCGCTTCGAGCCTGCGCACCAGGTGGCGACGCAGCGCCCACAGACTCCACAGCATCGTGAACGCCAGACCGACGATGGTGACCACCAGCAGCGCCGGCAACAGACGGGTTTCGCTGCGGTAGGCGGTGACACGCAGCCGCAGGCCGTGGCCGGGTGGGTCGAACACCAGCGCGTAATTCATTTCGTCGTGTTCGGCCGCCACTTTGGACTTGCTGGCCAGCACCGCTTCGGTGTTGTCGATCACGTCCAGCTTGTAGCGCTCGGCGAACCACCAGGGCACCGATTGCGACAGCATCTGTTCGATCGAGTAGGTGCCGCGCATCCAGCCCTGACCGCCGCCGAGCGGCACCAGCACGTCGAAATGCACGTCGCCGTCGGCGGTCGCGTAGGGCGGCAGGTAGGCGGCGCGGCCGAGCTGCTCGGCCAGCCGCGCCGGGCCGGACAGATCCGGGTCGTCGGCGCCGATGTGCGCGATGGTATCGACGCGCAGCAGGCCATGGCCGTTGGCGATCATGTTGCGCTGGCGTGCCTCGATCACCCGCGCATCGAGCCGGCCGTCGGCCGCCTCGCGTCCGATCTGCGCCATCTGCTCGGCATTGCGGTCGAGATGGAAGCGCAGGTCCTGCTCCATCCACAGCACGTCGTTGATCATCGTCGCGCGCTGCTCGTCCAGATCGTTGCGGTGCAGCCACCACACCAGCGTGCCGATGGCCAGCAGGAAGAGCGCGATGGCGACGCGCGGAACCATCCAGTACCAGCCCGGGCCGGCGTGGTGAGAAGCCGCGTGCAGCGGTGAGGAGTGAGGGAGGGTGGTCATGGCGACGGTGCGTGCGATAGGCACATCATAAGTGCACACGTGGCGCCGGGGACTTCGGTTTTCCACAGCGGCCGCGCGGTTGCGGATATCCACAATGGCCGCAGCCACCCCCGCCGACCACAATCCAGGCATCACATTGGCCGCTCGCGCCGTGTGGCCTTCATACACAAGAGGAGACACCATGAAACTTCATTCCATGCTTTTCGGCCTGCTCACGCTCGGCCTGACTCCGTTTGCGCTGGCGCAGCAGCCCATCGTGATCAAGTTCAGCCACGTCGTGGCGACCGAGACGCCGAAGGGCAAGGCGGCTGATTTCTTCAAGAAGCGCGCCGAGGAACTGACTGGCGGCAAGGTGAAGGTCGAGGTGTATCCGAACAGCCAGCTGTACAAAGACAAGGAAGAGATGGAGGCGCTGCAGCTGGGCGCGGTGCAGATGCTGGCGCCGTCGCTGGCCAAGTTCGGCCCGCTGGGCGTCAAGGAGTTCGAGGTGTTCGACCTGCCTTTCATCTTCGACAACTACGCCGAACTGCATAAGGTGACCCAGGGGCCGCTCGGTGCCAGCATCCTGAAGAAGCTGGAACCCAAGGGCATCGTCGGCCTGTCGTTCTGGGACAATGGTTTCAAGTCATTCTCGGCCAACACGCCGATCAAGACGCCGGCCGACCTGCGCGGCAAGAAGCTGCGCATCCAGTCGTCCAAGGTGCTTGAAGAGCAGATCCGCACGCTGGGGGCGCTGCCACAGGTGATGGCCTTCTCCGAGGTGTACCAGGCGCTGCAGACCGGCGTGGTCGACGGCACTGAGAACCCGCACTCCAACATGTACACGCAGAAGATGCACGAAGTTCAGAAGCACATGGCGGTGACCGATCATGGCTATCTGGGCTACGCAGTCATCGTGAACAAGAAGTTCTGGGATGGTCTGCCGGCTGACGTGCGCACGCAGCTGCAGACGGCGATGAAGGAGTCGACCGACTACGCGAACAAGATCGCCAAGGAAGAAAACGACGCTTCGCTGGAAGGCATCCGCAAGAGCGGCAAGACGCAGATCTACGTGCCGACGCCGGAGGAACGCCTGGCCTTCAAGAAGGCGCTGGTGCCGGTGCATAAGAAGATGGAAAGCCGCATCGGCGAGCAGATCATCGCCGACATCTACAAAGAAACCGCATTCGACCCCACCAAGCTGTAATCCCCGCGCGGTGGCCGTGCTTCCGGCCACCGCGACCTCACTCTCCGTACGGAGGACCCCATGAAATTTCTCGATCACCTCGAGGAGTGGCTCATCGCCACACTCATCGGTGCCGCGACGATCATCGTGTTCGTCGCCGTGGTGCACCGCTATCTGGCTGGTTACGCCATTCCCGGCGTGCAGGACTGGCTGCTGTCGATCAACCTGAGCTGGGCGCAGGAACTGACGATCATCATGTTCGTGTGGATGGCCAAGTTCGGTGCCGCCTACGGCGTGCGGACGGGCATACACGTCGGTGTCGATGTGCTGATCAACCAGTTGAGCCCGAAGAACCGCGGCAAATTCGTCGTCTTCGGCCTGCTCGCCGGCGCGCTCTTCACGGCGACGGTGGGCACGCTGGGCGCGCAGTTCGTCTGGGAGAACGGTGCTCACTACGCGGTGTTCAACGCGCTAGGCCTGGACCTCACCGACATTCCCGAAGGGCCGACCACGCCTGACCTCGAGTGGCCAACCTGGATCGTCTACTCGGCCATTCCCTTCGGTTCCTACCTTATGTGCTTCCGCTTCCTTCAGGTGACCGTGGGCTTCCTGCGTACCGGTGAGCTGCCGCATCACGATCACGGCCATGTCGATGGGCTGGACGAGGAAGAAATCGTCGTCGCAGCCAAGGAGATGCGCACATGAACGCATTGATCATTTTCACGCTGCTGTTTGCCCTGATGCTGACCGGCATGCCGATCTCGATTTCGCTCGGCCTGACGGTGCTCACCTTCCTGTTCACGATGACCGAGGTGCCACTCGAGTCGGTGGCGCTGAAGCTGTTCACCGGCATCGAGAAGTTCGAGATCATGGCGATTCCGTTCTTCATCCTGGCGGGCAACTTCCTGACTCACGGCGGGGTGGCGAGGCGAATGATCGCCTTTGCGACCTCACTGGTTGGACACTGGCACGGCGGCCTGGGCCTGGCCGGCGTGGTGGCGTGTGCGTTGTTCGCCGCGGTGTCCGGCTCCAGCCCGGCGACGGTTGTGGCCATCGGCTCCATCCTGTTGCCGGCCATGGTCAAGGCGGGCTTCCCGAACCGTTTCGGCGCCGGCGTGATCTCGACCTCAGGTGCGCTGGGCATCCTGATCCCGCCTTCAATCGTGATGGTGATGTATTCGGTGGCGACCAACACCTCGGTCGGCGCGCTGTTCATGGCAGGCGTCATACCCGGCTTGGCGCTGGCTGGCGTGCTCGGCTTCGTCACCTGGTATCGGGCGCGCAAGTACAACTATCCGCGTCAGCCGAAAGCTACGACGGCGCAGCGTCTGAAGGCTTTCCGCGAGTCGGCCTGGGGCCTGCTGCTGATCATCGTCGTGATGGGCGGCATCTACACCGGCATTTTCACGCCGACGGAAGCGGCGGCCATGAGCGCGGTGTACGCCTTCATCGTCGCGGTGTTCGTCTATCGCGACATGGGCCTGCGCGATGTGCCCAAGGTGTTGCTGAACTCGGCCAACATGAGCGCGATGCTGCTTTACATCATCACCAATGCGGTGCTGTTCAGCTTCATCATGACCAACGAGAACATCCCGCAGACACTGGCCGAATGGATGCTGGGTCAGGGCCTGGGTCCGATCGCTTTCCTGCTCGCGGTCAACGTCATCCTGCTGCTTGCGGGCAATGTGATGGAGCCGTCGTCCATCGTGCTCATCTTCGCGCCCATCCTGTTCCCGGTGGCGGTGAAGCTCGGCATCGACCCGATCCACTTCGGCATCATGATGGTGGTGAACATGGAAGTCGGCATGTGCCATCCGCCGGTCGGCCTCAACCTGTACGTGGCGTCGGGCATCACGAAGATGGGCATAACGGAACTGACGGTCGCCGTCTGGCCGTGGTTGCTCGCGATGCTGGGATTCCTCGGCGTGGTGACCTACTGGCCGACGCTGTCGCTGTGGCTGCCGCGGACGCTTGGCATGATCAGCTGATGCGTACCTGACACCACTGCCCCCCGCAGTTCTGACGCCGCGTGAAGTTATGCGCGGCGTTTTTCTTTTTTGCGGATCCCCCTACTCAAGTCCGCCATGCCATGAGTCGTAAACGCTCCTACGAGGAGATCGACGGTGCGCTTCCGTATAACTAAAGTCCTATAAGCACCTGTCGATATTGGCCATGTAGTGAATCGAAAACAGGGAACAGACACATGAAGAACATGCTGAGCATCCGCAAAGCCTTCCTTTTTCACTCCATCTTTGCGTCAGTCGTCTGCATTGCAGTGTTCGGCTCGCAGCAGATACTGTTCCCGGGAGTGACCGGACTGATTGCAGCCGGTGTGGTATGCGCAACCGTCATCATGGGCGTTGGTATCTGGTTCGGCACCGGCTTCGGCCAGCGCGCGGAATTGCTGGTCAACGCCATGCACAGCCTTGCCGAAGGCAAGCTCAATCACAAGCTCAGCCTGTCCGGCAAGGACGATTTTGCCTGGCTGGGCTATGAGTACAACCAGGCCTGCAAGTCTTTCCGCAAGCTGATCGAGAAGATGACGACCCTGTCGTCGACGCTCACCAGTTCGGCCGAAGAACTGTCCAAGCTGACCATTGCCGCCAACGAGACCGGTTCGCGCCAGGCCGACCGCATCCGTACCGTCGCCGAGGCGATGGAGCAGATGACCGCCTCGGCCCGCCAGGTCGCCGACCTGTCGGCCGACATGGACAGCATCGTGCGCGCCGCGGGCGACAGCACACGCAGCGGCAAGACCGACCTTGAAGTGTCGATGGAGGGCGTCAGCCGCATCGCCAAGGAGATGGAAGAGTCGCTGCAGGTGATCGAGCGCCTGGTCAAGGATTCCGAAGAGATCGCCAAGATTAACGACGTGGTGAAGGACATTTCCGACCAGACCAACCTGCTGGCGCTCAACGCGGCCATCGAGGCGGCACGGGCCGGCGAGCAGGGCCGCGGCTTCGCGGTGGTTGCCGACGAGGTGCGCAAGCTTGCGCAGCGCACCCAGGGTTCGACCGCGGACATTGAGCAGATCGTTGCCAAGATCCGCCACGACGCTCAGGAAACGGTCGAGCGCGTCGGTCAGGCCAGCGAACGCGTCAGCGGCGCGGTGACCACCTCGCGCGGCGCGGTGGAGACTTTCGAATCCATCCTGCACCGCATGGAAGAATTGGTGAACAAGTCGGGTGAAGTGGCGACCAGCATGCGCGAACAGGACACCACGGCGCACGCCATCCTGCGCAATGCGGGCGAACTGTCGGCGCTGTCCGAGGACAACGCACGCGGCGTTGCGCAGACCGCGTCGCAGGGCGAATCGGTCGCCGGTTCGGCGCGCGAGCTCGAAGCCAGCCTGCGCACCTTCCAGATCTGAAACGCGTCGATTCCGACCAAGAAAAAGCCGGCGCGATGCGCCGGCTTTTTCATTTGTCGCGGGTGAGTTTCAGCGCGCCGCGGTCTTTCCCTGCGCCTTGATCCGCGCATCCTCGTCGATGCGCGCTTCGATGAAGGTCTTGATCGCCCACACCGCCTCCTGCGTCAGCACGTTGTCCCACGGCGGCATGTGCTGCACGTCGAGCACGCGCTTGCCCTTGCGTACCGTCTTGACGAAGTAGTGATCGACGTCGCTGAGGCAGCGAAGCTGCAGGTCGGGTTCGGTCACCTTGCGACAGCCGCGGTGCAGGCGCAGCAGGTTGGGGCCGACCTGGTTCTTGTGATTGACATCGGTACCGTGGCAGACGGCGCACGACTCGTTGTAGAGCGCGCGACCGGTGTCGACGACGGCAGCGTTGCCGCGGTAGGGATTGCTGTCCTTCCATACGTCGCCGACCGGCGGCAGCGCCGAGATATCGGTCTTCGGCGGATGCGCTTCCATCGCCGGATCGCCGGCGTGTGCGCTGCCGAGCAGCGCAGCCAGCAGCAGCGGTGCGGCCAGTGTCCTGATCATGTGCGGTATCTCCATTGCGGCGGGGCGGTGCTTACCAGCCCACCGGACAACCTTTGCAGTCGTCGAAATTGGCATCGAGGAAAACGGTGTAGCGCGTTACGCAGCCTTCCATGATGGCGTTGCGGAAATCGGCGCTGCCGAACTTGGTTTCCTGCAGGTTGGCGTTGACCAGCCGGGCGTAGTGGAAGCGCGCGAACATCGGGCGAGCCGCTTCCAGGTTGGCGGCCGTCAGGTCGGCGTAGCTGAAGTCGACGCGGAACATGCGCGCGAACTCCATGTCCGCACCGACCAGCCGTGCGCCGCGCAGGCTGGCGGCGGGAATGTTGGCCTTCTGCAGGCGGGCCGAGCTGAGATCGGCGCGGTCCAGTATTGCGCCGGCAAGATTGGCGGCACGCAGGTCGGCGCGCACCATGTTCGCGCCGGTGAAGTCGGCGCCAGCGAGGTCCTTTGCCGACAGGTCGGCGTGGCGCAGGTCGGCACCCGGGCAACGGGTGTAGGGCCAGATCGGGCAGCCATTGACGACCAGTGTTTCGCTGGCCGAGGCGTCTTCGGCGACGGCAGGCGTGCTCAGGCCGAGCAGTGCGAGCAGTACTGCGGGGAAAAGTCTTCGCATCGAGGACTCCGGACAGAAAGAACCTGGCAACCGCGCATCTAGGGCCGACGCCGATGCGGCGGCACCGGAAATCGTTTCGCAGTTGCCAGGTAAAGGCCGGCCACGCAGGGCCGGCAGGAGGAGTGGCCGGCCCCCGCCGGGCGGCGGGGGCGCGCCGTCAATCAGCGCTTCGGCAGCTTGAAGGCCCAGAACGAGCCGCCCTGGCTGACCTGCTTGGTCAGCTCGGCCATGTCGCCGCCCCACAGCGGCACGGCGCCGCCGTAGCCGGAAGAGATGCCGATGTACTGTTCGCCATCCTGTTCCCAGGTGATGGGCACCGACACCACGCCGGAACCGGTCTGGAATTTCCAGACTTCCTTGCCGGTCTTGGCGTCGAAGGCCTTCACGTAGCCATCGGAGGTGCCGGTGAACACCAGGCCGCCGGCGGTGGTCAGCGTGCCGGCCCACAGCGGGAACTGCTCCTTGTGTTCCCAGGCGATCTTGCCGGTCTTCGGGTCGATCGCGCGCAGGACGCCGACGTGGTCGTCGAACAGCTTCTTGATCCGGAAGCCCTGGCCGAGGTAGGCAGCACCCGGCTTGTAGGTCACGTTCTCGGTCCAGTAGTCCATCGCCCAGTGGTTGGCCGGGATGTAGAACAGCTCGGTGTCCGGGCTGTACGACATCGGCATCCAGTTGGTGCCGCCGAGGAAGGGCGGTGACACGAAGATGGATTCGCCCTTGTCCGCACCGGCCTTGGGCTTCGGCGGATACTGGCTCTCGACCACGTTGGGCAGGCCGGTCTTCGGATCGAAGCCCTTGGACCAGGTGATGCCGTCGACGAAGGGCCAGGCACCGATCAGCGCGGTCTGCTTCCACGGGTAGCCGGCGCCGGTGGCCAGCTTTTCGCGGTCGGTCACGAAGAAGTAGCCGTTGCGGTCGGCGTGTGCCGAGGCCTTCACCAGCTTGCCGGTCTTCGGATCCTTGTACTCGAACAGCAGCACAGAGTTGTTGCCGGAGAAGTCCCAGGCGTCGTTCGGCGTGTGCGAGAAGAAGCCCTTCAGTTCGCCGGTCGACGCATCGACATAGGCCTGACCGGAGGTGAACAGGCTGGGCCACTTGGTCGGGCTGTCGCCTTCCTTGGTCCGTTTCCAGGTGTTCCACGGGGCCGGGTTGCCGGTGCCGATCACGACCATGTTCTGTTCGACGTCGAAGGAGGCGGTTTGCCACGGGGCACCGCCACCGTGACTCCAGGCTTCGACCTTGCCGGTTTCGCGGCTGGGATCATCCGGCCACGACGGCGCCTTGGCGTCGCCGGTCGTCGTGCTGTCCTTGCCGTTCAGGCGACCCATGTGGCCCTCAACCATCGGGCGCGCCCAGATCTCCTCGCCGGTATCGACGTCGCGCGCAAACAGGTAGCCGATCACGCCGAATTCGTCACCGGACGAACCGTGCACCAGCATCACGCGGCCGGACTTCTTGTCCTTGACGATGAAGGGGGCGCCCGACATCGTGTAGCCGACCTTGTGGTCGCCCCACTTCTTCGACCAGACGACCTTGCCGGTGTCCTTGTTCAAGGCCACCATGCCGGCGTCCAGCGTGCCGAAGTACACCTTGTCGCCGTAGATCGCCGCACCGCGGTTCACCACGTCGCAGCACGGACGGATGTCGTCCGGCAGCCGATGTTCGTACGCCCACAGACGCTTGCCGGTCTTGGCGTCGATGGCGTACATGCGGGAGTAGGAGCCGGTGATGTAGATGACGCCGTCGTGCACCAGCGCCTGGCCTTCCTGGCCACGCTGCTTCTCGCCGCCGAAGGAGTAGGACCACGCGGGGCTCAGCGATGCGACGGTCTGCGTGTTGATCTGCTTGAGCGGGCTGTGACGCTGGGCTTTCATGCCCAGACCGTAGGTCAGCACGTCCTTGGTCGTCTTGTCGTCGTTGACGATATCTTCCCAGCTCACCGTCTTGGCGGCGTGCACCGGGCCTGCTGCAAGGATGCCCAGCGCGATCAGCAGTGCCGGGTTCCTGAGGGCAAACGTTTTCATCCTGACTCCTCTTTCAGTGTTGATCTGTCGTGTCGTCATCGCGGCCCCGCTTGTTTCGCGGACACAGGGTCGTGATGCGCACTGCAGGTTAGGCAGCACCTGGAGGTGTCGAAGGTTCAAAGCTCCCGCAGAATCAGGGAGTCGATCCCGTTTTTCCGGACTGTTTCAGGGATGGACACTTAGTTGTCGAGGTCTGTAACAGACGGTGGTTCGGCAAGCTTTATGCCGGATGCGAGGCGGTCTGCCGGTTCCGTGCGACGATGGTCCTCGTCTTGCTTGCCTTGCTGCGCGGCGCCCGATTTCTGGCGCCGTCTACATATAGAAGATGCGATGGAGGAGTTTGTCCCGATGAAGAAGGTGATTGCGGCCCTCGGGTTCGCGCTTGCGTTGGCTGGCGCTGTGCACGCGGCCGATGCCGATCCGTTGAATTCCTCGCGCTGGCCGGATCTGCAGCGCGAATATCTGAACGATGCGCCGGTCGCTTTCGATCCGCGCATCGAAGTGCTGGCGCCCAAGGTGGCCGAGGATTCGATGAACGTGCCGGTGACCGTCAGGCTGAAGGGCTTGCCTGACGTCAAGCGCGTGCTGGTGATCGCCGACTTCAATCCCATCGTCAAGGTGCTCGACTTCCAGCCGCTGCTGGCGCAGCCCGGCCTGTCCTTCCGCATCAAGCTGCAGCAGGCGAGCCCGATCCGTGCGCTGGTGCAGACCGGCGACGGCAACTGGCTGGCCGGCGGGGTCTGGGTGGATGCGGCAGGCGGCGGCTGTACCGCACCGAGCACCGGTCGCAGCGCGCCGGACTGGGCGCAGAAGCTGAACCAGGTGCAGGGCAGGGTGTGGCGCGACGGACAGAACCAGCGGGTCCGTCTGCGCATCATGCATCCGATGGACACCGGTCTGGCACCCGGCATTCCGGCCTTCTTCATCGAACAGCTCGCCATCGTCGACGACAAGGGCGACGCCATGCTGAAGCTCGAGACGTTCGAGCCGCTGAGCGAGAACCCGGTGTTCTCGTTCGATCTGCCGGACACCGGCGCGGTGGCGTTGCGCGTCGTCGGCCGCGACAACAACGGCAACCGCATCGACGCCAAGGTGCAGCCATGATGGCCCGCCTTCTCGCTGCACTGGTCGCCCTCGCGCTGAACTTCGCTGCACACGCAGCCACACCTTTCGACTATCGCCTGAAGCCGGAGAAGATCGCCGACGACACCTGGGTGCTGATCGGCAGCACCGAGGACATCACGCGCGCCAACGGCGGCAATATCGTCAACACCGCCTTCGTCGTGACCAAGGAGGGCGTGGTCGTGATCGACAGCGGCCCGTCGCGCCGCTACGGCGAACAGATGAGGGCGGCCATCGCCCGCGTCACCGACAAGCCGGTCGTGCGCGTGTTCAACACACACCATCACCCCGATCACTTCCTCGGCAATCAGGCGTTCGCGGATGTTCCGATCGCCGCATTGCCCGCCACGCGGGCCGGTGAGCGTGACGACGGCGGCGCCTTCGCCGACAACATGTACCGGATGGCGGGCGACTGGGCATCTGGCACCGAGCCCCAGATTGCGCAGCAGGACGCGCAGCCGGGACGGCTGACGGTGGGCGGACACGAGTTCGAACTGATCGCGCTCGAAGGACACACCGCGGGCGATCTGGCCATTCTCGATCACCGGACCGGCGTGCTGTTCGCCGGCGATCTGGTGTTCCTCGATCGCGCCCCGACCACGCCGCACGCGTCGGTGCAGCGCTGGCTGAAGTCGCTCGACGCGCTCGCTGCGCTGGGCGCAAAGAAGACGCTGCCCGGTCACGGTCCCGTGCATGCGGGTAGCGCCGGCATCGAGCAGACGCGCGACTGGCTCAAGTGGCTTGATCAGACCCTGATGCAGTCAGCGGCAAACGGTCTCGACATGGCCGAGGTGATGCGCCTGCCGCTGCCCGAGCGCTTCGAGCGGATGCCGCTGGCGCGCAGCGAGTTCGAGCGTTCGGTCGCCCATCTTTACGGTGCCTACGAGTTGCGCGCGCTGGACAGTGTTGCACTGCCTGTGTTGCAACAAAAATGAACACCTGACCCGTTTCGCATCGCAGGAGTGCGGTGCGAACGGGATTTTCTCCTTGTTTTGGGCTGGCCCGGTTTTTGCGGTCGGTCTCCTGCCGAAAAAGGGAACCATTCCCTTCGTGCAAGAGAGAAATTCACCAACGAGGAGGAAGTATGAAAGGCTTGCGTAATTCCACGCTGTCCAGCCTGCTGGTTGCGGCGTTCGCCGCGATGGCAGCACCGCAGGTCATGGCCGGTGTGACCGACCGTGACATCGAAAACGACGCGAAGACGACCGGCGATGTGCTGTCCTGGGGCATGGGCACGGAAGGCCAGCGCTACAGCCCGCTCGACAAGATCAACGTCGGCAACGTCAAGAATCTGGTTCCGGTGTGGTCGTTCTCGTTCGGCGGCGAAAAGCAGCGCGGTCAGGAATCGCAGCCGCTCGTCGTCAATGGCAAGATGTTCGTTACGGGTTCCTACTCCCGCCTGTACGCACTCGATGCCAAGACCGGCGCCAAGCTGTGGCAATACGAGCACCGCCTGCCGGACGGCATCATGCCGTGCTGCGACGTGGTGAACCGCGGTGCCGCCGTGTATGACAACCTGGTCATCTTCAGCACGCTGGACGCACAACTGGTCGCTCTCGACCAGAACACCGGCAAGGTCGTCTGGAAGGAAAAGATCGACGACTACCAGGCTGGTTACTCCAACACCGCAGCCCCGATCATCGCCAAGGGCCTGATCCTGACCGGCGTGTCCGGTGGTGAGTTCGGCATCGTCGGCCGCGTCGAGGCGCGTGATGCCAAGACGGGCAAGATGGTGTGGAGCCGTCCGACCGTCGAAGGCCACATGGGCTACAAGTACGATGCCGCCGGCAACAAGACGGAGAATGGCATCAGCGGCACCACCAACGCCACCTGGCAGGGCGACCTGTGGAAGACCGGGGGCGCGGCCACCTGGCTCGGCGGCTCCTACGACGCCAAGACCGGTCTGGCCTATTTCGGCACCGGCAACCCGGCTCCGTGGAACAGCCACCTGCGTCCCGGCGACAACCTGTACTCGTGCGCGACCGTTGCCATCGACGTCGCCACCGGCCAGATCAAGTGGCACTTCCAGGGCACGCCGAACGACGGCTGGGACTATGACGGCGTGAACGAATTCGTCACGTTCGACATGAACGGCAAGCGCATGGGCGGCAAGGCCGACCGCAACGGCTTCTTCTACGTGCTGGACGCTAACACCGGCAAGTTCGAGCGCGGCTTCCCCTTCGTCAAGAAGATCACCTGGGCCAAGGGCCTGGATGCCAACGGCAAGCCGATCTTCGATCCGGCCAACCGTCCTGGCGACCCGTCCAAGGGCGCCGACGGCAAGAAGGGTGAAGTGGTGTTCTCCGCTCCGTCCTTCCTCGGCGGCAAGAACCAGATGCCGATGGCTTACAGCCCGGACACCGGCCTGTTCTACGTGCCGGCCAACGAGTGGGGCATGGAAATCTGGAACGAGCCGATCACCTACAAGAAGGGTGCTGCCTATCTGGGCGCCGGCTTCACCATCAAGACCATCGACGACAAGTACATCGGCGCGCTGCGTGCGGTCGATCCGAAGACTGGCAAGATCGTCTGGGAAGTCACCAACAACGCTCCGCTGTGGGGTGGTGTGATGACGACCAAGGGTGGCCTGGTGTTCTGGGGTACGCCTGAAGGTTTCCTGAAGGCCGCCGACGCGAAGACCGGCAAGGAAGTGTGGTCCTTCCAGACCGGTACCGGCGTCGTGGCGCCCCCGATCACCTGGGAACAGGACGGCGAGCAGTACATCGGCGTCGCTGCCGGCTGGGGTGGCGCTGTGCCGCTGTGGGGTGGGGACGTGGCCAAGAAGGTCAACTACCTGAACCAGGGTGGTTCGATGTGGGTGTTCAAGCTGCACAAGTAATGTCACAGACGACCTGTGCTGGCATAGCGCTTGCATAAGTCGTGTATCCCGGCGCCTGTGGGCGTCGGGATGAAGGAAACAAGCGGGCAGGTCGCGGCGGACTGGAGCGACGTACTGGAACTTCAGGCCGAGCCCGCTTCCGGTGGTGTGATCCATCCCCGGTTTCGCGGCCGTATCCGTTCCGTTACAGGCAGTTTCGGGGTGGTGTTGTTCTCTTCAGTTAGACATGGCTCTTTGGCCGGCTTACCCAAGCCGGCCATTTTTTTTGCCTGTCCGAAACGGGTGCCAAGGGATGCGCGGGAGCGATTCCCGCCCGCTGTACAGGTGGAACGTTACTGTACGAAGTGTTCAGTTCCGTGGCTGCCGCCCTGGCAGTGCGGCAGCCGGAACCTGATCAGCCTTCCTTCAGCTTGCGATAGAGCGTGGTCCGGCTGATGCCCAGCTCGCGCGCCGTGGCGGCCACGTTTCCTTCGTTGCGCGACAGCGACTCGCGTATTGCGCGCAGCGTGAGGCTGTCCAGGTCGCACGGTGCCTGGGTGGTGACTGCACGGAACTCGGGTTCGCTCGGAGCGAACGTCGGCGCTCCGCCCAGCTCATCGATGAAGTCGTCCGGGAGGTGAGTCTTGCGGATGCAGCCATCGTCGGCGGCCATCACGCCGGCGGTGCGCAACAGATTCGCCAGCTGGCGCATATTGCCCGGCCAGGGATGGCGTTCGAACAGCGCGACCACTTCGTCGTCGATGCGCAGCCCCTGCGGAATGGATTCCTCGCTGGCGAGAATGCGATGCACCAGAGCGCGCAGATCGCTGCGTTCACGCAGCGGCGGCAGCATCACGGTCAGACCGTTGAGCCGGTAGTAGAGGTCGGCGCGGAAGCTGCCTTGGGCGACCAGGTCGCGCAGCTTGCGGTGGGTCGCGCAGATGATGGACAGATCGACCGGGGTTGCGCGGCCGCTGCCCAGCGGCACCACGGTGCGTTCCTGCAGCACACGCAGCAGGCGCGCCTGCAGTGCCAGCGGCATGTCGCCGATTTCGTCGAGGAACAGAGTGCCGCCGTCCGCCTGCATGATGCGGCCGGGGTAACCCTTGCGACGCGCACCGGTGAAGGCGCCTTCCTCGTAGCCGAACAGCTCCGACTCGATCAAGCCGTCGGGGATGGCGGCGCAGTTCACAGCGACGAAGGTCTGGTCGCGACGCGGCCCTTCGTCGTGAATGGCGCGTGCCAGCAGTTCCTTGCCGGTGCCGGTCTCGCCCTGGATCAGTACCGGGATGTCCCGCCCAAGCACGCGGCGAACCTTTTCGACGACTGCATCCATCTGCGCATCGCCGGTGCTGAGCCGAGCCAGTCCGCGGTCCTTGGCGATCTGCACCCGACTGACCGACTGACCGGATTCCGGACGCTGGACGTCCATGCTGATCACACGGGCCGGCGGACGGCTCTGATTGCCTGCTTGCGGGCGACCGAACAGCGTGCGGCCGCCGAACAGGCGCAGTTCGAGCATGTCGGTGCCGCGCAGCAGCGGGTCGTACAGCGCACCCAGCGGCTTGTCGAACATCGAACTGAAGGTGTGCGTCAGCAGCTCGGCGTGGCTGCGGCCAATCAGCCGACAGGCGCTGCGGTTGGCGGACAGCACGCGACCATCCTGGTCGAAGGCGAGCAGGGCCTCGAACACGGTGCCTATCAGCTCCTGCTGGACATGACAGTGCAGCAGGAAACCGTCCGGGAAGGCGTGCGCGAACATCTGGTTCTCGATGGTCTGCACCGCCAGATTGATCAGCGCCAGGCTGTGATGCGACGGATTGCGCGAGTCACCGGTGACGTCAAGCACGCCGAGCATGCGGCTGCACGGGTCGAAGATGGGCGAGGCCGAACACGTGAGGAAGTGGTTGGCCGAGAAGAAGTGCTGCGAGCCGTGCACCGACACTGGCACTTTTTCCACCAACGCGGTACCGATGGCGTTGGTACCCTTGCTTTCCTCCGACCATTCGACGCCGGGCGACAGCGCGACCTTGGATGCGCGGTCGAGGAAGGTCTGATCGCCAACCGAATGGATGATGAAACCCGAGGCATTGGTCAGCACGATCATGCTGCCCGAGCGGGCGATCTGCGCGTACAGGCCGTTCATCACCGGCGCCGCGTGTTTGAGCAGCGACTCGTTGCGCTCGCGTTCGGTCAGCAGCAGGTCGCGGCGGGCTCTTTCGACTTCGCGACTGTTCTTGTCGGCGTCGAGGCCGCGGCTGATGCAGCGGCTCCACGATGTTTCGATCAGTGCTGGCAGGACGCCTGCCGGCACTTCGCCGGCGCTGCGCATGATTTCGTGTGCCTGTTCGCTGCGCGCGATGTCGGCGGGGCTTGATTCCATGGTCTCCTCCGAGCCCGTTTCCGGGATGCACGGCCGGTTGTACCGGCTCTCGCCTCCGGCGGGTTGGCGGCAGCTCGTGCCTGCGCCATCGTCCCACCGGACTGTCGAAGCTTTATAGCGTGATTCGCTTCGCTGCGCTACACCTGTCTCAAAGTGAAGCTGAACTTGGCACGATTCGTGCAAACGGGCACACCCGCAAGCTGACTTGCAGCATGTGAACATCTACGGAGGAGTTATGAAAGCAGGAGCCGCAACTTTGAAGACGACGGCCATCGTCACCGCGCTGATCGCACTGGGCAGCATGACCACGATGCGTGTCGAAGCTCACGGCGACGTCGTACCGCAGGCCGTCGATGTCAGCACGCTGAAGGCGCTGGGCGCCGAGTGGCGCAAAGAGAACCCCTACCGCGGCGACAAGGAAGCGATCCGCATCGGCAGTTCCGCCTACAACCAGAACTGTGCGCGCTGCCACGGTCTGGAAGCCGTCAGTGGCGGTATCGCCCCGGATCTGCGCATGCTCCCGATCGATGCCGAAACCGACGACTATTTCCTCAACACCGTGCGCCGCGGCCGCGTGCGCAACGGCGCCGTCTACATGCCGCCGTTCGAGGAAGCGCTGTCGCAGGAAGCCATGTGGGCCATCCGTGCCTACATCGAAACCCGTCATGAAGACTGATATTGGGGCTCAGCGCCGCCGCCTGCTGCTCGCCGGCGCCGGCCTGGCATTGACCGGGCTGCCCGCGTGGGCGGAGGGCGACGAGGTCTGGGCCGGCGTGAAGAAGTCCGGTCTGCTGCGCGTTGCCTTCTACAAGGACTTCGCGCCGTTCTCGAATGAGGGCAAGGGTTCCGACGTCGATATCGCCGCCGCGCTGGCGGCACGCATGGGACTGAAGATGTCGCCGATGTTCTTCGACGCCGACGAGAATATGGGCGACGACCTGCGCAACATGGTCTGGAAGGGCCACTACATGGGCTACGGCCCGGCCGACATGATGATGCACGCGCCGGTCGACCGCGAGTACATGGCCCGTCAGGACAAGGTGGAATTCCTCGCGCCGTATCACCGTGAGCGCTATGCCATCGCCTACGACAGGCGCCGCGTCGACAACCTCGAAACGATGGCGCCGTTCGAAAAACTGCCCTGTGGCGTGGTGGTCGATACGCTGCCCGATTCGCTGATGCTGTCGGCCGACGGCGGGCGTTATCGCAGTCAGCTCAAGCATTACAAGACGCTGGCTGAGGCGATGGCTGCGCTGCGCTCCGGCGAGGTTGCCGGGGTGATGGCGCTGCAGGGCGAGCTTGAAGGTGCGGTCGCCGGTGACGCGAACTTCCCGGTCGGCCCGGCACCGATCGCATTGCTCAATACCCGCCAGTGGCCGGTCGGCATCGCCATCCGCAAGGGCGAACAGCAGCTTGGTCGGGCCATCATGGAGGCGATGAATGCGCTGGTCGCCGACGGCGAAATCGAGCGCATCATGGCGCGACACAATATCAAGTGGCGTGCACCCTGAGTGTCCAGGTGTCCAGTTTATGGACACCTGGACACCTGTCTCGCAAATAAGGATTTATTGAGACGGCGGAAGCGCACAGGCGCCAAATTCCGAGCGCTAAAATGTGAAGTGTTTTTCATAGCGGGGCGGCTTTCCCGCCAAAATCACCCTGCGAACCGTGTCACGCCCAGAACGTGGAGGAGCGAATCAATATGCAGAAGTCCCTACACATCGATCCCTCGAAATGCACCAGCTGCCTGCAATGCGAAATGGCCTGTTCGTTCGAGAACTACGGTGTATTCAACAACTCGCTGTCGCGCATCAAGGTGTTCGACTTCCACCATACGGGCGCCAAGGTTCCCTATACCTGTACGCAGTGCGATGAAGCCTGGTGCATGCACGCCTGTCCGGTCGAGGCGATCAAGCTCGACAAGACCAACGGCGCCAAGGTCGTGTTCGAAGACGTGTGCGTGGGCTGCAAGGTGTGCACGATCGCCTGTCCGTTCGGCACTGTGAATTACGTGGCCGAGACCGGCAAGGTGCAGAAGTGCGATCTGTGCGGCGGCAACCCGGCCTGTGCGGAAGCCTGTCCGACCGGTGCCATCACCTATGTGGACGCCAACTGGACCGGTCTGGACCGCATGCGCCAGTGGGCCGACAAGCTCGGCAACCAGCCCGCCTGATTTTCGGAGGAACACAAAATGGCATGGACCCGCAAAATCCTGCGCGTTAACCTGACCGACCGCACCTGCAAGAGCGAGCCCCTGAACATGCAGTGGGCTCAGGACTATCTCGGCCAGCGTGGTCTGGCAACGAAGTATCTGGTGTCGGAGATCGATCCCAAGGTCGATCCGCTGTCGCCGGACAACAAGATCATCTGGGCGACCGGTCCGCTGACCGGCACCATGGCCTCGACCGGCGGCCGCTACTCGGTCGTCACCAAGGGCCCGCTGACCGGCGCCATCGCCTGTTCGAATTCCGGTGGTTACTTCGGCGCCGAGCTGAAGTTCGCCGGCTGGGACATGGTCATCATCGAAGGCCGCGCGTCGAGCCCGGTCTACCTGTCGATCGAGAACGACAAGGTCGAAATCCGCGACGCGTCCCATCTGTGGGGCAAGACCGTCTGGGAAACCGAAGAGACGATCAAGGCCGCTCACCAGGATCCGCAGGTACGCGTCTCCTGTATTGGCCGCACCGGCGAAGCCGGCGTGCTGTACGCCGCCATCGTCAATGACCTGCACCGCGCAGCCGGCCGTTCCGGCGTCGGCGCGGTCGCCGGTTCGAAGAACCTGAAGGCACTCGTGGTGCGTGGCACCCTCGGCGTCGGCAATCTGGCCAACCCGAAGGAGTTCATGAAGGTCACCTACGAGAAGAAGAAGATCCTCAAGGAGAATGCGGTCACCGGTCAGGGCCTGCCGACCTATGGCACCCAGGTGCTGATGAACGTGATCAACGAGATCGGCGCCATGCCGACGCGCAACCACAAGGACGTGCAGTTCGAGGGTGCGCGCAAGATTTCCGCTGAGGCGATGCACGAGCCGCGCGAGTCCGACGGCAAGGCGCAACTGGTGAACAACCAGGGTTGCTTCGGCTGCACCATCGCTTGCGGCCGCATTTCGAAGATCGACCAGACCCACTACACCGTGGTGAACAGCCCGAAGTACTGGGGCGCCTCCGGCGGTCTGGAGTACGAAGCGGCGTGGTCGCTCGGCTGTGCCAACGGTGTCGATGACATCGAGGCGCTGCAGTACGCCAACATGCTGTGCAATGAAGACGGCTTCGATCCGATTTCCTTCGGCGCCACCATCGGTGCGGTGATGGAACTGTACGAAATGGGTGTGCTGACCAAGGAGGAGATCGGCATCGAGGCGCCGTTCGGCTCGGCCCGCGCGCTTACCTTCCTGGCCGAACAGACGGCCCGTGGCGAAGGTTTCGGCAAAATCGTCGGCCTCGGCTCGAAGCGCCTGTGCGAAAAGTACGGTCATCCCGAACTGTCGATGTCGGTCAAGGGTCAGGAATTCCCGGCTTACGACGCGCGTGGCGTGCAGGGCATGGGCCTGACCTACGCGACCTCGAACCGCGGTGCCTGCCACCTGCGTTCGTACACCATCTCGTCGGAAGTGCTGGGCATCCCGGTCAAGACCGATCCGCACACCACCGAAGGCAAGCCGGCACTGGTCAAGGCCTTCCAGGACGCCACCGCAGTGGTCGATTCGTCCGGCCTGTGCGTGTTCACGACCTTCGCCTGGGCGCTGTCGGACATCCAGCCGCAACTGCAGGCTGCCTGCGAAGGCGACTGGTCGATGGAAAAGCTGGACCTGATGGGCGAGCGCATCTGGAATATGGAGCGTCAGTTCAACAATGCCGCCGGCTTCACCCGCAAGGACGACGATCTGCCGCCGCGCCTGAAGAACGAAGCCGCCAAGGTCGGTCCGGCCAAGGGCCTGGTGTCGGGCATCGACAAGATGATTCCCGAGTACTACGAACTGCGCGGCTGGGACACCGAAGGCCGCCCGACGGCGGAGACGGTTGCCCGCCTGGGTCTCTGATCGAAGTCGTCGCATGAACACAGCGCGCCCTCCGGGGCGCGCTGCATTTCAGGAGCATCACTCATGAAGCACGTCATCATCGGCAACGGTCCGGCCGGCGTGGTCGCCGCCGAAGCGATCCGCCGTGCGGATCGCAATGCCGACATCGTCATGATCGGCGACGAACCCGAGCCGCCGTATTCGCGCATGGCCATTCCCTACCTGCTGGTTGGCAACATCCAGGAAAAGGGCACGTGGCTGCGCAAGACCGATGGCCATTTCGCGTCGTTGAATATCAAGGAAGTGCTCGGGCGCGCGAAGTCGGTGGACACCGCCGGTCGCGTCGTTCATATGGAGGACGGCAGCTCCTTCGCCTACGACCGCCTGCTCATCTGTACCGGTTCGCATCCGCTGAAGCTGCCGGTGCCGGGCATTGACTCACCGAACGTTCACAGCTGCTGGACGCTGGACGACGCGCGCCACATTGCGGCCAAGGCGAAGAAGGGCGCTCGGGTGCTGCAAATCGGCGCCGGTTTCATCGGCTGCATCATCATGGAAGCGCTCGCGTCGCGCGGCGTGAAGCTGGACATCGTCGAAATGGGCGACCGCATGGTGCCGCGCATGATGACGTCCAAGGCGGGTGGCATGATCGCGCGCTGGGTCAAGCAGAAGGGCGTCAATGTGCACACCAGCGCGCGCGTCACTTCGATCCGCCAGAACGGCGACGAGCTGATTGCCACGCTGGGTGACGGCACCGAAGTGGTGGCCGACCTCATCATCGCGTCGGCTGGCGTGAAGCCTAACGTGGCCTTCCTGCAGGGCAGCGGCATCGCCTGCGCGACCGGCATCCTGATCGACGAACGCTGCGAAACCAACATCCCGGGCGTGTTTGCCGCCGGCGACGTGGCCGAGGCGGTTGATTTCTCGACCGGCGAGCGTCTGGTCAATGCGATCCAGCCGAACGCGGTCGACCAGGGCCGAGTCGCGGCGATGAACATGGTGGGACGCAACACGCGCTCGCAAGGCACGATGGCGATCAACGTGCTCGACACGCTGGGTCTGATCTCGGCTTCGTTCGGACAGTGGTGGGGCGCCGAGGGCGGCGATTCGGTCGAGCTGATCGACGAAGAGCGCTTCCGCTACATCAGTCTGCAGTTCAAGGACGACGTGCTGGTGGGCGCGACCTCGATCAGCCTGACCGACCACGTCGGCGTGCTGCGCGGCCTGATCCAGACCCGAACGCCGCTGGGCAGCTGGAAGCAGCGCCTGATGCACGACCCGCTGCGCGTGATGGAGGCCTATCTGTCGATGGCCCAGGCGCAGAGCGCGCCGCCGCTGGCCGAAGCGCTGCACTGAAGATGCGGGTAACGCTGAAGTTGTACGCCTCGCTGTCCGATTTCCTGCCGGACGAGGCGAAGCGCACCAACGAGTGGCCGATGGACGTGCCCGAAGGAACGACGGTTGGCGATATGATCGCGCGCCATCAGCTTCCTGCACGGCTCGTCCATCTGGTTCTCGTGAACGGTCATTTCATTCCTCCCGCCAGCCGCGATGCGCGCGCGCTGGTCGATAACGACATACTCGCCATCTGGCCGCCGGTGGCGGGCGGATGAGCGCCGCCTTTCCACTGAAACCGGAAGAGATCGCCGCCGGCCAGGTCGTGCGCGTGATGAGCATAGGGCGCGAAGAGTTCTTCCAGATGCTGCCCGGCGCGGTCGAACTGCCTATCGTCCATCGCGGTGACAGCGTGAGCGGCCGTGGCTGGACGGTATCCGCCGAGGTGCTGCCGGCGCTTCACATCGCGCTGCTGAGCCTGCCTCGCCTGCGGGTGCAGATCGACTTCACGGTTCGCGATGTCGATTTCATGGCCGCCTTCATGGCGCGCTTCGACCGGCATTTCCAGCGCGGCGGCGGCTGAGTCCGGCCAGAATTTCAGTTCGGGCTGGTCGAGAGGGGGCCTCCCGGGTTAATATTCGGCGTGGCGGGTCTCCCCGCATCGTGGCGCGGTGAACCTGGTCAGGTCCGGAAGGAAGCAGCCACAGCTGCTCACCACGAGTGCCGGGGGTCAGGCTCGCCACCCCTCCCTTTTCTGCAGTCCGCACAGCCGTCCTCTTACGCCAGCGTCCAGATGACTTATCAGGTTCTTGCGCGCAAGTGGCGTCCCCGCAGCTTCGAAACCCTGGTCGGACAGGATCACGTCGTGCGCGCGCTGACGCACGCGCTCGAACAGCAACGCCTGCATCACGCCTACCTGTTCACCGGCACCCGCGGCGTCGGCAAGACGACGATCTCGCGCATCCTGGCCAAGAGCCTGAACTGCGAAACCGGCATTACGGCAAAGCCCTGCGGCACCTGCGCCGCCTGTACCGAAATCGATGCCGGCCGTTTCGTCGACTACGTTGAAATGGATGCCGCGTCGAATCGCAGCGTAGACGACATGGCCGCGCTGCTGGAAAAGGCGGCCTACGCACCGGCGCGCGGGCGTTACAAGGTCTACATGATCGACGAAGTCCACATGCTGACCGGTCACGCCTTCAACGCGATGCTGAAGACGCTCGAAGAGCCGCCGGAGCACGTGAAGTTCATCCTCGCGACCACCGATCCGCAGAAGATTCCGGTGACCGTGCTGAGCCGCTGCCTGCAGTTCAACCTGAAGCAGATGCCGCCGGACGCCATCGTGCGTCATCTGTCGGGCGTGCTCGACGCCGAAGGTGTCGAATACGAACCGGCCGCACTGCGGCCGATCGCCAAGGGCGCCGCCGGTTCGATGCGCGACGCGCTGTCGCTGCTCGATCAGGCCATTGCGCACGGCGCCGGCCGGCTGGTCGAGCAGGACGTGCTCGACATGCTGGGCACGGTTGGCGACGAACACCTCTACCTCATTCTCGACGCGCTGCTCGCCGGGGACGGTGCCGCGCTGATGACGCTGACTGCCCAGATGCGCGCGCGCAGCGTCGATTTTGACCAGGCGCTGCGCGAACTGGCCGTGCTGCTGCACCGCGTGGCAGTGGCGCAGAAAGTGCCGGACGCGATCACTGATGAAGGTGAGAAGGCGCGGCTCGAACCCTACGCTGCGGCGATGGACGCCGAATCGGTGCAGCTGGCCTACCAGATCGTCGTCCAGGGCTGCAACGATCTGGCGCTGGCGCCGGACGAAGTCACCGGGTTCTCGATGACCCTGCTGCGCCTGCTGGCCTTCCGTCCGGAGACGCCGCCGGCGCTGGGTACCACTCCGCGCGGCCAGAGCGCCGCGCTGCAGGCGCCCAACCGTGTCGCGCGCACCAGCGCGCCGGTGCCGCCCCCCGCTGCCGAGGCACCGGTCGCCGCGCCGTTGTCGCGAGAAACGCCGTCGCCCAGCGCGCCAGCGCCGCTGGCCGACGCGAATCCGGCACCGCCGCCTTGGGAGGAGGACGAGCCGGTCAATGTCGCGCCGCCCGCCGCGGCCGCAGCAGCGATGCCGCGCACCAACGCTGACTGGCATGCGCTGGTCGATACGCTGGACGTTGCCGCGCTGAGCAAGCAGCTGGCGCACCAGAGCGAATGGCTGGCCAGCGAAGGCGAGGCGATCCGCCTGCGCCTTTCGCGCGACATGGCGCACCTGATCACTTCCGGCCAGGACAAGTTGCGCGCCGCGCTGCAGACCCGCCTCGGCGTCAATGTCCGGCTGCATTTCGAACAGGGTGACCCGGTCGGACAGACCGTTGCCCAGCGACTGAACGCAGAACAGCGCGCGCGCCATGAACAGGCGTGCGCGTCGATGAAGAATGACCCCTTCGTGCAGCAGGTGATTGAACAGTTCGGCGCCCGGCTGATCGAAGACTCGATCAAACCCCTTTGAGGACAGCACCATGATGAAAGGTGGCATCGGTGGCCTGATGAAGCAGGCCCAGCAGATGCAGGAAAACATGAAGAAGATGCAGGAGCAGCTGGCCAGCGTCGAAGTCGAGGGCCAGTCGGGTGCCGGCATGGTCAAGGTGATCATGACCTGCAAGCACGACGTGCGTCGCGTTTCCATCGACCCGTCGGTGATGGACGACCGCGAAATGCTGGAAGACCTGCTCGCGGCCGCCGTCAACGACGCGGTACGCCGTGTCGAGGCGACCACCCAGGAAAAGATGGCCGGCTTCACGTCCGGCCTGAACCTGCCGCCGGGCTTCAAGCTGCCGTTCTGAGTCCGGTCCTGCGCCCGTCATGAGTACAGGTGTGCTGGACGAGCTGGTCAGCGCGCTGCGCTGCCTGCCTTCGGTCGGCCCGAAAAGCGCGCAGCGCATGGCCTTCCATCTGCTGCAGCGCGACCGCGGTGGCGCCGAGAAGCTGGCGCGCGCGCTCGGCAATGCGCTGACGCGGCTGCACAACTGCGCGCGCTGCAATACCTTCACCGAACTCGAGGTGTGCGAGCGTTGCAGTTCGCCGCGCCGCGATGCCAGTCTTCTGTGCGTGGTCGAAACTCCGGCCGACATGCTGATGATGGAGCAGACGCACAGCTATGCCGGGCTCTATTTCTGCCTGATGGGGCGCATCGCGCCGCTCGAAGGCGTCGGTCCGAAGGAGCTGCGGCTGGATCGCCTGCTCGAACGCGCTGCCGACCCGGCCGTGCGTGAGGTCATCCTAGCGACCAATTTCACCAATGAGGGCGAAGCGACGGCGCATTACCTCGGCGAGATGCTGCGCGCGCGCGGCCTCGCTGTCAGCCGCATCGCCCGTGGTCTGCCGGTCGGTGGCGAGCTGGAACACACCGATATCGGCACCATCGCCCAGGCGCTGTCGGAAAGGCGGCCGGCGTGAGCACGCAGGCCCGCCCGCTTGATGGCCTGAAAGTGGTCGAACTGGGCACGCTGATCGCCGGCCCGTTCGCCGCGCGCATCCTGGCCGAGTTCGGCGCCGAGGTGATCAAGGTCGAGTCCCCAGACGGTGGCGACCCGCTGCGCAAGTGGCGCCTGCTGTACGAAGGCACTTCGCTGTGGTGGTTCGTGCAGGCGCGCAACAAGAAGTCGGTCACGCTGAACCTGAAGCATCCGGACGCGATCGCGGTGCTGAAGAAGCTGCTGGCGGACGCCGACGTGCTGGTCGAAAACTTCCGCCCGGGCGTGCTCGACAAGCTCGGTCTGCCGGAAGCGGTGCTGAAGGACATCAATCCGTCGCTGGTCATCGTGCGCCTGTCGGGCTTCGGGCAGACCGGACCGATGGCGCAGCAGCCGGGTTTCGGGGCCATCGGCGAATCGATGGGCGGGCTGCGCTACATCACCGGCTTTCCCGATCGCCCGCCAGTCAAGGTGGGCATTTCGATCGGCGATTCGATCGCCGCGCTGTGGGGGGTGATCGGCGCGCTGATGGCGCTGCGCCATCGCGACGCCACCGGCGGGCGCGGGGCAGGGCAGGGTCAGACCGTCGATGTCGCGCTGTACGAAGCGGTGTTCGCGATGATGGAGAGCATGCTGCCGGAGTTCGACGTGTTCGGTTTCATCCGCGGCCGCACTGGCAACATCATGCCCGGCATCACGCCGTCGAACACGCATACCGCCCGCGACGGCCGTCACATCATCATCGGTGGCAACGGCGATGCCATCTTCCGGCGGCTGATGATAGCGATCGGGCGGCCCGATCTGGCCGACGATCCAGCTCTGGCCGACAACGCCGGGCGCGACGCGCGTCGCGACGAAATCTACAGCCTGATCGACGCCTGGGTTGCCGCGCGCGACGGCGACGAAGTACTGCGCCTGCTGGGCGAGGCCGACGTGCCGGTCAGCCGTGTCTATTCGATCGAGGACATTGCGTCCGATCCGCAGTATCTGGCGCGCGCCGTGTTTGAAACCGCGCGCCTGCCGGATGGCCGCGAATTCAAGGCACCGGCGCCGATGCCGCGCCTGTCGGAAACACCCGGCCGCACCGACTGGATCGGTCCGGCGCTGGGTGAGCATACGGATGAAGTGCTCGGCGGGCTCGGATACTGCGCCGGTGACATCGCCGCGCTGCGCGCCCGTGGCGCGCTTTGAAATCATCGGAAATCGGCTTCTCTCGCCGCTTCCGCGTTGTTTGCAGTGCAGCAGGGCTTTAAACGGGGCACCGCTTGAGGGTATAATCGCAGGTTGTGCAGAATCAATTGTCTAGACGGGATAAAGCATGAGTGGCAATGAACGGAAAGCGGATTGCGGCCGGCGCAATCTGCTCGTGGCAACAGCCTGTGCTGGCGGTGTGGCCGGGCTCGCGGTGGCAGTGCCTTTTCTCACCAGTCTTTCCCCTTCGGAGCGCGCGAAAGCGGCCGGCGCTCCGGTCGAGGTGGACATTTCCAAACTCGGTCCCGGTGAAATGACCACCGTCGAGTGGCAAGGCAAGCCGGTGTGGATCATGCGCCGTACGCCGACCCAGCTCGAAGCGCTGGCCAAGATCGAGGACAAGCTGGCCGACCCGAAGTCGGAGCGCAATCCTTCCGAGTTCACTCCCGAATACGCACGCAACGTGCAGCGCTCGCGTGAAGACCACGCCGACGTGCTGGTCGTTGTCGCCATCTGTACCCACCTCGGCTGTTCGCCGTCGGGCCCCTTCGAGTCGGGCTCCAACGCGCAGCTCGGCGACGTCGCCGGCTTCGTGTGTCCGTGCCACGGTTCGACCTTCGACCTGTCCGGTCGCGTGTTCAAGGCCATGCCGGCCCCGGACAACCTGAAGGTTCCGCCGTACATGTTCCTGTCTGACTCGCGCATCCTGGTCGGCCAGGATTCCAAGGAGGGTTGATCGAATGGCTGGCGAAAAGGTAGTCACCACCACCGGCCTGCTCGGCTGGATCGACGAGCGCTTCCCGCTCACATCGCTCTGGAAGGAACACCTTTCGGAGTACTACGCACCGAAGAACTTCAACTTCTGGTACTTCTTCGGCTCGCTGGCACTGCTGGTGCTGGTGATCCAGATCGTGACCGGCATCTTCCTGGTCATGCACTTCAAGCCGGACGCGTCGCTGAACGCCTCGGGCGTGCCGGTGGCCTTTGCCAGCGTCGAATACATCATGCGCGACGTGCCGTGGGGCTGGCTCATCCGCTACATGCACTCGACCGGCGCCTCGGCGTTCTTCGTCGTCGTGTACCTGCACATGTTCCGCGGCCTGCTCTACGGTTCCTACCGCAAGCCGCGCGAGCTGGTGTGGATCTTCGGCTGCCTGATCTTCCTGTGCCTGATGGCGGAAGCCTTCATGGGCTACCTGCTGCCGTGGGGCCAGATGTCGTACTGGGGCGCCCAGGTCATCATCAACCTGTTCTCGGCCATCCCGCTGATCGGCAACGATCTGTCGACCTGGCTGCGTGGTGACTTCGTGATCGGTGATGCGACGCTGAACCGCTTCTTCTCCTTCCACGTCATCGCCGTGCCGCTGGTGCTGATCGGTCTCGTCGCCGCCCACATCATCGCGCTGCACGAAGTCGGGTCGAACAACCCGGACGGCGTCGAGATAAAGAAGAACAAGGATCCGAAGACTGGCATCCCGCTGGACGGCATTCCCTTCCACCCGTACTACACGGTGAAGGACATCGTCGGTGTCGTCGTCTTCCTGATCTGCTTCTCGGCCGTGGTGTTCTTCGGTCCGGAGTTCGGCGGCTACTTCCTGGAGTACAACAACTTCATCCCGGCTGACCCGATGAAGACGCCGCCGCACATCGCGCCGGTGTGGTACTTCACGCCGTTCTACTCGATCCTGCGAGCCAACACGATCAACTTCTTCTGGGTCGATGCGAAGCTGTGGGGCGTCATCTTCATGGGCCTGTCGGTCATGGTCTTCTTCGCGCTGCCGTGGCTGGACCGCTCGCCGGTCAAGTCGATCCGCTACAAGGGCCCGATCTTCAAGTCGGCTCTGGTGGTGTTCGTGATCGCCTTCCTGATCCTGGGCTACCTCGGCATGCAGGCACCGACGCCGATGGGCACGCTGGTTTCGCAGATCTGCACGGTCATCTACTTCCTGTTCTTCGCGCTGATGCCTTGGTACACCGCGATCGACAAGTGCAAGCCCGAACCCGCGCGCGTGACCGGTCACTGAGAGCCAGAGAACCATGAAACAACTCAAAAAACTGTTTCTCGGCGCGCTGTGCGCGCCCCTGCTGGCGATTGCCAGTTCCGAACCGGTGCACCTCGATCGTGCGCCGACCGAGAAATTCCGCGACGCCATCGCCATCCAGCGCGGCGCCCAGGTTTTCGTCAATTACTGCCTGAACTGCCACTCGGCGTCCTACATGCGCTACAACCGCCTGAAGGATGTCGGCCTGACCGACGAGCAGATCAAGGACAACCTGATGTTCACCGCCGACAAGGTCGGTGAAACGATGAAGGTGGCCCTGACCCGCGACGACGGCAAGGCGTGGTTCGGCGCAGCGCCGCCCGACCTGACCGTGATCGCGCGTTCGCGTGCCTCGGCCGATGGCAGTGGCGCAGACTGGCTCTACACCTATCTGCGCAACTTCTATCGCGACGAGAACCGTCCGACCGGCTGGAACAACACCACCTTCGCCAATGTCGGCATGCCGCACGTCCTGTACGAACTGCAGGGCGAGCAGACGGCCAAGCACGTCAAGGTGGCGGACGGTCACGGCGGCGAAAAGGAAGTCATTCAGCTCGAGCTCACCAAGCCGGGAAAGATGAGCAAGTCCGAATACGACTCGATGGTCGGCGATCTCGTCGCCTATCTGGTCTACATGGGCGAACCGGGCGCTGAAAAGCGCCGTCAGACCGGTCTTCTGGTCATCATCGGTCTTTCCGTTCTTCTCGTTCTGAGCTACCTGCTCAAGCGCGAATTCTGGAAAGACGTTCACTAATCAATACGCCCGAAAGTCATGCAAGCTCTCGGTCATCGCGAAGCGACCTCATCACGCGTCAGACGCGTGGTGAGGGATGCCGAGTACTCCTGGGGTGTTAACACCATGATGAATCTGTACTCGGGGACTACCGATCCCTTTTCCCATCGTTGCCGGATCGTGCTCTACGAAAAGGGCATGGATTTCCAGGTCATCGATGTCGACCTCTACAACAAGCCGGAAGACATCGCGGTCATCAATCCCTACAACCGCGTGCCGGTTCTGGTCGATCGCGATCTCATCCTGTATGACTCGAACATCATCAACGAGTACATCGACGAGCGCTTTCCGCATCCGCAGCTGATGCCGCCGGATCCGATCATGCGCGCGCGGGCACGCCAGCTGCTGCATACGGTCGAAAACGAGCTGTTCTCGCACATCGAGGCACTCGAGAAGAACGCACGCACGGCCGACAAGTCCCGCACTCACCTGCGCGACCGCCTGACCGAGCTGACCGCGATCTTCGCCAAGCAGAAGTACATGCTGGGCGAGGAATTTTCCATGCTCGACGTGGCCATCGCTCCGTTACTATGGCGCCTTGACCACTACGGTATCGAGCTGCCGAAGTCGGCCGCACCGCTGATGAAGTACGCTGAGCGCATCTTCTCCCGTCAGGGATTCATCGATGCCCTCACGCCGTCCGAAAAGGTGATGCGTCGCTGACCCGCGTCGGCTCTGCGCGAAAGTCTTCATGGACGTCATGAGTTCCGTTTCCACCAAGCCCTACCTGTTGCGCGCACTGTTCGACTGGTGCGCCGACCAGGGGCTGACGCCGTACATCGCGGTCGTTGTCGACGACCGCGCCGGCGTGCCTCGCCAGTATGTGAAGGATGGCCAGATCATCCTGAACATCGGCCGCGAGGCGGTGCATCAGCTGGTGATGGGCAACGAGCTCATCACCTGTTCCGCCCGCTTCGGCGGCGTGGCGCAGGAACTGACGATTCCGGTCGAGTGCGTCGCCGCGATCTACGCGCGCGAAAACGGCCATGGCATGGCGTTCGAAGTGACGCCGGGCCAGCCGGTGCGTGCCGATCTGGCGCCCAACCCGGTCACCGACCGGGTCGAGCATCCGGTGCTGACGACACCGGAAAAGCCTGCGGCGCGACCGCATCTGCGACGAATCAAGTAGGAAAAAAACCGGCGAAAGCCGGTTTTTTATTTCCATCTTATTGATTTTTAAGCGTAATCCATATGCAGCGCCCGCTTGTACGCGGCACGAGCCGTCGCGCCCTCGACGCGCTAGAATTGCGCACCTTTGTTTGTGGTCAGCCTGATGAAAACAACCTTTCTCGATTTCGAACAGCCGATCGCCGAGCTCGAAGCCAAGATCGAAGAGCTCCGCTTTGTCCAGGATGACTCCGCTGTCGATATATCCGAGGAAATCACGCGACTCGAAGGCAAGAGCCAGGCGCTGACCAAGGACATCTACGCCAAGCTCACGCCGTGGCAGATCGCCCAAGTGGCGCGTCACCCGCAGCGCCCTTACACGCTGGACTACCTGCGTCTGATGTTCTCCGACTTTCAGGAGCTGCATGGCGATCGCGCCTTCGCCGACGACCACGCCATCGTTGGCGGTATCGCCCGCTTCAATGGCCAGTCCTGCATGGTGATCGGTCATCAGAAGGGTCGCGACACCAAGGAAAAGATCCTCCGCAATTTCGGCATGCCGCGCCCCGAGGGCTATCGCAAGGCGCTGCGCCTGATGAAGCTGGCCGAGAAGTTCGGCATCCCGGTGTTCACCTTCGTCGATACGCCGGGCGCCTATCCGGGCATCGATGCCGAGGAACGCGGCCAGTCCGAGGCGATCGGTCACAATCTTTACGCGATGGCCGAACTGCGCGTGCCTATCGTGTCCACCATCATCGGCGAGGGCGGCTCCGGAGGCGCGCTGGCGATTGCCGTGGCCGACACGCTGATGATGCTGCAGTACTCCACCTACTCGGTCATCTCGCCCGAAGGCTGCGCCTCCATCCTGTGGAAGAGCGCCGACAAGGCGGCCGATGCCGCCGAGATCATGGGCATCACCGCGTCGCGCCTGAAGACGCTGGGCCTGATCGACAAGGTCGTGAACGAGCCGGCAGGCGGCGCCCACCGCGACCACGCAGCCGTAGCGGCATCGCTGAAGCGCGCGCTGGCCGAATCGCTGCGTCAGCTGGCCGACCTGACCCCCACCCAGCTGGTCGAGCGCCGTTTCGAGCGCGTCATGTCCTATGGAAAGTTCAAGGAGCAGGCGGTCGCCTGATCTTTACGCCCGCATCGCCGCCAGCACGGCGGCGCATCTGGCCGACGACTCACAGCTGCTGATCGGCCTCAGCGGCGGGCTCGATTCAACCGTACTGCTGCACGCACTGGCCGCCGCCCGCGATGAACGTCGCTGGCGGCTTGCGTGCGCGCACGTCAATCACGGCCTGAGCCCGAACGCCGATGCCTGGGCCCATCATTGTGCCGCGCAGGCCGCTGCGCTCGGCATTCCGTTCTCGCTGCATCGCGTGCAGGTCGACACGGCCAGTCCCGACGGACTTGAATGCGCCGCCCGAGATGCCCGTTACCAGGCGCTCAACGCGCAGGCGCAGGCCCTCGGTGCCGACGCGCTGCTGACCGCCCACCACGCCGACGACCAGGCGGAAACGCTGCTGCACAACATGGTGCGCGGCGCCGGGCTGCTCGGCCTGGCCGGCATGCCGGTCTGGCGTCCAGCGACTCCTGCGCGCCCGGCCCAGTTGCGGCCGCTGCTCGGTCTGGCGCGTTCAGCGCTCGAAGCATGCGCGATCGAACATGGCCTCGTCTGGATGGACGACGAATCGAACGCCGACACCCGCTACGCGCGCAACTACCTGCGGCGCGAGGTGATGCCGCGACTGAGCGCGCGATGGCCGCGCGCCGCCGAAACCATGTCCGGCGTCGCGCGCCGGCTGGCCGAAGCGCAGACCCTGCTCGACGGTCTGGCCGACGCCGATGCGGCCGCACTGTCCATGGCGACTGAATGGGGCACGGCCTGGTCGATCGACGGCCTGCGCGCGCTCGACGACGCGCGCAGCCGCAACCTGCTGCGTCGCCTGCTGCGCATACACGGCGCCCGCACTGCACCAACCGAAGCGTGGCTGGACGAATGGCTGCGCCAGATCCGCGCCTGGCAGCCGGGCGCCGAATGCCCGGTGACACACGCCGGCGTCGCCGGCTTCTGTCATCGTGGCCTGCTGTGGCTGATGCCAGATCAGCCACCGCCTGCAGCCGTCGTCTGGCAGGGCGAGACGGCCATCGCCTGGGGTACGGGCTGCCTGCGGTTCGACGCCGTCATCGGACGCGGGTTTGCATCATCCGCATTGCCCGTGGGTCAGCTCACGATACGTGCCCGTCAGCCCAAGGACCGCGTGTGCCGCGGTCCCGGTCGACCGCGTGCCGGCGTCAAGCAGATCGCGCAGGAATGCGGCCTGCCGCCGTGGCTGCGCGATCGCGCCCCCATTCTTGCAGTCGGTCGCGAGGCGCTGTGGATGCCCGGCTGCGAACCGGCGCCACCCTGGCAGGCCGCGCCGGGCGAACCGGGATGGCTACCCGTGTGGGCGCCGGTCGTGGCGCAGTCGACACCTGGGTGACGTTGTAACGGTTGGTGACATTTCCATGTTGCATGGCGGCCGTATGATCCAGCCATTCCGGACCTTCCTGCCACGGCCCTGATGAGCCCGACCACCGCAGCATCCAGGCGTGCAGTGCTCGCACGCGTCATTCCGTTCGCCCTCTATATCGTCTTCCTCGTCATCTCCGCGCCGCTGGCCGAGCTGGCTGGCCTCGACGTGCGCTGGATGTATGCGGTGCAGATCGCGTGCGTCATCGCCGCTCTGCTGTACTTCCAGCGCGACTACGTGGAGCTGCGCGAAGCTCCGCCGCCCGGGTCGCTGTCGGGTGCCGCCGGCTGGGTCGCGGCGCTGGTGTCCGGCGCACTCGTCTGGGCGATCTGGATATGGCTCGACTTCTCGCCCTTTGCCTTCGCGCCGGGCAAGGGCTACCAGCCCCTGGACGAGGCCGGCGCGCTCATCCTGCCCATGGTCGTCATCCGTATCTTCGGCGCCGCTGTCGTCGTGCCTGTCATGGAAGAGCTGTTCTGGCGTTCCTTCATCCAGCGCTGGCTCGATTCCCCGAATTTCCTTGCCGTGGCCGCGCGTTCGGTCACGCTGCGCAGCATGCTGTTCTGCTCGATCGCCTTCGGCTTCGAGCATGGTCAGTGGGCGGCCGGCATCGTTGCCGGTCTGGCCTACGGCCAGTTGTACCGGGCGAGCGGGCGCCTTTGGTTGCCCATCGTTTCGCACGCGCTGACCAATCTGCTGCTGGGCCTGTGGGTGGTGCACACGGCACAATGGCAGTTCTGGTAACCCCGCTCCGCATCAAGGGGGAGCAGGGTACGACCGTTAAAGGAGAACTGTCCTTTGCCCCGTCGCCATGCCACCGTTGCCCACCCTGACTGTCGTGTTCTCCCGTCCGCGCCTGATCGCCTGCCTGTTGCTGGTGTTCATGGCGGCGCAGGCGACCGCGTTCACCTACCAGGGCTATCTGCTCACCGTGCGCACTGAGCTGCAGCAGAAAATGACGGCGCGTTTCGGCGACAAGGCCGGGCCGCGCATGGCCGAACTGGCCGAGGCGCTGAATGCCGCCGGCCGCATCGCCGACGAGGCGGTGCGCGTCGAACGGATCAACCAGATCGCCAACCGCGCGCGCTACATGACCGACGCACAGCTCTGGCAGTCGGAGGACTACTGGGCGACGCCGGTGGAATTCGCCGCGCTGGCCGCCGGCGACTGCGAGGACTACTCGCTGGCCAAGTACTTCGCGCTGCGCGAACTGGGCATGCCGGCCGACAAGCTGCGCATCACCTATGTGCGCCTGCTGCGCCAGGGACGCCTGGAGAACCACATGGTGCTCGCCTACTACCCGGAACCCGGCGCCGAGCCCTGGGTGCTCGACAATCTCGAAAAGCGTTTCATGCTGGCGCGCGACCGGCCCGACCTGACGCCGGTCTACAGCTTCAATGACGACCGCGTGTGGAAGGTGCAGAGCGGTGGCGACCGCGAGCTGGGCTCGCCGCAGCAGTTGCGCAAGTGGCGCGAACTGCTCGATCGGGTCGAGGCCGAGGTGCGCGGATGAACAGCCTGCGCCTGCGTCTGCTCGCCGCGCTGCTCGGCGTCGGTGTCGTCGCCTTCGCGGCGGCGCTGGCTACCGCGCTGTGGGTGTCGCGCGACCGGGTCGAGGCGCAGATGGCCAGCCAGGCGCAGTCGATCGCGCTGTCGCTGACGGTGGCGCTGACCGCGGGCGGCGAACCGGCGCTGCAGAATGCAGAAAGTCTGGTCGAGCCGGTGTTCGACCAGAGCTACCTTCGCCGCATAGAGGTGCGCGATGCCAAGGGTGCGGTGATCGCCGCGCGGCAGGCCCCGGCCCGGCTGGCCGGTGGCGCGCCGCAATGGTTCAGCGAGCTGCTGCCGCTGGCGGCTGGCGCGCAGAGTGCCGACATCATGCATGGCTGGCGCATTGCCGGCAGCGTCGTCGTCGAGCCGCATCCGCACTGGGCGCAGCTGCAGCTCTGGGCCGTCGCCGAAACGCTGGCGCTGTGGATGGGCGGCGGTCTCGCGGTGGCCAGTGTGCTCGGCCTGATGGCATTGCGCTGGGGTCTGCGTCCGCTGCGCCGCGTGCAGCGCTCGGCGGTCGCGGCTGCCTCGCGCAAGTTCGTGCCCATAGACGAGACGCGCATGCCGGTCGAACTGCAGCCGCTGGTCGGCGCCTTCAACCGCATGCTCACCGCCATGGCCGGCGCGCTCGAAAGCGAGGCCGGGCGTGCCGCGCAGTTCCGCGACCAGGCGCTGGTGGACGAACTGACCGGGCTGCCGAACCGTCGCGGCTTCCGCGCCGCGCTCGAGGCACGCATCGAAGCCGGTACGCGCAGCGGCTGGCTGGCCTTGTTGCGCGTCGAGGGGCTGGAGGACCTGAACCATCTGTATGGTCGGGAGGCGGTCGATGACCTGCTGACCGAATCGGCCGGCTTCATGGCGGCCATCGATGCGGTCGAACTGTGCGGCCGTGTCGAGGGCGCCTGCTTCGCGCTGCTGTTCGATGCCGACGAATACACGACGCACGACGCGTTGAAAGCGTTGCTGGCGCGCCTCAACAGCCTCGCTGCCGCTGCGGGCGCGGGTCAGGCCTATGCCTGGCGGGCAGGCGCGGCCGACTGCGCCGGCGACGGCGACGCTGCGCACTGGCTGGCGGCGGCCGATCGCGCGCTGCATCAGTGGCGCATCGAAAGCGGCGCGGCGCCGGTGCTGGCGCACGCACGTGCCGGCGAAGCCGGCGGCGGCAGCCTGCGCACTCATGTGCGCGAACTGATAGGCGCCGGGCGCATCGCCTTTGCCGAACAGACCACGCGGGCCCTCGATGGCGATCACATCGGTGCGCCGCTGCACGTCGAACTGCGCGCCGTGCTGGACGACGGCCAGCGGCTGATCCGCGCCGCCGAGTACATCGCCTACGCCAGCGAAACCCGCGTGTCTGCGGCGCTCGACGGCGCCTGCCTGATGCGCGCGCTGGAACACGCGAAGGCGCGTCGCGACGGCATCGCCACCGTGGTCAATGTCGGCGCGGCGACGCTGACCGACCCCGACATCCAGCGCTGGCTGCGCGGCTACCGTCACGACCCGCGTGTCGGCACGCTGGTGCTCGAATTCCCCGAGTCGGCGCTGCTCGGCGACCCGGACGCCGCCGAGGCCTTTGCCCATCAGGCGCAGGCCAACGGTCTGGCGCTGGGCATCAAGCATTTCGGCCTGCATGCGAACGCGCTGACGCTGCTGCGCCGGCTGCGTCCGGCGCACGTGAAGTTCTCGGTCACGCTGACGCGCGAAGCGTTGCTGAACCCGGATTCCGGTGCCTACGTGAGCTCGCTGGCGGGTATTGCGTCGGCGCTGTCGATCACGCCGATGGCGGTGGCGGTCGAGCACGCGGAGACGCTGACCGGGCTGTACGCACTGGGCATCCGTGCAGTGCAGGGCGAGGCGGTGTCGGCCGAACAAGTGCCGGCCTCGGGCAGCAGCGGCCGCTGAGCGGCGGCGAACGGTCCCATTCAGTGCAGCGGGGTTCGCGGGTCGTGCGCGAGGCAGGCCGGCGGCACGACCATGTCCAGATGCAGCAGGCGGGCGGGCGCGCCTACCCGTTCGCAGGTGCGTTCCGGTCCGCACTCGCGGAAACCGAATTCGCGCCGGTAGTAGCGCGCGTGGCGCGGGTTGACCTCGATCACGCAGTCGGTGGCGCCGAGCGCGACATGCCCCAGCAGCAGCGCGCGGCGCATCAGTTGCGGTGCGAGATCGTCTGGCAGTGCACGCTCGCGGTCGATGGCGAAACGCGTGTATTCGACCAGACGGCGCCCCTGCCGGCGCAGCTCGCCCACGTGTTCGGCATAGCCCGCTTCCGCCTGCAGACGAAGCCGCGTGCCGCAGCGCACGGTCAGCGTGCCGACCACGTCGCCATCCAGCCGTGCCAGCAAGGTCGTTTCACCCTGCCGTGCGGCGCGCTGCTCGACGCCATAGCCACGCCAGCCATAGCAGCGCACGACCAGCGCCTCGGCCGCCGCGAGGTCTGCCGCATCGGCGGCAATCGTGAATTCGATGGCGACCGGCAGCGCAGCCGCATGTTGCAGCGCCGGCGGAGCGACCGCGCGCAACCGCGGTCGCGGGCGCAGCAGCGGGAAGGGCCGGAAGAGTGCGTCGTTCGCGGCGTCGTGCAGAGTGCGGGGAGACATGGGGAGGCGCCTCGTGTATCGGTGACCGGTATGCAAACTTCGGCAAAGAGATCCTGTGCCGTGATCTGCTTCCTTGCCGAGAGCGCAGCCTGATCTGGGACGGTTTCAGCGTGTTGATGCGGACTTGACGTTTTCATGTCGCCGACAGATGGTCCGGCGATGATCCGCAGCGCCGGACTGCACATGCAGGCGGGATCGAGGCCGCTGGTTTGCAGTGGCAGCGTCGCGGCCAAGGCGGCTCCCACAGGGGCTGCGCCTGATCCGCGGTCCGTGCAGGGTTCTGTGGGAGGGGTCTTCTGACCCCGACTGCGGCTCGTGATGAAGCCGGCGGCATGCATCGGCCCAGTCGCGGCCAAGGCCGCTCCCACAAGGGGCGCCCGATCCGTGGCCGGAGCGAGCATTCTGTGGGAGCGAGCTTGCTCGCGATTGCGGCCTGATTCGAAGCCGGCGGCCTGTCGGGGCCGCGTCGCGACCAGAGGTCGCTCCCACCGCATGGGCGCCCGAGCAGCCGTAGGAGCGGTCTTCCGACCGCGACAGCCACGCCGGCTGGTGCGCGGCGGGACTGTACCCTGCTGCAGGAGCGCGCCGCGTCAACGATCAGTGCAGCGTGCCCATGCGCGCCAACGCGGCGGCGGTGGCTTCGGCCGACGCGTCGGCCACGTCCATCCAGACCGCACCGTCCTCGCCCAGGCGCGCAGTAAGGCCCATTGCGCCCAGCACGGCGACCACCCGGGTGCGCAGCATGTCCAGCTGCAGCGTGCGCGCTTCGCCTTCGCTGGCGGTGGCGCCGGCCAGCAGCGCGGCGATGCGCGGCCATTCGCGGCCGAGCAGAGAGGCGTCGATGCCGTCCTTCAGTTCAGGGGCGATGTCGGCCACGGTGCGGCCGAGACCGGCCAGGTAGCCGAGGCTGAAGGCCGTGGTCTGCATCAGCAGCGCCAGCCGCGCCATCGAAATGCCGGCCAGCGCGTCGAGATTGCCGTCGAGCCGGTAGTCGGCGAGCGCCCGCTCGCAGGCGGCCGGCAGTTCTTCCAGCAGGCCGAGCAGATGCGGCAGCAGCAGATCGGCCGTGGCCGGCAGCGACCACGCGCTGGCGCGGTTGGCGCGGTATTCGTCGAACATGCGGGTGACGATGGGCGCGAACTGCGCCGCCAGCGCGTCGGCCGGTGCGGCGGCGACAGGGTCGAGCGTCAGCTGGCCGCGCCACAGTTCGCGGTGCAGCAGATGCACCAGCTGCAGCAACTGGTCGGTGTCGCCGCCCAGCGCCTGTTCGACATAGAGTGCGGCCAGCGTGATCGTGCAGCCGTCCGCGACGTCCTCGCGCGTCAGCGGTGGTGCCTCGGTCTGTCCCTGCGCGGGCGCGGTGACGTCGTCGGTCACCACCAGCGCCTTCAGGCGCGACGCATCGAGCGCGCCGTCGCGCGCGTACAGGCGGTCGAGCAGGTCGGCGAGCGTGCTGCGCAGCGTGGCTGCGCCGGCGAGGCGGGCGCCGCGGAGTTCTATCGTGGGCATGTCGGTAAAGCGTTGATTCGTCAGGCCGCGCAGCATAGCGGCGAGCACCGGGCGCGTCCACGCATGGACTCATGCACGTCGGCCGTCATCGCCGGATGAGCGGCTGGCGCTTGGGTCGGGATTGCGATCGCGAGCAAGCTTGCTCCCGTAAAGAAAAGCACCCTCGATGCACTGCCGAGGACGAATTCCCGTGTCAGCGAGCTTGCTCGCGATTGCGGCTGTGGTTCGGGGAAGGTCGGCGCCGTCGCAGTGTGTAGAACGACGCCGACCCGGTGCATTCGTCCGCCATTACACCCCGGCTGCGAGGATAATCCGACGCGTCATGACATACGGGCGGTCCGCGATGGCGAACGGGAAGGTGGTCGGATGGTTGGCGGCAGCGGTCGTGGTGGCTGCTTCGGCCGGTGCATGGTGGCAGTTCGGGCGCGCGCCCGAGACAGGTGTGGCGGCAATCGGCGACGATCCGGATACGCCCTTCGCCGTGATGAGCTGCAGTGCGCGCAGCCGTGACGAGGGGCCGGTGCTGGCGGTGACCTTCAGCCGGCCGCTCGCCGCACGGCAGACACTGAACGACCTGATGAAGGTGACCGACCTCGGCGAAGCGGACGCCGGGCGTGATGCCGCCGACAAGGTCGCCGGCCACTGGCGCGTCGGTGACAATCCGCGCGTCGCCTTCTTTACCGGCGTGCTGCCGAAGCGTCGCTACCGCATCGACATCGCCACCGGCGTGGCGGCGCGCTCCGGCGATCAACTGGCTGGCGCGCACCAGTGCGAAACGCTGGTCGAGGACATGCCGCCGGCGCACTTCTTCGCCAGCCGCGGCACCGTGCTGCCGGCCGGCCAGAACGGCGGCCTGCCGGTCGTCACCGTCAATACGCCGGAGGTCGACGTGCAGTTCCTGCGCGTCGAGCCGGCCCAGCTGCCCGCTTTCCTCGACAAGGTGTATGGCATCCGCCGCAACGAGGCGGCGGAAGAGGGGGAGCCCAGCTATTACGACGACGAGTACTACGACGGCGGAACGGTGGATCTGCGTGGCCGCACCTCGGGCTGGTATCTCGACCGGCTGAAGGATCTGTCGACCAGCGTCTATCTAGGCCGCTTCCTTACCGACGATAAGAAGGACCGCCGGCACGTGAGCTTCCTGCCGGTCGAGAACATCAAGGAGCTGAAGGAGCCCGGCGTTTACATCGCCGTGATGAGCGCGCCCGGCAGTTTTGCGGGCGACTACCAGACCACCTATTTCTACGTCAGCGACATCGGCCTGCATCTGCATCGCAACGGCGGCCGCATCGACGCCTTTGCCACGTCGCTCAAATCGGGTTCCGCCCTCGACGGCGTCGAATTCGAACTGCTCGACGGTGACGGCAAGCGCGTCGCGACGGTGAAGGGAGATGGCGACGGTCGCGCCAGCTTTGATGCGGCACCGGCCGATGCGCGACTGGTGATCGCGCGGCGCGGACGCGAACTGTCGGTCGTGTCGCTGGCCGAGGCGGCGCTGGACCTGTCGGAGTTCGACACCTCGGGCCTGCTGCCGACCAGCACCAGGCTTTTCGCGTACAGCGGTCGCGACCTCTACCGGCCGGGCGAAACCTTCGACGTGTCGGTGCTGGCGCGCGACGCCGACGGCCGCGCGATCGAGCCGCTGCCGCTCACCGCGGTGCTGAAGCGGCCGGACGGTCGCAGCGTGAGCCAGCGCGTCTGGAAAAGTTCGGGCGAACAGCCCGGTTACTACCGCCAGCCGTTGGCCATACCGGCCGACGCCCAGACCGGCGCCTGGACGCTGGAACTGCGCGCCGATCCGGCGGCGAAGCGACCGGATGCCGTCATGCGTTTCAAGGTCGAGGAATTCCTGCCCGAACGGATGAAGCTCGCGCTGAAGAGCGACGAGCGCGTGCTGACCGAAGGCGCGCCTTTCGACATCGGCGTGCAGGGCGACTACCTGTTCGGCGCGCCGGCCTCCGGCAACCGCCTGCTGGGCGCGCTCGCCACCGAGCGGCAGCGTTTCGCGCTGGCGCAGAAGAAGCCCGGTTTCATCTTCGGCGACTTCGCCGACGACGCGCTGAAGGGCCGCCGTGAGCTGGAGGAAACTGCGCTCGACGACCGCGGCGCCGCGACCGTCGAAGTGCCCTACGACCCGGGCACCGCGCGCTCGCCGCTGCAACTGCGCGTCAGTCTGAGCCTGCTCGAATCGGCCGGTCGCCCGGTCGTGCGTTCGATCGAGCGCGCGTGGTGGCCGGCGCCGGCGCTGATCGCCGTGCGTCCGCTGTTCGACGGCGATGTCGCGCGCGAATCGGCGCCGGCCGAATTCGAGGTCGGCCGTTTCCTGCCCGACGCCGCCTTCGCGCCTGTCGACAAGGCCAATGTGCGGCTGTTCAGGGAAGAGCGTCAGTACTACTGGCGCTTCGATGACCAGCGCGGCTGGCATTCCGGCTTCAGCGAGAACGACGAACTGGTCGACAGCCGCAGCGTCGCGCTGAAGGCGCAGACCAAGCTCGGCTTTCCGGTCACCTGGGGCCGCTACCGGCTGGAGATCGACGACCCGCAGACCAAGCTTACGATGCGCTACCGCTTCTACGCCGGCTGGGGTGCGCAGGACAACAAGGCGCTCGGCAACCGGCCGGACCGCGTGCAGGTGCGGCTCGAAGGTGCGCCTTACAGGGCGGGCGACACGGTGAAGGCGCACCTGACGCCGCCGCACGACGGCGAGGCGCTGGTGCTGATCGAGGGCGACCGCGTGCTGTGGGCGAAGCGGGTCAAGGTGAGCGCGGCCGGCACCGCCATCGACCTGCCGCTGGACAAGAGCTGGAACCGGCACGACCTCTACGTGTCGGTGCTGGCCTTCCGGCCAGGCAGCGAGGGCAGCCGCGTCACGCCGGCGCGAGCGCTCGGATTGGCGCACATCCCGCTCGCGCGTGAGGACCGCCGGCTCAAGGTGGCGCTGGACGCGCCGGCCAAGATCGAGCCGGAAACGAAAACCACGGTGAAGGTGAAGGTCGATGGCGCGACCGGGCAGGCCGCCTGGGTGACGCTGTCGGCGGTGGACCAGGGCATCCTGAACATCACGAAGTTCGCCACCCCCGACCCGCACGGCTACTTCTTCGGCAAGCAGCGTTATGCGCCCGACCTGCTCGACATTTACGGCCGGCTGATCGAGAAGATGGACGGCTCGCGCGGCAAGCTCAAGTGGGGCGGTGATGCCGGCATGCGCGACTCGCAGAGCATGCCGAAGAAGGTGAAGCTGGTCGATCTGTTCTCCGGCCCGGTGAAGCTCGACGACAAGGGCGAGGCGGCGATCACGCTGACGCTGCCCGACTTCAACGGCAGCCTGCGCCTGATGGCGGTCGCCTCGACGCCCGAGCGCTACGGCCACGGCGAGCGCGAACTGACGGTGGCGGCACCCATCGTCGCCGAGCTGTCGACGCCGCGCTTTATCGCGCCGGCCGACAGCGCGAAGGTGGCGCTGGAGGTGACCAATCTGACCGAGTCACCGCAGCAGATCCGGCTCACGCTGTCGGCCGAGTCGCCGGCGCGCATCGCCGACGGCACGCGCACGCTGACGCTGGCGCCGAAGCAGCGCGAAACGCTGCGTTTCGACGCCGAGGCGGTCGAGGCGGAAGGGCTGGCGCGACTGAAGCTGGTGCTGGATGCCAGCGGCGGCGCAAAGCCCATCCACATCGAGCGCGAAGCGGCGCTGCAGGTGACGCCGCCGGTCGCGCTCGAACGCAGCGTGCTGCGCCTGAAGGTCGAGCCGGGCGCGCGTCAGGCCATCGACGCCGCGCTGCTGGAGAAATTCTGGCCAGCCTCGGCGACGCTGAACGTCAGCGCCTCGTCCAGTCCGCCGCTGAACATCCGCGAGAGCGTGCGCGGCCTGCTGCGCTACCCCTACGGCTGCGCCGAGCAGACGGTCAGCTCCGCCTGGCCGCATGTCATCATCGACGACGCCTACGCGAAGGAATTGGGCCTGAAACAGTACAGCCGGGCGGAGCGCACGGCCATGGTCGAGGGCGCCATCGGCCGGCTGGCTGGCATGCAGGGCGCGTCCGGCGGCATGACCATGTGGGGCGGCGGCGAGTACGAGCACTGGATCAGTGCCTATGTCGCCGGCTTCCTGATCGACGCCAAGGCGGGCGGCTTCACGGTACCCGAAGCCTTCCAGAAGAAACTGGGCGACTGGATGCTGAAGGAATTCCAGCTCGCGCCGTCGCAGATGCCGCGGTTGCCCACCCAGGCCGGCAACCAGCCCGGGCAGATGGACCTCGTGCGTGGCGCCCATCTGCGCTTCGCCAATGCGGCCCATCTCGGCTACGTGCTGGCGCGCGAGCAGCGCGCGCCGCTGGCCACGCTGCGCCTGCTGCACGACGAGCACCGGCAGCTGGCCAAGTCGCCGCTGGCGCTTGCCCACCTCGGCCTGGCGCTGAAGCTGATGGGCGACGAGGCGCGTTCGCGCGTCGCGCTCGACGAGGCGCTGGCCAAGCCCTACGGACTGCGCGGCAACGACAGCGAATACGAATGGCTGGGCGATTACGGCAGTCCGCTGCGCGACCGCGCCACGCTGTACGCGCTGCTCGCCCGTCACGAGGTCAAGCTCGACCGCGCCGCCAACCTGCTGTTCGAGCTGTCGAATGACACGGCGAAGCGGCGCTGGCTGTCGACGCAGGAACAGATCTCGCTGGTGATGGCCGGCCGCGCGGCCGGTCTGGGCGCCGGCAAGCCATGGTCGGCCGCGCTGGAAGGCGGAGCGGACTTCAAGGGCGACAAGCCTGCGCTGCTGCCGGTCGATGCTGCCGCGGCGCGCAAGGGCGCGACGATCAGCAACACCGGCGACGCGCCGCTCTATGTCGAGATCGAGGGCGCCGGTTATCCGAAGCTCGCGCCGCCGGTGGATAACGGTCTGGGCACGGCGCAGCGCTCGCTGTTCGAGGCCGACGGGCGTCCGTGGGGCGGGCGCGCGCTGAAAGTGGGCGAACTGATGCTGGTGCGGGTCGAGGTCAGGCCGACCCGGCGCGCCGACGACGCGCTGGTCGTCGACCGCCTGCCGGCGGGTCTGGAAATCGAGAACCAGAACCTGTCGCAGGGACCTCAGGCGACCGAATTCACGCTGCAGCTGCCGAACGGCCAGTCGCTGCGTGTGATGGACACGCTGATGGACAACCGGGTGAAACACCGCGAGTACCGCGACGACCGCTTCGTCGCTGCGGTGAAGCTGGATTCGGCGCCACTGAATCTCGTCTATATGGTGCGCGTCGTCACGCCCGGCCACTACACCGTGCCCGGCACCTTCGTCGAGGACATGTACCGGCCGGAACTGCGCATCGTCGGTGAACGCGGTGCGATGCTCGATGTCATCGATGTTCCCGCGGCGAAGCGTTGAGCGCTTTCTGTGCTGCGCGGCACTGCTTTGCGCGCCGGCGCAGGCGGAACAGGGCAGCACGGAATGTCCGTCGGCAGCCATGGCCGACGACGCGCCCGATCGCGTCCGCCTGTTCCGTTGCCGGGCTGACGCGCTGATTTCGGACGGCCTGATCCCGCCGGCGCGTATTGAACGTTGTCATGAACGCTCGGGCGCCCTGTGGGGTAACCGCCCGGGCGAGCGGGAAGAGTCGCTCTGGCATTGCCTGCGGCGTGAGCGTGACAGGGCGACCACAGGCGGCGACCGATGAGCCCATCGCGAGCAAGCTCGCTCCCACAAGGTCGGGCGGCGCGGGTTTGGTGGGAGCGAGCTTGCTCGCGATGCAGCATTGGCTTAACCGTTGCCATGTGACTATCGCAATCCCTTCAGATCCAGATTGCATCCCAATGCGGATAGTCGCCGACCCGTTCAACCAGGCCCGCCCGCAGTGGGTTTGCGATGATGTAGCGCGCTTGATCGCGTACATCCTCGCCTTCGCGAGCACCGCGGTCATGAAATCCGGACTGCCAGAGTGCTCGCCCGATCCTGTGCGCACTCACCGACTTCACCCGCTGCACGACTTGCGACAGCGTGACCGCCGCGTCGAGCCTGAACAGCCAGTGCAGGTGGTCGGGCATCACGACGAACGCAAGGGTTCGGCTCGTTCCAGAGCGGTCGGCCTCCATCAATACGCCTATCAGAGTTCTCGCTGACCACAGGTCCTCGAACACCGGCTCACGCGCCCGGGTAACCGTCGTCACCAGGTAGGCGAGTCCAGGCTCGGAGACCCGGCCGCGACGAAGCCGGTGCGAGGAGGGTAGCTTGTTCATGACTTTGGAATGCTAGTTCAACGGAACGCATTTCGCGAAGCCTAGGCTCGTTATTTGCCGGCGAGATCGCGAGCAAGCTCGCTCCCACGGAAACCCGGCACGGGTGACGGATCGGGAAGGCTTTGTGGGAGCGGCCTTGGCCGCGATGGGGCGGGTGGCGCCGTGGCGTCCTTGTTTTAGGCCGGATCGCGAGCAAGCTCGCTCCCACGGAAACCCGGCACGGGTGACGGATCGGGAAGGCTTTTGTGGGAGCGGCCTTGGCCGCAATAGGGCGGGTGGCGCCGCGGCGTCCTTGTTTTAGGCCGGATCGCGAGCAAGCTCGCTCCCACCGAAACCCGGCATGGGTGACGGATTGGGAAGGCTTTGGTGGGAGCGGCCTTGGCCGCGATAGGGCGGGTGATGCCCCGGCTCCCGTATTCTCAGGCGCCGCCGAAGTAGTGCCGCATTGCCTCGTTGGAGGTCTGGGTGTTCAGTTCATCGACCTGCATCGGCATCATTACGCTGCCGCTCGACCACAGATAGTGCTTGCGGAACCACTCGCGCAGTTCGGGTGAGCACTTTTCCATCGGGCCGTCACGGCCTGCTTCGATCAGGTAGTGCAGCACGCGGTCGGCGCCCGGCGTGTCGCGGGTGACCATGCGGTGCTTTTCCAGCGGGTGGAACAGCCGGCCGACGTCGTAGGCGGTGACCGTTGCCGGCAACTCGGTCAGGCGCCGGTCCAGTCGATCCAGCGCGCTTTCCCATGCCGGGTCGAGACGGAAGCGCTGCTTCAGGCTGGCCACCCAGGCACGCAGCAGGCGCACGTAGTCGTGTTCTGTCGCTCGTTCACCGTTCATTGATGTTGTCCTTCGTCGGCACACGGAACTGTTGTGCTATCGGCATCGGCCCGGCCGGCTTGAGAATGCGCATGTGCTGCCGTTACCGGATGAACGTGCGCCAACCACTCTTCACCCACTGAACTCCATGCCCGAATTCCTGAACGACGTCGTCGCCGCCCAGCCGCCGCTTGCGCGCGCGCTGTGGGCCGTCGTTTCGCTGGCATTGCTGGTCGCCGCCCTTGTCGTGCTGCGGCTGGAGCGGCGCATGTTCGTGGCACGCGGCAAGGGGGCGTCGTGGTGGGTGGTGCGGCTGGCTTCGCTGCCGGCGCTGGCCGTCGTCGTGGCGGCGGTGTTCGGCCCGGCGCGTGCGGTGTCGGGCATGGAAGGGTTGGCGGTGTTCTACCTGCTGCTGCTCGGCGTGGCGCCGCTGCTGTGGTTCGGCGTGCACCTGCTGGCCGGCTGGCTTGCCTCGCCGCGCTTGTCGCGCGGCGAATCCGCATGGATCGCCGGCAGCGGCCTGATGCTGCTGCTGTGTCCGCCAGCGGTGTTCACCGCGCTGCAGACGCCAGTGTTCATGATCTCGCGCCAGTTCGACGCCGTCGCCCGCGCCTCGCGTCCCGAGACGCCGTTGCCGCATCGCGCCGACGCGGCCCAGCGCTTTCGTCTCGGCGACGCCGGCGTGCTCGTTGCACAGTCGCTGATCGCGCCGCCGGGCGTGCAGATCGAGCGCGTCGAGGCGCTGCAGGGCGGGCTGTGGGCCGACACCGCCACGCAGATGCATCCCTGGCTGTGCCGCAACGGCGAAGACCTGCATCTGGCCTGGGCCGACGGCAGCGAACCGCCGCCGCTGCGCATCTACTGGCGCGACACGGCGGGCCAGGCGTGGCAGAGCGGCATCAAGGTCGCACCTGCCGCCGTGCCCGCCCGGGACTTCGTCGTTGGCTGGCGGGAGGACGGCTTCGACCTGCCGGTGCCGCTGTCGCGCGATCGCGTGCAGCCGGCCTGGCTGGCCGACGGACGACTGCACTACCGCAGCCTGAACGGCGTGCTGCAGCCGGGTGAGAGTGCGCGCGACGACTGCGTCATGCGCGGATACCGGCGCGTGGCCGCGGCGAGCGAGGGGCCTGCAGCCGCCGTTCTATTGCGCGTCGAAGGTCCGGCGCCGGGCGGCACACTGACCTACCTGCTCAATCGCCCCTGAGTTTCCGCTGCCCGTCTGCGCGGGGAAGCTGCCACCGGTGCAGGCGGCAAATTGCCTGTACGGCGCGAGCTGCAGTGGCCCTACCATCCCGTCGGCATCGACGACGGAGCGGGGCGAATGAATACGGATCACGGAATGTGCAGGCTGGCCGGCCGCCTGCTGTGTGCGCTGGCACTGACGACCGCCGCTGCGGCGCACGGCGAGGGTGGCAGCGGTGACTGGCCGCTGCACGGCAATGACGCAGGCGGTCAGCGGCACGCGCGGCTGGACCAGATCAACCGCGACAACGTCGCGCAGCTGGAGCGGGTGTGGAGCTGGCACAGCGGCGTCAAGGCGACCTTTCAGGCCACGCCCATCGTGGTCGGCGACACGATGTACCTGTCCTTGCCCTTCAGCCACGTCGCCGCGCTCGATGCGCGCAGCGGTCGCGAGCTGTGGCGTTACGAACATCCGCGTCCCGCCGGTCGGCTGTGCTGCGGGCCCGCCAATCGCGGTGTGGCAGTGCGCGACGGACGCGTCTTCGTCGGCACCATCGATGCCCGTCTGATCGCGCTCGACGCGCGCACCGGCCAGCCGCTGTGGAATGTGGCGGTGGCCGACGCCGCGCCTGCGACCGAGCAGGCGGGGCAACTGCCGGACAGCGACCCGCTGAGCCGGCGCGAAACCCAGGGCTCGACCGGCGTCGGCATCGCGATGGCGCCGCAGGTGGCCGGCGACCTGGTCATCGTCGGCATCACCGGCGTCGGCTACGGCCTGCACCCGGAGAACGCGGTGGTCGGCTTGCCGGGGCAGTACGGGCGGCCCGGCGTGCTGGTCGCCTTCGACGCCGCCAGCGGCCGGCGTGTGTGGCAGTTCGACGTGACCGGCCCCGGCTGGGAGGGCTCATTCGCGGCCCGCACCGCCGATGGCCTGGATCTCGGCCGCGACCTGCCGGCCGAACGCGCGGCGCTCGCCCGCGAGGGCGGGGCTTGGCGCCATGGGGGCGGCTCGCTGTGGGCGACGCCGGCCATTGATGCCGAACGCGGACTGATCTTCTTCGGCACCGGCAACCCCTCCCCACAGATGGCCGACGGTTCGCGTCCCGGCGACAACCTGTACACCGCCTCGCTGGTTGCGCTGGACCTGCGTACCGGCCGCCTTGTGTGGTATTACCAGCAGGTGCCGCACGACCGCTGGGGCTACGACGTCGCCAGCCCGCCGGTGCTGTTCGAGCTGCAGCAGGGTGGCGAGCGCATCCCGGCGCTGGCGCAGCCGAGCAAGCTGGGCTGGGTCTATGTGCATGACCGGCGCGACGGTCGCCTGCTGTTTCGCTCCGAGGCCTTCGTGCCGCAGCAGAACCTGTTCGCCGCGCCCAGTGCCGAGGGCGTCGTGATCGCGCCGGGCATCGCCGGCGGCGCCAGCTGGTCGCCCTCGGCGCTCGATCCGCAGCAGGCGCTGCTGTTCGTGCCCGGCATCCACCTGCCGACCCGCTACACGGTGCGCGAAGCCGAGCGTGCCGATGGCAGCCGCTTCCACTACGTGGTCAGCGAACCGGAAGGTCCGCGTGGCGGCGTGCTGGCGGCCGTCGACCTCGCCCACGAAGGGCGGCTGCGCTGGCAGGTGAAGCTCGACCAGCCCATGGTCGGCGGCGTGCTGTCGACGGCCGGCGGGCTGCTGTTCACCGGTATCGGCGAGCGCAGCTTCGCCGCCTTCGACAGCGGCAGCGGCATGCGGCTGTGGTCGTGGCAGGTCGACGCCGGCGTCAATGCGCCGCCCGTCAGCTACGCGATCGACGGTCGCCAGTACGTCGCGGTCGCCGCTGGCGGCAACGCATTGTTCGGCTTCCCGCAGGGTGACGGCCTGCACGTGTTCGCGCTGCCGGCGCCGGCCGTCGCGGCGACGACCGGCGCACGCTGAGCGACCGGCACCGATATCGGTTAGATTGCGGGCCTCGACCGCCGGCGCATCGCCGCGCCGGCATCCGATCGCTCGCCATGAAAACCCTCGCCACCATCGCCAACGGACTCGACGCCCGCATGCTGCGCGACGTGCTCGCGCTCGAAGGCCTGCACGTCAAGCTCACGGCCAGCTCTGCCGACGCGCGGCAGGGCGGGGCGGTCACGCTGCTGATCGAGGATGCCGAGTTCGAGCGGGGTCAGGCGCTGCTCGCGCGCTGGATGGCGGAACACCCGGCGCCCGGGTCCGATCCGGTTCCTCCCCCACCCGCTGAATGAAGTCGGCCAGCGCGGCATGGCGGCGGCGCATCGTCGCCGGCATCCTGCTGTTGCTGGTCGCGCTGTGGCTGCTCGACCGCCTCTTTCCTCCTCCGCTGCCGTCCGGCAACGACGGCTTCATCGTGCTGGCGCGCGACGGCAGCCCGCTGCGCGCCTGGCCGGGCAGCGACGGCGCCTGGCGCTACCCGGTCACGCCGGCCGAGGTGTCGCCGCGCTACATCGACGCGCTGCTCGGTTATGAAGACCGCTGGTTCCGCTGGCATCCAGGCGTCAATCCGGCTTCGCTCGCGCGCGCCGCCTGGCAGTGGGCCACAACCGGCCGCATCGTGTCCGGCGGCTCCACACTCACCATGCAGGTGGCGCGCATCCTCGAACCGGTGCCGCGCACGCCGCGCGGCAAGCTGCGCCAGATCGTACGTGCGCTGCAGCTGGAATGGCGGCTGTCGAAGGACGACATCCTGACGCTCTACCTGAATCACGCGCCGATGGGCGGCATCGTCGAAGGCGTCGAAATGGCGAGCCGTGCCTATCTCGGCAAGCCTTCGCGCGATCTCAGTCACGCCGAAGCGGCGCTGCTCGCCACACTGCCACGCGCGCCCAGTCGTCTGCGTCCGGATCGCGCGCCGCAGGCGGCCCAGATCGCGCGCGACCGCGTGCTGGCGCGGCTGGAAAGCTTCGACATCTGGTCGTCCGAAGTGGTGGCCGATGCGCGCATCGAGCCGGTGATCGCGCAGAAGCTGCAGGGCGCCTGGCTCGCGCCACTGGCCGCCGAGCGCCTGCGCAGTCGCGCGCGCACGGCCGGCGCCGCCGGCCTTACCCGGGTCGCCAGCACGCTGGACCGCGAACTGCAGGCCACGGTCGAGCGCCTGCTGGCCGACCGCGCGAGCGTGCTGCCGCCGCGGGTGTCCATCGCCGCGCTCGTGGTCGACGCCGCCACGCTGGAGGTGCGTGCCTACGCCGGCTCGGCCGACTTCAGCGACAACGCGCGTGGCGCCCACGTCGACATGGTGCGCGGCGTGCGTTCGCCCGGCTCCGCACTCAAGCCCTTCCTGTACGCGATGGCGCTGGACGACGGCCTGATCCACTCCGAAAGCCTGCTGATCGATGCGCCACAGGCCTTCGGCGGCTACCAGCCCGGCAATTTCCAGGCGGACTTCTCCGGGCCGGTCAGCGTGTCCGAGGCGCTGCAGAGATCGCTCAACGTGCCGGCCGTCGACCTGCTGGACCAGATCGGCCCGGTGCGTTTCGCCGCGCGGCTGGCTCAGGCCGGCATCAAGCCGCGCATCGCTACCGGCGAACAGCCCAACCTCAGCCTTATCCTTGGCGGCGCCGGCGTCACGCTGGAGGAACTGGTCGGCGGCTACCGCGCGCTCGCCGCTGGCGGTTTGGCCGGCAAACCGCGTCTGACGCCGGAGGCCCCGGTCGAGGAAACGCGGCTGATGAGTGAGGGTGCCGCGTGGATCGTGCGCGACATCCTGGAAGGCGGTGGCCACCCGGACCGGCCCTTCATCGAGGGCGGCGGCGCCGCGCCGCTGGCATGGAAGACTGGCACCAGCTTCGGCTTCCGCGACGCCTGGGCGGTCGGCGTGTCCGGCCGCTACGCGCTGGGCGTGTGGCTGGGTCGGCCGGACGGCACGCCCAACCCCGGCTTTTTCGGCGCCAATGTCGCTGCACCCCTGCTGAAGGACATCGCCGCCGCACTGCCGCGCGAGCTCATCCCGCCGCGCGAGCGGCCGGCCTCGGTGCAGCCGGTCGACATCTGCTGGCCCTTGGGCACGGCCGCTGCTGACACCCCCGCGCCACTGTGCCACCGCCGCCGCGCCGCCTGGTCACTGGCTGGCGCCGTGCCGCCCACCCGGCCCGACCGCATCGACGGCAGCAGCCTGCGCCAGACCCTCTGGATAGACCCGGCCAGCGGTCTGCGCACGGTGCCCGGCTGCGGCCACGGTGAGCCGCGCGACACCGCCCGCTGGCCCACCTTGCTGCAACCCTGGCTCGACGGCTGGCTACCCGCCGATCAGCGTATCCCCGACTGGCAACCCGGCTGCGCCCCGACCGGCGGTACCCCCGCCGCCACGCTGCGCATCGTCGGCCTCAGCGAAGGCAGCCGCCTGCGCCCGGCACCGCAGCACCACCACGTGTCGCTGCAGCTCGCCGTGCGCGGCGCGCAGGGGCCCGTGTACTGGCTGCTGGACGGGCAGAGGGTGATGCCGGACGCCGGTGGCAAACTGCTGCTGAACGAGGCGGGTACGCACCGCCTGACCGTGATGGACGAAGCGGGGCGGCATCACAGTGTCCGTTTCACGGTGGATGCGCCGCCCGGGATCTAGCCGGTGCGAACTGGCACCCTTTCCGGTCATTCAGCCTGCGGCACGGTGTGACGGTGCTGTTCCGGGTTCATTCGCGAGCAGACCTCGCTCCGGCAGTGTTCCGTTCCTGACATTCCGATTCGCGAAAACCGGCGGCACCGAAACGATGTGGTCCGATTCGGCGATGCCGCGCCGCGTTGCCTTGACCCGTGGGCCGACCGCCGTGAGCATGCAAGCCTCGGTAACGGTCACGCTGTGGGGGACCGTCCATCGCTTTTCTCGCCGTCAGGCGGCACCGCCTTTCGTTTCAACCTCCCATCCAATCAAGGAACAGTCATGACTCAAATCGTCGTCGATCACAACCCGACCGAAGAGAAGCTGAAGGAGCTGGGCGTGTCCAGCTGGTCGATCTGGGAAAAGGAAGTGTCGAAGTTCCCGCTCGACTTCTCGATGACCGAAAGCGCCTACCTGCTCGAAGGCGAAATCCACGTGACGCCGCAGGGCGGCGATAAGGTGGTGATCAAGGCCGGCGACTTCGTCGTGTTCCCGAAGGGCATGAAGTCGATGTGGGAAGTCGTGAAACCGCTGCGCAAGCACTACAAGCACAGCTGAACGCACCCGCTTGCACGACGAAAGGGCCTTGATGTTTCAAGGCCCTTTTTGTTTGCGTGGACGGTGATCGGCTCCCGAGCGACGGCGAAGTGCCACATAGTTGTCAGGTGCCGTGGATTGTTCAGGCGGATGATGCACGCAGTCCTGAACGCGGATGGCGGCTCTCCGGGTGCATCCGCTTGCGTCGCCCGCGTGTAGAGGACTGAACGAGGCCGGTTGCTGTTCCGGTCAGCCCGCAGGCCCGGCCTGTGCCGTCGTCCGCCAGGGAGAACGGATTGAATCCATCGTTCAGCGCCACGATGCCCTCCGTCGCCACGCGCGACTTCGCGCCGATGCTTTCGCCTGCTGACGACAGCGTCCGCTCCTTCGACCTGCTTGCCGACCTCGCGCGCGATCTGCGACCGGGGGTGATCTTTCCGATCTGTTTCGACGCACTGCTGTGCGTGCGGCAGACCTTGCGCGCGCCCGAGGTGACGACGCCCCATCTGGCAGGCGCGGCGCGGGTCGATCCGCTGCTGTGTGCGCGGCTGCTCAGGCGCGCCAACCGCGGTCGGCGTGCCGAGCCGGTGACCGGCGTGCGCGATGCGCTGGCCAGGCTGGGCGCGGACCGGGCGCAGCGCGTGGCGCGTGCGGTGTCCTGTGGCCAGATCGGCTGTGCGCGGCAGCTTTCGCACGTCGACGAACTGTCGCGTCGGCTGTGGCTGCACACGCTGCGTACGGCGGCCGGCGCCTTCGTGCTGGCGCGCCGGCTCACGTCACTCGATCCGGACGAGGCGATGACGGCAGGGCTGCTGCACGACATCGGTGCCTTCTACCTGCTGGACCGCCTGGCGCGGCGCCCGTCGGCGGCGTTCGACGCGCAGGACATCAATGCGCTCATCCTCGAATGGCACGAAAGCGTGGGCGAATCGCTGCTGCAGTCGTTGGGCGTGCCCGAGGTGCTGATCGACGCGATGCGCGATCACGAACAGCCGCGCGCAAGCACCGGCATGCCGCGCTCGCTGTCGGATCTGGTGTTCACCGCCAGCGTGCTGGCCGGCGGCGCGAGCGAGCTGTACGACGATCCGGTATGCCATGTCAGCCAGCGCCCGGCGCCGACGCGCGAGCGATTCGCCGGGCTGCTGCCGGAGATCGAACAGGTGTACGGAGTGCTGCGGCGCGGGGCGATGCAGGGGTAAGGCTGGTTTCTCTAGTGTGAGGGGCCTTGGCCGCGATGCTGCGGATGCGGGCCGCAGGCTTCGCTTCAAGCTGCAATCGCGAGCAAGCTCGCTCCCACACAACCCCGGCTCCGGCAGCGATCAGGGAGCGCTTCTTGTGGGAGCGGCCTTGGCCGCGATGCGGCCGTCGTGGGCCGCCGGCTTCGATGCAGGCCAATGTCGGGGTCAGAAGACCCCTCCCACAGAAACTCGGCCCTGGCTCAGCCGGCGAATCGGGCGCCCTCTGTGGGAGCGGCCTTGGCCGCGATACGGCAGCGGCAGACCGCCGGCTTCGGTGCAGATCAAGAAAAAGCCCGCCCCGCGGATGCGGAGGCGGGCTTTGTCATTCCGGCTGGTGACTTCAGACGAGGTCGAAGCGGTCGGCGTTCATCACCTTGGTCCAGGCGGCGACGAAGTCGCGGACGAACTTTTCCTTGTTGTCGTCCTGTGCATAGACCTCGGCGTAGGCGCGCAGGATGGAGTTCGAACCGAACACCAGATCGACGCGGGTTGCCGTCCATTTCACCTGACCGGTCTTGCGGTCGACGATTTCGTACAGATTGCTGCCGGCCGGCTTCCAGCGGTAGGCCATGTCGGTCAGATTGACGAAGAAGTCGTTCGTCAGCGTGCCGACGCGGTCTGTGAATACGCCGTGCGGGCTGCCGCCGTGATTGGTGCCGAGCACGCGCAGGCCGCCGATCAGCGCGGTCATTTCCGGGGCGGTGAGGCCGAGGAGCTGGGTGCGGTCGAGCAGCAGTTCTTCCGGCTTCACCACGTAGTCGCGCGGTTGCCAGTTGCGGTAGCCGTCGGCGGCCGGCTCGAGCACTTCGAACGATTCGACGTCGGTCTGCGCCTGGCTGGCGTCGCCACGGCCGGGTGCGAACGGCACGGTGACATTGAAGCCGGCCGCCTTGATCGCCTGTTCGACACCGACATTGCCGGCCAGCACGATCACGTCGGCCACGCTGGCGCCGGTCTCCGCAGCGATGCGTTCGTACACCGGCAGCACTTCCGCCAGACGTGCCGGTTCGTTGGCTTCCCAGTCCTTCTGCGGCGCGAGGCGGATGCGTGCGCCATTGGCGCCGCCGCGCATGTCGGAGCCGCGGAAGGTGCGGGCGCTGTCCCAGGCGGTGGCGACCATGTCGCCGATGCTCAGACCTGCAGCGGCGATCTTCGCCTTCACTGCGGCAAGGTCGTAGTCGGTGCGACCGGCGGGCACCGGGTCCTGCCAGATCAGGTCTTCGCCCGGCACGTCCGGACCGATGTAACGGGTTTTCGGACCCATGTCGCGGTGGGTGAGCTTGAACCAGGCGCGTGCGAACACTTCGCTGAAGTAGGCCGGGTCGGCGTGGAAGCGCTCGGAAATCTTCCGGTAGGCAGGGTCCATCTTCATCGCCATGTCGGCGTCGGTCATGATGGGGTTGTGGCGGACCGAGGGGTTTTCCGCATCGACCGGCTTGTCCTCTTCGCGGATGCCTATCGGTTCCCACTGCCAGGCGCCGGCCGGGCTTTTCGTCAGTGCCCACTCGTAGCCGAGCAGCAGCTTGAAGTAACCGTCGTCCCAGCGGGTCGGGTTCGTGGTCCAGGCACCTTCGAGGCCGCTGGTGACCGCCTGGTTGCCGACGCCGCGCGTGCTGTGATTGATCCAGCCGAAGCCCTGTTCCTCGATCGGTGCGCCTTCGGGTGAGGGGCCGAGCAGGGCGGCGTCGCCATTGCCGTGTGCCTTGCCGACGGTGTGGCCGCCGGCGGTGAGCGCCACCGTTTCCTCGTCGTCCATCGCCATGCGAGCAAAGGTGACGCGCACGTCGTGGGCGGTCTTCAGCGGGTCGGGCTGGCCGTCCACGCCTTCCGGGTTCACGTAGATCAGGCCCATCATCACCGCGGCCAGCGGATTGTCGAGGTCGCGTTCGCCTGAGTAGCGGCTGTGCGGGTTGTCGGACTTGGCCAGCCATTCCTTCTCCGAGCCCCAGTAAATGTCCTTTTCCGGGTGCCAGATGTCTTCGCGGCCGAAGGCGAAGCCGTAGGTTTTCAGGCCCATGGACTCGTACGCGACGGTGCCGGCGTACAGGATGAGGTCGGCCCAGGACAGCTTGTTGCCGTACTTCTTCTTGATCGGCCACAGCAGGCGGCGGGCCTTGTCGAGGTTGCCGTTGTCGGGCCAGGAGTTCAGCGGGGCGAAGCGCTGGTTGCCGGTGCCGCCGCCGCCGCGGCCGTCGGCCACGCGGTAGGTGCCGGCGGCATGCCAGGCCATCCGTATCATCAGGCCGCCGTAATGACCCCAGTCGGCCGGCCACCAGTCCTGGCTGTCGGTCATCAGCGCGGTCACGTCCTTCCTGAGTGCGGCGAAGTCGAGCTTCTTCACCTCTTCCCGATAGTTGAAGCCTTCACCCATAGGATTGGTCTTGCGGTCGTGCTGGTGCAGGATGTCCAGATTCAGCCCCTCAGGCCACCACTCCATCACGTTGATGCTGCCGGTGGTCGCGCCGCCGTGCATGACCGGGCATTTGCCGATCGTGTTCTGATCTCTCGTGTTCACATCGCTCTCCTTGTTTTTCGGGACTCCGGCGCGATGCTTCCGGCCGGTGTCAGGTAAGCGCCCGGAACAACTTTCGCGGGCAGTTCGGGGTGCAACCAAGGTGCGGGGGGAGCAACGCCCCGCCTTCAGCCCTGCATGCTCTGTTTTTCTGGGTGCTCGATCGTCGTGCCGCGTCGACCGTGCGGAACACATTCTGCGTCGCCGCCCGCGATGCCGAGATCGCTATTTTCTTTATATTTAGATCAAGTCTAAAAAATCATCCAAGGTGCAGTGCGGCATGGAGATCGCCTGGTCTCGGACCGTTCGAATTCGCAGCAGTCATGCATGCGGCACGTGCGCGATCGAATCGTTCCCGCGAGCGCCTTGATCGACGCCAGCGGCCAGCGCCAGTCGCGTCGCGGCCAAGGGGCCACGCCCGATCCGGGAGCCCGACCCTGGGCCGGGGTTCTGTGGGAGGGGTCTTCTGAACCCGACCTTCGCGCCGAACTAGAACGGCGAGTCGGCGTGGGCGAGGCGAACCTCGATGTTCGCCCGGGTCGCGATCTCCGGCAGATGCGGGTCGACGATGCCCTGTGCAGCAAGTGCCGTGAGATCACCGTCCGGCAGGGCGCAGGACTTCACCAGCAGGACGCGCGGGCTGCCGATGCGGGCAGCGAGCCAGACGGCGATGCTGTCGGAGGTCACCGTCCAGTCGCGCGGGAGGTCGGTACTGAGGTCGAGATGACGGGAGGGCAGCCACACCGGCGTGCGGCCGGCAGCGCAGTGGTCGGCCAGTGCGTCGATGTCATCGCAGGCGAGCAGCGCCGGAAACAGGTCGCACAGCATCAGCCCGCACTGGTCCATCGCGCGCAGCGCCATGCGGTGCGCTGCGTCTTCGGAAAAGCGCCAGTGCGTCTGGGCGTCGCGTACGGCGTCGGCATACGCCCCGCCGCCGGGCACGATGACGGCGCTGCCTGCCGCCTCGCCGGCAAGCCGTTCGCACCAGCGCTGAAGTCGTCCGTCATGCGGGTCGGACAGCAGGCTGCCGCCGAGCTTGATCACCACAGGTGCGCGGGTCACGGCTTGTGGTCGCGGTCGATGCGGCGGTCCAGCACCTGGCCGAGCAGGCGCAGCGCCAGCAGATAGACGATGGCCAACGCGAGCATCTGAGCACCGCCGCCGGTCAGCGTCTTGAACGGCACGTAAAGCAGGCCGAAGGCGACGACGCCGACCAGATGGATGATGGCGGACGGTTTCATCGCTTCCGCTCGGCCAGCAAGCCCACGGCGACCGCCGGTGCGCAGGTGGTGGCTTCGTCCGCGCAGTCGGGCGCGAGATCGGCCAGCAGCTCACCGAGCGTGACGGCCGGGCGACCGAGCGCGCGGGCGAGACGGGCGGCGACGAAGCGGCCGGCCCCCGCGCAGACCACCGGTGCCTCGGGCGCGAGCGCGGCGATGCCGGGCAGGGCAGAGCAGGCGTCGATCAGGGCGCCCAGCTGTGCATCGGCGAAAGCCGACGCGAGTGCGCGCCAGTCTTCCATCGAGCCTTCGGCGAGATCGCGACCTATCATGCGCGCCAGCCGGCGGGCGCTGGCCTCCGCCGTCTTGGCGCCGCCGTCGGCCGCCGGATACTGGTCTGCGTGCTCCGGCAGCTCACCAAGCAGGCGCCACACGTCGGCCGAGGTGGCGAAGTACTCGGCCATCAGCCGGTGGCGCTGGTGCTTGAAGTCGACCGCCGGCGCGAGTGCCATCAGCGGCGTGCGCACGACGCCGGCATAGACCAGTTCGCCGCTGATCAGCCGGTCGGCGTCAGAGCGGCTGGTCGTGGCAACGCCGCCATCGATGACGATGAGGTCGCTGGTGGTGCTGCCGACATCGGCCAGCAGCGCCTGCGGCAGACGGGTGGCGATCCACGCCGCAGTAGCGAGCCAGTTGGCCGAGGCGATGTCGTCTGCGCGGGCGCGCGCGTCATCGACCTCCGCCCAGCCCGCGCGACCGGCGTACAGCGTGATTTCGCCCGCCAATGCGGTGCGCATGCGCCGTGCGATGCCGGCCACGCCGTCGGCGCGGGCATCGAACAGGTCGGTCATTTCGCCGGTCATCGTGACTGCGTGGCGCGGCGCTGCACCCAGTGCGGCCAGCGCTTCGGCCACGGCGGCGTCGAGCTTGTCCAGCCCCTGCCACAGCGGGCAGGCGACCTGCACCACGCCGCTCACCCGGCCGCCGTCTATGCGCGCGGCCTTGACGTGGGCGCCGCCGATGTCCCAGCCGATCAGCGTTGCATCAGACGGCTTCTTCATGGGCGTCGAGGGTAAGTGTGTGCGGACGCGGAGCGTCGGTCGACGGCAGGCTGCCGTCGCGTGCCGCGCTCAGTGTGGCAGCGACCAGGTTGAGGCCGGTCGCTGCGCGCAGCGCGCAGGCCGAGGTGCTCATGCGCGGATTGATCTCGACCACGACCGGGCCGTCCGCGGTTTCGATGAAATCGACGCCGACCGGTCCGAGCAGACCGGGCAGGGCGGCGGCGATGCGCTGCGCGAGCGCGGCGTGTTGCGGCGTGGCGTCGACCGCGCCGACGGCGAGCGCGGCAAGACGCACGCGTTCGCCGCGGTGCTCGAGCACTTGCCGGTTCACCGACAGCAGCGCGGCGCGGCCACGCGCGCACAGCAGGTTCATGCTGCGCGCCTCGCCGTCCAGCCACGGCTGGGCGATGTGATCCGGCCCGGCCGCGCGCAGTACGCGAGCGGCGGCTGCGCGGTCGCCCAGACGCTGCAGACCCTCGCAACCGGCGCCGTCGTCCGGCTTCACCGCCCATGCGCCGAGGACGTCGGGCAGCGCGTCGGCGTCGCTGTAGTGCGGCAGCACGGCGACGCCGGCCTCTGCCAGCACGCGCGCGGTGCGTGACTTCGACGCGGCGACGCGGCAGCTTGCGGCGTCGCAGCCGAGCAGGCGGCTGCCGCTCGCTTCGACACGGGCGGCCAGCGTGGCCAGCAGATCGCCAGTTTCCGGCGCGACGATGAGCGCCGCGTCGGTACCGGCCAGCGCGGCGTCGAAGGCGGCGTCGAACGCGCCGGTCTCGGCCACCGCGATCGAGCCGGGCAGCGCCGCTTCGAGCCGGGCGTCGTGCAGCGTCACCAGTTCGGCGCCAGCGATGTCGGCGGCGTCGCGCAGCAGCGCATCGCGCATCAGGCGGCCTTCGCGCACGAGCGAGGCCGGCAGTGGCTGGCCGGCCAGACCGCCGCCGGTGATAAACTCGAACACGAAAATTCGTTGATTCATATAAGGTTTTCTGTGCCTGAACTGATACCCGTCATCGACCTGATGCAAGGTCGGGTCGTGCACGCGCGTCGTGGCGACCGGCAAGCTTACCAGCCGCTGCGCTCGCGTCTGGTCGAGGGTTGCGTGCCGGCCGACGTGGTCGACGCACTGCTCGCGGCGACCACCGCCCGCCATATCTATATTGCCGATCTCGACGCCATCCGCCGATTGGGCGGCGACCACACAGAGGTGATCGCTGCTCTGGCCGAGCGTCATCCGCAGGTCGAGTTCTGGGTGGACGGCGGTTTTGCCGATGCCGATGCCGCGCTGGCGCTGCACCACGCGACCGGCGCGACGCCCGTCCTGGGCAGCGAAAGCCTGACCGAGCCCGATACGCTGGCGAAACTGTCTGCGGCGGGCGTGCCGGCGCTGCTGTCGCTCGACTATCGCGGCGGCGTGCCGCTCGGCGCCGCATGGGCGCACGCGCCCGAATTCTGGCCGGCACGGGTGATCGCGATGGAACTGGCGCGGGTCGGCTCGGAGGCCGGGCCCGAGCTGGCACTGATCGCCCGCTTGCGCGCTCAGTGCCCTGACGTTGCGGTGATCGCCGCCGGTGGTGTGCGTGACGCGGTAGACCTTGCCGCGCTGGACGAGGCCGGTGTGCCGGCGGTGCTGGTGGCGAGCGCGCTGCACGATGGCCGGCTGGCGGGTGACTGAGGCCGCATGCTGCAGCGCGGAATTCGCGACGTTTGAAACGCCACGAATTTTTACCGTCAGATCAATTGCAAGGAGTAGATTGCATTTCGACACAGCACGACCGGATCTCGGGCAGATCCGACGCGGCGTGAACAGCTCCGGGAAATGAAAGCCCGCCAAATGGCGGTCCGGATCTTTTGCGTGGGGCGGACATAACGAACTGGCAAGAAAATGCCATACGTATCGACAGACGACAGCCCGGAATTGCTTTCGACGCACGCGGCCGGTCCACGCGAACGTCGGTTGGTCAGTCTCGTCGTCATATTTTCGCTGCTGCTTTTTGCAGTCAGCGTGCCCTACGCGAAAATGCCATTGCCGCATATTCCGGCATTTGTCGCGGTCTACGATTCCGCATTGTTCGTCGTCTATCTGGTCACCGCCGTGCTGCTTTACGGGCATGGCGTGACGCTGCGCTCAAGCGCGATGTTCCTGCTGGCGGATGGCTTTCTCTACGCCTCGGCGATGATTGCGCCGCATCTGCTCACCTATCCCGAGGTTTTCTCCGCCGAAGGATTGCTCGGTGCGAATATTCAGACCACCGCGTGGATATTCCAGTTCTGGCATGTGGGATTTCCGCTGTGCGTGATCGGCTATTCACTGATGATGCCGAGAGAATGCAGCAGGGGTCCCGGAATACGCTCGATATTCGGCAGTGCGGGGCGGCATGTTTCGTGCACGTTGCTGATGGCCGTATTGTCCGCGCTGCTGGCGATACATGGCGCCAATATATTGCCGGACATCATGAAAGGTACGTTCGGATATACCCACCGAATGTTCTGGATCGTGTCCGCGATATGGATTCTGAATGGCTTTGCGCTGTATGTGCTATGGCGGAAGAAACCGCGCGCCGCGCTCGATCTGTGGCTCATCGTGACCATGGTGGCCTGGCTGCTGGAAGTGGCGCTGGTGGCGGTGTTCAACGCCGGGCGCTATGACCTCGGCTTCTACGTCGGGCGCGTCCACGGGCTGCTCGCGGCCAGCATGGTGCTGGTCGCGCTGGTGATCGAGAACGGGCGCCTGTACGCCCATCTGGGCCGTGCGCATGAGCGGGTGAGGCTGAAGGCCTCGGAACTCGAACGCCTGAATGCGACCGACGCGCTCACCGGCATCGCCAATCGCCGGGTGTTCGGCGAAACGCTGGGACGCGAATGGCATCGCAGCCTGCGCAGCGGCCGGCCGCTGTCGCTGCTGATGCTGGATGTCGATCATTTCAAGCCTTACAACGACACGCACGGTCACCTTGGCGGCGACGACTGCCTGCGCAGCGTGGCGCAGGCGCTGGCGTCCTGTACGCGGCGCGCCTCCGATCTGGTGGCGCGCTATGGCGGCGAGGAATTCGCCATCCTGCTGCCGGACACCGGCGAGTCGGACGCCTCGGCGGTGGCGCAGTCGGCCTGTCGCGCCGTGCTGTCGCTCGGCATTCCGCACGGCAAGTCGTCGGTGCACGATTGCGTGACGGTGAGCATCGGCGTCGCCACCTTCGTGCCGCCGCCCGCCTTCGTCGGCAAGCTGGCCGGCAAGCCGTCGTCGCTGATCGACGCCGCCGACCAGGCGCTGTACGAAGCCAAGCAGCAGGGCCGCAACCGCGTGGTGGTGCAGGTGCAGCCGGTGAGCTACCACACCAGCGGATTCACCCGGTAGTAGGACGACAGTTCGGCGTAGGCCTCGGGCAGCGCTGCCGCAAGATGCTGCGGCCGCTCGAAGAAGCTTTCGGTGGCGACGGCGAAGAACTCGGCCGGGCTGTAGGCGCCGTAGGGGTCGAGCACCGGCGGCTCGTGCGCCGCGACCTGCTGGTGCAGCATCGCGTATGCCGCCCCCATCACCGCCGCCCAGCGCGCCACGCGCGCCGCACCGCGCAGCGGCGGCGCGCCGTTTGCCTCGCCGTTCTCCTGGTCCAGCTGGTGCGCGAACTCGTGGATGACCACGTTGTGCCCGTCGGCCGCGTCGGCGGCGCCAGCGAGCACCGCGTCCCAGGCCAGCACGACCTGGCCGCGCGACGACGATTCGCCCAGATGTACGCGGCGCCAGGCGTGCTGCACGCCAGCGGCGTCGGTTTCGGTTCGGGTGACGGCAAAGGCACCCGGATAGACCAGGATTTCGCGCAGCCCGGCGAAGTAGTCGGTCGGCCGGTTCAGGATGAGCAGGCAGGCCTGGGCGGCGATCAGCACCCGCACCTCGTCGGTGATCACCATGCCGTCGCAGCCGATGAAGCGCTTCTCGGCAACGAACACCTGGATGCGACGGCGCAGCTGCTGCTGCAGATCAGGCGGCAGTGCTCGCCAGGCCGGCATGTTCCGCTGCAGCAGACGGCGCCACTCGGCGGGGAAAGGACGCGCCCGGATGCGGCGCCGGCGCAGTGCGGTACGCAGCGGATCGGCGAACAGCCACAGCGCGGCAGACAGCAGTATTGCGATCAGCGCGGCCAGTGCGAGAGTGGAGGTGAGCGGAGTCATCAATCGCAGATCGGGGCAGCGGCGGTGGTTTCAAGCCGGGCAGATATCCTGCCTCTGTGCGCTGTCTTGCGGTTTGAACTTGAGGTCTTCCGACCACGACCGCTCGTCCTTGCACACGCCCGACGGCATGCTACGGTGACTGACCGTCATCGCCCCGGGGTCACGATGTATTCCGATTGGAACGCCTGTCACGTCGCGCAACTCGCCTGTACCGGCGCGCATTTCTCCCACGCCAAGGATTTCGTGTTCCGCAAGTGGTGCGAGCTGGCGGTCGAGCGCAATGTGGTGATGCCGGTCGATCTGTCCGGTTCCTGCCGCTATGGCTCGCTGTTCATGAATCGCGTGTTCGGCGGTTCGCTGCGCGGCCATTTCCAGCACCAGTACAACTACATCGATCACCGCGTCGTCGATCTGAGTCACGACGCGGCTGACGTGGGTGCGATGACCCACCCCTATCTGCACGAACCGGATTACTTCGAACTCGATTCATTGCAGGACTCGCTGGCCGGCTGCCTGCCGCGCGTCGACCGCTGGGTGCTCGAATTCCTGGCCGAGGTTGACGCGCGACAGCAGTGCCCTGCCGACCCGGACCCGGCCGCGGTCGTGCTCAGAGCCTGACCGGCGTCGGCGGCGTGCCGCCGGTCAGCGCGGCGATCAGGTTGTCGGCGGCGAGGTCGGCCATGGCCTTGCGGGTGGCGCCGGTGGCGCTGGCGATGTGCGGTGTCAGCACGACGTTGGGCACTTCGAGCAGGCCGGGATTCAGCTTCGGTTCGCCCTCATAGACGTCGAGCGCGGCGGCACCGATGCGGCCGCGGCACAGCGCCTCGACCAGCGCCGCGTCGTCGACCACGCCGCCGCGCGCGATATTGGTCAGCGTGGCGGTCGGCTTCATCAGCGCCAGCTCATCAGCGCCGATGGCGTGATGCACGGCGGGCGAATAGGGCACGACCAGTACGAGGTGATCGGCTTCGCGCAGCAGCGTGTCCTTGTCCACCCAGCGCGCACCGAGCGGCGTTTCGATGGCGGCCGGGAGCGGGCTGCGGTTGTGGTAGATCACCTTCATGCCGAAGCCGAACGCGCCGCGGCGGGCGATCGCCTGGCCGATGCGGCCCATGCCGAAGATGCCCAGCGTCTTGCCATGCACGTCGACGCCATTCATCAGCGAGTAGGTCCAGTGCGTCCACCGGCCGTCGCGCAGGAAGCGCTCGCTTTCGGTGACGCGACGGGCGGCCGCCATCATCAGCGCGAAGCCGAAGTCGGCGGTCGATTCGGTCAGCACGTCCGGCGTATTGCTGACCAGGATGCCGCGGGCGGTGCAGGCGGCGACGTCGATGTTGTTGTAGCCGACCGCCATCGTGCACACCGCGCGCAGGCCGGCGCAGGCGTCGAGCAGTGCGGCGTCGATCTTCTCGTTGGCGGTGATGAAGGCGCCGGCCTTGCCCTGCAGCCGCGCGATCAGTTCGGGCTGTGTGAACACCCGATCTTCCTGGTTGGCATCGACGTCGAAATGCTGCGACAGACGGTCTATCAGTTCAGGCAGGACGTAGCGGGCGACGAGAATCGAGGGGCGGCTCAAGACAGGCTCCGGTGATGTGCAGGAGCGCCGAATCTAGCGCGCGGCCCGCCGCCAGGCGAGCCGCAGCGCACAAGTGTTACGCGGCGTGCGGCAGCACAGTTGCCGCCGCGCAGCCTGCACTTACCAGGGCAGTGCCTCGCCCATGTGGAAGAAGCCGCCGGTCGGGCCGTCGGCCGGCAGGGTCGCTAGCTGCACGCTGGTCTTGCCGCCGTCGGCGATGTCCATCGGTGCGTTCGGGCCGCCCATGTCGGTCTTCACCCAGCCCGGATGGGCGGAGTTCACCTTGATCGGCGTGTCGGCCAGTTCGGCCGCCAGGTGCACGGTGTAGGCGTTCAGCGCGGTCTTCGACGCGTTGTAGGCGACTTCCTTGGCCGGTGCGATCGGCGAGTCCGGCGCGCAGTGCGTGCCGAGCGAACCGAGGATGGACGACAGGTTTACGATGCGGCCGGCCGGAGCCTGACGGATCAGCGGCAGCAGGATCTGCGTCAGTTCGATCACGGCGAAGAAATTCACGTCGAAGGTGCGGCGCAGGACGTCCTGCGACACCGTGCTGGCGTTTGGCGCAAAGAATTCGCCGAGCGCGATGCCGGCGTTGTTCACCAGGATGTCGAGCCGGCCGTACTGGCTGGCGAAGTGGTCGTATACCGCCTGGAAGGTCGACGGCTTGGTCGCGTCGAAGCCGATGGCCGAAGCGTGAATGCCTTCGTTGCGCAGCGCGGCGACGGCTTCCTCGCCCTTGTCCGGATCGCGCACGCCGATCACCACTTCGATGCCGAGACGGCCGAGGCCGCGTGCGGTTTCAAGGCCGAGACCACGGTTGCCACCGGTGATGAAGGCGACTTTCTGTTGCGTGTTCATGCTCTAGCTCCTCAGGGATTGCGGGCGTGCAGGGGCTGGTCCGGCCCTGCGTCGGAAATGTCTGCGGGTGCCTGGCCGTCCCAGCCGCCACCCAATGCACGGATGAGACCGACCGCGGCGCGCGCGCGTTCGCCTTCGAGCTGCGAGGCGATGCGCCGCTGCAGCAGCACGCTGCGGTCGGCATCGATCACGTCGAGCTGGCTGACCGAACCTTCGCGGTACTGGATCTGCGACAGCTGCGCGGCGCGCGCGGCGGCGCGTACCGCTTCGTCCTGCGTGCGCGTCTGTTCCGCCAGGATGCGCAGGCCGGCCAGGTTGTCCTCGACCTCGCGGAAGGCGCCGAGCACGGTCTGGCGGTAGGCGGCGACCTCTTCGTCGTAGACGGCGCGGGCGCGTTCCAGCCCGGCTTCGCGCGCGCCGCCGTCGAAGAGGGGCAGCGTCAGCGCGGTGCCGACCAGCGGTCCGAGCACGAAGCTGCGCGTGCTCCACTGGAACAGATTGCCCAGTTCGGACGATTCGTAGCCGAGCGCGCCAGTCAGGTTCAGGCGCGGAAACCAGGCCGCTTGCGCGATGCCCACACGGGCGTTGGCAGCCGCCATCGCGCGCTCTGCGGCGGCGATGTCGGGTCGGCGTTCGAGCAGTGCCGACGGCAGGCCCGGCGGGATGTCGAGCGTGACCCGCTCGAGCGGCTGCGGCTCGAGCGCGAAGTCCGCCGGTGCGCGGCCGAGCAGCAGTGCCAGAGCGTGTTCCGCGTTGGCGCGGCGGCGCGACACGCCGAAGGACTCGGACTGCGCCGACGCCAGCTCGGTCTTTGCGCGCGCCAGTTCCAGCTCGCTCACGTCGCCTTCGTCGAAGCGCCGCTGCACCAGGCGCAGCGTTTCAGTGCGCAGCTGCACGGTGCCGGTGTAGAGCGCCTGTTCGGCATCGAGCTCACGGATCAGGAAATAGGTCTGTGCGACGTCGGCCTGCAGCGCGAGCTGCAGCGAGCGGAACAGCGCCTCGCGCTGCTGCGCGGTGGCGCTGGCCGCATCGACGCCGGCGGCCACGCGGCCGAACAGGTCGACCTCGTAGGCGACGGTGGCCTGCGCACGCCACAGTGTCAGCGCGTTGCCGTCCGCGCTGTCGTCCAGCCCGCGCGCCGCCGGCGACTGCCGCTGCCGGGTCGGGCCGAAGCCGGCGCCGACCTGCGGTGACTGCTGCGAGCGGGCGTCGCGCACCAGGGCGCGGGACTGGGCGAGGCGTGCGGCGGCGGCCTTCAGGTCCTGGTTGGCGTCCATCGCCTGCGCGACCAGCGTGTTCAGGCGACCGTCGCCGAACACCGTCCACCATTCGCCGCGCGCCAGCTCTTCCGACGGCCGCGCCGGCTTCCAGTCCTTGTTGCCGGCGGGCGCTTCCTTGAAGGCCTGCGGCGTATCGACCGCCGGACGCTCGTAGGTCTGCATCACCGAGCAGCCGGCCAGCACCAGCAGGCTGGACAGCAGCACGGCACCGGTCCGCAGCGAGCGGTAGGCCTCTGCAGGAGCGAGCATTCTCGCCGTGTTCAACGATGTGTTCATGTCAATGCTCCGGATCAGTGGGCGACGGCTGCGACGTCAGGCAGCGGCGTGTGGCCGGCGTGGGTGAGGCGCTTGCCGGAGGCCTTGCGCAGCAGCACGTAGAACACCGGGGTCAGGAAGAGACCGAAGAAGGTGACGCCCAGCATGCCGGAGAACACCGCCACGCCCATGGCATGACGCATTTCCGAACCGGCACCGCTCGACGTGACCAGCGGCACCACGCCCATGATGAAAGCGATCGATGTCATCAGGATCGGGCGCAGGCGCAGCCGGCTGGCTTCGATCGCCGCCTCGACGATGCCGCGTCCGCGCAGTTCCAGCTCGCGGGCGAATTCGACGATCAGGATGGCGTTCTTCGCCGACAGCCCGACCAGCACCATCAGGCCGATCTGCGTGAAGATGTTGTTGTCGCCGGCAGTGAGCCAGACGCCGGTCAGCGCGGCCAGGATGCTCATCGGCACGATGAGGATGACGGCCAGCGGCAGCGTGAGGCTTTCGTACTGCGCGGCGAGCACCAGGAACACCAGCAGCACACTGATCGGGAACACCCAGACCCCGGCGTTGCCGGCCAGGATCTTCTGGTAGATCAGGTCCGTCCACTCGTACTTGACGCCGCGCGGCAGCACTTCGTCGGCGATGCGCTCGGCCGCGGCCTGCGCCTGGTCGGACGAATAGCCGGGCGCCGGGCCGCCGTTGATGTCGGCCGAGGTGTAGCCGTTGTAGCGCACCACCATTTCCGGGCCGAAGCTCTGCTTCACCTTGACCAGCGAGGACAGCGGCACCATGTCGCCATTCGCGTTGCGTGTCTTCAGCGCCAGGATGTCCGCGGCTTCGGCGCGGAAGGGCGCGTCAGCCTGGGCACGCACCTGATAGACGCGACCGAAGCGGTTGAAGTCATTCACGTAGAGCGAACCGAGATAGATCTGCATGGTGTCGAACACGTCGGTGATCGGCACGCCGAGCTGCTTGGCCTTCACGCGGTCCAGATCGACGTCGAGCTGCGGCACGTTGATCTGGTAGCTGGAGAAGGTCGGGCCCAGTTCCGGCGCCTTCGCTGCGGCGGCGATGAAGGCTTCCTTGGCCGCTTCCAGTTCGGCGTAGCCGAGCGCGCCGCGGTCCTGCAGCTGCAGCTTGAAGCCGCCCAGCGTGCCCAGACCCATGACCGGCGGCGGCGGGAACACGGCGATGTAGGCGTCCTTGATGTCGGCGAACTTGGCGTTCAGCGACGCGGCGATCGCGCCGGCCGACAGTTCCGGGCTCTTGCGCTCGTCGAAGGGCTTGAGCGTCGCGAACACGATGCCGGCGCTCGAACTGTTGGTGAAGCCGTTGATCGACAGACCGGGGAAGGCGACCGCGTTCTCGACGCCCGGCTGGGCCAGCGCGATCTCGCCCATGCGGCGTATCACGTCTTCGGTACGGTCGATCGAGGCGCCGGCCGGCAGCTGGGTGAAGCTGATCAGGTACTGCTTGTCCTGCGCCGGCACGAAGCCGCCAGGCACCAGGTAGGACAGGCCGACCGTCGCGCCGAGCAGCACGGCATAGACGCCCATGGCCGTGCCCTTTCGCTGGATCATGCCGCTGACGCCGCGTCCGTAGTTTTCCGAACTGCGGTTGAAGAAGCGGTTGAAGCGCGCGAAGAAGCCGCCGAACACGGCATTCATCGCCCGCGTCAGCGCGTCCGGCTTGGCGTCGTGACCCTTCAGCAGCATGGCCGCCAGGGCCGGCGACAGCGTCAGCGAGTTGAAGGCGGAGATGACGGTCGAGATGGCGATCGTCATCGCGAACTGCTTGTAGAACTGGCCGGTCAGGCCGGTCATGAAGGCCAGCGGCACGAACACGGCGACCAGCGTCAGCGCGATGGCGATGATGGGGCCGCTCACTTCCTGCATCGCGCGGTAGGTCGCTTCGCGTGCCGACAGGCCCTCGGCGATGTTGCGCTCGACGTTCTCGACCACCACGATGGCGTCATCGACCACGATGCCGATCGCCAGCACCATGCCGAACAGCGACAGCGCGTTGATCGAGTAGCCAAAGCCCAGCATCAGCGAGAAGGTGCCGACGATGGACACCGGCACCGCCAGCAGCGGAATGATAGAGGCGCGCCAGGTCTGCAGGAACACGATGACCACCAGCACGACCAGCGCGATCGCTTCGAGCAGCGTCACGATGACCGCCTTGATCGACGCGCGCACGAACTGCGTCGGGTCATAGACGATGCGGTACTCGACCGAGGGCGGGAAATCCTTGGCCAGTTCGGCCATGGTTTCGCGCACCGCGGCCGACACGTCGAGCGCATTCGCGCCCGGTGCCTGGCGGATAGGCAGCGCCACCGCCGGCTTGTTGTCGAGCAGCGAGCGCAGGCCGTATTCCGAGGCGGCGAGTTCGACCCGCGCGACGTCGGCAAGCCGCGTGATGCTGCCGTCGGGCGAGGACTTCAGGATGATGTCCGAGAACTCCTCGACCGTCTGCAGCCGGCCCTGCGCGTTGACCGACAGCTGCAGCGGCACGTCGGCCGCGTTCGGCGAGGCGCCGATGACGCCGGCCGCGACCTGCACGTTCTGTTCGCGGATCGCGCGCACCACGTCGCTGGCCGTCATGTTGCGCTGGGCCACCTTCTGCGGGTCCAGCCACACGCGCATCGCGTAGTTGCCGGAGCCGAACAGGCCGACTTCACCGACGCCCTTGATGCGCGCCAGGCGGTCCTTCACGTTGATGACAGCGTAGTTGCGCAGATAGGTCGTGTCGTAGCGGTTGTCCGGCGAGATCAGGTGCACCACCATGGTCAGCGTGGGCGAACTCTTCAGCGTGGTCACGCCCAGCCGCTGCACGTCTTCCGGCAACCGCGGCATCGCCTGCGATACCCGGTTCTGCACCAGCTGCTGCGCCTTGTCCGGGTCCATGCCGAGGTTGAAGTAGACGGTCAGCGTCAGGTTGCCGTCGCTGTTGGCCTGCGACTGCATGTACAGCATGTCCTCGACGCCATTGATCGCCTCTTCCAGCGGCGAGGCCACGGTTTCGGCGATCACCTTGGGGTTGGCGCCCGGGAACTGGGCGCGCACGACGACCGACGGCGGCACCACTTCCGGGTACTCGGAAATCGGCAGCTGGAACAGCGACAGCGCGCCGGCCAGCAGTATGAGCACCGACAGCACACCGGCGAAGATGGGTCGGTCGATGAAGAATCTGGAAATGTTCATGGCATCAGGCCTTCACGTTCGGAGCACGCCGGGCCGGCTGCGCGGGCGCACCGACCAGGCTTTCGCGGTTCATCGGCACGCTCTTCGGTGCGACGGTGTCGCCCGGGCGGGTGCGCTGCAGGCCGCTGACGACGATGCGCTCGCCGGCGTTGAGACCGTTCTCGACGATGCGCAGGCCGCTCTGGCGCGCACCGAGCCGCACTTCGCGATAGGCGGTGCGGTTGGTTTCGTCGACCACCAGCACGAAGCGCTTGTCCTGGTCGGTGCCGATGGCGCGTTCGTCGATCAGCACCGCCTCGCGCGGCGCGCCGCCGCCGAGCCGGATGCGCGCGTAGAGGCCGGGCAGCAGCAGGCCGTCGGCGTTGTCGAACACGGCGCGCACGCGGATGGTGCCGGACGAGGTGTCGAGGCGGTTGTCGACCGAGGCGACGGTGCCGCGGCGCGAGTGGCCCTCTTCGTCGGCCAGGCCGAGGAAGACCGGCACCGGTTCGCCGCCGGCGGCACGGGCCGGATTCACGTACTTCAGGAAGCTCTGTTCGTCGACGTCAAAGGCGGCGTAGATCCTGTCCATCGACACCAGCGTGGTCAGCGGCGTGGTGCCGGCGCCAGCGGCGACGATATTGCCCACGGTCACTTCGGCGCGCGAAATGCGGCCGGACACCGGTGCGGTGATGCGCGTGTATTCGAGGTTGAGTTTCGCCGCGGTCAGCGCGGCCTGCGCCGCCTGCACCTGGGCGGCGGCTTCGCGCGCGGCGTTCTGCTTCTCGTCGAGATCGCGCTTCGCGATCGCGTTGTCGGCCGCCAGCCGCTGGCCGCGCGCCAGTTCGGTCGCGGTGTAGCCGGCACGCGTTTCGGCGGCGGCGAGCTGCGCCTGCGCGCGCTCGACTTCAGCGGCATAAGGGCGCGGGTCGATGGTGAACAGCACGTCGCCCTTCTTCACGCGGGCGCCGTCGCGGAAATGCACGGCGGTCAGCGTGCCGGACACCAGCGGCCGTATTTCGACGCGATCCACCGCCTCCAGCCGGCCTGAGTAATCCTGCCAGTCGATGATGGTCTGGCGGCTGACCTCGGCCACTTCGACCGGGGTGGCGGCCGGCGCGGCCGCGGCGGCGGGCGGCGTGTCGGCTTGCGCGCGCATGACAGCAAAGCCGCCGGTGGCGACCAGTGCGGTGATGACGAGGGCGAGGGCGGTGCGCGTGTGCGGGATGGACATGGCGGCTTCCTTGCTGGAGGGTTGGATGGAATGAAGGGGTATCGGGTCGGTGTTCAGACGGCGTGCTGTGCGTCGTTGTGACGGGCGTCCGCGCGGCCGAGCCGGCAGCGCAGGAACTGGACGACGCCGTCGAGCAGCGGCGGATGGGCGGGCAGGGCTGCGTGCGTGATGCCGGCGAAGCGTTCGACCTGGGTGTGTACGCCGGCGGTGATCAGCGCCGCGGCATATTTCTCGGCTTCGCAATGCAGCAGGTCGCGTCCCGCGGTGGCGATATAGGCCGCAGGCAGACCGGCCTGGCGGCACGATTCCAGCGGTGCGGCGTAGGGGTGCAGGCGCTGCGACAGCTGCGGCAGATACTGGCGGTAGCAGTCGGCGCAGTCCTCGGCACGCAGGTCGGACTGCAGACGCGCGGCGTCGCCGGTGCGCGTCATGCTCGGGTCCAGCATCGGGCCGATCAGCACCTGCACCGCGATGTGCACGTCCTGCCGGTCGCGCGCGATCAGCGCCAGGCTGGCGGCGAGGTTGCCGCCGGCATCGTCGCCGGCGACCGCGATACGCTGCGCGTCGGCGCCGAGCGTGGCCGCGCTGTCGGCGGCCCACAGCGTCGCCGCGTAGGCGTCCTCAGGCGCGGCCGGGAACGGGTGTGCCGGCGCCAGCGCGTAATCGACCGACACCACGACGGCAGGCAGCGTCGCCGCGATGTAGTGCGCCGGCAGGTCGGCGTCGTCCAGCGATCCGCCGACGAAGCCGCCGCCGTGCAGATAGATCACCAGCGGCAGCAGGGTGTCCGAGCGCGGCCGATAGATGCGCAGCGGCAGGCGGCCGTGCGGGCCGGCAATGTCGATGTTGCGCACGTGCGGTGCAGCGGTGTCGTGCGCGTCCGGGTACAGCAGAGTCATGCGGTCAGTCCTTCCGGCCATGCCGGGGTCAAGGTGTGACCGGATTCTGTATGTTGGCCCGTCGTGGATAAACTGGTCTAATCTGGTAACACTGTTCGTTGAGTGCGAATAATCGGACGAGGGTCCGGTGCGCGCTCGCTTGACCACCCTTGTCCGGAGTTGCGCCATGGATCGTTTCCAGGCCATGCAGGTGTTCACCCGCGTCGTCGATTCCAACAGCTTCACGCGTGCCGCCGACAGCCTCGGGCTGCCGCGTGCCACCGTCACCACCGCGGTGCAGAACCTGGAGAACCTGCTGCAGGTGCGCCTGCTCAACCGCACGACCCGGCGCATAAGCCTGACGCCGGACGGTGCGGCCTACTACGAGCGCTGCGCGCGCATCCTGGCCGACCTCGAGGAGGCCGAATCGTCCTTCCGCGAGGTCGCCCGCGGGCCCAAGGGTCGCCTGCGCATCGACGTGCCGGCGCCGGTGGGGCGGCTGGTGCTGATTCCGCGCATGTGCGAATTCCACAGCCGCTATCCGGACATCGAACTGGCCATCGGCATGGGCGACCGTCCGGTCGATCTGGTGCGCGAAAGCGTCGACTGCGTCATCCGCATCGGCGAACTGCAGGACTCGACGCTGGTCGCGCGACGCATCGGCACGATGGAAACCGTCACCTGCGCGTCGCCTGATTACATCGAACGTCACGGCGAGCCGGTCGCGCTGGCCGACCTGCAGCAGCATCGCGCGGTGCATTACTTCTCCAGCCGCACCGGTCGCATCTACGACCTCGATTTCGTCGTCGAGGGCGAGGTAACCGAAGTCAAGGTGCCGGGCAAGGTGTCGGTGAACGACGCTGACGCCTACGTCACCTGCGGTCTGCAGGGTTTCGGCGTGATCCAGCCGCCGCGCTTCATGGTGCAGGCTCATCTGCAGTCGGGCGCCTTGCGCGAAGTGCTGCCGCAGTGGCGGCCGTCACCGATGCCGATATCGGTGGTCTATCTGCAGAACCGTCACCTGTCGCCCAAGGTGCGCGCCTTCGTCGACTGGGCGGCCGAACTGTTCGGACGCTGCCCGATACTGGGCGGCTGCGACCAGGCCTGCAGCAAGGCGGAGCCGAAGGACGGCGACATGCGGCAGGCAATACTGGGCCTGCAGGCGGTCGAGGCCGGCAGCTACTGATCGCGACATGGACATTGTCGGTCGCAGGCCCCGATCCAGGCCGCTGCCTGGGCCGGAAACTCATCTGCCTCGCCGCGGCGGGAAGTACCACCATGCCGCCGCCACCAGCAGTGCGAACAGCGAATAGGCGAGCGTGAACACCCAGGACGGCGCTTCGTAATAGAGCAGCCGCTGCACCCAGTGCTCGATGAAACTCGCACCGTAGGTCGCTTCGCCGGCCTGCCGGCGCAGCCACATTTCGAGCGTGGTCAGCGGACAGGCCTGACCAAGCCGGGCCTGCGCGACGACGATGCCGATGGCGGCCAGATGGGCCAGCCGGAAAGACAGCGCGTTGACCCGGCGCCAGTTCAGCCTGTTGCCCACGATCACCAGCAGCAGTCCGCCGACGACGAACAGCACGACGGCGAAGTGCAGCAGCAGCACCAGATCGGCGAGCAGCGGGTAGGCGGACGGGAAATTCATCCGGACTCCTGTTCCAGAATGGTGGGCGGTCCTGCAATCACCAGTCTCGCAGAACTTCTTCGCCCGGACATGGCGCTCCGCCATCGCGCGCGGATAATCGTGCCGCACGACAACAGACCGGAGGACGCATGAAGGACGTGAAGGCGGTGGTGTTCGACGTGTTCGGCACGCTGGTGGACTGGCGTACTTCGATCGCGCGCGAACTGCAGGCGGTGTTCGGCGACCGTGCCGATGCCTGGGCGCTGGCGGATGCCTGGCGGGCCGAGTACCAGCCGGCGATGGAGGAGGTGCGCGCCGGGCGTATTCCGTTCTGCAAGCTCGACCGCTTGCATCGGCGCAACCTCGACATCGTGCTCGCCCGCGCCGGTCTGGACGACTGCGACGAGGCGACGCGCGTCGCGCTCAACCTCGCCTGGCACCGCCTCGATGCCTGGCCGGACGTGGCGGAGGGTCTGCAGATGCTGCGCCGCGATTACCGGATCGCACCGTGTTCGAACGGACATATCGCGCTGATGGTGAATCTGGCGCGGCGCAACGGCTTCGTCTGGGACGCGGTGCTGGGTGCCGAAGTGGCACGCGACTACAAGCCGCGACCGGTGGTGTATCTGGCGGCGGCCGACGCTTTCGATCTGGCACCGGCGCAGACGCTGATGGTTGCCGCGCATTCGTCCGATCTGGCTGCGGCGGCGGCAGCCGGTCTGCGTACCGCCTTTCTTGCGCGGCCGGACGAGTTCGGCGCGGGGCGGGGCGAATCAGCGGCGGCGGTTCCGGTCGACCTTGCTGTCGCCAGCGTGCCCGAACTGGCGCAGGCGCTGGCCGCACTGCGCTGAGTGATCAGCGCGCGTCGGCTCCGGCGGCGGTTTTCGCCGGTGCGCGCAGGATGCGTGCGACGAGCAGACTGGCGCCCGCCACCAGCACCGCGCCGCAGGCGGCGGCGAACTGCAGCGCGTCGGTGAACGCGACGTGTGCGGCCGATAGCAGCGCGGCGCCGGCTGGCGCGGGCAACTGTGCGGCGGCAGCGACCGCACCGCCTATGGTTGACAGGGCTCCGGTCGACAACGCCGCCGGCAAGTCAGCTGGCATGCTTCCGGTCAGCAGGTGACGGTAGATCAGCGTGCCCAGGCTGCCGAACAGCGCGATGCCCAGCGCGCCGCTGAACTCGGCGCTGGTTTCCGACAGCGCAGCGGCCGCGCCAGCGCGTTCCGGCGGCGCCGAACTGACGATGATGTCATTGCCTATCGTGAATACCGGCGCCATGCCCAGACTCATCACGACAGTGGCGGCGACCAGCACGGCGAGGCCGTGCGGGCCATCGATCAGCGTCAGCAGCGCGAAGCCGACGGCGGTGATCGCCATGCCCCACACCAGTATCGACACCGCCGACACGTGCCGCGCCAGTCGCGGCGACAGCAGCGAACCGAACACGAAGCCGAGTGACCACGGCAGGATGGCGACGCCCGCTTCCAGCGGCGACAGGCCGAGCACCAGTTGCAGGTGCTGGGCGATGAAGATGTAGACGCCGAACATCGCCAGGCAGGACAGCGCGTAGGCGGCCACCGTGGCGCTGAAGGCAGGGCGGCGGAACAGTGTGACGTCGAGCAGCGGGTAGGCGATGGTCCGCTGACGCCGCACGAACAGCACGCCCAGGCTCACGCCCGCCAGCACGGCGACCAGCGCCGGCGCATCGGGCCCGAGCGTCGCCGCGTGCTTCAGACCGTAGATCGTGCTCAGCACAGCGGACAGCGACAGTGCCACGCTGGGCAGGTCGATGCGGCCCGCGTGCTCGTCGCGATATTCCGGCAGTAGCGAGGGGCCGAGCAGCAGGAGCAGTGCCATCACAGGCACCGCCAGCAGGAAGGTCGAGCCCCACCAGAAGTACTGCAGCATGACGCCGCCGATCAGCGGACCGAGTGCACTGCCGACCGAGAAGGCGGTGATCCAGATGCCGATGGCGAACTGCCGCTCGTGCTCGTCATGGAACATGTTGCGGATCAGCGAAAGCGTGGAAGGCGCCAGCGTCGCTCCGGCCACGCCGAGCAGGGCGCGTGCCGCGATCAGCGTGCCGGGGCTGCTGGCGAAGGCGGCCAGCACAGAGGTCAGCGCAAAGGCGGCCGCACCTGCCAGCAGCAGGCGCCGGCGGCCGATGCGGTCGCCCAGCGTGCCCATCGTGATCAGCAGGCCGGCCACCATGAAGCCGTAGATGTCGATGATCCACAGCATCTGCGCCGCACTGGGTGCGAGGTCGGTGCTGATCGCCGGCAGCGCGAGATTGAGCACCGTCAGGTCCATCGCATAGACCAGACAGGGCAGGGCGATCACGGCCAGGCCTGTCCATTCTCGGCGGCCGGCTTTCGGGGCGGGTTGAACTGGAGTCATCGTGGATAAGGTCGTCTGCGCCGGTCGACGACGCGGCAGGTATCGCGATATCGACAGTGGCGGACGCTGCAAAAGAAAACGCCCCCGGCCTTGCGGCCGGAGGCGTTCGTGCTAACCGAGCGGTGAAGCTTAGTTGGCGGCGAACGGGTGAGCAGCGGAACCCTTCTTGGCAACCACTTCAGCAGCGGTCGGGGTGCCGGCAACTGCACGGGCGATCGATTCCTTGACAGCGCGGTAGTTGAAGTCCTGGATCTTCGCGTCGTCGTCGGCCAGCCAGTGGATGAACACGCCAACGCAGATGAACAGGTTGTCGGCTTCGTCAGCCGGGATCGTGCCGTCAGCAACGCTGTCAGCCACGGCCATTGCAACGCCGCGCTGTGCCGGGCCAAACATCTGGACGGCTTGCTTGGCGCCCTTGATGGTGACCTTGTTGAACATGACGGTGGCCGGCTTGCAGACCAGGTTCGGAGCGACAACGGCCAGCAGGGACGTGAAGCCGTCCTTGTTGTTGACCAGTGCGTTTGCGAACGCGGCTTCGGCGGCGCTGCCACGCGGGCCCATGATCAGATCGATGTGAGCAACTTCGTTGCCGTCACCAACCAGGGATTCGCCAACACACAGACCGTTAATCTTCGCCATATTGAATCTCCTCATTTACAAGGCAGTTATAGGGGGTAGATCCCCCCCGGGGTGGTAACCCATGTTCCGGGGTGCGAAACACAGGATCAAAACTTCTTCTTCTGCTGCTCTTCGCGCCGCCCTTCGATCCAGTCGAGCACGTCGGCCAGGAAGGCCGTCACGACGGTCAGGTCGGCGCTTGTACCGGGGTTGATTCCGACTGATTTGAGCTCTGCGTCCCATGCCATCAGCGCGTCTTGCATCATAACCGGATCACGACATTGTTCAAGCCGAACGTACATCTGGACGCCCTTTTCGCGTATCGAGCGCGCCGTTTCCGCACCATGTTTGCGCGCGATGTGGGTGTCGGGAATCAATGCGAGACAGAACATGAACACTGTGGTCGCTGCCCATGCTTCACTGCACCATCGACGACGCGCTGCAACATACTTTGGCAGCAGGTGATCGAACACCAGAGCATGCCCGCTTGCGTAAAGCGAGGCGATGCTGTCGCGGTGCGCCGCCAGCTGCATCGCTTCGAGCAGCGTGATCACCGGAGCTTCGGCAACGTCGTGCTCGGCGCGTTCCCCGATGCCTGCCGGATGCGCGAGGCGGATTGCCGCATACGCGTGTGACGCGTCGATGACCGTCAGCCCGGCCAGTGTGCGCTGCAGCGATGCGCGCAGCCTTTCGTCGCTGTTTCGATGCAGTGCGGCATGGGCGATCGGCGCACAACCGAGCACGATGCCCAGATTGGTGTTGCAGCCGACCGCCTGCCAGGTGGCGCGCATCGCGTCCTCGATGCGCTCGCCGACTGTGGCGTCGGGGCGACACAGTGGTGCGGCCGCGGCCTGCGCGCTGGCGATGAAATCATCGACCTGCATGCGGTGACCGTCGCCGTGCAGGCCGACGTTGCCCGGCTTGAGCGCTTCGACGTCGAGCCGGCAGGCGCGCTCGAACAGGGTGGCGAGCTGCGCGGCCGCCGGTGTGCTCAGCATGCGATCACGCCTGCGCCCGGAATGCGGCGCAGCAGGTCGTCGGCCAGCAGTTGCGCGATGTTCAGCGGTGTCACGCCCTGCAGGCCCTTCCAGGCCGGAATGCTGTTGACCTCGAGCACGGTGAGCTCGCCGTGGTCGTCGCGTAGGATGTCGATGCCGGCGTAGTCCATGCTGCAGGCGCGGGTGGCGTCGACGGCCAGGCGCATCAGCGCGTCGTCCGGCGACACCGGTATCGCCTCGCAGACGCCGCCCTGGGCGACGTTGTTGAGCCAGCTCTTTCCGCGGCGCAGCATCGCGGCGACCGGCCTGCCGTCGATCACCATGACGCGCCAGTCCGACCATTCGCCGACGCTGTCGCGCGAGCGCGCGCTGTAGCGCTGCATGTACCAGACATTGCCCAGCGTTTCCGCCGCCGGCAGCGGGTCGCCGGCCTTCAGCCGAACGATGCCTTCACCCTGCGAGCCGAACAGCGGCTTCACCAGCACGTCGTGCCCGGCGGCGAATTCGCGCATCAGCACCGCGCGCGCCTCGGCTTCCTGTTCGGTCACCCAGGTCGGCGGCGTCGGGATGCCGGCGCGGTGCAGCAGCACGCTGGTCATCGCCTTGTCCACGCTCTTCTCGATCGCGCGCGCGTGGTTGTAGACCGGGATGCCCAGCTCGCCCAGGTAGTGCAGGAAATCCATGCGCAGCACGACCTGCTGCAGCGAACCGCCGGCCACGCCGCGCACGAACACCGCCTGCGGCAGCTTCTGTTCGAAGCCCGGCATCACGACGCCGGAAATGCCGCGCTGAAGGTCGATGTGGCATTCACCGAGGCTGACGTAGCGCGCGAGCAGGCCGCGCGCGCGGAAGGCCTCGCGCAGCCGGGCGCCATGCCAGCCCGGCTCGTCGGTGACGATGGCGATGTCCGCCTGCTGCACGTTCATGCCGATTACTTGCCCTCGCCGAAGGACTTGGCCAGCAGTTCGGTATTGATCTGGCCGGCGCGGAAGCTCTTGCCGGTGCGCAGATTGCTCACCACCACGCGGGCCGGTGCGAACAGCATCGGGTCGATCTTGTAGAAGTCGTACTTCACTTCCTTGAACACTTCGGCGAACGGACGGCCGTAGTCGCGCGAGGCCGACGACGGCAGCTTCTGCGCCAGATCGGCCGCCGCGTCGTCTTCGCAATCGACGTAGAGCTGGGCGACGCCGCCGAACAGGATGGCGTCGTTGGTGCGGCCCATCGCGTTCAGGAAGTCGGGCGCGGGCGGTGCGATCGGTGCGCTGGCCGAGCCGTCGACGATGTGCTGCAGCGGGAAGCCGAGCGCGTGCACCTTGTGCAGCGCCACTTCGAGCACGCGGCCGACCACCTGCACCGTGCCGGCGAGACTGCGTGTCGGTGTCAGGATGAGCGTCACGCCATCGTCCGGCACATTGCAGTCACGGCGAATCTTGGCCAGCACTTCGGCCGGCGGCTGGCGGTCGACTTCGAGCACCAGTACGGCGTGCTTCGCGTCGTCTTTGTAGCCCAGTTCCTTGTACAGCGGCTCCTTCACCGCCAGCGCGCGGCCCGGGCCGGAACCCAGCGCGTGGAAGGCCTCCTTGCCTTCGCCGTGCGACAGGCTCCAGCCGGCGTACTGGCTGGCCAGACAGGCGACGACCGGGTGCGTGGAGTGCACGTTGATGATGAGCGGCCAGTGCGCTTCGCGCGTGTTGAAGGTGGCGGTGCCGAGACCACCCATGCAGATTTCGGTGATGCGGCGACCGGCTTCGATGCCGCCCGGGCAGTTGATGCCGGCGTCGATGACGCGGCCGCCACCGGGCAGCGGCTCGACCTTGATGCGCAGCGCGTCGGCGTCGCGCACCAGACCCTCGACCAGGGCCATCACATGCTTGCCCACGCTGGGCTGTGCGCCGGTCAGCACCGGGCCGTGTTCAGGGTTGCTCATCTTCAGTTCTCCTCAGGAAAGGGCTGTTGTCGTCATCTGTCCGGCGAAAAGGCCGGGCGTGTCCAGAAGTTGTCGTTCGCGCTGCCGCAGCAGCCGGCTCACGTCGGCGCCGTCGCGACCGGTGGCAAGCACCGTGCAGAGCGGCATCGCGCGGCCGGTCGTGCTGCCGGCCGGCGGCCGGTCGGCACTCCATGCCGGCCAGGCCGCATCGTCGCCGATCCGCAGCGTGTCTGGCGCATACACCACGCGCAGTCCGTGCACCTCGTCGCCGGCCAGCAGTTCGACCTCGTCGAGCCGGCCTTCGCAGGCCGCTACGTGGGCGGCGAACAGGCCGCCAGCCACGCGTTGTTCGTACAGCATCATCGTTGCGGTAGGCCGTGGATTGATCTCTATCAGCACCGCGTGCTCGCCGTCGAATACCAGATCTGCGCCATTCAGACCGCGCAGACCGAACTGCTGCGTCAGCGCAGCGACATCGCGCGCCAGCCGCGCCTGCTGCGCGGCACTCAGCGGCAGGTCGCTGACTGCTTCGCACCAGGCGTAGGGACCGGCCACGCTGCCCGGATACTGGCGTGTGACGCCGACGATGCGTGCGTCGTGACCATCGGCGAGAAACAGCACCGACGCTGGCACGCCGTCGATGCGGCGCTGTGCGAACCAGCCCTCGGCGATCGGCTCGCCGGCCCGCGCGGCACGCACGCCGATTCCGCCACAGCCGCCTATCGGCTTCATCAGCCAGTCGTCGCCGGCCACCGGGCCCGAGATGTCGACCTCTGCGCAGCGAACACCGGCCCGGTGCGCCGTCTCCGCGAGATTCATCGGCGCCTTGCAGCGGGCGACCGTGGTGGCGTCGTTGCCGAATACCGGTGCGATCGAATCCAGCTCGTCGAGCATTGACGGGACGGCTTCGAAACCCGAACCGGCGACGATGCCGCACCAGCCGCCGGCCATCGAGCGGACCAGTGGCGGCAGCCGCTCATCGAAGTGATCGCCTGACAGCGCGCCGCGTTCCAGCCGATGCGCCAAGCGGGCGGTGTCGCAGTCGGCGAACGGATCGATCACGTCGCAGCGCCAGCCGGCGTCAACGCAGGATCGTGCGAGCGCACGCGCGCTGCCAGCGACGATGAGCCAGTGCGACACCGGCCCGCGCTCCGTCGGCGATTCCGCCTCAGGCGACCAGGTCGCGCGCGGTGGCGAAGGCGTCGCGGAAGTCGAGATAGACCGGCTTGTCGGTGTTGATCATGCGCTGGAACAGACCGCGCTGGCACAGGTACTTCACGTTGCCAATGGCCAGTGCGCCGATGCCGACCGCCTTGCCCGATCCGGCGCCCAGCGGCTTGCCGTCGTCCATCACGCCCAGCCCTTCGATGCCGGCCGGCGGAACGGCGTTCACGTCGGCGGCGACCAGCAGCGAGCGCGCGTTCTGGAGCTGGGCCTTGCTCAGCACCTGGATGCCGGCCTTGGCCGTACACAGGATGACGTTGGCCTGTGGCATCAGGCTTTCCTTCTGTTCGTTCGAACCCGCTTCGACCGGCTCGACCGACGAACCGTAGCGGGTATTCACGACTTCCGACGCGACGCGGGCGCGCATCGCGCTCGAATGGCTGCCGACCAGCACCTTGGCGCCGGCGCTGGAAGCCAGCACTGCCGCGGCGGTGCCGACCGGGCCGGTACCACCGAGCACCAGCACGGTCTTGCCTTCGAGTTCGGTGTTGTGTGCCTTGCGCAGCTGACGCTCGACGCAGGCGACGAGGGCAGCGGCGGTGGTGAAGGCGCCGGACGGGTCGGCAAACACCGACACTTCGAACGGCGGCACCATGGCGCCGCGGCAGGCGTCGAGCATGTCGGCCGCCAGACCGATGTCACGGCCGCCGATGAAGATGCCGGTGCGCTTCACGCCATTGGGGCCGCGCGAGAAGATGGCGTCCTGGGTGAGGCCGTAGATCTGGTCCAGCCCGACGCCGGAGTAGGGCATCAGCACCTGGAAGCCGGCGTCGCACGCCATGTTCACATCGAAGGGGCTGATGTTGTTGGTGGGGCTGAACATGTGCAGGATGTACGGGTTTTCCATGATCTCTCTCGCTCTTTCCGCCCGAAGGCTGGCTGCTCTCTTACGTCGTTATGGGGTGCGGTGACGCACCTCTCCTCTAATTCCCGGTCTGCACCTGCGGCATCAGCCCGGCAGTTCCGTCCACTGCGCGCCTTCGTTGCGCGCAGCGCACACCATCAATTCCAGTCCTTCCGCCTGCGCGAACCGTGTGCGCGCGGCAGCCACCATGGCGTTCGCGTCGGCCTCCGACGCTGCCATTGCAAAGCCGGTCGGCCCCCAGGAGCTCTGGCCGATGCAGGCTGCGCCGAGCCCGGCCAGGTGTTCCGCGACGCTGCTCACCAGTGCGCTGGTGTAGCGCCCACCCTGTGCCGGCGCGAAATAGTCGCCGACACATTGCTGCAGTTCGTTGATCGCGGCACCGAACATGTCGATGTCGCGTTCGGCCAGCGCCGGCAGTGCGCGCATCAGCACCAGCCGGCTCAAGCGGTCCGCCAGCCCCGCCTTGTAGGGCGGAAGCACGCGGAAGGCCTCCTTCTCGGCCGCCCCGTGCAGGCCGCGACAGGCGTGATCGAAGATCAGCACCATGCGCCACTCCGCCGGGAACGGCATTTGCACCACGATGGGCGGCGGGGCGTCCAGTGCACCGCGACCGCCATCGACGATGAATCCGCCGCCATCGAAACTGCCGATGCCAATGCCCGAACGCGCACCACGGTCGAGCAGACCGGCGACGTCGCGCGAACTGAGCTTCAGCCCGTGCAGACGCGCGAGCGCCATGCCGACCGCGAGAGCAAGTTGTGTGCCGGAGCCCAGCCCGGAATGCGACGGAATGGCGCCGGTGATGTCGATGCGGGCAGGGGGGAGATTGAAGCGTTCGCAGATCGTCGCCGCGTAGCGGCGTGCGCGCTCGGCGTCGTGGCCGCTGACTTCGAGCTTCGCGGCCGGTCGGATCTGCAAGGTGGTGTTCAGGCCTTCCAGCGTGAGGCCCACGCTGCCGAAGCGTCGCCCGAGGCTGCCATCAAGGTCGACGAACCCCATGTGCAGGCGAGCGGGAGCCCGGACTTGCAGGGCGGCGGCGGTCGCGTGCGGAGCGTTCATCCGATGGGTCTGTCGTTGCGAAGGCGCGGATTATCCCAAATTCGGCGGCCTCACTGGCAAAGGCTTTTGCGACGGTGCCGGAAGCCGTTCAAGACAGTCGGGTGACGGTCGTTTACGGATCGCGCTGTTACGCATGTGAAACAGGTTGACCGCAGTGCGGTCCGTCCTGCCGGATGCTGCAGTGCGGCGCGCGAAGGCGCGCCCGTCGCCGGTTTGCGCTTGTTGTATCGTTGCGGGCTGCGGGTTCTATCAACCTGATGAAACGGATGACTCATGACGAATGAAGCGACTTCGACCGTCGTCACCGAAGTGGCCTGTCCGCTGTGCGGGCACGCCTGTGACGACCTGAGCGTCGATACCGCGGGCAACGGCCTGACGGTCGTGGCCAACGGCTGCGACAGGGCGCGCGACGGTTTTGCTCGACTCGGAGGTGTTCCGACGAACGCCTCCGCCCGCATCGACGGCAAGCCGGCGTCGCTGGACGAGGCCTGTGCGGAAGCTGCGCGCATCCTCGCGGGCGCGCAGCAGCCGGTGTTCGGCGGCATGGCGCTGGACCTGAACGGTGCGCGCGGCGCGATGGAACTGGTCGATCTGGCGGGCGGCATCGTCGAACACATCAACAACGAATTCGGCTGGCGCGCGAGCCGCGCCGTGCAGGACGGCGGCGGCATCAACACGACGCTGGCCGAGGTGAAGAACCGCGCCGACCTGATCGTGCTGTTCGGTACCGACGCGGTGTCGCGTCAGCCGCGTTTCTTCGAGCGCACTGTATGGGTGAAGGAGTCGATGTTCGACTTCGATACCACCAGCCGCCACATCGTCTATCTGGGCGCCGGCCTGAACACCGCGCCGGGCGTGTCGCCGGACGGTCGCCAGCCCGACGTGTTCGAATTCGACAAGAAACGCATGCCCGAGGCGCTGTCGGTGCTCAATGCGCTGCTGGCGAAGCAGCCGGTGGCCGGTGAGGCGCCGCTGGGCATCGCGCTTGCTCGCTGGCAGGCGCTGGCTGACGCATTGCTGGCGGCGAAGTACAGCGTGCTGGTGTGGACGGCATCTGCATTCGACACGCCGCAGGTCGACATGAACGTCGGCGCCATCGCGGCGATCGCCCGCAAGCTCAATGTGACGACGCGCTGCAACGCGCTGCCGCTTGCCGGCAACGACGGCGATTCGACGATGGGTGCGGTGCATCTGTGGCAGACCGGCTTCCCGATGCGCACCAGCTACGCCAGCGGTACGCCGAAGTTCGACCCGCTGCACAACGGCCTGTCGCGCCTGGTCGCCAATGGCGAAACCGACGCGCTGGTGTGGCTGTCCAGTCTGAACGATACGGTTGCACCGCCGTCGACCGGCCTGCCGACGGTGGTGATCGCGCCGCCGACGCAGAAGCTCGATGCGGAGCCGCATGTGTTCATTCCGGTGGCCACGCCCGGCATGCACCTGACCGGGCATTTCGTGCGCACCGACAAGGTGGTGTCACTGCCGTTGCGGGCGCTGAAGAAGTCGTCGCTGCCCGCGGCGGAGCAGGTGACTGCCGCCATCGTGGCCAAGATGAAGGAGGTGGGAGCGTGAGTCTGATCAAACTGACCGGTGGCCGCGTGATCGATCCGGCCAACGGCGTGAACGACCAGGTGCGCGACATCTACGTGCGCGACGGTCGCATCGTCGCCGGACCGAACGAGCACGAGAAGATCACCGCCGAGTACAACATCGCCGGCCGCATCGTCATGTCGGGTGCCATCGACATGCACAGCCACATCGGTGGCGGCAAGGTGAACATCGCGCGCGAAATGCTGCCGGAAGATCACCGCGGCGATCCGCTGGAGCGCACCGAACTGACCCGTTCGAGCTGCGGTCACGCAGCACCCGGCACGCTGGCGGCCGGTTATCGCTACGCCGAAATGGGCTACACGGCCGCCTTCGAGCCGGCCATCCTGCCGATCAACGCGCGCCAGGCGCACATGGAAATGGGCGACACGCCCATTCTCGATACCGGCGGCTACGCCATGCTGGGCAGCGACGATTTCTTCCTGCGCATGATGGCGGCCAAGGAAGACCAGAAGGCGATCAACGACTACGTCGCCTGGACGCTGAATGCGACGCAGACGGTGGGCATCAAGATCGTGAACCCGGGCGGCATCTCCGCCTTCAAGTTCAACCAGCGCAAGCTCGACCTCGACGAACAGAATGCCTACTACGGCATCACGCCGCGGGAGATCGTCAAGGTGCTGTCGCGTGCGGTGCATGACCTCGGCGTGCCGAAGCCGCTGCACGTGCATGCCAGCAACCTCGGTGTGCCGGGCAACGTCGATACCACGCTGGGCACGATGGACGCGGCCGAAGGCCTGCCCATCCACCTGACGCACATCCAGTTCCACAGCTACGGCACCGAGGGCGACCGCAAGTTTTCGAGTGCAGCGGCGCGCATTGCCGAGGCGATCAACCAGAAGAAGAACGTGACGGCCGACGTCGGCCAGATCCTGTTCGGCCAGACGGTGACCGCCTCCGGCGACAATATGGTGCAGTACCGCAACGCCGACCACGGCTCGCCGAAGAAGTCCGTCATCATGGACATCGAGTGCGACGCCGGCTGCGGCGTCGTGCCCTTCAAGTACAAGGACCAGAACTTCGTCAATGCGCTGCAGTGGGCGATCGGCCTGGAAATCTTCCTGATGGTCGATGATCCGTGGCGTGTGTTCCTGACCACCGATCATCCGAACGGCGCGCCATTCACGACCTATCCGCACCTGATCAAGCTGCTGATGGACCGCAGCTTCCGCAACGCGATGCTGGACACCATCAATCCGGACGCTCGCGCGATGAGCAATCTGGCCGGCCTCGACCGCGAGTACTCGCTGTACGAGATCGCCATCATGACGCGCGCCGCGCCGGCGAAGCTGATCGGTCTGGCCGACCGCGGCCATCTGGCCCCGGGTGCCGCCGCCGACATCGTCGTCTACAAGGAGGACGCCGATCGCGAACGCATGTTCGAAAAGCCGGAACTGGTGTTCAAGGACGGCGAACTGGTGGTGCGCGACGGCAGGATCGTCAAGGTGGTGCGCGGCAACACGCACGCGGTGAAGCCGGAATTCGATCGCAGCATCGAGAAGAAGATCGAACCCTACTTCCAGCGCTACCACTCGGTGCGCATGAACAATTTCAAGATCAGCGACGACGAACTGTGCGAGTGCGGCGGTGGCAGCAAGCTGATTGCCCATGCATGCAAGAAGCGGGGTTGAGCAGATGATCATCAACGGTGTAGCGATCGACGACACTTTCGCCGAAGCATTCGGCATGCGGGGCATCCGCCTCATCATCACCGCGTACAACGAAACCTGGGCGCTCAACTCGGCCAACGCGATGACCGGTTTCGCGACCTCGGTCATCGCCTGTGGCGCCGAAGCGGGCATCGAGCGCGTGCTGTCGCCGGCGGAAACGCCGGACGGCCGTCCGGGCGTGTCGGTGCTGGTGTTCGCGGTGTCGAGCAAGGAACTGATCAAGCAGATCGAGCGACGCGTCGGCCAGTGCGTGCTGACCAGCCCGACCAGCGCCATCTTCGCCGGTCTGGACGAAGGCGATCCGGTGCCGCTGGGCAAGACGCTGCGCTATTTCGGCGACGGCTTCCAGACCTCGAAGCAGATCGGCGGCAAGCGCTACTGGCGCGTGCCGGTGATGGACGGCGAATTCCTGGTGCAGGACACCGCGCGCATGGTGAAGGCGGTCGGCGGCGGCAACTTCCTGGTGTTGGCCGACACCCAGGTGCAGGCGCTGGAGGCTTGCGAGGCGGCCATCCGAGAAATGCGCAAGCTGCCGGAAGTGGTCATGCCCTTCCCGGGCGGCGTCGTGCGTTCGGGTTCCAAGGTCGGTTCGAAGTACAAGGCGCTGTCGGCCTCGACCAATGACGCCTTCTGCCCGACGCTGCGTGGCGCGACCAAGTCCGAACTGGACGAACGCATCGGCGCCGTGCTCGAAATCGTCATCGACGGCCTGACTGATGCCTCGGTCAAGAAGGCGATGGAGGTCGGCATGCGTGAAGTCTGCAAGATCGGCGCGGCCGGCGGCATCCGCCGCCTGTCCGCAGGCAACTACGGCGGCAAGCTCGGCCAGTTCCAGTACCACCTGCGGGAGATCCTGTCATGAGCGCGCTGGTATTCACGCTGCGCAACGCACCTGCCCAGCGCGTCGACGCGGGCGCCCTGAACCCAACCGCGTTGGCGGGCCTCTCGGTCGCCGACATCGCGGCGCTCACGCTGCAGATCGGCAAGCGCACGGTACGCGTCGACGAGGTGTTCGCGCTTGAGGGCGACGACACTTCGGACCTCGTGTTCCGCGGTGACTGCGACAAGTTCGAGCGCATCGGTGCCGGCATGAAGTCGGGCCGGGTGACGGTCGAGGGCCATGCCGGTGCCTATGTCGGTCAGGGCATGCTCGGCGGCACCATCGCCATCGGCGGCAACGCCGGCGCCTTCTGCGCGACCGGCATGAAGGGTGGTCGCATCGAGGTCGCAGGCGACGTCGCTGAATTCGCCGGCGGCGCCATTCCGGGAGAAATGAAGGGCATGGCCGGTGGCCTGCTGCTGGTCGGCGGCAACGCCGGCGAACGCCTGGGCGACCGCATGCGCCGCGGCCAGATCCTGGTCAGCGGCAACGCGGGCGACTACTGCGGCGCGCGCATGATCGCCGGCACCATCGCGGTGGCCGGCACGGTCGGCGCCTACCCGGGCTATCTGATGAAGCGCGGCACGCTGATCGTGAACAGCCTGCCGGCGCAGATGCTGCCCGGCATGGTCGATTGCGGTCCGCATCGCCTCGGCTTCCTGAGCCTGCTGTACGCGAGCTGGAAGGGACTGCCGGGCGCCTTTGGCGCGCTCGATGCCAGCGCCTGCACGGTCCGTCGCTATATGGGCGACATGGGCGTGGTCGGTCGCGGCGAACTGCTGGTCCGCGCTTGACGACGAACCGCTGGTGGCCGGAATCGCTGCATCCGCTGGTCGGACGCAACGCAGCCGGCCGCCTGCTGGTGACCGAGGCGCTGCTGTGCAGCTGGATGAGGCGCCCGGAACTGGCGCTGGTCGACGACAGCTGCGTCGCGGAACGCGCGCTGGTGGCATCGCTCGACGCCGCGCCTGCGCGCATTGTCGAGCACGGTGAGATAGCCGCCATCAAGGACGAGGACGCGCGCGACAACTGGTTCGCCTACGTCGCCTTCCGCGACCGCGTGCTGGCGCAGCCGGACATCGAGTCGGCCTGGCTGGAGCTGTTCCTCGACGGCCTGTCCGGCATCGCGCCGCTGTTCGTGCCGCAGCTCACCGAAATCATCCTGCACGCGCTGCTGGAGGACTGCGACGACCCGCTGATGTGGCGGGCCGCCGAGCTGTTCTTTCGCAGTCAGCGCGCGACGCCGCAGTCCGGTCGCGTGCTGATGGCGGACGCCGAGGTGCTCGGCGACTACGCCGAAACAGGCGGCTTCGGCAATATCGGCCGCCTCATCCTGCAGGCGGGAGCTGCGCCGCGGGCTGCGAATCTCGACGTGCTCGATCCCGCCAATGCTGCCGATCTGTACGCAAGGGTGGGGCGTCGCGCCGTGCTGCCGCTGAATGTCGGCCAGCCCGGGCTGGATGCGCTGTGCCGGGTGATGGAGCGCTGGATCGCGCATTTCTACGGCTGCGCGGTCCGCATCGCACCGCAGAAGGACATCCACGACGATCGCTGGGCCTGGCATATCGGCCTCGATCGCGAAGCGATGGACCTGCTGAACACGCTGTACGAAGGCGGCGAACTGGCGCCGGACCGCATGGCCCGCATCGTTGCGCTGTTCCGTCTCGATTTCGTCGACCCGCAGGAAATGCGCGCCGAACTGCGCCGCGACGGCGAAGCGCGGCCGGTGTGGATGGCGCTGGCGATGGACGAAGCGGGTCTGGTGCAGATGAAACCACAGAACCTGCTGCTGAACCTGCCGCTCGCCGCGGCGAACTGAACGGCACAGACGAAGGGGGGCAGCCGCCCCCTTGCTGCGCCGCAATGCGGTGGCGGGCTATACTCGCCCGCTTTCCCTGCATCCCCCGTATTGCGCCATGACTGTCGCCAAGCCCGAAACCCGTCCGGCCCGCCCGTATTTTTCGTCCGGCCCCTGCGTCAAGCGTCCGGGCTGGACGCTGGACGTGCTCAAGGACGCCTTCATCAGCCGTTCGCACCGCGCCAAGGATGGCCTGGCCAAGCTGAAGGAGGTCATCGTCCGCAGCCGCGAGGTGCTCGGCATTCCGGACGACTATCGCATCGCCATCGTGCCGGGTTCGGATACCGGTGCGGTGGAAATGGCGCTGTGGACGCTGCTCGGTGAGCGCGAGGTCGATTGCCTCGCGTGGGAAGCCTTCGGCGCCAACTGGGTCACCGACGTCGGCCCGGTGCTGAAGCTTGCCAACGCACGCCTCGTGGTGGCGCCTTACGGCAGCCTGCCGGATCTGTCGGCGGTGAGCTGGGAGCGTGACGTCGTGTTCACGTGGAACGGCACCTCGGGCGGCGTGCGCGTGCCTGACGGCGACTGGATCGCCGACGACCGCGCAGGCCTGTCGATCTGCGACGCCACGTCGGCTGCCTTCGCGATGGAATTGCCGTGGCACAAGCTGGATGTGACCACCTGGTCCTGGCAGAAGGTGCTGGGCGGTGAGGCGGCGCACGGCATGATCGTGCTGAGCCCGCGCGCGGTCGAGCGGCTGTACCGCCACACGCCGGCTTGGCCCATCCCGAAGGTGTTCCGCCTGATGAACAAGGGCAAGCTCACCGAAGACCTGTTCGAGGGCAATACGATCAATACGCCGTCCATGCTGTGCGTCGAGGACCAGATCGACGTGCTGCGCTGGGCGCAGGATCTTGGCGGCCTGCCAGCGCTGATTGCGCGCAGCAAGGCCAGTTTCGCGGTGCTCGAAAGCTGGGTGGCGAAGACCGCGTGGGTGGACTTCCTGGCCGACCGTCCGGACGTGCGTTCGCACACCTCGGTCTGCCTGAAGATCACCGATCCGTGGTTCGAGGCGCAGTCGCTGGAAGCCCGCTGGGCCATCGTGCAGCGGCTGTGCGCGCTGCTGGAGGCCGAAGACGCGGCCTACGACATTTCCGCTTACCGCGATGCACCGCCGGGCCTGCGCATCTGGTGTGGCGCGACCGTGGACACCGCCGACGTGGCCGCGCTGACGCCGTGGCTGGACTGGGGCTACGCTACCGTGAAGCAGGAGATGAGCCGGTGATGCGCGCCATCCTGTTCGACTGCGACAGCACGCTGTCGACCATCGAAGGCATCGACGTGCTGGCCGAACAGGCCGGCGTGGTCGATCAGGTGGTGCCGCTGACCAATGCCGCGATGGAAGGGCGATTGAAGCTGGAAGAGGCGTACGCAGCGCGGCTGGACCTGATCAAGCCCGACGCGTCGACCATCGACGCGGTCGGGCGTCAGTACATCGAGACGCGCGTCGACGGCGCCGCCGAGGCGATCGCCGCGCTCGGCGCGCTGGGCTGGCAGGTGCACGTGGTGAGCGGCGGTATCCGCCAGGCGGTGCTGGCCATCGCGCGCTTTCTTGGCGTGCCGGACGAGCGCGTGCATGCCGTCGACCTGAGGTTCGACGCGAATGGTCACTACGCCGGCTTCGACCCGGAATCGCCGCTGGCGCGCAGCGGTGGCAAGGCGGAAATCGTGCGCCGGGTTGGCGCCGGTGCCGAACGCGTGGTGATGGTCGGCGACGGCATCACCGATCTCGAAGCGGGCGACGCCGGTGCGCTGGTGATCGGTTTCGGCGGCGTCGTGCGCCGCGAAATCGTCGCCAGCCGGGCGCCGCATTTCATCGATCAGGCCGATCTGCGCGAGGTCGTGCGCCTGCTGTCGACCCCGGAAGAACTGGCGCGCGTCGAGTCGCTGCTGCGCTGAGCGGCGTCGGTCAGCGCGTCGCGACGATGCGCCGGCCGTCGCCGGTGACCATGATCAGCGTGCGCTCGTCCGGTCTGTCCTGGCGCACCACCTTGTCCAGCATTTCGAACAGCCGGTTCTCGATGTCCATCGCCGGGCCGGCGCAGGCCATGCGCGTGGCGGCGATGCGGCCGAAGCGCAGATCGTGGCCCTGGCGGGCCCAGCTTCCGGTGTAGCGGTTGCAGCCGGCGCGTCCGGCCAGCCGGCCCTCGGGCAGGAATTCGATGTGGGCGTCGACGTCGTCCGGCACTGTCGTCGTGCCGACCTCGAGGATCTGCCAGCGCCCATCCGGCGGTCCGCCGCCGCCGTAGGTGGTGCAGGCCGCAAGCAGCAGAGCGCCCAGCAGCGATGCGAGGCGCGTGCCCATGTCAGAAGCGGGGCAGGGCCTGCCGGTAGAGCGGGCCGAAGCACTGCGTCACGTCCGGGCGGTAGCACACGAGGTGACTGTCCTCGCCCTGGCGGAAATGCACGAATACCCGGTAGGTTTCACCCGAGTCGTCGGCGTTCTGCCCGAGACAGTCCTTGCCGCCGGAGTTGTGCCGGATGGTCACGTTCAGTTCGAAGAAGTCGTCGGCGACCGGCACGCTGGAAAACACATAGCTCACGTCGGTCTGCTCGTTGCCGCTGCTGACGCGGCCGGTGCCGTCGCTGCGATATTCGTAGCTTTCGACGCACTGCGACTCGTCGGTCCAGCTCCACAGCCCGACGATCTGCGGTGCGGCGAGCGGGCCCGCGGTCTCGACGCGCGCTGCCTGCGTGGCCGACGCCGCGAGCAGCGCCGCGCCGAGCAGCAGCGAGTTGCAGGCCTGCCTGAATCGATGGATGTTCATGACGGCCTCCGCAGAGCACGACATGTTTCGATTGTAGGCCGCTGTGTCAGATTCCGTTCGCTGCCTTGCGGCGCAGCGGACCGAAACAGTGCTTCAGTTCCGGTTCCATGCAGACGATGTGCTGGTCGCCGTCGGGGTGGAATTTCAGATAGACCGTGTAGCGCTCGTTGGTGTCGTCGCTGGCAGCACCGGCGCAGTCGCGCCCGCCGTTGTCCTTGGTGATGGTCGCCTGCAGCCGGTAGAAGCCGTCCTTCAACGGCACCGGGTCGAAGATGTAGGCCATTTCGGCGCGTTCGTCGCCGCTGCTGACACGGCCGCTGCCGTCGGCGGCGTACTCGTAGGTCTCGCTGCACTGCTGCGGATCGGTCCAGCTCCAGCTGCCGGCGAGACGCGGCGACGCCGCACTCACGCCGGGCTGGGCGGAATCGGCCGGCACGGCGAATGCACTGCCGCAGGCGAGCAGGGTTGTGACGATCAGGCAGGTGGGAAGGCGCGCTGCAATGGACATGACGGGCTCCGGTCGGACGGCTTGCGGGGATGTTGCGGCCGGCGCATTCTGGCACCGGGCCCGCGGTGGGACACGGGCAGCGTGCCCGAGTTCTGCGCAAACCTGTGCGGAAATTTCTGGCGCCTGCGGTGTCGAAGCCCCGACCACACCGCATCGCGCAAGGGAGCGCCCCCATGGCCGACACCGTCCTGCTGTCCTATCTGTTCAGCGTCGCCGCTGCGCTGTCGGGCTACCCCGAACTGCCGCTGTCCGACCTGCCGACGCTGCGCATGATGGCGCCGGCTGCGCTGATCGAGGAAGCGTGCCCGGACGATCCGCGCGAGTGCGACAAGCTGGTTGCGCTGTACGACCACGACCGTGAGCAGATACTGATACGCGCCGATCTCGACCTGCAGGACCCGACCGACAATTCCTTCCTGGTGCACGAGTTCGTGCACGTGCTCGAAGCGCGGCAGAAAGGCGCGCTGTACCAGCACGACTGCAATTCGACGCTGCGCTCGGAGCGCGACGCCTACCGCGTGCAGAACCGCTATCTGCAGCAGGAAGGGCGCAGCGAGCGCTTCGGCACCCAGCTGGCGACAGTGGTCTGCGCGCGCGACCAGCGCTCGGCCGGCAACGGCACGATGCGCCTCGAAGTCGCTCCCGGCGTGGCGAACGAGGAGCGCGTACTGGAGAACTTCATGCAGGAACTGCGCGACGGCGCGGCCGCGGCGCAACGCCGCTGACCGCGCCACCGCGACGCTTCAGAGCAGCACGCGTTCGATGCCGCCGGCGTTGGCCTGCTCGACGTAGCGGGCGGCCCAGTCCTCGCCGAGCAGGTGGCGCGCCATCTCGACCACGATGTAGTCGGCCTGGGTGCTGCTGTCGTTGTCGTAGCGCGACAGGCCCTGCAGGCAGGACGGACAGGAGGTCAGGATCTTCACGTCGCCGGCAAAACCGTCGGCACGCAGCACGTCCGCCCCCTTGCGCATTTCCTCTTCCTTGCGGAAGCGCACCTGGGTGGAAATGTCCGGCCGGCTTACCGCCAGTGTGCCGCTCTCGCCGCAGCAGCGATCGTTCAGCGCCACCTTCGTGCCGTCGGCCGTGCCGACCAGCTGATTCACCACCTTCAGCGGCGCGTGCGTCTTCATCGGCGTGTGGCAGGGATCGTGATACATGTAGCGCACGCCCTGCACGCCTTCGAGCTTGACGCCCTTTTCCATCAGGTACTCGTGGATGTCGAGCAGCCTGCAGCCGGGGAAGATCTTGTCGAATTCGTACTGCTGCAGCTGGTCCATGCAGGTACCGCAGGACACGATCACCGTCTTGATGTCGAGATAGTTCAGCGTGTTGGCGACACGGTGGAACAGCACGCGGTTCGAGGTACTGATCTGCTGTCCCTTCTCCGCGTTGCCGCCCGCGGTCTGCGGATAGCCGCAGCACAGGTAGCCCGGCGGCAGCACGGTCTGCGCGCCGACGTGGTAGAGCATGGCCTGGGTGGCCAGGCCGACCTGCGAGAACAGCCGCTCGGAACCGCAGCCGGGGAAGTAGAACACCGCTTCCTGGTCTTCGGACGCGCGCTTCGGGTCGCGGATGACCGGCACGATGGCGGCGTCCTCGATGTCCAGCATGGCGCGCGAGGTGCGCTTCGGCAGATTGCCCGGCATCGGCTTGTTGATGAAGTGGATCACCTGCGCCTTGACCGGCGGCTTGCCCAGCGTCGGCGGCGGCGCCTTGGTCTGGCGCTCGACCAGACCGAGCGCCTTGCCGACCCGGTGCGCCATCCGCTGCGCCTTGTAGCCCACGCCCATCATGGCCACGCGCAGCGTCTTGATGGTGGCCGGATCGGTCGCGTTCAGGAAGGCCATCGACGCGGCCGTGCCCGGGTTGAACTTGCGCTTGCCCTGCTTGCGCAGCGCATTGCGCATGGCAATCGACACGTCGCCGAAGTCGATGTCCACCGGACAGGGCTTCTCGCAGCGATGGCATACCGTGCAGTGGTCGGCCACGTCGCTGAACTCGTCGAAGTGGCGCAGCGACACGCCGCGTCGCGTCTGTTCCTCGTACAGGAAGGCTTCGATCAGCAGCGAGGTGGCGAGGATCTTGTTCCGCGGCGAGTAGAGCAGGTTGGCGCGCGGTACGTGGGTCGAGCACACCGGCTTGCACTTGCCGCAGCGCAGACAGTCCTTGATCGAGGTCGCGATCTGGCCGATGTCGCTCATTTCCATGATCAGCGACTCGGTGCCGAGCAGCGAGAAGGACGGCGTGTAGGCGCGCGCCAGATCGCCGCCGGGCAGCAGCTTGCCGGCGTTGAAGTGTCCGTCCGGATCGACCCGCTGCTTGTAGGCGATGAAAGGCGCCAGCTCTTCCGGCGTCAGGAATTCGAGCTTGGTGATGCCGATGCCGTGCTCGCCGGAAATGACGCCGCCAAGCGAACGCGCCAGCGCCATGATGCGGGCCACCGCGGCATTGGCTTCCTGCAGCATGCCGTAGTTGTCCGAGTTCACCGGAATGTTGGTATGCACATTGCCGTCGCCGGCGTGCATGTGCAGCGCGACGAATACGCGGCCGCGCAGCACTTCCTTGCGGATGATCTCGACACGGTCGAGCACCGGCCGGTACATCGCGCCGTCGAAGATTTCGTCGAGCAGCGGTTTGAGCTCGCGCTTCCACGACACGCGGACCGAATAGTCCTGCAGCCGATGGAAGAGCGTGGGCCGGTCGGCGCGGTTGAGCAGCGGACCCATCTCCACGCCGATCGACATCAGCAGGGGTTCGGCACGTGCCAGCGGCATGTCGAGATTGTCCAGCAGCCACTGCCAGCGACCGCGTACCGCCGCCACCTGCTGCAGCGCCTGGGTGCGGCGGTCACCGATCAGTTCGTCGGCGTCGACATTGGCGTCACCGGCATGCAGCGGCAGTTCGCCGCGCAGGAACTCGACCAGCGCGTCGCACAGGCGCAGCTTGCTGGCGATCGACAGTTCGATGTTGATGCGTTCGATGCCGTCGCAGTAGTCGCCCATGCGCGGCAGCGGAATGACCACGTCCTCGTTGATCTTGAATGCGTTGGTGTGACGGGCGATGGCGGCGGTGCGGGCGCGGTCCAGCCAGAAGGTCTTTCGCGACTCGGCCGACACGGCAATGAAGCCTTCGGCGCCGCGCTGATTGCACAGGCGCACGACTTCGGAGGCGGCGGCCATCACCGTCGTTTCGTCGTCGCCGACGATGTCGCCGATCAGCACCATCTTCGGCCGGCCGTGGCGGCGCGCCTTGGTGGCGTAGCCGACCGCGCGCACGTAACGTTCGTCGAGATGTTCGAGACCGGCCAGCAGCACGCGTGCATTGCCCGACTTCGGCAGACCGTCCAGGTAGTCCTTGATCTCGACGATGGCCGGCACCGCCTCGCGTACCTGGCCGAAGAATTCGAGGCAGACCGTGCGGGTGACCGGCGGCAGCTTGTGCAGGATCCAGCGCGCGCTGGTGATCAGGCCGTCGCAGCCTTCCTTCTGCACGCCGGGCAGGCCGGCGAGGAACTTGTCGGTGACGTCCTTGCCCAGACCTTCCTTGCGGAAGCGCGCACCCGGCACTTCGAGGATGTCGGCTTCGCCACGTGGCGTGCGGCCGTCGGTTTCAAAACGCTGGATGGCGAAGCGCACGACGGGCGCGTCGTGGATCTTGCCGAGGTTGTGGTCCAGCCGCGTGATTTCCATCGGCCAGCCGTCGGCGTCCACCATGCGCCAGCTCGCCAGATTGTCGAGTGCCGTGCCCCACAGTACGGCCTTCTTGCCGCCGGCGTTGGTGGCGATGTTGCCGCCGACACAGGAGGCGTCGGCCGAGGTCGGGTCGCAGGCGAACACCAGACCGGCGTTCTCGGCGGCATCCATGACGCGGCGGGTGACCACGCCGGCGCCGGTGCGTATCGTCGCGTACGGCTCGGACAGGCCCGGCAGCACCATGGGTTCGACGGCGCCCAGATCGATCAGCTTTTCGGTGTTGATGACCGCCGATTTCGCCGACAGCGGCACGGCGGAACCGGTGTAGCCGGTGCCGCCGCCGCGCGGCACGATGGTCAGGCCGAGCTCGATGCAGCCGCGCACCAGCGGCGCGATCTCGTCCTCGGTGTCCGGGTAGAGCACGACCAGCGGATATTCGACGCGCCAGTCGGTGGCGTCGGTCACGTGCGACACACGGGCCAGACCGTCGAAGGCGATATTGGCTTCGCGCGTGTGGCGGCCGAGTACCTTGCGGATGCGACTGCGCAGCTTGCGGGTTTCACCGAAGCCGGCGGCGAAGGCATCGACCGCGTTGCGCGCGGCAGCCAGCAGTTCGCCCACCTTGCGATCACGCTCCTGCGATGCGGCATCACCGCCCGGCTGGCGGCGCTGTTCGATCTCGCGCAGTCGATGGTGCATCGCACCGACCAGCGCGTCCTGGCGCTTCGGGTTGTCGAGCAGATCGTCTTCGAGATAGGGATTGCGCTGAACGACCCAGATGTCGCCCAGCACTTCGTAGAGCATGCGTGCCGAACGGCCGGTCATGCGCTCGTCGCGCAGGCTGGACAGCGTGTCCCACATGCGTGCGCCCAGCAACCGGATGACGATTTCGCGGTCGGAGAGCGAGGTGTAGTTGTACGGGATTTCGCGCAGTCGGGTAGGGTCGCGCGAAGCTTGCAAATCGATGAGCGCGGTAGCGGATTCCATCAACAAGCCATGAAGCGAATCGGAGCGGCATTATACGCCTGCTTCTTGTGCACTGCGCCACAATCGGCGCGAAGTGCGCCGGGGTGTTGTCCTTGCGACGCATCCGGGCTGTACCTGAACGGAAAAATCGATTGGATACCCTGACTCACGCACTGTCCGGCGCGCTGCTCGGCCGCTTCATGGCACGCACGCCCAGCGACGAACGCCAGCCCAAGGTCTGGCAGACGGTGCTCGCGGGCGGTCTGGCCGCCACCTTTCCGGACCTCGACTTCGTGCTCGGCTACGTGTCCGAGCTCACCTATCTGCGTGGCCACCGCGGTGTCACGCATTCCTTCATCCTGCTGCCTGTGTGGGCGTTTCTGCTGGCGTGGCTGATGCCGCGTCTGCTGCGCGCGCGCAGCGTGGGCTGGCGGCGTTTCTACGCGGTGGCGTGCGCCGGTATTGCGATCCACATCCTGGGTGATCTGATCACGCAGTTCGGCACGATGATCCTGGCGCCGTTCTCGGATCGACGTTTCGGCTGGGGCACGACCTTCATCATCGACCTGCCGCTGACCGGGCTGCTGATTGCCGGCCTCGCGGCGAGTGCGCTGTGGCGGCGCAGCCGGCTGCCGGCTGCGCTCGGCCTCGCCGCGGTATGCGCCTGGATCGGCGTGGGCGCGGTCGGCAAGTCGGAAGCCATCGAGGCCGCGCGGCGGCATGCGGTGGAGCAGGGCATCGCCTTCGTCTCGATCGACGCGATTCCACGGCCGGCGTCGCCCTTCAACTGGACCGCGGTGATCGACGACGGTGAGCGTTACCACATCGCGCACATCAATACTCGACGTACCGGACTGCTGACGGCGGAGCCCGACGACAACCTGATCCGCCGCTTCTCGGCGCACTACCGACCGGTCGCGCTGGCGCAGTGGGAAGTACGCGAACGCTTCGGCAACGGCGACCTCGGTGCGGTGCGGGAACAGGTGCGCGCTGTGTGGTCGGCACCGGATTTCGCCTTCTTCCGCTGGTTCGCGATGTTTCCGGTACTCGACAGTGTTGGCAGCGCGGGTGGCGGCGGTTGCGTCAGCTTCCGCGACCTGCGTTTCGAAACGCCGGGGCGCGACACGCTGCCGTTCCGCTACGGGCTGTGCGAGAACGGTGCGGGATGGGCGCTGGTCGAGCGGACGATGGCGGGCTGGCGTGCGCTGAGCGGGCGCTGAAAGAGAAAAGCCGGGCCGGCAGTCCGCGGACTACCGACCCGGCTTTCGTTGCTGCGGGGCGATCAGTACTTCAAGGTCATCGTCAGCTGGAATGCGCGTTCGGTGCCCGGCAGTACCATGCTGCCGTTTTCATACAGGGCTTCGTAATAGCGCTTGTTGAAAACGTTCAGCACGTTCAGACGGACGTCGTAACGCGGCTGCTCGTAGGCCAGCATCAGGTCGGCCCGGACAAAACTGGGCGCATTGGCGATCGAGATCGGGGCGGTGCCGCCCGCGCTGTAAGCTAGGCGGTTGCCCTTGGCTTCGAGTCCGCCACCCACTCGCCAAGCTTCCGTGAGTCGATAGGTGGACCACAGATTCGCCGTGTAACGCGGCGTGTTTCGCGGACGCAATCCGACCATGTTCGGGTTGTTGGACGCGAACACTTCGTCGATCTCAGCACGCATCAACGCGATCCCACCGAACACATCCCATTTAGGCGTGATGCGCCCTGCTGCCTCGAGCTCTATGCCGTCAGTGTGGCGTTCCTTTGAGAGAACGGACACGTTAGCTTGTTCAAGATCGGTGTTCCGCTCATTGAATTTAATTGCTCGATACAGCGCGGCGCGCAGCGAGAGGGCGCCGTCGAACAACTCCCATTTGCTACCCAGCTCGACGGTACGACTGCGCTCGGCGCCGAATCGGGTGTTGTTGTTCAGCTGATAAAGGTCCGCCGTCGGGTTGAAGGAATCACTCCAGGCGAGATAGTAGGTCGACAGATCGGTCGGTTGATAGAGCAGGCCGCTGCGATAGCTCCACTCGCTGTACTTCAAGCGGAAATCCGGATTCGTGGCCGAATAGTAGTCAGCATCCATACGGTCATGGCGCAGGCCGAGCAGCAGTTTCCAGTGCGGCACGAACTCGATCTGGTCTTGTGCGTAGATACCGACGGAATCGCCGTCATATCCTGCTTGAGCGTTACGGATGCGGTTGCCGTAAGCGGCAGGCACGGCGACGTTCGGATTTGGATTGCCGACCGTCGTATCAGGCGCTGCGACCGCGATTGCGTTGTAGCTCCAGCGGTCTGCCTTCTCCTTCAGCAATTCCACGCCGAACAGCGCTTCGTGCTTTATTCCCGCCGCTTCGAACTTCGTCGTCAGATCGCTCTGCAGCGTGATGGTGTCTTCCTCGCCGCCACGCGCCTGCCGTCCGCGGACGATGGTTGTCCCATCATTTACGTTAGACGTCGTCGTACCCGGGGCAAGACGCGGGGCGACACCCCAAAGATCACGCTTGTACTTGGCAACCCGAGCAACGGTACGAAGTTCGGTATCGGACGAAAAGCGGTGCGTCCAGATACCCGTGGTGACGTTCGTATCGTTCTGTTCGTAGTCTGAGGACGTGCCGTAGAACTTCCGCGCCGAAACATCGAGCGGAATGCGGTTGATCTGCGTACGCGAGATGGCCCCGAGTCGCGCGATGAACGGCACACCGTAGTCAGGGGTGTTCTTCGTCGTGTAGTACAGATGACCGATCGAGAATTCGTCGGCGGTGCCGATGCCCCAGCGCAGCGTCGGCGCGATGCCTTCGCGTTCCGATTCCACGCCCTTGCGTGAGCTCTCTGCGTCCGTCTTCATCGCGGTGATGCGCAGCGCCATGTTCTCGCCCAGCACCTTGTTCACGTCCGCCGTGACGCGGCCGTATTCGTAGCTGCCCACGGTCGCCGACACTTCCGTGCGGTCGACCAGGCCCGGCTGCTTGCTGACGCGGTTGATCACGCCACCCGCCTGGCCGCGGCCGAACAGCATGGCGGCGGAGCCGCGCAGCACGTCGATCTGTTCGACGTGGAAGGTTTCGCGGTTGTACTGGGCGACGTCGCGGATGCCGTCCAGATACAGATCGCCGAAGGAATAGAAGCCGCGCAGCATGATGTTGTCGCCGATGCGGCCGCCTTCACCGGAGTTGAAGGTGAGGCCGGCGACGTGGCGCAGCGCGCTCTTCATCGTGTCCGAGTTGCTGTCGAGCATCAACTGCTCGGTCACCGTGGTGATCGCCTGCGGGATGTCCTTGGCCAGCTGCTTGGTCTTGGCCGAGGTGACGATGCCGGTCTGGTAGCCGCGGTTCGGCGAGTTCGGGCGGTCGTACTCGTCGCGCACCTTCACTTCCGGCAGAACCGGAACATTGGAGTCGGTGGCGGGCTTCTGTTCTTCGGCACCGGCGGTAGACGACAGGGCCATCAACATGGCGGCAGCCAGCGTCAGCGGCTGCTGCGGGATCGAGCGTTTCATCAGTAGCAAGTCCAGTAAATAGGTATCGGGATCTGGACTGGCTTGCTGTAAGGCGAGGGGGCTGGCTGGTCCGCTGCCCGACGCGCGAGGGCAGTTGCGGGCAAGTGCGGTACAGTGTAAATGAGAACGGTTATTGGAAACTAGATGTTGCGGCGTTGCAACAATCGATTCGTGCGCAATCGAAATTCCGCGCCGGCAGGCGGATTGCGCGGACTGTCTCTGTGCCGTTCGCTCGGGTAGAATGAAAACTGTTCTCAACATCTGAATCACCGCGTATTGCAATGCCGACGCCTCCCCCCGTGGAATCCCCGACGCCCGTTCCGACCGCTGGATTCGCTCTCAGCGGCGCCACCGTTGGCGTCCCGATGACTGTGGTCGAGGTGCGCGCCGATGCGCGGGCGCCGGAATGGGCCAGCCGGCTGCGCGAACTGGGGTTCATCGCCGGCGAGCCGGTACGTGTGCTGCGTCGCGGTCAGCCGGGCGGCGAACCGCTGGCGGTACGGGTCGGCGTGTCGACGTTTGCGCTGCGCCGCGCCGAAGCCGACTGCGTACTGGTGCGAGCGGCCGATGGAGCTGCAGCGTGACGCAGACTGTGGTCGATAGCAGCCGGCTCGGTCCGGCGCTGCTGGCGCTGGTGGGCAATCCGAATTGTGGCAAGACTGCGCTGTTCAACCTGCTCACCGGCAGCCGGCAAAAGGTGGCGAACTACGCCGGCGTGACCGTCGAGCGAAAGGAGGGCGTGCTGCGTACGCCGTCCGGTCGCCGACTGGCGGTACTCGACCTGCCCGGAACCTACAGCCTGACGCCGCATTCGCCGGACGAGCAGGTCACGTGTGATGTGCTGGCCGGGCGTCTGGCGGGCGAGCGCCGGCCCGATCTGATCCTGGCGGTGGTCGACGCGACGCATCTGCCGCGCCAGCTCAGACTGGTGCTCGGTCTGATGCGCCAGGGGCTGCCGGTGGTGGTCGCGCTGAACATGACCGATCTGGCACGGGCGCGTGGCATTCACGTCGATGCCGAGGCGCTGTCGAGAGCGCTCGGCGTGCCGGTGGTCACCACGGTGGCGGTGAAGTCGGGCGGTGCCGACGCGCTGCTCGAACTGCTCGAGGATGTGCGCCCGGGTACCGCGCTGCCGGCGGCGGAGGCGGGCGACGTCGCCGACGATCATCGGCGCGTGCGCGACATCCTGGCTTCGCTCGGGCTCGATACGGTGCAGGCGCACGCCTTCAGCGATCGCGCCGACCGCGTGCTGCTGCATCCGCTGGTCGGTCCGCTGCTGCTGTGCGCGCTGCTGTTCCTGATCTTCCAGGCGGTGTTCGCCTGGGCCGAGGCGCCGATGGGCTGGATAGAGGCGGCGACCGCCGCGCTTGGCGAAGCGGTCGAAGCGGCGCTGCCGGACGGCCTGCTGCGCAGTCTGCTGGTCGACGGCATCGTCGCCGGGCTGGGCGGCGTGCTGGTCTTCCTGCCGCAGATCGTCATCCTGTTCTTCTTCATCCTGCTGCTCGAGGAATCGGGCTACCTGCCGCGCGCCGCCTTCCTGCTCGACCGGCTAATGGGCGGTGTCGGGCTGTCCGGCCGTTCCTTCATTCCGTTGCTGTCGAGCTTCGCCTGCGCGATACCGGGCATCATGGCCACGCGCACGATCCAGAACCCGCGTGACCGGTGGGTCACCATCATGATTGCGCCGCTGATGACCTGTTCGGCGCGGCTGCCGGTGTATGCGCTGCTGATCGGCGCCTTCATTCCGTCGCGCACGGTCTTCGGCGGGCTGGAACTGCAGGGGCTGGTGCTGTTCGCGCTCTACGTGGCGGGCATCGTGTCGGCCATCGCCATCGCCTGGCTGCTCAAGCGCTTCGGCGCGCGCGACCTGACGCAGACGCTGATGATGGAACTGCCCGACTATCACTGGCCGTCGGTGCGCAATATCGCGATCGGCCTGTGGCAGCGGGTGCTCATCTTTCTGCGCCGGGTCGGCGGCATCATCCTCGCGCTGACCGTGCTGCTGTGGTTCCTCGCCACCTTCCCGGCACCGCCGCCCGGCGCGACCGGACCGGCGATCGAGTACAGCTTCGCCGGCACGCTGGGTCGCTTCCTGCTGCCGCTGTTCGAACCGGTGGGCTTCAACTGGCAGATCGCGGTCGCGCTGGTGCCCGGCATGGCGGCGCGCGAGGTGGCGGTCAGCGCGCTGGGTACCGTGTATGCGCTGTCGGCCACCGCCGACGACACGGCACAGGCGCTGGCACCGCTGATTTCGGCCAGCTGGGGGCTGCCGACTGCGTTGTCGCTGCTTGCCTGGTTCGTGTTCGCGCCGCAATGTCTGTCGACGCTGGCGACCGTGCGGCGGGAAACAGGTGGCTGGCGGGCGCCGCTGCTGATGGCGGGCTATCTGTTCGGGCTGGCCTGGCTGGCGGCCTTCCTGACCTACCGCATCGCGTCCGGAGTGAGTGGATGATCGTACTGACCGATTTCGTTGCGCTGTGTGCCGTAGCGCTGGCCGCCCTGGCGGCTGGTCGGGCACTGCGTCAGTGGTGGCGCGCCCTGCGTGCGCCGTCAGCCGGTTGCGGAGGATGCAACGGCTGCAGCCGGACTTCCGGGCTTCAGACGCGCCCGGACGGCGAGTCGAGCAGGTGCTGATAGACGTAGCTGCGGAGCATTATCCAGCTCTGGTTGTCCAGCTCGGCGAACTCGACGCCGCAGGCGACACCGCCGTCCGGCAGTGAATGGGCGTTGCGCACCGTGCCTTCGCACTGCACTTCGATATCGACGAAGTGCAGCTTGAGCGGCAGCGTGAAGCTCAGCGTTTCCCCCACTTCGCCCGCGGCGGCGCTGCCGCGCAGTTCGGCGCCGGTCGCGCTCAGATTGGTGACGCGCACGGCGCGCGCGTCGGCGCCCTTGAGCTGCACCGCGATGTCGGTGCGTACGCGCTCGGCGCGGCGGATGCGACGGCTCGATACCGCGGACGGAAACTCCAGGTGCAGGTATTCGTAGGGGCTGACCGCGCGCCTGAGCACGCGGCTGTTGAAACTGAAGGCCTTGCGTCCGGAGAAGGTGCGTACCAGCACGGTATCGCCTTCGATCAGCGAGCCGCTCCAGTTCTTTTCGTCGGGCATGCTGACCAGCAGCGAACGGTCTTCGGTATAGCCGACCAGTCTGACGACGCGCGCGCCGCCGGTAATCTTGGTCGGTGGATCCAGCTGCATGCGGTCGCCCACCTTCAGGCCCATGCCGAGGAAGGTCGAGGTGCTGGATTCGATCGGATTGCTTGCCATCGGAGGGTGTCTGCCGTGTCGGGTGCCTGTCGTGCCGCGCGCACTCGTGGTGCGCGAGCATCACGGTTTACGGCATGCCGACGGTCTTCTGAACCCCTCTCTACGATTTTTCACCGATCATGCCGGCTCGGCGATCAGCACCGCCTGTCCGTCGTGCGCGTCATGCAGCAGCCGGCAGCGCAGACCGAAGGCCTGTGCAAGTTCGGGTGAGGCCAGCACGGCGGCGGGCAAGGCATCGGCGCGGATACCGCCGTCGGCCAGCAGCACCATGCGGTCGGCGTAGCGCGCGGCCAGATTCAGGTCATGCACGATGGCCAGCACCGCGCAGCCTCGACGCCGGGCGAATTCGCGTGCGCAGGCCAGTGTGCGGTGTTGCCAGGCGATGTCGAGTGCTGCCACCGGCTCGTCGAGCAGCAGCGCGTGCGCGCCTTCGGGTGCGGTCCAGATCTGCGCTAGCGCGCGCGCCAGGTGCACGCGCGCCTGCTCGCCGCCGGACAGCGTGGCGCAGACGCGTGTTGCCATGCCGTCGACGCCGGTCAGCGCCATCGCGGCGCGTGCGATCAGCCGGTCGTTGGCGCCGGGGCGCCCGCCGTGGTGCGGGAAGCGGCCGAGCTCGACCACCTGGGCGGCGGTGTATTCGAGGTCGGTGCGCTGGTGCTGGGCATGTACGGCCCGTCTCTGTGCCAGCGCAAGCGGTGCGATGTCCTGCAGCGCGGCGCCGGCACACAGCACGCTGCCGCGCGCGACGTCGATGTCGCCGGCCAGCGCGCGCAGCAGCGTGGTCTTGCCGGCGCCATTAGGGCCGACCAGCGCCAGCAGTTCGCCTGGTTTCAGCGCGAGAGTCACGTCTTCGAGCAGCAGCCGACGGCCGGCGCGGACGGTCAGATTGCGGGCGGCGAGCATGTCAGGTGCTTTCGTGTGCCGCGCGACGGCGCAGCAGGGCGATGAAGAAGGGGGCGCCGAACAGTGCCGTCAGCACGCCTATCGGCAGTTCGGCCGGAGCCACCCAGGTGCGGGCGGCGCTGTCGGCCAGTACGACCAGCGCAGCGCCGGTCAGCGCGCTGGCCGGCAGCAGCCGGGCGTGCGCCGGACCGACCAGCCGGCGGGCGAGGTGGGGGGCGATCAGCCCGATGAAGCCCAGCGTGCCGGTCAGCGCGGTGGTCGCACCGACTGACAGCGCGATCAGCAGCACGCAACTGCGGTTCAGGCGTGCGGTGGCGACGCCGAGGTGAGCCGCCTGCGACTCGCCCAGCGCCAGCGCGTCGAGCGGTCCGGCGCGGCGCAGTAGTGCACACAGGGCCAGCGCGACCGCCAGCGTCGCTGCCACCACGCCAGGCCAGGTCGCGCCGGCGAGACTGCCCAGCGTCCAGAAGGTGAACTGGCGCACCTGCGCATCGCTGCCGATGAACATGAGCAGACCGATGCCGGACATCGCCAGCGCATTGATGGCGATGCCCGACAGCAGCATCAGCGTGACCGAACTGCGGCCATTGCGGCGCGAGGCCGCGTACACGATGGCGGTGGTCAGTGCGGCGCCGGCAAAGGCGGCCAGCGGCAGCGCCGAACTGGCCAGCCAGCCGCCTGCGCTCATCGCCCGTTCGCCGAGCACGACGACGCAGGCGGCAGCCAGTGCCGCGCCGCTGCTGACGCCGACCAGTCCCGGGTCGGCCAGCGGATTGCGCATCAGGCCCTGCATCGCCGCACCGGCGATACCCAGGCCGGCGCCGGCGATCACGCCGAGCAGCACGCGCGGCAGGCGCAGCGTGCGCACCACCAGTTCGGCTTCGCTGCCGACGTCGGCTCCGAACAGCGCGCCGAGCACCGCCGTTGGCGACAGGCTGACCGCGCCGCTGCCCAGTGCGAGCACGACCACGCAGAACAGCGCCAGCGCGAGCGCCGGCAGTGCCAGTGACGCAGGCGCGCCCCCGGAAAGAGTCAGTGCGCGCGTGTTCACGGCGCGCGCATCCGGCGCGCCAGCTCGCTCACCGCCTGTGGCAGGCGCGGACTGAAGCCCAGCATGCGCAGTGCGTCGAGACTGACCAGCCGACCGGCCCGCGCGGCCGGCAGCGCCGACAGGCCGGGGCGGGCGAGGAAGGCCCTGGTGCCACCGGCGGCGGCGATGGCCTCGTCGGTCGTCACGATCACGTCGGGCGCCGCGGCCAACGCGGCTTCGAGCGTCAGCGGCCGGTAACCGCGGAAGCGTCCGGCCATCACGTTGACGGCGCCGGCGTAGCCCAGCATCGCGTCGGCCGCCGTGTCGTCGCCGGCCACCATCGGACTGCTGCCGCCGTGGTCGAGGATGAACAGCGCGCGCGGCCGGCCGGGCAGGGCGCCGACCTCGCGTCGCGCGATCTTCCAGTCGTGATCGAAGCGCTCGGCCAGCGTGCGGCCGGCGTCTTCCAGCGCCAGCGCGCTGGCCACCATGCGGATCGCGTTGCCGACCTGCGCCGCGCTGTGTTCCGGCGGCAGCTGGATCACCTGCACGCCGGCGCCGCGCAACTGGGTCAGTGCGACCGGTGGGCCGGCGTCGGCGGTGGCTATCAGGTGGGTGGGCCGCATCGACAGCACGCCCTCGGCCGCGAGCGCGCGCTGATAACCGACCTTGGGCAGCGCTTGCGCGGACGCCGGCCAGGTGCTGGTGGTGTCGGTGGCGACGATGCGGTCGGCTGCGCCCAGCGCGTGGACGATTTCGGTCACCGCACCGCCTACCGTGACCAGCCGCTGCGCCGGTGCGGCGGCTGCCGCACCGGCGGCGGACAGCAGCGCCGCCAGCGCGCTGCAGAGCAGTCGGCGGCTCATGCCGCCAGGCTGTCCGCGGTGCCGAGCTGGGCCACCAGTGCACGCCAGTCCTCGCGCTCCGGCTTGCCCGGTTTGCGCTCGCCGAAGAACAGCGCGATGGTTTCGCCGTCTGCGTCGAGCAGTTCGACCGAGGTGACGACACCATCGGCGGTCGGCTTGCGCACGATCCAGGTCTGGTCGACCAGGTCCTGCCGCAGGTGCAGGTTGAAGCCGGGGTCGAGCACGTTGAGCCAGGGGCCCATCACTTCGATCCGGTGCACTGGCCCGGTATGGATCTGGATCATGCCCGGGTTGCCGACAAAGCACATGACCGATACCCCGTCGGCGGCCGCGACTTCGAGCAGCGAACGTGTCAGATCGTTGCCGATCCGGTTGGCGTGGCCCTCGGGGGCGATCTGCATGGCCTGGCGGCGCGACACCTTGTGCCGGCGCAGCAGCGGGAAGAAGTCGTGCGTGTCCTGCATGCCCAGCCAGTCGCGGCGGAAGGCGACGGCGTCGATGGCGTCGAGCGGCGTTTCGTCGCCGGTGGGCGCGCTGCGCGGGGCGACCTTCTCGCCGGCGCCCTGATCGGTGGCGGCGAACGCTGCGACCAGCCGGCCCCAGGCCGCCAGATCTGTGCCGGCGCGTGAGAACACCTTGTGCACGGCGTCGCCATGCGTGTCATAGAACTGCAGGCTGCGGGACTCGCCGTTCGGACCCTGTTCGGTCACGGCATAGCCGTATGCCCAGCGACCGTAGAAGATGCGCAGGTCGATGGCGCTGCCCAGCGCCAGACCGACCTTGGCGTCGCCGGACATCTGCTCGAAGCAGCCGGTCTTTTCATGGACGGCGGCTTCGTTGCGCGTCAGCGCCATCACCTCGCCCAGTTCGGGCATGCGGCGGAACAGCGCGTCGAAGGGCGCGGTCAGGCGCACGGCGTCGCGGCCGACGCCGCTGGCAATCGCTTCGCCCTCGCTGATACCGAGGGCTGCGGCGGCGTCGCGATTGCGCAGGCGGCGCTCCGCCTTCAGTGCGTGGAAGGTGTGATAGAGGCTTTCGGGATCGGTGTGCGGAGTCATCGCGGTCTCCCGGTATCAGGCGCGACGACGCGACAGGGCGCCGAGCAGGCCGAGACCGGCAGCGAGCGACATCCAGGTCGCCGGTTCCGGCACCGGCTGGGCGAGCACTGCGAGCTGGTCGAGGCTGAGGTGCGCTTCCGAGCTGGTGAAGCTGAACTGCAGCGACAGCGGATCGGTGACCACCCAGGTCCAGTAAGCCTCTTCTTCGCTGCCGCCAAAGCCGCCGAGCGCGGCGCTGTAGCTGACCACCTTGTTCGCGGCGACGCCATTGAGCGTGGCGACGGTGTCGGCCGCCGTGCCTTGGGTCGCGATGCGCAGCCACACATTCCAGGTGCCGCTCTGCGCGACATCGAGATCGACCAGGAAGGAGGCCGCGCCGGCGGCGCTGTACAGGTTGCCGCTGCCGGTCAGGAAGCTGCCGGCGCCCGGGTTGAGCTGACTGACGCTGCCACTGCCAGCAATGTCGGGCGTGGCGTCGGTGCTGAAGCTGTCGAACACATTCCACTCGGCATAGACGCTGCCGCTGGCCCACGGCGTGGCGGCGGAACTGCCGTTGCCGTCATGACCGGCAAGCGGGGTATCCCAGCTGGCGCTGGTGGCGAAGGCGGCGGTGGAGGACAGTGCGCACAGGGCACCAGCGGACAGCAGAAGGCGGAAAGACATGATGGACCTCGTTCTGAGCCATCCATCCCTTCCCCGCGAAGGCGATCGATCAGGCGGTTTCTGTGAGTTGAAAACCTGCTCCGCGGCCCCGCGCCGCCGGAGTGTGCTGCGTCGCGCTGGCGTCAGCCGGGCGCGAAATCGATGACGTAGCGATACTGCTTGCCGCAGTCGATGATGACTTCCTTCTGGCCGCGCTTGAGCAGGCGGACCTCGACGCTCAGCGAGCCGAAGCCGTCGTGCCGGATCAGATCATCCAGCAGGGCGGACAGGCGCACCTTCAATGCTTCGGTCGGTTCGTTGCCGGAGACGGACATGGATGCTTGCGGTCTGGCCGCGGACGGTCGATTTCTTTAAATGATAATGATTCGCAGTATGCTGTCAAGCCTTAGGCATGACGACCGCGCTGCGCGGCGCAGCGGCGTTGTCGAGCAAGGGAGACGAGATGGACGCAACGGCATGGAGGCCGCCGCCGGAGGAGAGCGGGGCGGCCTTGCGCCGCCCCGTCGCAGATCAGTTGCCGACCTTGCGCAGAACGAAGCGGCTGGCCAGCCCGGTTGCGTCACCGCGCGCTTCCAGCACGTCGAGCAACAGAGCGCCTGAGCCGAGCTGATCGAGCGCCGACGGTGATATCCAGTACTCGCACCCGGCCACCTCGCCCAGCTTGACGTCCTGATCGTCGACCGGCAGCGAGCCGACCGGGCGGCAGCGCGGCTGCAGCACGTCGCCGGTCGCGTCGTGCAGGAACATCAGCGGCCCGTAGCGAGCCGACAGCCGGATGATGAGCATGACGGCATCGACACTGGCCGCCAGCGCGGGAAGTTCGGACGGGTCGGGCATAAGACCGAGGCAGTAGGGGTCGGATGGGTGTGGCATGGTGCGGTCATTCAATGGAGGTGGCGGCCCGTCCGCGGCTGTGCGTCGGCGCGCAGCGCCGCGTTCCGGGCGCGGCGTGCCGGTGCGCAGTCATCGACAGCTGTAGAACGGCCATGCTGGCAGACATCGGGCGTGACTCCTGTGCGGAAAGACAGGATGGGCGGGGCGCCCCTCGCCGGGGCGTCGCGGAAACAGCCCGTCCCAGCAAGAGCCGAGCCAAGTGCGGTGAACGGTGCTGGAGCATGATTAGGAATGGTTTTTTCCCGCGGGGCGAACATTCAAACGCAGTGATGTGTCCAGTTACGGTGCATGGCGGTGTTCATGCGTGCAACGCGTGTTTCATTTGCATGTCATTGATTGGGCGCGGAAATCCAGCACAGAAGCGCATTCTTGCAGCCTCGCACGATTCCCGACATATGAAATATTGTTCAGAACCTCATTGTCACCGACAGCTTCGCCGTCCGCCCCGGCGCCTGTATGCCGACCGCACCGGCGAAGCCATCCTGCAGGCAGTAGGTTTCGTTGGTCAGGTTGTCGAGATTGAAGCGCAGTTGTGTGTCACGCGTCATCTGCCAGCTGGCGAACAGGTCGTACAGGCGCACGCCGTATTGCGTGCCTATCGTGCCGACGCCCGGTACGACCAGCGTGCCGGGACGCGAGCACACGGTCTCAACCGTGCTGGCAGCCGCCCGGCGGTCAGCGATGTCGCGTATCCGCACGCCGGCTTCGACCCGTCCGTCGAAACCGCGCACGCCGGCACTGACGCTCAGCGTGTCGCCGGGCACGCCATAGAGTGCGTAGTCGGTGCCGGCGACCGCGTTGGTGATGCGGCCGTCGATCTGTGACCAGGACAGCGACGAGAACGCATGCAGTCCGTCGTAACTGATCTCGAGTTCGGTGCCCTTGCGCCGCTCCTTGCCCGGCTGACCGACTTCGCCACCGATGTTACTCAGGGACGTCAGCAGGTGGCGCGTGTGAATGTCGTAGTAGGTGACCCGCGCCTGCCAGCGCCCGTCGCGCGGCGAGGAGGGTTGCGGCATCCAGGCCAGCGTCAGTTCGTGGTTCGACGATTCCTGCGGCCGGTAGAGCGCGCCGCAGATCTCGTTGTCGGGGGCGAGGTCGAGTGCAGGATCGTAGGTCTGACCGTAGCCTGAGGGGTCGTACAGCGGTTCCGGATAAAGCACTGGATTGCCGGGCAAGGCCCAACCAGCGCTTTTCGCACAGCGACTGGCGAAACTGCCGCGGGCGAAGTATTCATCGACCAGCGGCGGGCGGAACGCTTCGTGATAGCGCACGGTCGCCGACCAGTCGCTGCGCGGGATGCGCCAGGTGAGCGCCGCCGCCGGCGACAGCTTGACGAAGCGGATGTCGGGCGACTGTCCGGCGGCGATCATGTTGGTGCGTGTCTGACCCTGGGCGCTGACGTGGTAGCGGTCCAGCCGCGCGCCCGGCGTGAAGGTGAAGGCGCCGAGCGTGAAGGCGTTCTCGACGATGATGGCGTCCGACACCTTGTCGCCTGGTGGTTGTGCCTCGTTGAAGCCGTTGGGATACACCTGCTGGTTGGTCAGCGCACGCGAGGTGACGCGCGAAATGTCGCGGCTGTTGCGTATGCCCTGGTAGCCAACGCTGAGCACGCCCTGCAGTTCGCCGATGGCGTAACGCGTGTCATTGAACACTTCGGCGGTCCAGATCGCGTAGCGCCAGGCGTCGTCGCAGCGGTCGATGCGGAAAGCCGCCGGAAAGGCGGTCGATGGCGATACGCAGATGCGGCTCTGGGTGATGCGATGCACGTCATCCAGGTCGGTCGTTTCATAGGCGAGGGTGCCGCGCAGCGCGATCCATGAATCGGCCGGCGTGTAGTTCATGCGCAGATTGGTGGTGGTGTCCTCGATGCTGCGCTCGACCACGCCGAACTGGCCCGCACTGCCGGCGGTCGCGTCATAGGGTGCGCGCTCGGGTCCGCCGATGTAGTGGGTCTGACTCAATTCCAGCGTCAGGTCGTCGCTGGCATAGAAGGTGGCCTTGGCGAAACGGCTTTCCGAGTGGACCGCGGTCAGGTCGAGCCGGCTGCGGTCGGGCAGGCGGATGTCGTCGGAATCGCGCCGGGCGATCGAGGCGACCAGATCGAGATAGCCGTTCGGGCGGCCGTATACCGTCACCATGCGCAGCCGCTCGCTGCTGTTCGCGTTGTAGCCGTACTTGATCTGGCCGCCGACGCGCTCGCCTGGCCGCAGGTAGTCGGCGGCGGATTTGGTGGTGGCCGAGATGGTGCCGCCGAGCGCACCGGAGCCGGATTTCAGCGACGGCCCGCGCTCGATCTCGATGGCCTTCAGCAGTTCGGGTTCGATGAATACGCCGCTGCCGAAGCGGTACTTCTCGAAGCCTTTCACCGCGCCGTCGATCTTGAACAGCACGTCCTCGTTGTCGGAGAAGCCGCGCAGATTGAATTTCATGCCGCTGGCGCGCGGACCGCCATCAACGGCGACACCAGGTACGTCCTTCAGCAGGTCGAATATTGTGCCGGCCTGGCGGCGTTCGATCGCTTCCGGGCCTATCGTCGTGACCGGCCGATCGGGGGTCAGTTCGACGGCGGGCGGACGGATGTCCTCGCGTGAGTCGCGCACCTCGACTTCCGGCAGCGTAACGACGTCCTCATCGGACAGCGCATCGTCCTGCGCCGTGCACGCGAGCGGCCACATCAGCGCCAGCAGCAGCTGCGGACGCAGGGGAATTCGGTGTTTCAAGATGTCGTGACAGTCTGGATGGGCGAACGCAAGCGGGCGGCACCCCCGAGGGCACCGCCCGCATGCGGCGAAACGGACTCAGTGCTGACGCGTACGCCGGCGGGCGACCAGCGTGATCACCGCCATGCCGCCGAGCAGCAATGCGGCGGTCTGCGGTTCCGGCACCGGTGCGGCCACCAGCTGGTCTACCTGGAAGGCGAGCGACTGCGCGTGGTTGTCGGTGGCGAAGGTGATGCGGAAGCTGTCTACCGGCACGGTGACGCCGAGGCTGGCCAGGTTCCAGGTGAAGGTGAGGTGGTTCGGATTGTTCGGGTCGGAGGCGACGAATTCACCGGTGAAGAAGTCGGTGTAGCCCAGGTTCTCGCTCGCCTGCGAGCTGGAGAGCAGGAACTGCGCGCCGCCGTTGAAGCTGAGGCGCGGCAGGTTGTTCGCCGCCAGCACGCCGTAGATGCCGTTGCTGCCAGTGCTCACGTTGATATAGGTCTGGAACACGATGCTGGTCAGGCCGTCGACCGCATCGCTGACCACCATTTCGAAGGTCGAGCCGTTGCCGGCGAACTGGTACAGGCCGGAGGAGGCCGGATAGGCACCGCCGGAGGTGCGCCGGAGGATGGCGCCGCCTTCTGTCTCGCTGTTCGACGCGATGCCGGCGGCCAGCTGCGTGGCGGTGATGCGGGCTGCGGTCAGGTTGTTGAAGCCGTCGGTGGCGATCGAATCCTCGATGTCGTCGAAGGCGCTGTGGGTCGTGCTGGCGTAGGCGGAACCGGCGAGTGCGAAGCAGGCGGCCGCGAGCAGCGGCGTCGCGAACGGACGCAGGCGATGATGGATCATGGGTGACCTCTCTCGATGAACGGACGATGGGGTGCGCGGCCTGAAAACAGGCCTCGCGTACAGGACGCCACATCGCGAGAGGGGCGCCGGGGGATATGCGGGCAGGTCATGAATGCTCCGTGCGTTGCATGACTGGCTGGCCGCGACCGCCGGCTGGCTGGCAGTTGTGCCGGCCCGAAGGCCGGCAGGGAATCCGCGCGTCAGACGCGCAGGGCGTAGAACTCGACCACCTTCTGTGCTTCGAACGCGAAAGGCGTGGCGTCACCCGGAGGCAGGTGGGCCAGACGCAGGCTCAGCGCCGATTCGTCGAAGGCGATCCATTCGGCACGTTCCAGCGCCGGCGTCTGCAGCGCATCGACCACGCTCTGCACCTTGCGACCCTTGTCGGTCAGCGTGATGGTGTCGCCGACGCGCACACGGATCGACGGGATGTTCACGCGCCGGCCGTTGAGCAGCACGTGACGGTGGCGGACCAGCTGGCGCGCCGCCGGAATGGTTGGCGCCAGACCGCCGCGGAACACGATGTTGTCGAGCCGGCGTTCCAGCAGTTCGACCAGCTTCTCGCCGGTCGGCAGCTTGGAGCGCTCGGCTTCCTTGAACACGGCGCGCAACTGGGTCTCGGTCAGGCCATAGTTGTAGCGCAGCTTCTGCTTTTCCATCAGCTGGGCGCCGAATTCCGACTTGCGGCGGTTCGGGCGGTTGCCGTGCTGGCCCGGAGGCGCAGTGCGGTTTTCGGCCGTCTTGCGGGTAAGGCCGGGGAGGTCGGTGCCGAGTGCGCGCAGCACGCGCAGGCGGGGGCCGGTGTAGCGGGACATGGATGCTCCGGGGCAGGGGTTTCAGTGCGCGGCACGCACGGCCAGATCACCGACCGTGTGCAGCGTCCAGCGGTTGATCAGGGCGCCGCAGACCTCGCGCATCAGCGGGTCGGCGCGTTCGTCGTCGGCCACCACTTCGAGATGGCGGATCACCATCTGCGCCACTTCCGGGCAGGGCCGTTCGGCGAAGCGGGTCATCACGAACAGCGTGGCGGCGGCGAGCGTGCTCGGGCTGGCTTCGCCGGCGTGCTGGTGTTCCGGGGTCATGTTGCATCCTCCGTCTGGGCGGCGCCTGGGCTGCTTGGCGCGGGTGCCGCGGGTGCTGTCGGGGAAGCTGGCGGTGTCTGCGGGGACCTGCTGTGCAGACGGTGGCTGGCGCGCGTTCTCTTTTTGGATGAGAACGATTCGCATTACATCATCGACGCGGAAGGCTGTCAAGCATCGTCCACGGACAGATGCAAAGAAAAACGGCCACCCCGCAGGGTGGCCGTTTCGTCGTGCGGACGCCGCCGATCTACTTTGCCGCCGACGGATCGGTGACGAAACCGATGCGGGTGAGGCCGAGGCGGGCAGCCTCGCTCATCACGTGCGCCACCGAACGGTAGGGCACGTTCTGGTCGGCGCGCAGCTGGATCTCGGCGTTCTTGTCCTTCGCTGCTGCCTCCTGCAGCTTGGCTTTCAGCATATCGGTGTCGATCTTCTCGCCGGCCCAGTACAGCTGTTCGTCGGGGCCGATGGCGATCTGGATGTTTTCCGGCGGCAGCGTGTTGGCGCTGGTCGATTCCTTGGGCAGGTCGACCTTGACCGCATGCGTCAGCAGCGGGGCCGTCACCATGAAGATGATGAGCAGCACCAGCATGACGTCGATCAGCGGAATCATGTTGATTTCCGCCATCGGCCCGTCGTCGTCCTGCTCGAAACTTGCAAATGCCATGTCCGGGCTCCCGATCAGTGCGCGTTGCGCGCGGCTTCGCGGCCGCGTTCGACCAGCGACAGCACGCGGTCACCGGTGGCCTTCGGGTCGTTCGAGCCGCTGTCCTTGACGCCGGTCGACAGCATCACGAACACGTCGTGCGCGAAGCTGTTCAGCTCGGCCATCACGTTGCGCGTCGAACGGGCAAAGAAGTTGAACGCAAGTGCTGCCGGGATGGCGGTTGCCAGACCGATGGCGGTCATGATCAGCGCCTCGCCGACCGGGCCCGCCACCTTGTCCAGCGTGCCCTGACCCGACATGCCGATGGCCAGCAGTGCGTGGTAGATGCCCCAGACGGTGCCGAGCAGACCGATGAACGGGGCGCTGGAGGCAACCGAGGCGAGGAAGGTCTGGCCGTATTCCATGCGGCTGCGATCGCGTTCGATCGAGCGCTTCAGCGCGCGGGTCAGGAACTCGTCGGCGCTGCCGGTGGCGATCAGGCCGCGCGTCCCGGCGTTGCCGCTGCGCAGGGTTTCGACCGCGCTGAAACCTTCGTGCACCAGGTGCGAGAACGGGTCGGTCACGCCATGCGAACGCATGTCGCGCGCCACGTCTTCCAGCGACGAGGCGTTCCAGAAGCGGTCGAGGAAGGTGCCGCTGGCGCGGCGCTGGCGGAAGGCCACGATGCCCTTGAGCACGATGAGGAACCAGGTACCGATGGAGGCCAGCACCATCAGCACGAGGATGGTGGTTGCGACACCGTCTGCATTCGACAGAAAGTGCGCAAAGCCGAGGGACTCATTCATTCAAATTTCTCCTGATGGAAGCCTGATGCAAAAGTTGGCCGCCGCGCAGTGTACGCCTGACGCGGACGGGAACAAATCACGAGTTGAGACCGAAGTCGATCGGTACAAATGCCTGGCCGCCGCTGATCGCCTCGTCACCACGGCGAGCCGGAACGAATTTCCATTTGCGCACGGCTTCGAGTGCGGCGTCATCCAGCCGAGAAAACCCACTGGACTTGGAGATTTCGACACTGGTCGGCAGACCATTCGCGTCGACCGTCACGCGCAGCATCACACGGCCTGCTTCACCGAGGCGCTTGGACATCGCCGGATAGGCCGGGCGCGGGTTCTGCAGATAGGCAACGTTGAACTTCGGCGGGGTGACCGGCGGCGGTGCGACCACCGGAGCCGCGGTGACCGGCGCCGGTGACGGCTCGCTGACAGGCGGCGCGTCGATGGCGACCGGTTCCGGCGGGGCCGGCGGTTGCGGTGCAACAGTGGCGGTGGTCGGTGCGTCGGCGGCGGCCGCTATCTGCGGCAGCGGCTGTTCCTTGCGCACCGGTTTGACCGGTTTCACTACCGGCTTCGGTTGTTCAGGCTCGACCCGCTTCACCTCCTGCGGAGGTTCCGGTGGCGCCATCGGTAGCGGTTCCGGCGCGATCAGCGTGGCCTGCATGATCATCGGCGGCGCCTCCAGCGCCGTCGGGTTGTGCACGATCCACAGCAGGGCGGCGGCGTGCAGCAGCACCGCGCCGGCGAGCGACATGCCACGCAGCGGAAGACCCGCCGACGGCGTGCCTGAGACAGTCTCGCGGCGCAGTACGCGGCTGGCGGGGCGCGCCAGACCGGCACTCTGGGACTGCACGAAGGAAGCTTCGGATGGAACGAATGCGGCGCTGCTCATCGGGCCGCTCCGACGGAGAGTTGGGGCGTGAAGTCGTACATCGATCGTCGGCGTTCTGTGAGTTCAGGAATGCGGTGTGCCCGCCTGCGCGGGCGCAGGCCGGGCGGATGCTGCGGAGGCGGCCGTGAGCTGGTCGAACAGGCGGGTCGCCGGGAAGGCGGTCAGCAGCCACAGCGCGGCAACACTGAGCAGTGCCGACAGTGCGCTGCGCAGCAGTGGTGTGCGCGGCGTTGCGGGTTCGGCGTGGCGGCTGTTCATGGCGGTTGTACGGACTGCGCCGGGGCGGAACCGACCCGTCGCGGACGGGCCGGCATGGCAGTTCCGTCGGGAAACCGCCGCGTGCGTCAGCTGCCGAGTTCTCCCATTGCGGACTGCGTGTAGTTCTGCAGCCCCATCTTGTCTATCAGGTCCAGCTGGGTTTCCAGCCAGTCGATGTGTTCCTCGGTGTCGGCGAGGATCTTGCGGAACAGGTCGCGCGAAACGTAATCGCCCGCGCTCTCGCTACAGGAGATCGCGTCCTTCAGCGTCGCGTGCGACTGCTGTTCGATCTTCAGATCGGCGCCGAGCATTTCCGGCACGTTCTCGCCGATCAGCAACTTGTGCAGGTCCTGCAGATTGGGCAGGCCTTCCAGCAGCAGGATGCGTTCGATCAGCATGTCCGCGTGCTTCATTTCCTCGATCGACTCGTGATACTCGTGGTCGCCGAGCTTGGTCAGGCCCCAGTTCCGGTACATGCGCGCATGCAGGAAGTACTGGTTGATCGCGGTCAGTTCATTGACCAGCTGCTTGTTCAGGTACTGCAGAACCTTCTTGTCGCCTTTCATGAGACTTCTCCTGGTCAGGCGGTGCCACAACGGTGACGCCTGACCGAATTCTAGGCCGTCGCAAGGCGAGTGCGGCGACCTGTTTATGCGAGGTATCAGGCTGCGGCGGCTTCTGCGTGCGCCCGGTGAAGGCGGATCGGCTGCAGTTCGGCGCGGGCGGCGTCAATCACTTCCTTGGCGGCACGCACGCAGCGCCCGCAGTCGCGGCAGCAGCCGAGCTGGCCTGCGATGTCGCGCACGGTGCGGCATCCGGTATGCACTGCGGCCTTGATGTCCCGGTCGGTCACCGGTTCGCACAAGCAGATGTACATGGCTCTATTTGGTCAGGATGAGTTTTCCGTTGCGCGTCAGCCGCAGCGAGTACAGCTCGCCGCCGTGGTTGATCGCGACCTGTTTGCGCCCGCCCAGCAACTGGCTCGAATCGAGCGCAGGCGGCGTCGGAGCCGCGGCGCTCTGCGGTGCCGGTTGCGGTGCCTGCGACGGAGGAGCTGATTGAGTCATTCGCCAATGGGCATAGAAATGAGAATGGTTCGTATTAGTACAGAAGCGAGGGGCGGTGTCAAGCGCGGCATGCGCGCTTTCTGCACGTCGAAGTGCAACGATCGGTGACACCCGCACCTACAATCGCGGAATGGACAGAAACGCCCCTGATCACATGCCGGCCGACGCGCCGTTTTGCCCGGTTCATAGCCACGACTTCATCCCGCACCCGGAACTGGCCGAACAGGCTGTCGGCCGCGTGCTGTGGCTCAGTGCGCTGGCCATGGTTGCCGAGATCGTCACCGGCTATCTGTCGGGCTCGATGGCCCTGCTGGCCGACGGCTGGCATATGGGAACCCATGTGGCCGCGATGGCGATCAGTGCATTCGCCTACACCTATATGCGCGCTCACCGGGGCAGCGCCCTGTACAGCTTCGGCCCGGGCAAGGTGTCCTACCTCGCCGGCTACTCGTCCAGCCTGCTGCTGGCCGGTGCGGCGCTGTTCATGATCGTCGAGTCGGCTGCGCGACTGCGCGCGCCGCACGCGATCCACTACGACGAAGCGCTGCTGGTGGCGCTGGTCGGTCTCGCGGTCAACCTGATCAGCGCCTGGCTGCTGCACGACAAGGGCGGGCATGCGAACCACGGCCATGCCCACGGTCACGACCACCACGACGATCACGCCCATCATCACGGCGAGCACGACGACCACAATCTGCGCGCCGCCTACCTGCACGTGCTGGCCGATGCGCTCACCTCCATCGCGGCGATCGCCGCGCTGGTGGCCGGCAAGTGGGCCGGCATGGACTGGCTCGATCCGCTGGTTGCAGCGCTGGGTGGACTGCTCATCCTGCGCTGGGCCTGGCATCTGGCGCGGGACAGCGCCACCGTGCTGCTGGACCGCCAGGTCGAGGGCAGCGTGTTCGACGCCGTACTCGCTCATGTCGATGACTGGGGCGGCCGGCCGCTCGACGTCCATCTGTGGCTGCTGGCGCCCGGGCGGCACGCGCTGGCGCTGACCGTGGCCGCCTCGACGCAGCTCGACGCCGAGGCGCTGCGCGCTCGTCTTGCCGGCGAGAAGACGCTGGCGCACGTGACGCTTGACCTCAGGGTGATCGACGACGCTTCTGGTGCGGCGCAACAATCGCTATAATCGCGGGCTTTTCACAAGGAGCGAGACATGGGTCTGGAACGAGTTCCGTCGGGCAAGGATCTGCCCAACGATTTCAACGTTGTGATCGAAATCCCGATGCATTCGGACCCGGTCAAGTACGAAGTGGACAAGGAGTCGGGCGCCGTCTTCGTCGATCGCTTCATGTCGACCGCCATGCACTACCCGTGCAACTACGGCTACATCCCGCACACCATCGCCGGCGACGGCGACCCGGTCGACGTGCTGGTGATGACCCAGTTTGCGCTGCCGCCGGGCGTGGTCGTGCGTTGCCGTCCGATCGGCATGCTGAAGATGGTTGACGAGGCTGGCGAGGATGCGAAGCTGCTGGCCGTGCCGGTGGACAAGCTGACCCCGATGTACCGCTCGGTGCAGAGCCCGCGCGACCTGCCGCAGATCCTGCTGGACCAGATTTCGCACTTCTTCGAGCACTACAAGGATCTCGAGCCGGGCAAGTTCGTCAAGGTGCAGGGCTGGGCCGACATCGAGGAAGCCAAGAAGGAAATCATGGCCGGCGTCGATCGCTATCAGCAGGCCGAAGACAAGCCGAACTACTGAGTGCTGTCCGTCGCCCCGCCGCGTGTGCGGTAGGGCGTGCGTTCCTCCAGTTCGTCTATGTGCAGTGCGATGCCGGCGCGCTCCCGTTCGAGGTAGCGCGCCACCGCATCGGAAAAGTCCTCGTCGCGCAGCCAGTGCGCCGACCAAGTGCGTACCGGCGTGAAGCCGCGCGCCATCTTGTGCTCGCCCTGGGCACCCCCCTCGAAAGCCTGCAGGCCGCGTTCGATCGCGTATTCGATGCCCTGGTGGTAACAGGCTTCAAAATGCAGGCAGGGCACGTATTCGATCTCCCCCCAGTAGCGCCCGTACAGCCGCTTGTCGTCGCGCAGGTTCAGCGCGCAGGCGATGTCCTGCCCGTCACGCGAAGCGATCACCAGCATCAGTGAGTGCGGCGTGCGTTCGCGCAGCAGTTCGAAGAAGCGGGCATTCAGATAGGGGCGCTGGCCGCGCACGCGGTAGGTGTTGCGATAGCAGGCGACGAACAGGGCCAGTTCCGCGTCGCTGATGTCGGCGCCGTCGATACGCCGCAGCGTGACGCCGGCGTCGCGCACGCGTCGACGCTCCTGACGGATCTTCTTGCGCTTGTCGGCACTCAGCGTGGCAAGAAATTCTTCATGGCTGCCATAGCCGGCGTTGTGCCAGTGAAACTGTACCGACTCGCGCAGCAGCAGCCCCGACGTGTCGATCGCCGCCAGTGACGCGGCGTCCGGAAACAGCAGGTGCGCCGACGACACACCGAGCGCGCGCGCGTGCGCGAGCCAGACATCGAGCAGCACCGCGCGTGCGGCGGCGTCGCGCGCCAGCAGTCGCGGACCGGGAACCGGGGTGAAGGGTACGGCGCACAGCAGCTTGGGGTAGTACTCGCGTCCGCTGCGCTCCAGCGCCTCGGCCCAGGCCCAGTCGAATACGTACTCGCCGTAGCTGTGCGACTTCAGGTAGCCGGGCAGGGCGGCGACCAGGCGCTCACCGTCGTACAGCGCGAGATGATCCGGCTGCCAGCCGCTCTCAGGCGACACGCAGCCGGACGTCTCGAAAGCGTCGAGCAGCGCGTGCGAAAGCGTCGCGTGACCGCCAGTGAGCGCGTCCCATTGCGCCGCGTCGATGGCTGTCATCGACGCATGCCGTTCGACGCGCAGGCTGTCGTGCTTCATGCCTGCGATCAGTCGTACTTGATGTACTTGAAGCGCGGATCGTCCGGGGTGCCGGCCAGCGCGCTGCCTTCTTCCGCGCCCGGTTGCCACATGATCACGTCCTCGATCTTCTTCGCCAGCTGGAAGTCGCGCTCGGTCACGCCCTTGGCTTCGTGGTTCATCAGCTTGACGATCACGAAGGCGTAGGACACGGCGAGGTCAGGGTGATGGAAGGCCGCCTCGGCCAGGTGACCGACGGTGTTCACCACCATCAGCGTGCCCTTCCAGCCGCTGGTCTTGTACTTGCGACGGATCCAGCCGTCCTCGTAGTACCACTTCGGCAGTTCGGCCTTCAGGCGGGCCTCGATTTCTTCCGGCGTGAAGGCTTCATTCGGGCCTGACTTTCTCCACTGCGACATATCTGTCTCCTTGAGTAACGCCACTCCGACCACTGCAAGTTGTATGCGGTGCGCAGACCGGAATGAAAAACGCGCTGCATGCACCAGACGAGCCGGGCCGTGCAGCGCGCGCGGGATTCGGCCGGACCCGAGAGCCCGGCCGGTCGCTCAGGACGCGAAGTTCGCGGCGGCGAAGTCCCAGTTCGCCAGGCTGGCGAGGAAGGTGTCGACGAAATCCGGGCGACGGTTGCGGTAATCGATGTAGTAGGCGTGTTCCCAGACGTCGATGGTCAGAAGCGGCTTGGCGTCGGAGGTCAGCGGGGTGCCGGCGCCGCTGGTGTTGACGATGTCCAGCGTACCGTCGGTCTTCTTGACCAGCCAGGTCCAGCCGGAACCGAAATTGCCGACGGCCGAGGTCTTGAAGGCCTTCTTGAACTCGTCGAAGCTGCCCCATTTGGCGTCGATGGCAGCCGCCAGTGCGCCACTCGGTGCGCCGCCGCCGGCGGGCTTCATGCTGTTCCAGAAGAAGGTGTGGTTCCACACCTGGGCCGAGTTGTTGAATACGCCGCCGGCCGGGGCCTTCTTGACGATGGCTTCGAGGTCGAGGTTCTCGAACTCGGTGCCCTTGATGAGGTTGTTCAGGTTGGTGGCGTAGGCCTGATGGTGCTTGCCGTAGTGAAACTCCAGCGTTTCACGCGAAATGTGCGGTGCCAGTGCGTCGAGCGCGTAGGGCAGCGGAGGCAGGGTGTGTTCCATGTTTTTTCTCCCAGTCGGTCGGTTCAAAGCCAAGTCCATGAGTGTATGGCCGGCCATCGGTCAGCACAAGGCGAGTCAGTCGGCGGCGTCGGAATCCGGGTATGAATGGCTGACTTCGACGTCCGCGTGGCCGCGAGCGAAGTCTATGCGCAGTGGCTGCCTGTGCATCAGCGCGGCGGCGTCGCGCACGATGCGGCCCTCGGTGTCGCGCACGATGGAAAAACCGCGCGCCAGCACTGCGGTCGGATCGAGCTGAGCCAGTTGCGTCGCGCCGAGGTGCGCGCGCTGGCGGGCGTGATCCAGGCGGGCGTGCATGGCGTGGCGCAGTTGCTCTGCCAGCCGCGACAGGGTTGCCTGCCGCATCGCCTGCGCCGGACGTGCGAGCCGCAGGCGCATCGCCAGTGCCTCGGCCCGCCGCTGCGCCTGGGTCAGCTGTGTCGCGTGGGCGCGACGCAGCCTGTCGTGGAGGCCACGCAGCCTGTCGTGTGCGATGTCCATCTGCCTTGCAGGCGGCCGCAGTCGGCCGGCGAGGTCGTCGAGCTTCTGCCCGTGCGCGTCGAGCCGGCTGCGCAGCGCCCGGGCAAGGCGGGCACTCAGCGTGCGCAGACGGACCGCCGCCTCGACGTGGCCGGCGCTGACCAGCTCGGCGGCTGCAGTCGGCGTCGCTGCGCGCACGTCGGCGACGAAGTCGGCAATCGAGAAGTCGGTTTCATGGCCGACGCCGCTGACCACCGGTACCGGACAGGCGGCGATGGCGCGCGCCACACGCTCGTCGTTGAAGGCGGCCAGATCTTCGGCGGAGCCGCCGCCGCGCACCAGCAGCACGACCTCCGCTTCGACCGCGCGTGCCTGTGCGATCGCGGTGGCGATCTGCCGCGGGGCGTCGACGCCCTGCACCAGACAGGGCAGCAATACGATTTCGAGATGCGGAGCACGCCGTGCCAGCGCCGCCAGCACGTCGCGCAGTGCCGCCGCCCCTGGTGAGGTGACGATGGCCAGCCGGGCGGGCAGGGCAGGCAGCGGCCGCTTGCGCGCCGCGTCGAACAGGCCTTCGGCGGCGAGCTGCCCCTTCAGCCGGAGGAAAGCTTCGTACAGATCGCCGACACCGGCGCGACGCATCGCATCGACCGTCAGCTGGAAGTCGCCGCGCGCCTCGTATAGGGAGACCTGGGCGCGCACCTCGACCCGCAGTCCGGCCTTCGGTTCGAAGGGCAGCAGCTGGCTGCGGCTGCGGAACATGACGCAACGCACCTGCGCCGCCTCGTCCTTCAGCGAGAAGTAAAGATGGCCTGACGCGGCCCGTGTCACACCGGACAGCTCGCCGCTGACCCAGAGCACCGGAAACTGGCGTTCCAGCGCGAGACGCGCGCGTCGCGCGAGCTCCGACACGGCGATGGCGGCAGAGCCGTTGCTGTCTTCATTGACTGTATTCATGAATCGATTTTCGCGGCGGTCGGCGACACCGACGCGGCTGTCATGGAAGCTTAATTTTTGATCGGCGTAAGGAAAACGCTTACCGCGAGGCGAGTTAGCAAAGCCGCTCAGACAAAACCCACACAGTTATCCACAATTTCTGTGGATAACCTCGTCGGCAGCATCGCCAGCGATGTCGCAGGGTTGCCGCCCCACGTCCTGCAAGCTACAGTTCGCCGCTTGTTCACGAAGGGGCTCTACGTGTTTGAGATCATCCGCGCGGCCGGCTGGCCGATCTGGCCGCTGATAGCCGCCTCCGTCATCGCCGTCGCGCTGATCATCGAACGTCTGGCCAGCCTGCGTCGAAGCAAGGTCGTGCCGCCGGGCCTGCTCGAATCCATCGCCACCGACCTGAAGGGCGGTCAGCCGAACGCCGACATGATACGCCGCGTTGCCGCTCACTCGCCGCTGGGCCGCGTGCTCGCCGCCGGCCTGCGCAATGTGCGCAGCTCGCGTGAAGTGATGAAGGAGGCGATCGAAGAGGAGGGGCGCGCGGTCACCCATGACCTCGAACGTTATCTGACGACGCTCGGCACGATCGCTGCGGCGGCGCCGCTGATGGGCCTGTTCGGCACGGTGGTCGGCATGATCGAAATCTTCGGTTCGCAGACCGCCACCGGCAGCAATCCTCAGCAGCTCGCCAGCGGCATCTCCATCGCGCTGTACAACACCGGCTTCGGTCTGCTGGTGGCGATTCCGGCGCTGATTTTCCACCGCTACTTCCGCGGTCGCGTCGACGACTTCATCGTCGATATGGAGCAACAGGCGATCAAGCTGGTCGAGGTGGTGCACGGCGAGCGCGCCGCGAAGTAAGGACGCCTGATGAATTTCCGACGCGGCCGCGGGCGTGAAGAGCTCGAAATCAATCTGATCCCGCTGATCGACGTGCTGCTGGTCATCCTCATCTTCCTGATGGTGACGACGACCTACTCGAAAACGGCCGGCCTCGAAATCACGCTGCCAAGTGCCGAGGCGCCCGAGGCGGAGCAGAGCGACCGCGAGATCAATGTGCTCATCACCGCGCGCGGCGACATCCTGATCAACCGCCTGCAGGTCGCGGCCGGCAACGCCGACGCGCTGGCCGAGGCGCTGGCGAAGGCGGCGTCGGGCAAGCAGGAGCCGGTGGTCATCATCTCGTCCGACAAGGACGCGCGGCTGCAGTCGTCGATCGACGTGATGCAGGCGGCGCAGCGCGCCGGCATCGCCGGCATTTCCTTCGCCACCCAGTCCGACGCGTCCGGCAGCCGATGAGCACCGCGCCCGCGCTGTGGCGCAGCCGCGGCGTCGCGGCCTGGCTGCTGTGGCCGCTGTCGCTGCTGTTCCGTGTCGTGTCGGCGCTGCGTCGCGCCGCTTTCCGTGCGGGACTGCTGCGCGCCGACCGTCTGCCGGTGCCGGTGATCGTCGTCGGCAACATCATCGCCGGCGGCGCCGGCAAGACGCCGCTCACGCTGTATCTGGCGCGAGCGCTGGCCGAGCGCGGCTGGCGCCCGCTCATCGTTACGCGCGGCTACGGCGGTCGCGCCGATGCCGTGCATGAGGTCGGCACCCAGGCAGATTTCGCCGAGTCGGGCGACGAGCCTGTGCTGCTGGCGCGATCCAGCGGTCTGCCGGTGTGGGTCGGTCGCCGTCGTGCCGACGCCGCGCGCGCCGGGCTGACGGCGCACCCGGAGTGCGACCTCGTACTGTGTGACGACGGTATGCAGCACTACGCGCTGGCGCGAGACATCGAAGTCGCGGTGCTCGACCGGCGTGGTGTCATGAATGGTTTCCACCTGCCGGCAGGGCCCTTGCGCGAACCGATCGCACGACTGCGCACGGTCGACGCCGTGGTGCTCAACGGCCTGCCGGCGGCGCCGGGCGATGTGCGCGCAACCTTCCGGATGCGCCTGCTCGGTGAACGTTTCCATCAGCTCGATGCGCCCGAACGGAAGGCGGTGGCGGCCGATCTGCGCGGCCTGCGCCTGCATGCGGTCGCAGGCATCGGTGAGCCGGCGCGCTTCTTCGATCACCTGCGCGCGCTCGGACTCGAGTTCGTCGCGCATCCCTTTCCCGATCACCACGCCTACACGGCGCAGGACCTTGTTTTCGCGGACTGCGACGCACTGCTGCTGACGGAGAAGGACGCGGTAAAATGTCACGGATTGTCGGACACCCCGATGTGGGTATTGCCGGTCGAGGCACACCTCGACCCTGATCTGGCGGGTTACATCGCGACCCGTCTAGCGGAGTTGAAGCATGGATCCACGTCTTCTTGAAATTCTCGTCTGCCCGGTCACCAAGGCGCCGCTGGTGCTCGACCGGGCACGCAACGAGCTGCAGTGCAAGGCCAGCCGCCTCGCGTATCCGATCCGCGACGGCATTCCGGTCATGCTGGAGGACGAAGCCCGCGAAATGAGCGAGGAAGAAGTCGCCGCGCTGCGCGAGCCGGCTGGCCGCAACGGCTGAGCGACGGGGAGGTCATCATGTTCAAGGTCGTCATTCCCGCCCGCCACGCATCGACCCGACTGCCGGGCAAGCCGCTGCTCGACATCGGCGGTCTGCCGATGGTGGTGCGCGTGGCGCAGCGCGCCGCGCAGAGCGGTGCCGAGGCGCTGGTGATCGCCACCGACCACGAAGGCATCGCCGATGCGGTGCGCGCGCACGGCTACGAGGCGGTGATGACGCGCAGCGATCACGCCACCGGTACCGACCGCATCGCCGAAGTGGCGGAAAAGCTCGGTTGGTCGCCGGCGACGGTCGTGGTGAACGTGCAGGGCGACGAGCCGCTGATCGATCCCGACCTGATCCGCAAGGTTGCGCTCGCGCTCGACCAGGATCCGGAGTCGTCGATCGCCACCGCGAGCAGCGCCATCACCGGGGCGGCCGACTTCTTCAATCCGGCGGTGGTCAAGGTGATCTGCGACATCCACGGCCGCGCGATGTACTTCTCGCGCGCGCCGATTCCATGGGCGCGCGACGATTTCGCCACCTCGCGCGACACGTTGCCGGCCGCACTCGGTGCGCAGCGCCACATCGGCATCTACGCCTACCGCGTGCGCTTCCTGCAGCGCAACGCGCGCCTCGATCCGGCGCCGATGGAGCGGGTCGAAGCACTCGAACAACTGCGCGCGCTGTGGCACGGCTACCGCATCCGCGTGGTCGCCGACGTACCGATGCCGCATGCCGGCGTCGACACGCCGGACGATCTGGAGCGCGTGCGCGCGCTGTTTTCCACCGGCACGGTCTGACGCATTGCCGTTTGACCGCGCTTCCCGTTGGCGGTAACGTCGCGCCCGCTGGCATTGCGTTTGCCGCGGCGCGCGCACTGTTCCACCAGAATCCAAAAAACAGACTCACATCAGGAGAGGACATGCGTCTCATACTTCTGGGCCCGCCGGGCGCAGGCAAGGGCACTCAGGCGACCTTCATCAAGGAACGCTTCAACATTCCGCAGATTTCCACCGGTGACATGCTGCGCGCCGCCGTCAAGGCCGGCACGCCGCTGGGCATCGAGGCGAAGAAGGTGATGGACGCCGGCGGCCTCGTGTCGGACGACCTCATCATCAATCTGGTCAAGGACCGCCTGAAGGAAGACGACTGCAAGGCCGGCTACATGTTCGACGGCTTCCCGCGCACGATTCCGCAGGCCGACGCGATGAAGGCGGCCGGCGTGCCGATCGACTTCGTGCTCGAGATCCAGGTGCCGGACCAGGACATCATCACCCGCATGAGCGGCCGCCGTGCCCACATCGCGTCGGGCCGCACCTATCACGTGGTGTTCAACCCGCCCAAGGTCGAGGGCCAGGACGACGTGACCGGCGAACCGCTGGTGCAGCGTGACGACGACCGCGAGGAAGTGGTGCGCAAGCGTCTCGACGTGTACCACTCGCAAACGCGTCCGCTGGTCGAGTATTACTCGGGCTGGGCGCAGCGCGGCGAGCCCGGCGCACCGAAGTACCGCGCCATCTCCGGCGTCGGTCCGGTCGACGAAGTGAAACAGCGCGCCTTCGACGCGCTGGCCTGATCTGCATGGCTGCAAACCTGTTCTACGCGCAGTCCGGTGGCGTCACGGCGGTCATCAACACGACTGCCTGCGGCGTCATCCAGGCGGCGCGTGAGCATGGCGACGTGATCGGCAAGGTGTTCGCCGGGCGCAACGGCATCCTCGGTGCGCTGCACGAAGACCTGATCGATACTTCGCTCGAAAGCGACGCGGCCATCGCCGCCCTGCGTCACACGCCGGGCGGCGCCTTCGGTTCCTGCCGCTACAAGCTGAAAGGCCTCGACGAAAGTCGCGCGCAGTACGAGCGGCTGATCGAGGGGTTCCGCGCGCACGACATCCGTTACTTACTCTACAACGGTGGCAACGATTCGATGGACACCGCGTGGAAGGTGTCGCAGATCGCCGAGAAGCTGCACTACCCGCTCACCTGCGTCGGCATTCCGAAGACGGTGGACAACGATCTGGTCGAGACCGACAACTGCCCGGGCTTCGGTTCGGTGGCGAAGTATGTCGCGGTGTCGATGATGGAAGCCGGTCTGGACGTCGCCTCGATGGCACGCACGTCCACCAAGATCTTCGTGATGGAAGTGATGGGCCGCCATGCCGGCTGGATCACGGCCGCTGCGGGTCTGGCCGCGCGCACGCCGGCCGAGGCGCCGCACATCCTGCTGTTCCCCGAAATTCCGTTCGACGAGGCGGCCTTCCTGGCGCGCGTCGACGCCTGCGTGCGCGAGCACGACTTCTGCGCCATCGCGGTGTCCGAGGGCCTGCGTGGCGCCGACGGCAAGCTGCTGGCCGAGTCCGGCACGCGCGACGCCTTCGGCCACGCCCAGCTGGGCGGGGTCGGCCAGCAGGTCGCCGAGCTGATCAAGGCGAAGCTCGGCCACAAGTATCACTGGGCGCTGCCGGACTACCTGCAGCGCAGCGGTCGCCACATCGCCTCCGGCACCGACGCGCAGCAGGCCTACGCGCTCGGCCGTCGCGCGGTCGAACTGGCGATCGAGGGCCGCAATGCGGTCATGCCCGCCATCGTGCGCGTGTCCGACGCGCCCTATGCATGGAAGATTGACGTGGCGCAACTGCAGGACGTTGCGAACCGCGAGAAGATGATGCCCAGGCATTTCATTTCCGACGACGGCTTCGGCATCACCGACGCCTGCCGGAAGTACCTGCAGCCCCTGATCGAAGGCGAGGACTATCCGCCCTACGTGAATGGACTGCCGGCCTATGTCAGTCTGAAGAACGAGAGCGTGCCGCGCACGCTGCCGCCGTTCGCCGGCTGACCGGGTCGAAGACGCACCGCTTGTAGCCGCACGCTCCCCGGCGTGCGGATGACATACCAGGACATGCGCCGCAGGGGCGCCTGTCCGGCAACCCACAAGGTTGCTCGCTGCTTCCGGGGCGGGGTCACGGCGCCGCCCTTTCGTTGCACGCAGTCAAAACAAGAGGAGGGGTGATGTCGTCGTTCGGTCTGTGGTTCGCACTCGTGTGCGCAGTGGTGGCCATCGTTTATGGCGCCGTATCCAGCAAGTGGATCCTTGCCCAACCTTCCGGCAACCCCCGAATGCGGGAAATTGCCGACGCCGTGCAGGAAGGGGCAAAGGCCTATCTCAACCGTCAGTACCGCACGATCGCGATCGTCGGTGTCATCCTGACCATCCTCCTCGCCGTCACGCTCGGCATGTCGACCGCCGCCGGTTTCGTCATCGGTGCGGTGCTGTCCGGTGCAGCCGGCTATATCGGCATGAACGTGTCGGTCCGCGCCAACGTGCGCACGGCGGAAGCCGCGCGCAAGGGCATCTCGGAAGCGTTCGACGTCGCCTTCCGCGGCGGTGCCATCACCGGCATGCTGGTGGTCGGTCTGGGCCTGCTGGGGGTGGCGGGCTACTACGCGATCCTGAAAGGCTCGGCGGCGCATGACGCGGCGATCGACCAGATCATCCATCCGCTGATCGGTCTCGGTTTCGGCTCCTCGCTCATTTCGATCTTCGCGCGACTGGGTGGCGGCATCTTCACCAAGGGTGCCGACGTCGGCGCCGACCTGGTGGGCAAGGTCGAAGCCGGCATTCCGGAAGACGACCCGCGCAATCCGGCGGTGATCGCCGACAACGTCGGTGACAACGTTGGCGACTGCGCCGGCATGGCAGCCGACCTGTTCGAAACCTACGCGGTGACGACGGTGGCGACCATGCTGCTCGGCGCGCTGATGCTGAAGTCGAATGCCGAGGCGGCAGTGATCTACCCGCTGGCGCTTGGCGGCTTCTCCATCATCGCGTCCATCATCGGCTGCATGTTCGTCAAGACCAAGCCGGGCCAGAAGATCATGAACGGCCTCTACCGCGGCCTCATCGTCGCTGGCGTGCTGGCGCTGATCGCCTTCTACCCGCTGACTACGATGCTGATGCCGGACGACGCGCTGAACGCCTCGATGGGCATCCACGACGGCGCACAGATTCGGCTCTATGGCGCGGCGGTGGTCGGTCTCGTGCTGACCGGCCTGATGGTGGTGATCACCGAGTACTACACCGGCACCGATTTCAAGCCGGTGAAGCACATCGCGGAGGCCTCGACCACCGGTCACGGCACCAACATCATCGCTGGCCTTGGCGTGTCGATGAAGTCCTGCGCCTGGCCGGTGCTGGCCGTATGCGCGGCGATCTGGGCGGCCTACACGCTGGGCGGCCTGTACGGCATCGCGATTGCGGCCACCTCGATGCTCAGCATGTCCGGCATCATCGTCGCACTCGACGCCTACGGCCCGATCACCGACAACGCCGGCGGCATCGCCGAAATGGCGGAACTGCCGGATTCGGTGCGCGCGGTAACCGACCCGCTGGACGCGGTGGGCAACACCACCAAGGCGGTGACCAAGGGTTACGCCATCGGTTCGGCGGGTCTGGCGGCACTGGTGCTGTTTGCCGACTACACGCACGCACTGGAAGCGGTCGGCCACAGCGTGGCCTTCGATCTGGCCAATCCGGCGGTCATCATCGGCCTGTTCATCGGCGGCCTGATTCCCTACCTGTTCGGCGCGATGGCGATGGAGGCAGTCGGCCGTTCGGCCGGCGCGGTCGTGGTCGAGGTGCGGCGCCAGTTCAAGGAGATCGCCGGCATCATGGAAGGCACGGCCAAGCCCGATTACTCGCGCGCGGTCGACATGCTGACCGTCGCGGCGATCAAGGAAATGATGGTGCCTTCGCTGCTGCCGGTGCTGGTGCCGGTCGTCGTCGCCTTCGGCATCGCCTTCCTGATGGGCCCCGAAGCCGGCGTGCAGGCCTTGGGCGGCGTGCTGATGGGCACCATCGTGACCGGCCTCTTTGTCGCCATTTCGATGACCACCGGCGGCGGCGCCTGGGACAACGCGAAGAAGTACATCGAGGACGGTCATTTCGGCGGCAAGGGCTCCGAGGCGCACAAGGCGGCGGTCACCGGCGACACCGTGGGCGATCCGTACAAGGACACGGCCGGCCCGGCGGTGAACCCGCTGATCAAGATCATCAACATCGTGGCCTTGCTCATCGTGCCGCTGCTGCCGTCGGCCACCGGCGCGACGCACGCCGCCGCGCCGGTACAACCGACCGCTCAGGCGATACAGGTGGAGCAGGTGGTGCAGCTGTCTCAGTCGCAAGCTCAGTTGCAACAACTGACGCAGACCAGATAAGCGCCAGTGTCTGGACGAAAAAAAGCCGGCCCTGCGGGGCCGGCTTTTTTGTGCCGATCGTTCAGCGCAGCGGCGGCAGCTGGCTGGCGCGCACCGCGGCCTTGATCGCGGCGCTGTTGTTCGGTTCGGCTTCCACCCATTCCTTCGCCACCGCCTGCAGGCGGCCCCAGTCACCATCGTTCTCGTGCTGGATGGCGCGCAGGAAGTAGGGCTTGTCCTCGTCCGCGGCGGCCCAGAAGGGCGGCGTGGCGTCACGGATCGGCAGTTCGGCCACCGTGCTGCCGCTGTGCACCCATTCCACCGGCACCGCGAAGTGACGCTTCATGCCCGGAATGAAGAAGGTGAGCACGCCGACCAGACGACCATCGGTGTCGAACAGCGCGCCGCCGGATGCGCCCTGCTGGAAGGATGCGTCGGTTTCGATCACCAGCGCGCCATCCATCTCGTGCAGCGCGGTTACCTGGCCGTCGCTCATCGACAGCGCCTTGCCGCCGGAGAAGCCGACCGCATGCACCGTGTCGCCGACCTTCAGCGTGCGCGAGGTGGCCATGTCCACCGGCCGGCCCATTGCGTGCGGCGTGGTCATCACGCACAGGTCGTGGCGCGGGTCGACCGAACTGGCCTGCGCCGGTACGCCGCTGCTGCCGCGGGCCACGATCACGTTGGTCGCGATGCCGACCACGTGACAGTTGGTGATCACGTGGGTGTCGTCGATCTGCACGCCGGTGCCGGTGTTGATGCGTCCGTCGGCGTTCGCGGCAAGTACCTTAACCACGTGCATCGACAACTGGATGTATCGCTCGGCACTGGCGTGTGAAGCCTGAGCGACGGTGAGCAAGAGCAGCAATCCAAGGGCACGCATGACGATCTCCTTGCCGGCTTACGGGCCTTGGCAGGGCCCGGTGGCGATGAGTGACTAACGGAACATGGCTGTGTATCTGAGTGGTTGTAGGTGTGTCAGCTGACGAGCGGTACCAGCGAGAAGCGTGCCAGTCACTCGGCGGAACGGCGTTTCATGCGTCGCCAGGCGAGCAGGTGACGGTCATGCTGCGGGCAGGACGGGGCGCAAACCCGCATCGGGAAAGCTTCCCGATGCTGCGATGCAACAAAAGACTGTGGCCCCTATGCGGGTGATCGTCGCGGGTCGGGCGTACGACGACGCGACGTCCGTATGGCCGGAATGTGGAAGGGCGTGACCGAAAATGAAGCACCGCTGCGACATGCATCGCACTGGAGTGGTGCGATGCATCTGTTGCAGATCGTGATCAGGCCTCGATCAGGCCGTTGCGAAGTGCAATCAGCGTCAGTTCGGCCTGGTTGGACGCGCCGAGTTTCTGCTTGACGTTGTAAAGATGGGTACCGACGGTGGAGGTCGACAGATGCAGCGTTTCGGCAATCTGGTTCACCGACTGCCCGCGCGCGAGGTGGATGAACACCTCGAACTCTCGCTCCGACAGCGCCTCGACCGGGTTCTGCGTGCCGGTCACGTCCTGCATCGCCAGCTTCTGCGCGATTTCGGCGTCCAGATACATGCGGCCGGCGGCCACCGTGCGCACCGCATCGATCAGCGCTTCCGGTGCGCCGCGCTTCGATAGGTAACCGGTGGCACCCGCCTTCAGCACCCGCTTCGGATGCGCCGTGTCCTCGTGCGCCGACAGTGCCAGGATGCGCACGCCCTTGTCGCGCGCGGTCAGTCGCCGCACCGCCTCGATACCGCCCATGCCGGGCATCGACAGGTCCATCACGATCACGTCCGGCTTCAGTTCCGTGTAGCGCTGGTAAGCCACCTCGCCGCTGTCGGCCTCGCCGATCACCTCGATGTCCTCGCAGGCGGCGAGCAGCAGCTTGAATCCCATGCGGACGACCGCGTGGTCGTCCACCAGCATGACCTTGATCGGTCCCATTGTTGTTCTCCCCCTCAATCCATCGGCAGTCGCGCGAACACCCGGGTACCCCCACCGTCGCGCGACTGCAGTTCAAGTTCGCCGCCGAGGGCCTGTGCGCGTTCGCGCATGCCGCGTACGCCGTGGTGTCCACGCTTCTGTGCCCAGCCCTGTTCCAGACCAGCGCCATCGTCCTCGACCGACAGCTCCAGCGACCGTTCCGAGCCATGCAGTGAAATCATGATTTTCCGGGCGTGCGCGTGCTTGAGTGCATTGGTCACCGCCTCCTGCACGATGCGGTAGGCCGCCAGCTTGAAGGAGTCACCGGGCGCCTCCGGCAGGTCGTGCATCTGCAGTTCGAACTGCATGTCCGGATGGTGGCGCCGCCACTCCGACACCAGATCTTCGAGCGCATCTTCCAGCCCGAGATTGTCCAGCGCCAGCGGTCGCAGTTTCGGGATGATGCTGTGCATCACGTCGTACAGGTGATTGGCCGTCTCGACGATCAGGTTGGCGGCCTCGGCACTGCGCGGATCGGACTGCGCGTCACGCCGCGCGATCGACAGGCCCATGCTCTTGATCGCGGTGACCGCCTGGCCCATTTCGTCGTGCAGCTCGCGCGCGATGTCGCGTCGCTCCTCCTCGATGCGGCTCTGGATGAACTGTGTCAGTTCGCGGTTCTCTTCCAGGTTGCTGCGCGCCTCCAGCGCTTCCTGCCGGGCGTTCATGTTGTCCTCGATCGCCTGCGCCATCCGGTTGAAGGCCAGGGCCATCGATCGGGCCTCCTTGCCGGGCAGGGGCGGCAGCCGCGTGTGATAGTCGCCGGCGCGCATGTGTTCGAGCCCGCGCACGATGGTGTTGAACGGACGGGTTTCTCGGCCGACCAGCCAGAACACGATGCCGTTGCCGAGCAGCAGCGCGATCGAACCGGCGATCAGCAGTTGCACCGCCTCGTCCCAGCCGTCGAGTATGGCGCGCGAAGCGTCGGCCTCGACCACCAGCCGCGCGCCGTCGTTCAGCGTGATCTCCTGACGCGGCCGCTTCGGCAGTATCGCGTTCGAATACCACTCGGGCGCGTCGCGGCCGGCCTTGTAAGGCGAGGGCGGCGAGGTGTAGAGCTTCACGCCGTTGCTGTCGACCAGATGGATTTCGGTGGCGCGCACGCGACCGAGCCGGTACAGGAAATCGACCAGCGCCGGCGAACCCATGTTGGCGTAGACCAGCGCCACGCGGGACAGCAGCTGGGTGGCCACCCGGTTCGCCGCCTCGATTTCCTCGCCGACGGCGCGCCGTGTGCCCATCAGTTCCATCGTCAGCATGGTGCTGGTGAAGGTCAGGATGACGGCGGCGATCAGCAGGTTCAGTTTCAGTCTGAGGCTCACGACGGTTCTCCCGGCCAGGCGTCGAAATGTCCGTCACGCGCGTGCGCGGCCAGCGCCGACCCGAGCAGCTTGAGACTGGCCGGATGGAAGGGGTCGTGGCCGGCTCCCTGTGCCCAGGCCAGCCGGCTGCCCGCCAGCGTGCGGTGCGCGCGCCAGGCGTTCTGCGGTCGGCAGATCAGGTCGTTGGTGCCGTGCACGAAGGCGACCGGCAGCCCGTGCAGGCGGGCGATCGCGTCCATCACCTTCGCTTCGCCGATGAAACAGCGGTGCGCCAGATAGTGCGACTGCACGCGATAGCGGGCGCGCAGCAGCGGCCATTCGTCAGGCGTCGGATCGGCCGGCACGGTCCGTTCCGGCCACGCGCCGAGCGCGTGTTCCCAGGCGCGCCAGGCCAGTACTGCGCGGTCGATGCGCGCGCTGTCGCCGGACGAGAACACGCGGTCGAGCCAGACGACGACACGGTTGCGCCAACGCGCCGGGATCGCCTGCATGAAGGCCTCGTGCGCTTCCGGTGCCAGCGCGGCAGCGCCGTGGAAGAACCCGTCGATGTCCGTGCGCCCGCCAAGAAAGAGGCCGCGCAGCAGCACGCCGCTGCACGCGTCGCGGTAGCGCGCGGCATAGGTCGCGGCCAGTGTCGCACCCCAGGAGCCGCCGAACACCAGCCAGCGCTCGATGCCCAAGTGGCGGCGCAGCGCCTCGATGTCGGCGATCAGCGCATCGCTGTGGTTGTGCGCGGTATCGCCCAGCGGGGTGCTGCGGCCGCAGCCGCGCTGGTCGAACAGCACGGCGCGCCACACCGCCGGATCGAAGAAGCGGCGCTGGCGTGGCGAGCAGCCCGAGCCGGGGCCGCCGTGCAGATACAGCGCAGGTTTTCCCCGCGGATTGCCGCACTGTTCGTAATAGACGCGATGGCCCTGGCCGACGTCGAGCCAGCCGTGATCGAAGGGTTCCATCGGTGCATGCAGCATGGGGTGGGGCTGGGTGTGGGGGCGGGGCGCTGATGGTAGCCCATGCGTGGGCGGCAGACATGCTGCGCCGGCACATGGGAGCCATGGGACAATGGCGCCATGAACGAAAGGAACCACCGGGTCGAGATCCTGGGACAGGTCTTCACCCGCGACGATGTCGTCGAACGCATGCTGGCGCTGCGCCGCAACCACGGCCGCACGCTTGAACCGTCGGCCGGCGACGGCGCATTCGCGTCGCGCATTCCGGGCTGCGTGGCCATCGAAATCGACCCGACGGTCGCGCCGGCCGGCGCGCAGGTGATGGATTTCTTCGCCTATCCGGTCGACGAGCAGTTCGATACCGTGATTGGCAATCCGCCCTATGTGCGGCACCAGGACATCCAGGCGGACACGCGGGCGCAGCTGCGCAGCGATCTGTTCGACCGCCGCAGCAATCTCTATCTCTTCTTCATCGAGAAGTGCGTACGTCATCTGAAACCGGGTGGCGAGCTCATTTTCATCGTGCCGCGCGACTTCATCAAGCTGACCGCCGCGCGCCGGCTGAACGACTGGCTGTTCGCCCAGGGCAGCATCACCGACTTCATCGAAACCGGCGACAGTCGGGTGTTCGGCCCCTATGTGCCGAACTGTGCGGTGTTCCGTTTCGAGAAGGGGCGCATGGAGCGGCGCATGAGCGACGGCCGGCGCTTCCACTGCGAACGCGGCCAGCTCATGTTCCTGCGCGGCGACTACGGCGTGCCGCTGGCGTCGCTGTTCGACGTGCGCGTCGGTGCCGTTTCGGGGGCGGATGACATCTTCGTGCACCCGCAGGGCAATGTGGAATTCGTCTGTTCCAGCACGGTCGATACCGGCCGCACGCGGCGCGCCTTCTTCGATGTGCGCAACGACTGGCTGGAACAGCACAAGCCACGCCTGCTGGCGCGCCGGGTGCGCGAGTTCGGCGAGCACAACTGGTGGCAGTGGGGGCGCCTGCACCACCGTTCCGGCGGCCCGCGCATCTACGTGAATGGCAAGACACGCAAGCCGCGACCGTTCTTCCTGCACGACTGCACGCACTACGACGGCTCGGTGCTGGCGCTGTTCGCCCGCCCCGAAGTGGCCGATCTGGCACGCGCCGCCGAGCTGCTCAACGACGCGGTCGACTGGCAGGAACTGGGTTTCGTCTGCGACGGCCGCTTCCTGTTCTCGCAGCGCAGCCTGCAGACCTGCATGCTGCCCGACGTATTCGAAACGCTGCGCTCAAGAAAATCCTGAGTCGTCTTTCCAGAGTGGCACGAGGTGGGCGGTGCCCGACCGGCGCAGTATTCGATCCATGCACTGCACGTCGCAGTGAGCCAACGAACCACCATCAGGAGACTGCCATGAACTGGGAAACCCCGAAGGCCACCGACCTGCGTTTCGGCTTCGAAATCACCATGTACGTCGCCAACCGCTGATCCTCAGCGCTTGAGCAAACAAAAAAGCGGGCATTGCCCGCTTTTTTGTTTGGTGGCGTCGGAAATCGAATTCATCCGGCTGGGCGTGTCGCCCGCCAGCACAGCAACGATCCGGCCGTCACCAGCGCCGCGCCCTGCCAGAACGGCGGCGTGAGCGGCGCTCCCAGCCACGCGGCGGCAAATGCGGTCGACAGCAGCGGCCCGGCGTAGGACGCGGTCGTGAGCAGCGGCATGTCGCCGCCCAGCATGCCGACATTCCACAGCGCGTAACCCGCGCCCAGGGCCGCTCCGGCAGCGGCCACCTCAAACCAGATCCGCGCCGACGGCACCGCCAGCGGCTCTCCGCCCAGCACCGCCAGCCCCCACAGCGCAGCCGCCGTTGCCGAGAAGAACACGGTGACGCCGTTGTAGCCATCCGCCAGCCGACGGGTCACATTGCAGTAGAGCGCCCACAGCAGCGCGCCAGCGAAGGCAAGCGCATAGACCGCCGGATTCGACGCCACGCCAGTCGACAGCGAGGACAGCGACCACTCGCTCCCCCCGCCCACCACCCGGATGATTCCGCCCAGGCACAGCACCAGTCCCGGCGCGATCCACGGGCGCAGGCGCTGCCCGTTCATCGCGACCGCGAGCAGGATGGTGAAGCAGGGCCACAGATAATTGACGATGCCCAGTTCCATCGCCTGTGCGTCGTCGAGTGCCAGACCGAGCGACAGCGACAGGCACAGTTCGTAGGCGACGAACAGGGCGCCGCCCAGCAGCAGATAGACCGGACGCGCGCCGCGCTGTGAGGCAGGGCGGAACAGCAGCCAGAGGAAGATCGCACCGGCCGTATAGATCGCTGCCGCGCCGACCACCGGTCCGAGCGCGCTGCTGATGCCGCGCACCATGCCGATCATCGTGCTCCACAGCAGGATGGCGGCAAGACCGCAGAGCGTGGCCGCAGGAGAGACGGGACGGACGGACATGGCGGCGACGACAGGACGATGCGGCTGAATGCTAGCAGAGGAAACAAAGTTTCTTCTGCCGAAACTTTGGCGTGCCCCTGACCGGCTGCTCTCCTGAGCCGTCAGCCGCCCTGAGCGTTACGCCACTGCCGCGGCGACAGCCCCGTCTGCGCCTTGAACGCGCGCGACAGCGCCGCCTCGCCGCCGTAACCGACGTCGTCGGCGATCAGTTTCAGCGCGCGGCCCTGACGCAGCGCACGCTGGGCGATGCCGATACGCCAGCGCTGCAGGTAGGCACCGGGCGTGCAGCCCACGGTGTCGCGGAACACGTTGGCGAACACGCTGCGCGACATGCCGGCGCGCTCGGCCAGCGTGTCGAGGGTCCATTCCTGCGCCGGGTTCTCGTGCATGGCCACCAGTGCCAGACGCAGCCGCGGGTGCGACAGCCCCGCCAGCATGCCAACACCGGTCTCGCCGCCTTCCATCAGGTGCCGCAGCACCTGCACCAGCACTACCTCGAACAATCGATCCAGCACTGCCTGCCGGCCGCAGTAGGTGTGCGACGCCTCGTCGAACAGCAGGTCGAGTACCGGCTTCGCGCCGAGGATGTCCTCCAGCGCCAGACAGCTGAAGTCGGGCAGCGCGGAGGCGATCGGATTGGCGGCTCCGCCGGAGAAGTGCAGCCGTGCGCAGGCGAAGTCGGCACCGCGCTCCGGGTCGGTGACGAAACGGTAGGGCGTCGGTCGCGGAAAAAGCAGCAGGCTGGGCCGGGTCACGTGCTCGATGCCGGCGGGATGGTGGATGTCCACCTCGCCGGCGCGCACCAGGTGCATGCGGCCGTTGTCGCCGGCGTCCAGTTCGGTGATGCCACACAGCGCGCCGGTGTTGAACACGCGGGCGCTGACCGAGAAGTGCTCCAGCAGGGCTTCGAGGCGGTCGACCATGGGTTAAGTACTCAAAGGTAAGTTTTCAGGATTATACGTTGCGTATGGTCTCGCCGATCGGCGCAAAGTTCGTCCTGCCAACAGGCACTGCCGCAAACCCCTCTTAACAACCAGGAGTTCATCATGTCGATCGAAAAGGTTCTCTACACCGCCCAGGCCACTGCAACCGGTGGCCGCGAAGGTCGCGCCGCGTCGTCCGACGGCGTGCTCGATGTCCAGCTGTCGACGCCGAAGGAACTGGGCGGCGCCGGCGGTCCCGGCACCAATCCCGAACAGCTGTTCGCCGCCGGCTACTCGGCCTGCTTCCTCGGCGCGCTGAAGTTCGTCGCCGGCCAGAACAAGGTCGCGCTGCCCGCCGACACGCAGATCACCGGCCGCGTCGGCATCGGCGCCATCCCGACCGGCTTCGGCATCGAGGTCGAACTGACCATCGCCGTCCCGGGCCTGCCGCGCGAACAGGTCGAGTCGCTGGTCGAGAAGGCGCACATCGTGTGCCCGTACTCGAACGCCACCCGCGGAAACATCGACGTCACCCTGGTCATCGCCTGAGTCATCGGCCTGACGGATAGCCACCGTCCCCAACCCGTTACCTGAAAGGAATCCATCATGAATGCAGTCCGCCGCACCCTCGCCCTGTCCGTACTTGCCGCCGCGCTTGCCGTACCGACCTTCGCCGCCGAAGCAGCCAAGCCCGCCGCGCGCACATCCGTCGCGGTCAAGAAGACCGAAAACTACGTCACCACGCGTGACGGCGTGCAGATCTACTACAAGGACTGGGGCCCGAAGAACGGCCAAGTCGTCGTGTTCAGCCACGGCTGGCCGCTCAGTTCCGACAGCTGGGAAGCGCAGATGCTCTTCCTCGCGTCGCAGGGCTACCGTGTGGTGGCGCACGACCGGCGCGGTCACGGCCGCTCGTCGCAGCCGTGGGACGGCAACGACATGGACCACTACGCCGACGATCTGGCCGCGGTGATCCAGGCGCTCAACCTGAAGGGTGCGACGCTGGTCGGCTTCTCGACCGGCGGCGGCGAAGTGGCGCGCTACATCGGCCGTCACGGCACCAGCCGGGTGAAGAAGGCGGTGCTCGTGAGCGCGGTGCCGCCGCTGATGCTGCAGACTGCCGACAATCCGGGTGGCCTGCCGATCGAGGTGTTCGACGGCATCCGCAAGGCGTCGATCGACAACCGCTCGCAGCTCTACCTCGACATCGCGTCGGGTCCGTTCTACGGCTACAACCGTCCCGGTGCCAAGCCGTCGCAGGGGCTGATCCAGTCCTTCTGGGCGCAGGGCATGCAGGCGGGGCACAAGAACACCCACGACTCGATCGCGGCGTTCTCGGCCACCGACTTCCGCGCCGACCTGAAGAAGTTCGACGTGCCGACGCTGGTGATCCACGGCGACGACGACCAGATCGTGCCGCTCGACCTGTCGGGCAAGGCCTCGGCTGCGCTGGTCCGCAACGCCGAACTGATCGTCTATCCGGGTGCGCCGCACGGCATCACCGACACGCACAAGGACAGGCTCAATCAGGATCTGCTGGACTTCCTGCGCAAGTAAGGCAGCACGAAACCCGGTCCCGCGAAGCGGGCCGGGTTTTGTCCTTCAGTGACGGACGAACAGCAGCAGTGACAGATAGATCAGGTAGGCGCTGACGAAAAGTCCGCCTTCAGTGCGCGACACCCGGCGCTCGCTGCGGAACACCGGCAGGCACACGATGGCCACCAGTGCGGCCAGCGGCAGGTCGATGCGCAGCACGTCGCTGCCGACCTCGATGCCACGCGGCGCGATGGTCATGGTCAGGCCGAGGATGACCAGGATGTTGTAGATGCTGCTGCCGATCAGGTTGCCGATCGCCACGTCGCGGTCGTTCTTCAGCGTCGACAGCACGGTGGTGGCCAGCTCCGGCGCCGACGTACCGATGGCGACGATGGTGAGCCCGATGAAGGCGTCCGACACGCCATAGGCGCGCGCGATGCTCGATGCGCCATTCACCAGCAGGTCGGCTCCGAACAGCGTGAGCGCCATGCCGGCCAGCAGCAGTGCCGAATTCCATGCCATGAACAGCCGCGCCGAACGCAGCGTGGCGGGCATCACGTCGGCCACCTCGCGCGCGAATTCGCGCTGCATCGCCGCGCTTTCCTCGCGGCTGAGGCGCACCAGCGCCACCGTGTACAGCACGGCGCCGATCAGCAGCAGCACGCCCTCGCTGCGGTCTAGCCGCCCGTCCCACGCCATCGCGATCAGCGCCAGCGCGGCGGCGATCATCACCGGCACGTCGAGCCGCACGCTGAGCATGCGCGTCGGCAGCGGTCGCATCAGCGCGCTCAGGCCGAGGATGAACAGGATGTTCAGGATGTTGGTGCCGGCGATATTGCCGACCGCCAGCGGCCCCTTGTCTTCGGCGACCGCGGTGATGCCGACTGCCAGTTCGGGCACGCTGGTGCCGACCGACACCACGGTGAGCCCGATCAGTATCGGCGGCACGCGCAGCCGCGCAGCCACGCGCGAGGCGCCGCGCAGCACCATTTCGGCACCGGCCAGCACGATCACCAGCCCGGCCACGAAAACGAGGGCCGGGTGCAGCGTCAGCCCGGCGGTCAGACGAAGTCCTCGCCCGGCATCGCCGGAATCTCGGTCGGCCCGCGGCGGTCGATCACCACCAGCACATCGCAATCGGCCTCCGACAGCACGTGCTTGGTCACGCTGCCCAGCAGCAGTTCTTCGGTCACGTGCGTGCCGTGCTTGCCCATCGCGATCAGGTCGCAGTTGCGCTGCGCCTGGCAGTCCAGGATGTGGCGCGACGCGTTGCCGTGCTCGACCATCACCGTGTACAGGCTGCGCTCCAGCCCGGCGCGCTCGGCCAGATCGTGCAGCAGGCGGAGCGAGCGCTCGCGTGCTTCCGCCCGGTAGCCGTTGATCAGGTCCTGCGAAATGCCGGCGTACTGCAGCATGCCTTCGAACGGCACGTCGAAACTGTGCAGCAGCAGCAGATCGGCCTCGGGCGCGACGCGGCGTGCCATGCGGATGGCCTCCAGCGAACCCGGCGAGAAGTCGACCGGTACCAGCACGCGCCGGTAAGGCCCAAGGCACGGCTTCTTCACCACCAGCACCGGACTGCTGCTCTTGCGCAGCAGGCGCGACGCGGTCGAACCGACCAGCAGCCGGCTCAGCACGCTTTCGCCTCGCGCGCCGACCAGAACCAGATCGGCCTGAACCGATGCCGCATAGGCCGGCAGGAACTGGGTCGCCAGCCCGGCTTCGACCTTCAGTTCCGCGACCACGCCGCGATTGTGCGTGGCATCGCCGGCGATCGCGGCGAGCGCGTCGTACTGGTGCTGCACGGCCTTCTCGGAAACGATTTCAGCCTGATCGCCGAGCAGGTTGCGCAGCGGACCGAGTGCGTCGAGGCCCAGTGCATGCACCAGCGTGTAGTGCGCGCCGCTGCGGCTGGCCAGTTCGAAGCCGCGATCGACGGCGTCGAGCGACAAGGGCGACAGATCGGTCGCGGCGATGATGCGTTGAAGCTGAGGCATGCTGGGTCTCCCCGAAAGATGCGTGCCGGCTCACAGCCGGGCCACGCGGAAGTGGCGAAGGACCGCCTTCTCGATCTCGACCGCCAGAAACACGGCGGCGCCGAGGCCGAGAATCACCGTCCATGAAGACAGGTCGAGCGCGGCGCTCCTGAACAGCTGCTGCATCGGTGCGGCATAGGTGAACAGCAGTTGCAGCACGATCAGGATGGCGCTGACCAGCAGCACCACGCGGTTGCCGGTCAGTGTCTCCAGGCTGAAGGCGTGGCGGGTGAAGTGGCGCACGTTGAACAGGTAGAACAGTTCGCACACGACGATCATGTTCACCGCGGCGGTGCGCGCCAGTTCGATGCTGCTGCCGCGCGCCAGCTCCCAGTTGAATACGGTGAAGGTGGTCGCCACCATCAACGCAATGACGAACAGGATGCGCAGGCCCAGCGCGCGGGTGACGATGGGCTCCTGTGGCGGGCGCGGCGCGTGCGACATCACGTTCTGCTCGGCCGGCTCGAAGGCGAGCGACAGCGCCAGCGTGACCGAAGTGACCGTATTCACCCACAGGATCTGGCCGGCGGTCACCGGCAGTGGCAGGCCGGCGAAGATGGCCAGCAGGATGACGCCGGCCTCGCCGCCATTGGTCGGCAGCATGTGCATCAGCGACTTCTTGATGTTGTCGAACACGACGCGGCCTTCGCGCACCGCGCGCGCGATGGTGGCGAAGTTGTCGTCGGTGAGCACCAGGTCCGATGCTTCGCGCGCCGCGTCCGTGCCCTTGCCGCCCATCGCCACGCCAATGTCGGCCGACTTCAGCGCCGGCGCGTCGTTCACGCCGTCGCCGGTCATCGCCACCAGATGGCCTTCGGCCTGCAGTGCCTCGATCAGCCGCAGCTTGTGTTCCGGGCTGGCGCGCGCGATCACGTCGGTGTCGAGCGCACGCTCGCGCAGCGCGGCGGCGTCCAGCGTGCCGATGACGTCGCCGTTCAGCGTACGTTCGGCCTCCAGGCCGAGCTGGCGGCCGATCGCTGCGGCGGTGACTGCGTGGTCGCCGGTGATCATCTTGACCCGTATGCCCGCTTCGCGGCACTGCGCCACCGCGGCGATCGCCTCTTCGCGCGGCGGGTCGATGATGCCGACCAGGCCGATCAGTTCGAAGCGGGCGTCCATGTCCTGCAGCTCGACCGCGTTGCGCGAGCCAGGGAAGGGCGCCTGCGCCAGGGCAAGCACGCGTTCGCCGGCACCGCCGGCGCGCGCGATCGCCGCCGTCCAGTACGCATGGTCGAGCGGCGCACCGCCGTACTGGCTGGCGCATAGCGCCAGCACCCGCTCCGGCGCGCCCTTCAGCAGCAGGAAGGCGTGGCCTGTGTGGTCGCGGTGCAGCGTGCACATGAACTGGCGTTCCGACTCGAACGGAATGGCGTCGACGCGCGGGAAATTCTTCGCCTCGTCCTGCGGGTCGAGACCGGCCTTGTGGGCGAAGGCGACCAGCGCGCCTTCGGTCGGATCGCCGATCAGCGTCCAGCCGGCGTCGCCGTCGTGGCGGATCTGCGCGTCGTTGCACAGCAGCGCGCAGCGGGCCGCGGCAGCCAGTCCGGGCACGTCGCCGGGCGCGACCGGCTGACCGTCGCCGTGGAAGCCGCCTTCCGGCGCGTAGCCGCTGCCGCTGACCGCGATCTCGCGGTCGGCCAGCAGCAGTCGCACCACGGTCATTTCGTTACGGGTCAGCGTGCCGGTCTTGTCGGTGCAGATGACGGTGACCGAACCCAGTGTCTCGACCGCCGGCAGCCGCCGCACGATGGCCTTCTTGCGCGCCATCGTGCGGGTGCCGATGGCCAGCACGATGGTCACCACCGCCGGCATGCCCTCGGGGATGGCCGCGACGGCGAGGCCGACCACCGCGAGGAAGAGGTCGAACATCGGCATCTGCGCGACGAAGTGGCCGTACAGCACGGTCAGCGTGGCGACGATCAGGATGAAGCCGGTGATCTGACGGGCGAACTGGTCGAGCCGGCGGGTCAGCGGCGTGGCCAGCGTCGCCACTTCGCCGACCAGCGTGCCGATGCGGCCGATTTCGGTGCCGACGCCGGTCGCCACGACGATTCCGCGTGCCTGGCCGAGCGCGACCAGCGTGCCGCAGTAGCACATCGAACGGCGGTCGCCGATGGCCGCCGCTTCCGCCACGGCGGCGCTGTCCTTGTCGACCGGCGCCGATTCGCCGGTCAGCGCGGCTTCGGTCACACGCAGGTTCTTCGTGCGCAGCAGGCGCAGGTCGGCCGGCACCTTGTCGCCGGATTCCAGCAGCACGATGTCGCCCGGCACCAGGTCGGCAGCGTCGACCTGATGGCGCTCGCCGTCGCGCAGCACGGTGGCGCGCGCGGCGAGCATGCCGCGCACAGCGTCGAGCGCGCGCTCGGCCTTGCCTTCCTGGATGTGGCCGATCAGCGCGTTGATCAGCACCACGCCGAAGATGACGGCCGAATCGACGTGGCCGCCCAGCGCCAGCGTTACCGCGCCGGCCACCAGCAGCACATAGATCAGCGGGTTGTGGAACTGCTGCAGGAAACGCAGCCAGGGCGGGCGCTTCGGTGCGTCAGGCAGGCGGTTCGGGCCATGCTTCACCAGGCGCGCTGCCGCTTCGGCGCGGCTCAGGCCCGACTGCGCCTGCACATCGAACAGCGCTGGCAGGTCGTCTGCGGGCAATGCGTGCCAGGCCTCGGCGCCGGCGGTGGGGTCGGTGTGTGGAGTAGTCATCGGGGACGTCAGTGATGCGGCCAGCTGGCGCCGCCGGGCGCGCCGCGCCCGAAATGCCGCACGACGTGTTCCGCCATGCCGCGCGCAAGTTCGTTTTCGCCAAGGAACACCGTGCCGAGGCTCTCCCGCTCGAGCAGTTCGGCCTCCTCCTCGTTGTGGGTGCGCAGCACCACGGCGATCTCTGGGTTCAGCGTGCGTGCGATCTCGACCATCTTGCGCACATTCACCGTTTCCGGAATCGCGATCACCAGCATCGCGGCCTTGGCGATGTGCGCCTGGATCAGTACCTCCGGCGTCTGCGCGTCGCCGAACACCGCCGGCACGCCTTCGCGCCGCAGCTGGTCGACGCGCTCACGGTTCTGTTCGGCGACCACGCAGGGAATGTGCTGTTCGCGCAGCGCGTCGGCGATGCGCCGGCCGACGCGGCCGTAGCCGACCAGCACCACCTGTTCGTTCAGCAGCCGTGCGTCGGTGGTCATCGGCAGTGCGGCCAGCGGGTCGTCGCGCTGTTCCAGCCGGCGGGCCAGCGACGAGCGCGCGATGGCCCAGGCGCGGAAGGGTTCGATGGCGGAGAACAGTGCCGCATTGGCGGCGATCGAGATCAGCGCGCCGGCCAGCACCAGACTTTGCCCCTCGGCCGGCATCAGCCCGAGGTTCACGCCCAGCCCGGCGAGGATGAACGAGAACTCACCGATCTGCGCCAGGCTGGCGCCCACCGTCAGCGCGGTATTCAGCGGGTAGCGGAAGGCGAGCACCAGCAGCACCGCGGCGATGGTCTTGCCCACCATGATGATGGCCACCACCAGCAGCAGCTTCAGCGGCTGCGTCCAGATCACGGCCGGGTCGAACAGCATGCCGACCGACACGAAGAACAGCACGGCGAAGGCGTCGCGCAGTGGCAGCGACTCGTCGGCGGCGCGGTGGCTGAACTCCGACTCGCGCATCATCATGCCGGCGAAGAAGGCGCCCAGCGCGAAGGACACGTCGAACAGCGCCGCCGCTCCGAAGGCCACGCCGACGGCGATGGCCACCACAGACAGCGTGAACAGTTCCTGTGATCCGCTGCGCGCCACCCACCACAGCAGGCGCGGCAGCACGCGGCGGCCGACCACCAGCATGAGCACGATGAAGGCGATCACCTTGGCCAGCGTGATCGCCATTGCCAGGCCAAGGTCGCGGCCCGATGCGGCGGCGTCATTGCCCGACAGCACGCCGGCCAGTGCCGGCAGCAGCACCAGCACCAGCACCATCACCAGGTCCTCGACCACCAGCCAGCCGACCGCGATCTGGCCGTTGATCGACTTCAGCAGTCCCTTGGCTTCGAGCGCGCGCAGCAGCACCACGGTGCTGGCCACCGACAGGCAAAGGCCGAACACGATGGCCGCACCGATGTCCCAGCCCCACATCGTGGAGACCGCCATGCCGAGCAGCGTGGCGACGGCGATCTGCACCACGGCGCCCGGCACCGCGATGCGCTTGACCGCCATCAGGTCGTCGAGCGAGAAATGCAGGCCGACGCCGAACATCAGCAGCATCACGCCGATCTCGGCCAGCTGGCTGGCCAGTCCGATGTCGGCGACGAAGCCCGGCGTGGTCGGACTGATCACGATGCCCGCCATCAGGTAGCCGACCAGCGGCGGCATGCGCAGGCGTACCGCGATCAGGCCGAAGATCATGGCGAGGCCGAAACCGGCCGCGATGGTGGCGATGAGGGTGATGTCGTGTGGCATGGCGCGTTCTGGTTATCGTTGGGGCGTATGCATGCACCACGCATTGTGCGCGCGCACGATCGTCCCCCGGCGGCGCGGGTTGCGTAAAGCTGAAGACCTGCGTCCCGGGCGTCTGTTCGGCCACCGGCAGTGTGGCCATCGCTTTCTTAGTGTGCTTCGTATTAGATCAAACTTTTTCGCATCGGCCGTGACTGCGCATGCCGCGGCGATGGCGACGGCACAGTGTGCGACGCGCTGCACCGGGCCGTTCCGCCGCGAGGTGCCGGGAAGGTGCCCCCTCAAATTCTGTCGATGAAACAGCCCTTAATGAAATTCTTTAGACTCGGTTCAGATCAGCTGCGAGGCGCCCAGGTGCGCCGCTGACGATACTGGCAGTGCAGGTCAGGCAACACGATCACCGGGATGCAGGGCCTGCGGAAGAGCCATCCATCAAAACTGAGGAGATAGACATGAGCTGGGAAACCCCGAAGGCCACCGACCTGCGTTTCGGCTTCGAAATCACCATGTACGTCGCCAACCGCTAAGTTCTGCGGTGGCAAGAAAAACGGCGGGCCGTGTGCCCGCCGTTTTTTTCGTCTGTTTGCAGTGGGTTGCCGGTGCTGGTCGCCTCATTTCCTGGTGGAGTGGCGCTTGGAAAACCTGGGGCGATTCCTCAACCGTTTCGGAATTCTTTACAGCACCCGTGCAGTGGAGCGCAGCCCGGATCAGCCATGAATCCGCGTTAAACCTCCTGTATCCCAGTCAATGAAGGGGCATGTTCCTGGAAGACATATAACCTTCGTCGTATTTTTCGTCCGAAAAAGACCTTTGGCATGTACGGCCGCTCTGATTTTGTATTGATTATGCGAACGGAGTTTCAGGTTCTTCGTTGCGCACGTTGGCCAGTTCGTCGGAATTTCTGACACCGAATTGAAACCGACATGAATTTCTCGTCGGTTAGCGGGCCTGCGTATCGGTCCTTAAGGATTGCGCTTTGAACGTCTGCGGAAGTTCCGCATGCATGACGACACGTCGGCTTACGTCGCCTTCATTCGAAGCAACGCGGTGCAGGCGAGGCTGGACATGGATTTCAGGTCATAGGCGGGACTCTGGACTGGGCTGTCCCGCGCACGCAAAGGCGACTCTGTGCCTTGGCCCGGAAGCCGGTGCAATCAATTCTTCCCGCCGAGGGACGTGCAGCATGGAAGTTTGATTGGCATGCAGACTGGTTGGCGCTGTTCTTGCTATGGCTCCCGCTCCGGGGTTCAGGCCGGATGTGCTCGCACCTTTCGTTCTCGTGTCTCATTTCCAGAGGGATTTATGCGTCAACTCAGATCTGCCGTACTTGCGGTCGGTATGCTTGGTTTCTGCCTGCAGTCACACGCCGCAGCGCCCATTGCAGAGGCCTCCATCGACTGGAGCACCTTCTCCTACCAGCTCTTTGATCTCGATCCGCTCGACGGCATCGAGGCCAGCCTGACGTGGGGATTCCAGGGCAGCCTTACCGACACGAGCGCGGGGAACTATGACTCCGCATATGACTGGACGTCTCCAGTGGAATCCGCCAACGGCATCAGTGTAGCCAGCGCCACGGAATCCGCTGTGGGCGTGAGCTACTACGGTTACGAGACGAGCAACTTGCTCGGCGGCATGGCGCAGCGCTATGGCGCGTTCACTCTGAGCGCCATGACGCTCGTGCTATTCAGGGTCGAGGGCAGCGTGTCGGTGGCAGGTGTGTCTGATGCCGGCGCCAGCGCGGACGCAAGTCTCCAGTTGTCAGTGAGTGACTCCAACTCGGACCCGTCCTACTTCAGTTACTCCAATCTTTTCGTTTCCACCGTCTTCGGCGTCCCGAACAAGTCGGGCGTGCTGACAACGAGCTTCGTCAATTTCACGGAGTCAGACCTGTCGGCGCAATTTGGCGTCAATGCCCAAGCCTATGTCATGGCGCCGGTGCCGGAACCTCACACCTACGGCATGCTGTTGGCTGGCCTGGCCGTAGTTGCACAAGTGGCACGCCGCCGCTGCATGGGCTGAACACAGCGGAATACCGGGGCAGGTCTTCAGGTTTTCCGCTTGTTCGTTCAGGCGCGTGAACGGCACGCGCCTGTTGATTGAACAGGGAGGGGCTGCCCCGTTTCTCCGGACCACGAACTAGTTGAGCTGATAAGAGGTTCCCGCGGCATCGTTGCGTTAACAGCCGGCGACGGCCCCAGCGTGGGGGCCTGTGCGTAGGTTCCAGGAGCCATTCGGTCTCCCTGTGCCGACCGCTGAAACGAGGCGTCTTGCGTCAGCCGACTGAGGCCTCGAAGTGGTCGATCAGTCCATACAGCAGCCGAAGTTCGGCTTCCTGATGAGGGCGGAGTTCCAGCAGATCGACATGGTGACGAACCAGGTAATACTCGTTCTCGCTGCGAATGGCGCCACGCGCCGTTATTCGGGCAAGCCGCTCGGCGTCCTTGGCGAGGAAATCCGGATACCGAGTCACGATCGCTGCTGACAGCGCCTCAATTGCACGCTTTCTGGCTTCCGGAGGTATCGACTTGAGCAGCATCGGCATCTCGCGAAGACCTTGCTCCAGACCGGCAGCGAGCGTCGAGCGCGGCGCGTCGATTGGATTCACATACTGATGCTTGACATGGGCCCAGTTCTCGACCAGAGCCTTGGCAGTCGGATCGTCAAGTCGTGCGATCGCATCGAAGAACAGGTCGAATACAGCGATCAGTCTTGTGAGCTTGTCCGTGCGCGCCAACGCGTGTTCCTAATGGTGGATTGACGAGGTCGCGACCGGTTCTGCGCCACGCCCTCCTGCAGCGCCATGCGCCCCGAGGGCGCGCATGAGCGCCAGTTCATGAACGCGCATCACCACCGATTGCCTGTCCCTGGTTCCGGTGCATCGTGTCCATCGCGCTCTGCAGTCTTTCGGCCAGCTTCTGATCGTCAATCGACCGCGCACCCTCGATGCCCAAGCGGGCCTTTTCGATGAAGTTGATGCGCGTGGTGTCCGTGGCCATGTCGACCGGTTGGCCCGTCTCGACCGAGATCTTCATCGTCATGCCCATGAAAGGGGCGCTTTCATCGAGCGACATCTTTCCAGTGCGGATCTGTTCGTTCATCCAGTCGGTCATTTCCTGACGGGTCATGCTTGTGAAGTCAGCAGATCTCGCGGAAGGCGTTTGACCAGTTGCCGCCGCCAGCGCGGACGAAAAAGAGCTGGCACCGGTGCCAAGCGTGGAGGAGGGCTGGGTGCGGGGAGCGCTGTAAGGCGGGCTGGTTTCAGTGCTGATCTTCATTGAACGCACCTCTTGTCAAAATTCGGCCGTCGAAAACGTGGTCAGACCCCATTAACTATTTTAATGGAGTCTAATCCGATTAAGACATTATGGTCTGTTCCCTATTTTTTTTGATTGATTGTTTTCCATTTTTGCGCGCACTGCGCGTTTAAGGACGGCGTGCTCAACCATGCCGTATCGGGCATGGTCATGTTTGTTCTTAAACCGATTTGTATAAGTCATGCCAGTAGTCGTGATTTCAATCTCCGTCCGAACCTCGTAATTCATGTCGGGCCATTTTTGTATGATGAATCCAGTGTTGCCGATCAGTTGGGCATCGACGAGTGTTGCTCTTGCTGAGATTTCTCGTCCATCTGCCATGAATAGTCGAAAAATAATTGATCGATCTGGCCTTATTTCTGTTTCGGCTCCAATTGCTCCGTGCATATTGAAGCCGCCTGTCTGGCCGTTTGGCAATGTAAGTCGATAGCTCTCGTATGTATAAGTGCCGACAAGTCGTGCAATTTCCGGGCCGCCGGAATTGGCGTTGACCGAAAGAATCATCAGTGTCAAGAGCAATCTGGTGCTTTTCATTGTGCTCCTTTTTGTTAAACGAGATGGGGTTTGTGCTGTTGGTTCTCGATTTAAAAATTCAATTTTCGAAAACGTGGGCTGTCCCCTATTTCGCTCCAGATTCCCTCTTGTCAAAATTCGGTCGTCGAGAATGTGGTCTGGCTACTATTGTTGTGATGCTAACCACTTTGCTAGTGATACAGAAAATACGACGTTTGAAATCACTCCAATGGCAATTCCAGAAACGACAGAGCCAACGAATGATAACCATCTTCTCTCTTCTTTTCGCAGTAGCTCTTGTCTCTTTGCCTCCGACTTATCGGTCAGTACGACGAAGCTGCGTGGTTTATTGTCCGCAGTTGATCCGACCAAAATTCCAAACGCTACCGACGCAATAAGTGCGAACAGGGCGAAGCCGCCAATCATGAATGCGAAGCGCGGCCAGCTACCCTCAGCAGCCAGACCAAGTAGAAAGTCCAGCTTGTCAGAGACAGATGGCGTGGCTCCTTCCGTTTTAAGAAATGATTGAACTCTGTAGAGCTGCTGACCAAGAAATAGGTTCGCTGAGTAGTATGCCCCGCCCGCAGTGGCGCTCAAGAAACTGAGGCCAGATATCACCGCAAGCTTGCCGGTGTGCCGTGATGTCCATCTGCGGGCGGGCGAGACTGGGCGGGCCAATGTACGGATATGTCCTTCAAGCAAGGAATCAATATCGATACCCCACGTGCGTGCGGTATGCTTGACTTGCGTGGCGACGTAACCACGCTCGTACCATGGAATTGGTTCGAATAGGGAAAACTCAAGATCAATCGCCCCGCCTCTTCCCGATTTAAAGAGAACGTCGATTTGCTGCTTCTCCGGAACCTTTCGATCCTGAAATCTAATGAGATACGTCCAGCTAAGTTGTACGCTTACTGAGACTAATGGACGAACTTCAACGTACTGAAGAAAGTCCTCAAATGAGTTTAACAGCACAGAAAAGTCATCGTCGTACACGATGCGAACAGTGAACTGAATTAGCGTTGCATCATTTTGTTGTTTCAACCGCTGGTCGATCAAGTGAAATAAATTTTCTATTCCAGGGCGATTTACCTCAAAAGCCGAAACGTGCATTCGTTCAAGGGTCTGGGGTTTTCCTAGTAGCCCGGAGACGAAGCTAGCAAAGTCCTCTTGCGCGCAGGGAATCATTACGGAGAATTTGTTATCTTCCATTTTATTTCCTTTTTTGCAACAACATCTTATGGATGCCGAGCGGTTGAAGAATAAGATGAATGGGGTCTGATGCCATTGAAGCTTTTACTGCCGTATATATGCGTGATTCGCCGCGTAAACAGGATTTTTCTGTGCCTTGCACTTATCGCTCGCCAGTTAAAGCATAGAAGAGGTGCCACAGGGAACCGGTTCTTGTTTCCGTGGCGTGCAAGCAGGTGTGTCGCTTCATGATTTGTTGCGGATCGTCTGTCTTAAACTCTGGGCACATGCCAACAAAGCTGCCGTAGTGGAAGTTTTCCAAACGAACTACTGTGGCTGCTAACCAGATAACGACTACGGCGAGAACAAAAATGACGATATTCTTACGCATATCCGCTGTACGGGTTTATGCCCAACGCTTCGGCTGAGGGGCGCGCAGCGAGGCCGGTCATTCCTTGGAACCGATTGTTGGATTTCTAGATGGGCTGATCACTAACTTTCTTTACGATATAACGCTTGATTGATCCGGCTGGAGTGATGACCGCATCTGCCTCAAAATAGAGCAAGCCATCACGGCGCATATTGTTTTCATGTTGCGACCACGTGATCAGTGCTTTTTGCCTTTCGGGGCTCTTTAGACTGATATTAAATGAAATTGTGCGGCCTTCTAAACGGTCAAAAAATCGCCCCCAGCCTGTAAGATTGTTGTACTTGGTGACATTGCCGATGATCGCGTGTGGTGCAGGAATGGTCTGTGGCAGCAAGTACAATGCCGTTTCCGTATCAAACGATGCCAATTTTTCGCCCCGAGGTCGAGTGACCTCTAGAGTCATTACCGGTTCTTTACGAATTGGACGATGCATATCGGAGAGCGGCGACTCCAGAACCGCAGGCAACTCGCCGATTGTTGGTTCAATGCGCTTTGATAATGCAGCGGAATAGTTGTCGTTCTGATCTAGCTTGCCAACAGCTTCGTTGAAGGCATACTTCACAAAGTCTTAAAAAATTCCACCGCCAATCGCGCCAGCTATCCATATTGCAGCCTCGTACGTGAAGCTGCCCCGTTTGGGTGTATTTATGTAGAACTTGGCGCCATGTGCAGCATCGCCGTGGGTACGAACCTCACCGTTGATGAATGCATGGGTCACAATTGAAGTGGCGCGAGCTATACCATTTAACGCTACCGACGCGTCGTAAAGATCAAGGCGCCCAGCGTCTGCGGTCCCATGCTCATAGTGAAACTTTATTCTTAGCTCAGACATTTTTGTTCTCTTTCACCATGACCCTTCGCCCGTGCTTCCTAGAAACCTAACGAAAAGAGTCTATCCCCAGTGGTTGACTATCATGCTTCCAGCAGCTGCCCTCTCGCGAGGGACAAACCCTATTCGTTAAACGAACGCAAATCACCTCACCCCTTATATGTCAGGCAAGTGGAGCATATCCGCCGCGTTTGTTCCATCAGTCATTTATCCGAGCGGAGGCGCTCTGGGCGGCAGCTTGAAGCGGCTGCCTGGTCGGGCGGCTTCTCCCTTTTGTAGCCGTGCGGCCGGGGTAACCTTGCTTGCCTGAGGCGGATCTGCGGCAATCACGGGCGTCGGAGGTTTTGGAGCTGAACCTTGACGCATGCCCGGGCACGGCATCCCTGCACCCGATAGATTGCGGCCTTTCCCGCTTCTTTCCGGTCTTGCCGTCCCTCTCATGAACACCTCCTACCCCTCACCCCTCCACACCGAATGGTCCACGCTGCAGCAGGACCACGAGCGCCATGAGCGTTGCGCGGTCGGGATCAAGATTGCTGCGGTCGCGCTGACCGCCGGCGCCGCGCTGTTCGGTTTTCCGTTCGAGCTGGCGGCGCCGCTGACCGTGATCGTGTGGGTGATCGAGGCGATGCTGCGTACGGTGCAGGGGCGCTTGGGTCAGCGATTGCTGAAGGTGGAAACGCTGATCGCCGACGGCGCGTCGGAGTACGCGGCCTGCCAGTTGCATACCGAGTGGCAGGCGACGCGGCCGGGCGCGGTCGGGTTGTTGATGGAGTACGCGACGAGTGCGCTGAAGCCGACGGTGGCCTTTCCGCACGCGCTGCTTCTGCTGCTGCAGGCGGCACTCGCGATTGCCGGCTAAGTCGTTTGCTGCATTGCGAAACATCAAGGCGCTGAAACGCGGGCCGGGGCACAATCGGGGCGACTCCCGCATTGCAACGGACTGAACCATGACTGCATCGCGTCGCCGCCTCGTACTGGGGCTGTTCGTGCTCGCCGCCGCAGCGGCCGGCTATTACGGCTGGAAGCAGTACGCCGCACCGCCGGTGAGCGAGGCTTTCGCGTCCGGTAACGGGCGCATCGAGGCGACCGAGATCGACGTCGCCAGCAAGACCGGCGGCCGGCTGGAGAGCGTGGCGGTGCGCGAGGGTGACGACGTGAGCGCCGGCCAGGTCGTCGCGCTGATGGACGTGCGTGCGCAGGAGGCCGAACTGAAGATCAGCGACGCGCAGATCGAGCAGGCGAAGGCCACGCGCGCCGCGGCGGTCGCCGCGGTGGCGCAGCGGCAGAGCGATGTCGCAACGGCTGGCGCGGTGGTGTCGCAGCGGCAGAGCCAGCTGGCGCTGGCGGAGAAGGACATCGAGCGCACGCAGCGGCTGGTCGACAAGGGTTTCATCTCCACGCAGAAGCTGGACGTCGACCGCACCAGCAAGCAGTCGGCGCTGGACGCGCAGAAGGCGGCGTCCGCGCAGTTGCAGGGAGCGCGCTCGTCGATCGAGGCGGCGCGCGCCGCGGTGAAGCAGGCGGAGGCGGCGATCGAGGCGGCCGAGGCGCGCAGCGCGCGCATCCGCGTCGACCTGCAGGACGCGCAGCTGGTCGCGCCGGCCGACGGCCGCGTGCTGTACCGGCTGGCCGAACCGGGCGAGGTGCTGGCGGCGGGCGGCAAGGTGCTCACGCTGCTCGACATCACCGACGTCTACATGACCATCTTCCTGCCCACCTCGCAGGCCGGCCGCGTCGCCATCGGCACCGAGGCGCGCATCGTGCTTGACGTGCGGCCGGATATTTCGATTCCCGCCAGCGTGAGCTTCGTGTCGCCGCAGGCGCAGTTCACGCCGAAGTCGGTCGAGACGCGCACCGAGCGCGAAAAGCTGATGTTCCGCGTGCGGGTCAAGATTCCGCCCGAGCTGCTGAAGGCGCACGCCAAACAGGTGAAGACCGGTCTGCCGGGCGTCGCCTGGGTGCGGCTCGATCCCGAAGCACCGTGGCCGGCGACGCTGCCGCCGCTGGTCGGTACGCCGAAGCCGTCAACGACGCCATGACGGACACGGTCGCCCGGCTCGCCGGTGTCGGCCTGCGCTACGGCGACACGGTGGCGCTCGACGACATCACGCTCGACATCCCGGCCGGCTGCATGGCCGGGCTGATCGGGCCGGACGGCGTCGGCAAGTCCAGCCTGCTGGCGCTGGTGGCCGGCGTGCGCGTGATCCAGCAGGGCGAGGTGGCTGTGCTGGGCGGCGACATGCGCGACCGCCACCACCGCGCCGCGGTGTGCCCGCGCATCGCCTACATGCCGCAGGGGCTGGGGCGGAATCTGTACATGACGCTGTCGGTGTTCGAGAACGTCGACTTCTTCGGCCGGCTGTTCGGCCACGCCACCCGCGAGCGCGAGGCGCGCATCGCCGAACTGCTGGACAGCACAGGGCTCGCCGCCTTCCGCGACCGGCCGGCCGGCAAGCTGTCGGGCGGCATGAAGCAGAAGCTCGGCCTGTGCTGCGCGCTGATCCACGACCCCGACTTGCTGATCCTGGACGAGCCCACCACCGGCGTCGATCCGCTGTCGCGTCGCCAGTTCTGGCAGTTGATCGAGCGCATCCGCGCGCGCCGGCCCGGCATGAGCGTGCTGGTGTCCAGCGCCTACATGGGCGAGGCGGCCGGTTTCGACTGGCTGGCGGCGATGGACGACGGCCGCGTGCTTGCCACCGGCACGCCGGCCGAACTGCTGGCGCGCACCGGCGCCAAGGATCTCGACGCCGCCTTCATCGAGCTGCTGCCGCTGGCCAAACGCCAGGGGCATCAGGCGCTGGTGGTGCCGCCGCGCGTGGCGCAGGCGGATGGTCCGGCCATCGTCGCCGAAGGCCTCACGATGCGCTTCGGCGATTTCACCGCGGTCGACCACGTCGATTTCGAGATCGGCCGCGGCGAAATCTTCGGCTTCCTCGGCTCGAACGGCTGCGGCAAGACGACGACGATGAAAATGCTCACCGGCCTGCTGCCGCCGAGCGAGGGCAGGGCGCTGCTGTTCGGTCACGTGGTCGATGGCGGCGACATGGACACGCGCAAGCGCGTCGGCTTCATGACGCAGGCCTTTTCGCTGTACGGCGAACTGAGCGTGCGGCAGAACCTGGTGCTGCACGCCCAGCTCTTTCACCTGCCGGCGGCCGGCATCGCGGCGCGCGTCGCCGAGATGGTCGAGCGTTTTGGTCTGGCCGAATACCTTGATACGCAGGCCGCCGGTCTGCCGCTGGGCATACGGCAGCGGCTGTCGCTGGCGGTGGCGGTGATCCACAAGCCGGACATGCTCATCCTCGACGAGCCGACCTCGGGCGTCGATCCGGTGGCGCGCGACGGCTTCTGGCGACTGCTGGTCGAACTGTCGCGCCAGGACGGCGTGACCATCTTCGTGTCCACCCACTTCATGAACGAGGGCGAGCGCTGCGACCGCATATCGCTGATGCACGCCGGCCGCGTGCTGGCCAGCGACACGCCGGCAGCGCTGATCGAGCGGCGCGGTGCCGCGTCGCTGGAAGAGGCCTTCGTCGCCTATCTCGAAGAGGCGAGTGGCGACGGCGCGCAGCCAGTCGCCACCGAGGCGCCCATCGCGGCGCCACCCGCTCAGCCCGCCGCGCCGCCCGCGCCTTTCAGCCGGCGCCGGCTGCTGGCCTACGCACGGCGCGAGTGGCTCGAAGTGCTGCGCGACCCGGTGCGGCTCACCTTCGCGCTGCTCGGCTCCGTCATCATGGTGCTCATTCTCGGCTATGGCATTTCGATGGACGTCGAGGACCTGAAATTCGCCGTGCTCGACCGCGACGACACGCCGGAAAGCCGCGCCTACATCGAGAACATGGCGGGCTCGCGTTACTTCATCGAACAGCCGCCGCTGACCGGCGTCGACGAACTGGACCGCCGCATGCGTGCCGGCGAACTGAGCGTGGCGCTGGAAATACCGCCGGAATTCGGGCGCCGGCTGCGCAGCGGTCACGCGGTCGAGATCGGCGTCTGGGTCGATGGCGCCATGCCTTTCCGCGCCGAAACGACGCTGGGCTACGTGCAGGGCCTGCACGCCGATTTCCTGCAGCAGTCGGCGGTACGCGAAGGGCTGCCGGCGACCGCCTACCCGGCGAAGCTGGACATGCGCTACCGCTACAACCAGGACTTCCGCAGCGTGTTCGCGATGGTGCCGGCGGTGATTCCGCTGCTGCTCACCTTCATTCCGGCCATCCTGATGGCGGTCGGCGTGGTGCGCGAGAAGGAACTGGGTTCGATCACCAATCTGTACGCCACGCCGGTCACACGGCTCGAATTCCTGATCGGCAAGCAGCTGCCCTATATCGCCGTCAGCATGGTGAGCTTCTACGGGCTGGTGCTGCTCGCGGTATTCGTGTTCGAGGTGCCGCTGAAAGGCAGCCTGCTGTCGCTGAGCCTCGGTGCGCTCATCTTCGTCACCGCCACCACCGGCCTCGGTCTGCTGATGTCGTCCTTCGCCCGCACGCAGATCGCCGCACTCGCGGCGACCGCGGTGGTGACCATGCTGGCGACGGTCACCTTCTCCGGGCTCACGCATCCGGTGTCCTCGCTCGAAGGCGTGGGGCGCACGATAGGCACCTTCTTCCCGGCGACCTATTTCCTGAACATCAGCCGCGGCCTGTTCACCAAGGCGCTCGAAATGCGCGACCTGTACGCCGACTTCCTGGCGCTGGCCGCCTTTGTGCCGGTGCTTACCGTGCTCAGCGTGTGGCTGCTGAAGAAGCAGGAGCGATGATGAGGAAGCGCTTTCTCAACGCCTGGCGGCTCGGGCTCAAGGAACTGATGAGCCTGTGGAACGACAAGGTGCTGCTCATCATGATCGTGTGGGCCTTCTCCGGCGGCATCTACAGCGCGTCGACGGCGACCTCGCAGGAGCTGCACAACGCGCCCATCGGCATCGTGGACGAGGACCGCTCGGTACTGAGCGAGCGCATCGCCGGCGCCTTCTACGGCCCGTACTTCCGGCCGCCGGAAATGATCACGGAGGGGCAGGGCGACGCCGGGCTGGACGCCGGGCTGTATACCTTCGTCATGGTCATCCCGCCCGATTTCGAGCGCGACGTGCTGGCCGGCGCGCAACCGTCGATACAGGTGAACATCGACGCGATGCGGGTGAGCCAGGCTTTCATCGGCGCCAACTACATCCAGAACATCGTGCTCGGCGAGGCGGTCGAGTTCGTGCAGCACCGGCGCAGCGAAACGGTGGCGCCGATCTCGCTCGCGCCCACCATTCTGTTCAATCCCAACCTGACCAGCGCCTGGTTCGGCAGCGTGATGGAAATCATCAACAACGTGACCATGCTGTCGGTCATCCTGACCGGTGCTGCGCTGATCCGCGAGCGCGAGCACGGCACGCTGGAACATCTGCTGGTGATGCCGCTCGGCGCCTTCGAAATCATGCTGGCCAAGGTGTGGTCGATGGCGCTGGTGGTGTGGGTGGCGGTGCTGCTGTCGCTGTACTTCGTGGTCGAGCGCGCGCTGGCGGTGCCGATCGCCGGCTCGATTCCGCTGTTCATGGCCGGCACGCTGGTGCAGCTGCTGGCCACCACTTCGCTCGGCATCTTCATCGGCACGCTGTCGCGCAACATGCCGCAGCTCGGGTTGATGATGATCCTCGTCATCCTGCCGCTGGAGCTGCTGTCCGGCGGCATGACGCCGCGCGAGAGCATGCCGCAGGCGGTACAGGCCATCATGCAGTTCGCGCCCACCACCCACTTCGTCAGCCTCGCCCAGGCGGTGCTCTACCGCGGCGCCGGCCTCGACGTGGTCTGGCCCAGCCTGCTCGCGATCGCCGCCATCGCGGCGGCCTTCTTCACCGCCTCGCTGCTGATGTTCAGGCGCAGCATCGCAGCGCAGGGCTGAGGTTTGAGCGCTGCAGTCGGGGTCAGAAGACCCCTCCCACAGAACCCCGGCTCCGACCACGGGTCGGGCGCGATCCCGGTGGGAGCGGCCTTGGCCGCGACACGGCTACGGGATCTCGGGTCTGGCTCCCGCAGCCGGTCTGGCGCACGCCTTTGTAGGAGCGGTCTTCCGCCCGCGACAGGGCCTCTGCTGTCCGCAGGCTTCGATGCA